>Ga0207797_1002154_pt1 | contig 13801 bp, 5 predicted proteins | sample PRCRCaboRojoPR_6_FD_187275 | JGI IMG/M metagenome (GOLD analysis project Ga0207797, IMG submission 187275) | Marine sediment microbial community from Cabo Rojo, Puerto Rico - PR CR 10% Liquid 1 (SPAdes) | ecosystem: Environmental > Aquatic > Marine > Coastal > Sediment | place: Cabo Rojo, Puerto... | reverse complement strand
ACGAACTTGCTGGCCATGCCGCGGAGCGTGCCGTCCGCCCGTCGCTCGTACGGTTCCAGCAGCGTCGTCAGGTCCTCCGGGCGCATGGGCCGCTCGGCGTTGCCATCCTGCACGGTGGCCTCCGGTCCCACCTCCAGTTGGTCGGGATCGAAATACGTGATCGTGTTCTGCGGAACGTTGTAGCCCGCGGCGTGGAAGATCTTGGTGGAGATGACCTCCGCCGCCGTCGTCTGCTCCGGCCACTGCGGGCCGTCGAGTTTGATGAGGTACCGGTCCCCACGCGGGTCCTGAATCTGAAAGCCCCGCGCCGCCCCCTCAAACTTTCCGCTCACCACCGTCCAGGTGCCACTGGTGTCGGGCCCCGCGGCGACGCCGGTGGTGTCCAGGTCGTTGGGCCCCTCTGCCAGCGCCTCCATCGACCGGTCGTGGTAGAAGATGCGCCGCTGCCACCAGCTCGAATTGGGCGGCTCGTCCATGACGTTCACGTTATCGGCCTCGTCGGCTTCGGCCACGCCCAGCGTCTTCCCGACGCCGCGACCCACCCAGTTCAGATTGAGCGGCTTTTCCAGCTGGTGAAAGACCGACAGGTCGATGCGGTCCCAGTACTGATTCTCGACAATCTCCCGGGGCGGATCGATGGGCTGGCGGTCGGGGTCCTCGGTCTTGATCGGGCCGAGCGTGTAGGGCTTGCTGCTGGCACATCCACCGGCCAGCAAGGCCACGCCGAGGAGCAACAGCCCCACGGAAGAAGCAGACAGGCCGAATGACGAGAAGCGGTTGCGGTCAAGCATAGGGGAACGCGAACTCACTGGGTGGGACGACAGGGCAGGGCGCGGCATTACGGTCAACGGGCGGTGGTCCGGAAGGAGGGATTGACCGTCAGGATCGTCTGCAGCCCTTCTTCGCTGTTGGCAACTTCAAAGCGAAACGTCAGCCCCTTGGGGCCGAGCAAGTGGATGCCCGCGCCGTAGCTCCACTGGAACTCGCGGACGGCCACGTCCTCCCAGGCCTCGAAGACCTGTCCGGTATCCGTGAAGACGACGGCGTCCCACATGCGCCAGATGGGATACCGGTACTCGGCGCTGAACAGCACCGATCCGTCGTCGCGGAAGCGGTCGTACTGCACACCGCGGAGCGAACGGGGCCCGCCCAAGAGCGGCAACTGGTAGAACGGAACGGCTTCTCCTCCAAAGAGCGGCTCCACCTGTTCGGCGCGAGCGCGCAGGGCCAGACGGCGCGATTTCGGGAACACCCCGACGGGCAGGTACTGCTCCACCTGCGCCACGTAGCGCCCGTAGCGGAAGCGGTCGCCGTTGAGGTCGTGCGTGTAGTCGGCACGCAGCGACAGTTTCGTGCCCCGGTAGGTGCGGGGCTGGCCTTCGGTGAAGTCGAGTTCGGCGCGCAAACGCGGAGTGAGGAAGTCGTTCGAGCGGTCGAAGCCCGGCAGGTCCGCGTCGATGAGGGTTTGCCCCAGCGGTCCGTCTTCTTCATCGGCGTCGACGTGTTCGTAGAGAAGCGCCGCCGACCCGCGGAATGGCCCCGGCGGGTTGTAGTCGATGTGCGCGTCGATGTCAAGCTGCTGGCGAAAGAACTCGCCCTCGTCCAGCGTTTCGTCACTGCGGTTGCCGCGGATGAAAAACCCGTCTTCGGGCTGCGAGAAGAAGTTGCCCACAATCTCAAACCGGGTCCGCGTCCCGAGCGGGGCGCTGTAGGTGCCCTGGATCTCAAACACGTCGCTGGCGCCAAAGAGGCCCTCGATGCGAGCGCGCTGGTCGGTGCCGAACAGCTGATTGTCGTACAGGGCGCCGCCGACGAGAAATCCGGCGGGTCCCCCAATCTCCACCAGCGGCAGAAATCCGCGAACCGGTTGGGTGGGCTGGAATAGGCTGGGGAACCGTCGCTCAACCCACTTGATCGTCCAGCCGATCGGACGCGTCACGCCATGCAGGACGTAGGCCGGTGCAGACAGGACATGATACCCCACGCTCCGGTCTGTCTCATACGGCACGCGATTCGGATGGCGTGACGAGTCGGTCGCAGCAGTCTCGGTCGATTGTGCCACGGCCGGGGCACCGAGCCCGCATGAGAGAACGCCGATCAGAAGCAGTGCGAAGAACGGTCGGGATGTGGTCATGAGGCGAAACAACTACCAACAACAGGGTCAGGGCCAATGCGTGTGGGAGCAGACGGGGGCGCCCGCCTGAAGGACCACCACGGGTATGCGTGGACACCTGGAACGCTCCGTTACAGCCGTACACTCGACCCTCCGTGCGAGTTCTGCCAAACTGACCGCGCTCCGAGGCCGGTGCTCTGTCAGCTGTGACAGACGTGCGCGGCAAGAATGACAGAGGGTCGGTGCCCGTGTGGGGGGGAGGGCGCCCCTTCCTAGCCTGCTGCCTTGAATTGGAGAACCGGCCCGTCTGGTGGCAACTTCGGCACACGGTTTGATGAGGCGGCAAAATGCATCGGTTTGGCGCCGATGCGAACCCGGCCGTCGCCGGGAGCACATTCTCAATCCTATTTCCCTTCCAAAACCGATCAACCGTTATGTTCAAACCCCTTGGAGATCGTGTTGCCGTGCGTCCGGCCCCGGCCGATGAAAAGACGTCGGGGGGCCTTTACATCCCCGACACGGCGAAGGACAAGCCGCAACGCGGAACGGTCGTCGCCGTCGGCCCCGGCCGCACCGAGAACGGCACGCACGTCGAAATGTCCGTCTCGGAGGGCGCCTCGGTACTGTACGGCAAATACGCCGGGACCGAGATCACCCTCCATGGTGAAGAGCTGCTCATTATGAAGGAATCAGACCTGCTCGGCACGATCGAGGAATAGGGCAAGCGGGGCGCTGCTGGATCTGTGGTGCGTGACAATCAGGCGCCATGGATCACGAGGTTTCCGCGCCCACTCGCCGTGTTTTTCCTCATGCCTTGCAGGGCACATCTGTTGTTTTGCCATCCTTAACCCGATAACGACCAACCATGTCGAAGCAGATTCTTTTTGACGCCCCGGCGCGCAACGCGCTGAAGCGGGGCGTGGACACCCTCGCCAACGCTGTGAAAGTGACCCTCGGACCGAAGGGCCGGAACGTCATCCTGGAGAAGTCCTTCGGCGCGCCGACCATCACGAAAGACGGCGTGACCGTCGCCAAAGAGATCGAGTTGAAGGACCGCGTCGAGAACATCGGCGCGCAGCTCATCAAGGAAATTGCGTCCAAAACCAGCGACGTGGCCGGTGACGGCACCACGACCGCGACCGTTCTGGGCCAGTCCATCATCACCAAGGGCCTGAAGAGCGTCACCGCCGGCGCCAACCCGATGGAGCTGAAGCGCGGCATCGACGCGGCGGTGCAGGAGGTTGTGGCCCAACTGCGCACGCAGAGCCGCGAGATCGAGGGCAAGCAGGACATCACCCAGGTGGCCACGATTTCGTCCAACAACGACGCCTCGATCGGCGCGCTCATCGCCGACGCCTTCGAGAAGGTCGGCACCGACGGTGTGATCACGGTCGAAGAAGCCAAAGGCATGGAGACGGAGCTCGACGTCGTGGAGGGCATGCAGTTTGATCGCGGCTACCTCTCGCCCTACTTCGTCACCAATTCCGAGGAGATGGAGGTCGAGCTTGAGGACGCCCGCATCCTGATCCACGACAAGAAGATCAGCGCGATGAAGGATCTGCTCCCGATCCTGGAGAAGGTCTCGCAGACCGGCGACCCGCTTCTCATCATCGCTGAGAACATTGAGGGCGAGGCGCTGGCCACGCTCGTGGTGAACAAGCTGCGTGGCACCCTCAAGGTGGCGGCCGTGAAGGCGCCCGGCTTCGGCGATCGGCGCAAGGCCATGCTGGAGGACATCGCGGTGCTGACCGGCGGGACGGTGCTCTCGGAGGAGAAGGGCTACCGCCTCGAGAACGCGTCGTTCGACAGCCTCGGCACGGCGAAGCGCATCCGCATCGACAAGGACACGACCACGATCGTAGATGGCGCCGGCGAGCAGGCGCAGATCAGCGCGCGTGTGAACCAGATCAAGCAGCAGGTCGACGCCTCGACGTCCGACTACGACCGGGAGAAGCTGCAGGAGCGCCTGGCCAAGCTTTCTGGGGGCGTGGCCGTGCTCAAGGTCGGCGCTGCAACCGAGCCGGAGATGAAGGAAAAGAAGGCCCGCGTAGAAGACGCGCTGCACGCGACCCGGGCCGCCGTCGAGGAGGGGGTTTTGCCGGGCGGCGGCGTGGCGTACCTGCGCGCGCTCTCGACGCTCGATGACCTGGACCTTCCAAACGAAGATCAGCGCATTGGGGTCGGCATCGTGCGGGACGCGCTGGAGGCCCCCCTCCGCCAGATCGCCCAGAATGCGGGCTACGAGGGCTCGATTGTCGTGCAAACCGTTCGCGACGGCGAGACCGACTTTGGCTTCAACGCGCGGACCGAAACGTACGGCTCTCTCTTCGAGGAAGGCGTGCTGGACCCGACCAAGGTGACGCGCTCCGCCCTTGAGAACGCGGCCTCCATCGCCAGCCTGCTCCTCACCACGGAGTCCATCGTGGCCCGCCTCCCGGACGAGAATGACGCCGGAGGCATGAACGGCATGCCCGATTACGGGGACATGGACTTCTAACTCCGCCTCCAGTGCGGGAGGCTTCACGCGGCGGGATCGGCCAGGCCGACCCCGCCGTTTTTTTTTGACGCCACGTCCGGACCCCTGGCTCCCAGGGTTTGGCCTCCCCCGCCAGGCGTCCGGTGCTCATCCGACGAGTCGCAGGCCCGTCCTCGCCTCCCTCGCCCACCCCGACCGGACTCGAAATTGCGAAACTGTTTGAGGGATCATCCGTCGAGTACGAGAGGATGTTTGAAAAGGATGTCCCTTCGTTCGTTCAAAAACAACGGTCAACAACGTACAGGACGATCACGGAGCTCTCATCCCCATTGCGTCCTCGGTCACCTCGACATTGATCGCTGCCTTCTTGTCGCCTCGTAGTGCGTAACGACCCTCTTCCGCCTGTCCCGACTTCGTGCTGGCCCTTCTTCCTCGTGCCCCGATGGCAGCGGTGCATTGTGGGCGTGCTCATTGGACTTGTGGGGATGGCCTGGAGCGGCGTCCCGGTGCACGGGCAGCCCCAATCGCCGTACGTGGCGACGCACTGGACCATCGACGACGGCCTGCCGGTCAACACCGTCAACGACGTCACACAGACCGACGACGGATACCTCTGGCTGGCCACCTACGACGGGCTGGTTCGGTTCGACGGGATCGACTTCACGGTCTACCGATCGGGCGACTACGAGGGCTTTCCCAGCAGTCGCATTACCGATCTCCATGCCTTCGGGGATGGACTCTGGTTCTTCACCGAGTCGGGCCACCTCGTTCGCTTCAAGGATGCACAGTTTCGTGTGTTGAACAGTCCCGAACGGTACGGCAGGACCGTTGCGATCCACAAGGCGCCGGACGGAACACCCTGGATCGGGACTGAAAAGGGCGCCTTTCGCTACGTCGACGGGCGCTTCGAGCGGTTCGCTCCCGAAACCCTTTCCGCACAGGTCGAGTCCTTCCTGCATGCCCGCGACGGATCGCTCTGGGTGGGCACCCGCACGCAAGGCATCTACCGGCGCCTCCCCGACGGCCGCTGGAGCCGGCCCTCGATCGACGTTTCCCCCGGCCGCCAGGGCGTCTACCGGCTGATTGAAGACCCGTCCGGGTCGGTCTGGATCGGCCAATACCCCAATGTGCTGCGGTGGCGGGACGGCACCTTCGAGGCGTTCCCGTACCAGGGCCCCAAGCCGGCGAGCCTCTACGGCCTGATTCCCGTGGACGGCGCCCGCCCCCTGCTGGGCACTTCCAACGGCATGTATCGCTTTCAGGACGGCCAGTGGGTGCGCATCGATGCCCTGGGCGAGATCAAGCGCAGCCGCAGCTTCTACGCGATGCGAACCTCCCGCGTGCACGATCTCCTGAACACCGGAAACGCCCTGTACCGTCTCGAATCCGGCTACGAACGGATCTATCGGACCCAGGATGCGGTGATCGAAAGTGCCTTTCAGGATAAGGAAGGGAACCTCTGGCTGGGGACCAACACCGCCGGGCTCATCCGGCTCCAACGGTCTCCCGTGACTGTCTTCGGCACGCCCGAGGGGCTGCCCGGCGACAACATTTACCCCGTTGAGCAGGACGCAGACGGACGCATCTGGATCGGGACCCTCGGCGGCGGGTTGGCGGTCTACCAAGATGGCACCTTCCAGTCGGTGGTGCCCCGGCAAGGGAACCAGCCCCTCACCAACATTTGGGCCCTTCATGACGGGCCGTCCGGCTTCTGGGTCGGCGGGGCCCGGCTGTGTCGCTTCGATGCCGGCCGGTGCTACGGTTCCATTCCCCCGCTGCCCAGACTCACGCGCATTCGCGCGATTCACGAAGACCGGTCCGGCCGGCTCTGGGTCGGGGCCGAAAGCGGCCTCTACCGACAGCCCGACGCCTCCGACCCGACGGCGCCCTGGGAGATTTTCACGCCTCAGAACAGTGCCCTGCCTCATCAATTTGTTCGCGTCATCCGAGAGACCGCGGACGGCGCTCTCTGGTTTGGCACCAATGGGGGCGGCATTGCGCGGTATGTGGACGGGGCGTTCGTAAGCCTGACCAAGGACGAGGGCCTCCCCTCCAACCTGGTCCGCGAGATCCATCGCGACTCCTCCGGCGTGTACTGGATCGGGACCGAAGACAACGGCCTGGCGCGCGTTGCCCTTCCCGATCATGCACCGGACTCAGCCTCTGTCCGCGCCGCACTGGCCCGTGCCTCCACGACCCACATCAGCACCGACGATGGGCTTTTCGACGATGTCATCCATCGCATTATCGAGCGCGACGGCCGCATGTGGATGAGCACCAACCGCGGCCTCTTCTGGGTGCGGAAACGTCAGCTCAATGCCTTTGCGCAGGGGGAGCGCGCCGGGGTGCAGTCGGTCAGCTACACGACCCGATCGGGCATGCGCTCGCGCGAGGCCAACGGGGGCATGCAGCCCGCCGGCATCGAAGCCGAAGACGGTCGCCTCTGGTTTCCCACCCAGCAGGGCGTGGTCGTCATCGACCCGGACGAGGTGTACCGTGGAACGGGCACGGCGCCGCCGGTGCGCATTGAGCGTCTCGTCGTGGATGGCCGCCCGATCCGCCCCGATACCGCGGCTGCCCTCACGCTTCCTCCCGGCGTCGAGGAGATTTCGATCGACTACACGGCCCTGGACTACTCGGACCCTCAGAATGTCCGGTTCCGCTACCGGCTCGACGGGCTCCGCTCGGGCTGGTCGCAGGCCGGTGCGCGTCGCACGGCCTATTTCACGAACCTGGCGCCGGGCGAGCACCGGTTTGCCGTGTCCGCCCGCCGCGCATCCAGCGCCTGGAGCACCACCCCCGCTTCGCTCACGTTTCGCGTGGAGCCGCACTTTTACCAGACGGCCTGGTTCTACGCAATGTGCGTGCTTCTCTTCGTCCTGGGCGGCTACGGGTTCATCCGCTACCGCATCCATGCCCACCGCCGCCGGGCCGACCAGCTGGATCGTATCGTGGCGGAACGCACCCAGCAGCTGCGCGAGGAGCAGCAGGCCCTCCGCGAAAGCGAGGCGCGGTTCCGAGCGATGTTCGAAGATGCTGCACCGGGCATCGCGGTTCTCGATCAAGAGCAGCAGGTCCTGGCCGTCAACCCGGCGCTCGAACGGATCCTGGGCTCCAACGCGTCGCAGGTTCTCGGCACGCGCTTCGACGCGCTCCTGATGCCCGACGCCACGTTCGAGGACGTCGATGACTTCGGGGCGGTACTCGCAGGCCGTCGCCAGAGCGTTCTGAGGGAGTATCGGTTTCAGGGAGCCGATGGGACAGCGGTGTGGGGCCAGACCAGCGTCTCCCGATTGCCCGCCCAGGGTGACCGGGGCGACCGTCTTCTCGTGTTTGTGGTGGACGTGACGCGACGCAAGCAGCTCGAAGAACGCCTGCGCCAGTCGCAGCGTCTCGAAACGGTCGGGACGCTCACCGGCGGCATCGCGCACGAGTTCAACAATGTGCTGCACACGGCCCGCGCCTACCTCGAAATGGCGCTCGACGCCCCCGACGCATCGAGTTGGACGTTCGTGGAGCGCGCGTCCAGCAATCTCGAACGGGCGTCCGACCTCGTCGAGCAGCTGCTGACGTTTACGCAGCAGGAGGCCAAAACCCTGGAGGAACGCGTGGACGTGGGGGCCGTCGTGCGCGATGCGGTCGACCTCACCCGCCCCGCCCTGCCCGACAACGTGACGGCGCGCGTGGACACGGCGGACGGAGCCATCATCCGCGGCGACGGATCCAAGATTCAGCAGGTGGCCGTCAATCTTGTCACAAACGCCGGGCAGGCCATGGGCGGGCAGAACGACCCGGCTGTGCTCGACGTGTCCGTGCGTCGCGTCTCCGTCGATGCCGATCTCTCGTCGCTTCACGTCGACCTCGCGGAGGGATCGTACGTGTGCCTGACCGTGAGCGACACCGGACCGGGCATGAACGAGGAGATGCAAAAGACCATCTTCGATCCCTTCTTCTCGACAAAAGACGTCGGCAAGGGCACGGGGCTGGGCCTTGCCGTTGTCCACGGCATTGTGAGCGCGCACGACGGGACCGTCGTCGTGCACAGCCGCGAAGGCCTCGGCACGTCCTTCGTCGTGTACCTTCCGGCGTGTAGCGATCCGGAGGTCGATCCCGACGCCTCGACCGATGCACAGGCTCTCTCCTTCTCCCCTCCCCCCACCAATGGCTCGTCACGAAAGCGTGTGCTGCTTGTGGACGGCAACGCCCCCCGCCGCGCCGCCACCCGCAGTCGCCTTCGCCGCCTCGGGTGCACGGTGACCGCATGCGGCGACGCCGACGCCGCCCGCTCTGCCCTCGCCGACGCCCCTTCTGGCTCCATCGACCTCGTGATCACCGGGTTCGATCTGCCCGACACGGACGGCCTCGCGTTCACGCGATCGCTCCGCGGTCAGGGCTACGAGGGGGCGTTGGTGATCGCGTCGGTCTATGGCGCACACGTGACGGAGGACAATGTGCGTGCCACCGGCGCCGACGCCGTTCTGCACCGACCGGTGGACCACCACGACTGGAGCCACCTGGTTCGTACCCTGAGCAGGCGTGAGGAGGCCTGAGAGTCTGGCGTCTCACTTTATTCGTTGTCTTCCTCGGTCCACAGACCCGTCACGAGCCCCACGCTCGCCAGCGGGGCGAGGAGCGTCGCGGCGAGGAGGCCGCCGGTAACCGTGACGGCCAGACCGAGCCAGAAGTCGCTATCCTGCGGAAAGACGATGAGCGGAAGCATCGCCACGCACGTGGACAGCGTCGTCGTCCACATGGGCCGCAGACGCTCGCGCACGGCCAGGCGAATGAGGCGATTCATCGATCCGTGCGGGCGCCGGCGCCGGAGCTGCCGGTAGCGATCCACGAGCAGGATCGAGTCGTTCGCGGCGATACCCACGAGCAGCACCGTGCCGATGAACGCGCCCTCGGCAAAAGCCACGTCGGCCCACAGGAAGCCGGCGGCCACACCGACCGCCGCGGTCGGGACGCTCAGCAGTACGATGAGCGGCAGCCGCCACGACTCGAACACCGCGGCCGTGACGAGAAAGACGACGGCAATCGTTCCCAGCACGACCCACCAAAAGGCCGTCTGCGTCTCCTCGGTGAAGAAGCTCCCCTGCCGTCGTTCGAGGCGGTAGCCCGGCGGCGTAGCGAACGCGTCGAGGGCCTTCTCCAGAAACTCGTTGCCCATGCGGTACGGCCCGCGGTAGTCGACCTCGATGAAGCGCTTGTACTGCTGGTTCTCGCGGACAATGCGGCTGGGCACCTCGTCGACGCGGTACGACGCCACGCTCTTCAGCTTCACCCGCGAGCTGTCTCCGAAGAGGAGCGGACGATCTTCGAGGGTGCGCACGTTGAGCGTGTCGGCGCCGTCGACGACGATGCGGATGGGCGTGCGGGCGCGGCCTTCCACGTCGGCATACAGGTCCGGGAAGCGGGTCGCGAGGACCGGGCGCAGCCGGGCCGTGACGCGCCGCGGCGACACGCCGGTGCGGGCCTGCGCGGCCGACGCGTACCGAAAGCGCAGCACCTGACGCGGCCGCTGGCGTCCGTAGCGCCCGGCGTTCGTGTTCACCGCGGCCACGCGCCGGCTCTTCTGCTTGAGGACGCGCGCAAACCGCTCACTCAGAGCCGCCAGGTCGTCGTAGTTGGGCCCGTAGGCGGCCACCTGAAAGCCCGAGATGCCCATGCCGCTGCCGCTGTAGTAGCCCTGCGGCAGGAGCCCACCCACGCTCACGTCGATCCCGGCCAGCAGGACGGCCTCCTGGATGAGCTCTTCACGGAGGATGTACGGCTCGACCGTTCGAAGCGACGCCTCCGTGAACTGCACCCGCAGGTACGCGCTCCGCTCCGAGATGCGGGCAATCGTGCGGCGGACCGACGACGAGACGAGGGCCGTCTGCTCGAACCGCTGCAGCAGCGAGTCGGCCCGCTGGATGGGATTGCCGGGCGGAAAGCCGAGACGCACGGTCACCTCCGGCTGCGCCTCGTAGTCGAACGTCTCCCCGAACTCGGTCTGCTGGACGAACGGACGCACCACCCCACCGAGCGCCGGATCCACCCAGTCGCGGGCATCGTCCACGAGGTCGCTGCCCATGGTTGCATTGTACACGCCGGCCATGCGCTGCACCGGGACCGACCACGTCTCGTCCTCCGGCGGCTCCAGCGTGTTCGGCAGAAGCCAGAGCGGGGTGCCCAGAAGGAGCGCCAGCGCCACGAGCGACGACTTGGGGAACCGGGCTACCCCCCAATACGGCATCTGTACAGCCGTGCGCATCCATCCGGGCCCCCGCCAGCGCATCTGGGGAGGCGGAAGCCAGCGCCCCAGTACGGGCACGAGCACCGCCGCGCTAACGAGCGACGCCGCGAGCGTCAGCGCCGTAAGCACCCCGAACGGCAGAAACAGCGTACGCAGGTCACCGCTCAGGTAGACGAGCGGCCCCATCACGGCCATCGTCGTGAGCGTGCCGCCCACCAGCGGCAGCCCCACAGCCCGAAGCGACTCCGCGGACGCTACCGCGTGGAGCTCCATTCCCGCGGCCTCTCCCGACCGGATGCGCTGGCGCTGCAGCACGACCTGCTCGGTCATGACGACGGCGTTGTCCACCAGGAGCCCGAACACGAGCACGAGCCCGGCGAGGGTGAGCAGGTTGAGCGTGAGGCCGAGCGGCGGCATGAGCGCGAGGGCCACGGCCAGCGCGACCGCTACGCTGAAGAGCACGACGCCCACTGCGCGCACGCTCCGCAGCATGAAGAGCAAAACGAGGAGGACGAGAACGAGCCCGAGCCCACCGCGCCACGTCAGGTCGCGCAGCTGACCGCGCACGTCCTCGCTCTTGTCGTCGGCCACGAGGAGGCGCGTCTCCTCTGGCAGCGTCGCCTCAAGCTCAGCCATGCGTGCTCGCACGGCCTGGGCGACCTCCAGCATCGGGCTCGCCGGGGCGCGGTCGAGCGTGAGCGTGACCACCGGATCGCCGTCGATGCGGCTGATGGAGCGGCGCGGCGCCGGGCGAAGGTCCAGCGTCCCCACGTCCCGCAGGCGCACCGGCGGCGTGCGGTTCGGCGGACTCACGACCAAGTCGCGCAGCGTGTCCACGTCCGACTCGGCAGGCGTGAGGAGGAGCGTGGCGCGTCCCTTCCCGCGCAGTCGGCCGTAGACGGCGTTCCGCGTGGCCTGCGCCAGACGCTCCCGCGCCGCACTCGCGCGGATGCGATAGGCGTCGAGGCGGTCGGGGTTGAGGGTGACGAGCACCTCCTGCTGCGTGCCCCCGCGCACCACCACGTCGGCCACGCCCGCGAGGGTGCGCAGCTTGGGGGCCACCTGCTCGTCGGCCCGGCGGCGGAGCTCGGCGGGCGTCTGCGGGCCCACGAGTTGGAGCGTCATGAAGCCCTGCTGATCGCGCAGCGCCTCGGGCACCCGCTTCGAGAGGCGCGGCACCACGCGATCGGGCAGCTCGTCCTTCAGGAGCGCGAGCCGCTCGTTGACGCGCGCCACGTAGGGCCCGAGTTCCGTCCCCTCGGCCACCTGGAGCGTGATCGTCGTCTGCCCCTCCTGCGACAGGCTCTCGACGTTGGCCGTGCCCTCCACGCCCTGCACGGTGCGCTCGATGGGCGCGGTGACGTAGCGCTCCACGGCGCGTGGTGAGCTGCCGGGCCACGACGCCGCGATGCGCACCTCCGGCAGCTCCACCTTCGGCACCCACTCCAGCGGCACCTGCGTGGCGAGCCAGGCCCCGGCAACCAGGAGCGCCGCGGCCCACGCGAGGACCGAGACGGAGCGGTTCAGCAAGGCGCGCGACCAGCGGTGCACGGCGGGCGGAAGAGGCGACGAGCAGGAACGGATCTGCGGATATGCACCCCAGCTTCACGATTCTGTTTCGAGCGTTCGGCTTTGACAATCTCGTTCCGGACTGCATTCTCCAATGCTCCGTGCAGGATTAACCGAAATCCGCGCCGTACGATGAGTCTTTACAATTCCACGCCTTCATACTGCCTCCGCATACCGGGCCTTAGATTGAACGAACCTTGAACTTTACAAGCTAAATTAAAACAATAACTTACGGCTTCCTTGATCTTGTTCTGATCCCGACGGAAGAAAACCTCCTTCAAAATGGAGCCTCTGCGGCCGGTTCTGAATTAGATCCAACTCGGCCCTTGAGCTCAGTTGAGGATAAATGAATTCGGCCATCCGAATCGGTTCTGAATAGCCACAGTGCCCTTTGCACCTTGCTGAGACCGACTCAAAGCTGCACGGACTGTTGTTCTCGACAATCTTCCATTTCCCTCAATACTATCGGATTCAGAAGAAGCGCTCGAAACCACGGCCCGAAGACGTATACTCCATCCCCGTGGTCACGGCTCCGTATTCACCCGATAGCGCACGAGCACCGGCGCGCCGGCCTCGGTCTGCGACCGCCCATACGCAAACCCGTCCCGCACGGAACGCTGTAGAAGGTCAGCCGGTGCGGCGGTCCGCTGTCGTGACAGAATGAAGCACGGAGGTCACAACGCGCGTTGATTATACCGTTTACGAACGTTCTCTGTGCATCTTTCATCGGTCGCCTGCAGATCTCCTTCGCCGGTTTGGCACTCCAGACGCGGATGTTATGGACGCATTGCCATGCGTCCCTACATGGATGGAAGCCGAAATGCACGAAGGATGATCGCATCTGATATTCGTTCATTACACGTCTCGTGCCACGAGCTGCGCGAGGACGGGCACGACGAACAGGGTGAGAATCGTTGCGCCCAGAAGGCCGCCCGTGATGGCGATGGCGAGTGGCGCGCGGATCTCGGCCCCGGCGCCGAGGCCCAGCGCGAGGGGGAGCAGGCCGAGGATCGTCGTGATCGTCGTCATCAAAATGGGGCGCACGCGGTCGCGCCCGGCGTCTTCGATGGCCGCGCGGAGGGGCATCCCTGCATCGCGGCGCTGGTTGATGAAGTCGACCTTGATGATCGCGTCGTTCACGACGATGCCGACGAGCACCACGCATCCGGTGAGGCTCATCAGGTTCACAGTCTGCCCCGCGAGCCCGAGCACGACCGCCACGCCCGCCGCGGCGAGAGGCACGGTTGCCAGAATGACGAGCGGCTGCAGAAGGCGCTCGAACTGGGCCGTGAGGATGAGGTAGACGATAAGGATGCTCAGGAGGAGGCTCCACCCCACCGCCTGCAGGCTTTCGCGGAACGCCTGGTTCGCCCCACCCACGGTGCCGCGCACGCCGGGCGGCAGC
>Ga0207797_1002153_pt1 | contig 13808 bp, 14 predicted proteins | sample PRCRCaboRojoPR_6_FD_187275 | JGI IMG/M metagenome (GOLD analysis project Ga0207797, IMG submission 187275) | Marine sediment microbial community from Cabo Rojo, Puerto Rico - PR CR 10% Liquid 1 (SPAdes) | ecosystem: Environmental > Aquatic > Marine > Coastal > Sediment | place: Cabo Rojo, Puerto... | reverse complement strand
GACCCCGTAAAAAGCTTTAAGGAGCAGGGCGAATTGACTGCTGGGTACCTCATATCAAGTTAAGTAAAACCAGCTGATTCATCCCCAGGGGGTGCCCTGAGGGGTTCTCAGCTATTGTTGGTAAAAAATAGCGCGGTGTCCGGAAATAGACGCACTGAAGCTGTGTCGACCCCCCGAAGCGGCCCGAACGGAAAGAGCGCCGGGATAATCTGGCGGACGTTTCGATAGAACGAGCTTAAGCTCTATCTCCTTATAGAGGTTTTGGTCCTTGATTGTTATTAAGGATGCGATAAACAGCTCTGAAAGACTGTCTGTAGAGGAGGTGGGTCGCTTGCAGGAAGAAACAGAAGTAAATCCGGTGATATGGATTCAGGGAGCAGCCTGTACGGGTTGTGCGATATCTTTGATGAATTCTCCCTATCCCAGGTTGAAGAACCTCCTGCTGGACGAGCTGGTACCCGGCAAATCCATCGGCCTGAAGTTTATGGCTACGTTGATGGGGGGGACTGGTAAGATGGCGCTTGAGGTCCTGGAAAGGACTAAGTCGGCCCGGGGATATATTCTCGTCGTCGACGGCGCCGTACCAATCGGGCAGGATGGTAAATTCTGCACTGTGGGGGATGAACCTTTTTCGGATCAGGTCGCCCGACTGGGCGAGGATGCCTCGGCCGTAGTCAACATTGGAACGTGTTCTTCTTACGGGGGAATACCCTCCGGTAATCCCAACCTGACGGATTGCATTTCGGTTTCCGAACACCTGAAACAAATGGGTATATTAACACCCGCCATCAACGTTCCGGGTTGCCCTCCGGAACCCAGCTGGTTTGTGGATACACTGGCTCACGTGATTATATCCGGAATACCGCAGGAGGACGAGGTAGATGACGCTGGAAGGCTAAAAGAGGTCTACGGCGAGCTGATTCACAACCATTGTCCCCGGCGCGGAGATTTTTCCACGGGAAATTTTGCAAGGACGATCGGAGAGGAGGGCTGTCTGGTAGAAGTTGGATGTAAAGGCCCCTATACAAATAGCCCCTGTCCGAACCGGGGCTGGCTCGAGGGATTAAACTGGCCCATCCGGAACAATCACCCCTGTATAGGCTGTACGGAACCCGGTTTTCCCGACCTGATGAGCCCATTTTATAAAAAATTTGGTATGGAAGAGGCCGAAGAGATGTACAGGAGGCTAAAGTGAGACAGGTATCGATCGATCCCATAACGCGTATTGAGGGTCACCTCAAGATAGACCTGGATATTGAGAAAGGAGCTATAACAGCGGCCAGGAGCAGCGGCACGCTCTTTCGTGGTCTTGAAGAGATGCTGTCGGGCAGGGATCCCCGGGACGCACAGAGGATTACCCAGAGGGTTTGCGGTGTCTGCCCGGCGGCACATGCGATCGCTTCGGTCCTGGCCCTGGACGACGCATTTGGAATCCGAGAAAAAATTCCTCGCAACGGCTGGTTGACGCGTAACCTGATTCTCGGAGGCAACTTCATTCATTCCGACGTACTGCACTTTTATCACCTTTCCGCCCTCGACTACATGAACCCCGGGGACCTGGCGGGTCTGGAGTCGCGGGACCCGGATCTCCGGGACCTGGAAACCTACCTCAAAACATCGGACGGGGCCCCTTTCGTACCGGAGTATGCCGGGGATTACCGCCTGGGAACCGGGGTAACTGAAGATCTTGCCGGGGACTACCTCGAGGCGCTGGAAATTAGAAAAAAAGCCCATCAACTGGTGGCAATATTTGGAGGGAAGATGCCTCACAACATGGGGACAGTAGCAGGTGGGACTACGAAAAAGCCCGATCTGGACTCGATGACCAAGTTCCGGTCACGGCTGGAAGAGATAAAAGAGTTCGTCGATCACCGCTATCTGCCCGGGGCAATTGAACTGGCCAGAGCTTACGATGATTACTTTGAGATCGGTGAAGGGGTCCCCGGCTTCATCGAGTACGGAGGATTTTACACAGAGGACTACGCGGAAACCCACGGGGATACGAAAAAAGGACTTGAGGGTGGCGTCCTGATTAATAAGTCTAACCCTTCGGTTGAGGAGGTGAACCTGGAGGAAATTACGGAAGAGGTTACCCACTCCTGGTATACGGAAGACGGACGGGGCCATCCGGGAAAAGCAAGGAGCCTCCCGGACGCGAATAAAGAAGGTGCCTACTCCTGGGTAAAAGCGCCAAGGTACAGGGGCCAACCTTTCGAAGTTGGACCGGCAGCAAGGATGATGATAAATTACAAAAAGGGCAACGAACTCGTGGAGCGGGAACTGGGAATGGCAATGGAGGAGGCCGGAGTCGGGCTGGGTCGGCTCCCCTCGGTGATGGGGCGACATCTTGCCCGGGCCGTGGAGTGTAAATGTATCGTTCGGATGATGGAAGGTTGGATCGAAAGGCTAGAACCGAAAGCACCTGCCTGTGTTGGCTACGAAATTCCGGAAAGGGGTCGGGGAGTCGGGCTGACCAGCGCGCCGAGAGGGATGCTCGGTCACTGGATAGAAATCGAAGACAAACGGATCAAGAACTATCAGCTGGTAGTTCCGACGACCTGGAACGCTTCCCCACGCGACGGCTCCGGCGTTCCGGGACCGATAGAACAGGCTCTCATCGGGACGAGTATCGACGACCCGGACAACCCCCTGGAAGCAGCAAGAATAGTCCGTTCCTTCGATCCATGTATGGCCTGTGCGGTTCACTGACAGCAAAGAAGGTGGCGATAATCCATGATTTATTCCGAACAGAAGCCGTGGGAGGAGATAGAGTCCTACCTGCGGAGGGACGAAAAGCTATTTGTCCTCGGATGTGGAGGTTGTGCCGCCGCTTCGGGTAGCGGTGGAGAAGACCAGGTAGAAGAACTGTCGGAAAAATTGGTCGAAAACGGATGGCAGGTAACCGGTACCCGGGTAATTGAATTTTTATGCAATAAAGGGTTGGTGGGCATGAGGCTCGCTAGAGTCTCGGATCGGATTGAAAAGGCGGATGCAATTCTGGGCGCCTGCTGTGGAATAGGAGTTCAGGCGGTGGGAAAGCTCGTCGAAAAACAGGTTCACCCGGCTAACGACACGGTTTCTATGGGGCATTTCCACGGGGCCTGGCCGTCGGAGGAAACCTGTGAGCGCTGCGGCGAATGTTTGCTGGAATATACCGGTGGCCTCTGCCCGCTTACCGTATGTACAAAGGGATTGCTGAACGGGGCCTGTGGCGGCTCTCACGACGGAGAGTGTGAAGTAGAGCCCGGTCGCCCCTGTGGCTGGGAACTGATCTACGGGCGCCTGAAGGATATCGACCGACTGGATCTACTGGCAACCTATAACGAACCGAAGGCGAGAGAAAAGTATCAATTCGCACCGGAGATGGAGAAAAGAAAGTCCCTTTTCTGGGCAATTGAAGCCGGAGAGGGTGGCGAAAATGGCTAAGTTCCGGGATAAGATCGGGTCGGGAAAGTTCGTCATCACCTGCGAGGCCGGGCCGCCAAAAGGGACGGATATCGATAAAACACTGGAGGAACTGGACGAAATCGGTTATCTGGTTGACGCGTTCAACGTAACCGACCAGCAGAGCTCCGTGATGAGGCTTGGTTCTCTGGCGGTCTCGCACAGAATACAGGATCTCGGCTACGAAGCGATCTATCAATTGACCTGCAGGGATAGGAACAGAATAGCCCTGCAATCGGACTTGCTGAGCGCGGAAATACTCGGGCTGAAAAACGTCCTCGCGCTGACCGGGGATTTTACGACCATGGGGGATCATCCTCATGCGAAACCCGTATTTGACCTGGATTCCCCCCAGCTGCTGGACGTGATATGTCAATTGAACTCCGGGATCGATATGGAGGGGAACGAGCTAAAAGGTTCAACCGATCTCTTTCCTGGTGCAGCTGTAAATCCCGGGGCCGACCCGGTTGAGCCTCAGGTATTTAAAGCAAAAATGAAAGCCGAACGCGGTGCGAGGTTTTTTCAGACACAGGCAATTTACGAGCCGGAAATTTTGAAGAGCTTTTTATCTGAGCTACGAGATGAGGGGGTGGAGGTTCCGGTTCTGGTGGGAATTCTCCCCCTGAAATCGCCGGGAATGGCTCGCTTCATGAATGAAAACATAGCTGGAGCGTTCGTGCCTGACAGAGTAATAGAGGGACTTGAAAAAGCTGATGACCTGGTGGAAGAAAGCCTGAACGTCTGTGCGTGGGTGATCCGAGAGACGTCCGATTGCTGTCAGGGAGTACATCTGATGCCTATGGGCTGGGAAGAACACGTTCCGGAATTGCTGGATAAATCCCGGTTGTTTTGACCTTCAGGACCTTAGCCGGTAAGAGTTTACGGGGGGTGATTGGCCCGGGAGCATGTATTGCCGCTGCAACCGCAAATGAACGAAATAATATTTCCTTAACCGGACGGGAGGCGATGGGTTATGACCGAACTGAGAAGATTAATCGATCGGAGAAAAATCAGGAAGACCTATCATACAATCGAGAAGGAACAGGTAAAATCAATTCTGGAAGACCACCTGCCTGAGCACAGGAGTTTTTTGCTTTACGGAAAGTACACTATCCCAAAAGTAGAACCTCTACGCGATGCCCTCTCCTCATCGATCATCGATGAGGCGAAATCTCAGGCAGCCGAATACGACTGCGAAAACTTTTCCCTTCATCTGCATAGCGTAATGACGATGGAATACGAATGCAACGCCTGTGGGCTAATCGTTAGCCTGGAGTCTGATCACGTATTCAATATATTTGTTGCCAGGGATCACGGTATGTACCAGGTTTATGAATACAAGGAGCATTCCGGCAAGATATCTCAGGTTAAAAAAACCGAGCTACCGGACTACATAATCAAAGGGCAGACGGTCCTCATATAGCGTCGACCGGTGTCTCGGTTGGAACAAAAGTTATCTTCCAGGGAGAAGAAGGTTTGAGTAAAACGAGCCAGCCCGGTAACATTAACGCAGGTAAAAGAATAAATTTATTTAAATTAGTTTATCAACCGGGTTTAAAAGGACGACGCCTTCGGGAACCTGGTTTGTTAGTTTAAAGCACTATCCACCGGGAGGAACAATGATAAATATTCCGTACTCAGCCGAAGAAGCTCTAAAGCTAGCAATAGGAGTCGAGGAAAGCGGAAGGAAATTCCACGAAGAAATGGCTTCCGAAACCGAAGACCAGGAACTGGCAGACCTATTCGAGAAACTCGCGGCCGAAAAAGTAAAGCATAAGGAGAATCTCGAGAGTATACTGGGAGAGACAAAGACAGAACAGGGAGAAGACCTGAGTTCTAAATTATACGGAAAACTGGAAGATACTTATCTTGAGGCCCTTGCCGGTTCAAAAGTTTTCACCTCCGCTAACGAAAAGGTCAGGGCGGCCAAGGAAGCCAAAAACAGGAATAAGTTAGTCTCGATTGCTATATCCCTTGAGAAAGACACGATGCTGTTTTTCTATGAAATACTTGATAAAGCTAAGAACTCGGAGGATAGAGAGATAATAGAGAACATAATTGAGGCGGAAAAGGAGCATATCAAGAGTTTCATCCAGTTAAGATAATGCAGTTAAAGAGGATCAAGTCAGCCTGACAGGACTAGATAAATATCTCTCAGCTGCCGTTGAATACCTGGTCGGAAAACAGAAAGATAAAGAGGCCCATGGCACCGAGTCCGAAGACCGTAAAGCCTGAAGCCAGCCAGAAAACGTAACCGAAACCGAGCCATTCCATCAGGCCGCCGCCGATCATGGGTCCAATTATCGCTCCGGGTTGCCAGATAAGACTCCTGATGGAAAAGGAAGAGGCTATGCCGCTCCCCCTGCCTTCGTCGGCAAACAGGGCCATGCTTGCCGGCTCACGGAAGGCATCTGCTAACCCCATAAAACCGTTGATTGCCAGCAAGGCCCAGAAACTTTTTTGAAAGGGGATGAAGATCGCTCCGATAGCGTAGGTAGATCCCCCGAGGAACAGCATGGAGAACCGACCTATTCTGTCGGAAATCTTCCCGGAATATCGCTGGAGGAACATGTTAACTATTTTCTCCGCTGCCAGAATTACACCGATCTGAAGTGCCGAAAGGGATAAGGCCAGTCTTGCGAATACCGGAACGTAGGTTCGTACCATCATCACGGAAAAAGCATAGGCCGTTCTAAACCAGGTTATCGACTGAATTCGCCTGTTCCGGGCATGAATCTTGAACGTGAGCCCCTGAATTCTCGATTCGTCCTCTTCGACGAATACATAGGTAAGTATCCCGGAGACCACTGTTAAAATAACGAGCAGCGTATAGGGCAGGGTGAACCCCCAGATCTGCAGCATCCAGCCACCCATGACGCTTCCCAGAGCACTGCTCAATAGCCTTGAAGCGTTCGACGTGCCGATTATCTTTCCCCGCGTCTCTTTCGGTGCCAGTTCGCCGGTAATGGCAAGACAAGTAGTTCCCGCGGCGGCAAAACCGATTCCCTGAAGGATTCGAGCGACCGTTAAAGATATCACGCCGCCGACGAAAATAAACCCGATATAAGACAGGGCCAGAGTGCCCAGACCGACCAGCAGAATGATTTTTTTGTTGAAGCGGTCGGAAATCCAGCCAATCGGGAGAAGCGTTACCAGCTGAACCGTAGTGAAACTCGTCGTGAACATCCCGATCCAGAAGCCGCTAGCGTCGTAGAGGTCGGCGTAGATAGCTATAAAGTTGAGCAGCATCGTAATACCAAGAGCGATTGAAAACCTTGCTATATATAGTGGGATAAATCTTGTCTCTTCACGGTACACGGTAATCCCCTTAATTATTCGAAATAATTTTGGAAATAATTTTAATTGAATGCGTAAATGGAAACAGGGGTGAGTCCGAGAAATCTTTTCCGCCGAGCTCACAAATAAAGACTAGCGCCCCCGTAAAAACAGCCCGGAAACGTCGCGCTGAAAAAGGGAAAAGGGAGAGAAAACCCGGACTTAGTCCCGAATCCGGTCAAATTCCTCCAGGAGAGTTAAAGCTTCCAGAGTCAGTATCCCGGTCCATTCCTGTTTTGCACTTTCCCAGTCTTCTTCGTACTGCCCCCATTCCCAGGTGGGTTCAATAGTTCCATTGGTTTCCAGCTGTTCGACGAGATAATTCAGGTTGGCGTCCAGAAGTCCATCGTCAATACCAAACCTGTATTCCTTCGGGCTTTTAACGAAGTCGAGCGGCGTCGGGACGTAGCTCGTCCATTCGGAGGCTTCGCTCCGGACCAGGTTCCGGACGGCCGCGGTAAGCTGTTCCCGAACTTTCTCGGAGAATCTGGACGGGAGGGCACGGTACAGTCTGAGGTAACAGTATATCTCGTGCTCGGAGTCGTACTCCTTACTATTATTTAACTTCCGGAAAGCTTGCTTTAGGAGTTTTTCGGCGTCGGTTTTCTCTACGAACTCGTCGTATACCAGCAGGTAGCCAATTATTTCGGCAGTTGGGTTGCCCCAGGATTGATCTATTACGGTTCCAGCAAGTTCCTCGTCATAGTGCCACCAGGGTGCGTGGGGATAGTCGTTGACCTCTTTTCTTGCGGAAAACCAGCGATTTTGCTCGGTATTAAAGGACTCCTCAAAATAACCAATCCCCTCTCTGACGAGTCCCGGGGGAACTTCGCTCCTATCCAGTTCCGCTAACTTCTGAAATGCCTGCGTCGTTGCTATTGGAGTGGAAAGAGGACACCTTAAATCGGGACCCAGGCCGTGACCAAAACCACCGTCGGGGTTTTGGTAGTGTTTAAGTTCGGTTAGAATTTTATCGCTGGTCTCACCTCGAAACCTGTATTTATAAATCGCTCTCTCCAGCCCCCGTGCAGAGTGGAGCAGGAAGTCGCTTGCTTTTTCGAAACCCTCTTTTGATAGTAAATCTGGCATAACTTATCCTCCCGGTACATTCCGGTCCATTTATAATTATAAGGAATTTTCGCTTAGTTGACCATTAAGCGTAAGAACGGACAAACGGCGGCGGTCTCAGTTTTGAGTGAGATTCTTCAACCTATCGCTCGTGCTGCCGTCGGGTAGCATCCAGTCGGGATGCGGCTCCCCTTTTCCCTCCATTTCGTATCTCCTGCAGCTTTCCCAGTCACCACGGCAATATTTCTCAATCCACATCTTATCGAGTTCTCCCTCCCGGTAAAATCTTCGCATTGGACAGGCGGAGAACCATTTGCAGTTACTGGAAAACACTCTGAGTTTTTCGTAGTCCTTCATGGTTTTTTCTCGCAGGGATTTGTCGTAAACAAGTGCCGCCGGGTGTCCCAGGGGGTAGATCTTCTGACCCCGATTGTACCAGAGCCGGTTGAATATCTCCGGCTTGTCCTCGGGCACGGTTAGCCCGTATTTTTTTAAAATGTAACGGGCGGGATAGTATCCGAGCGGGACGAGGAATTCCGGTTTTACCAGATAGATTTCCTTATCCAGGTAAGCGCTGCACTGATCGATTTCGTTCCGCTTCGGTCTTCGGTACTTGGGCAAGAAGCACTTGATCAAGTTCGTTATATAGAGGTTATTCCGGCTTACACCGGCGTTCTCCAGAAGCGAATTCAAAATCTCGCCCGACCGACCGACGAAAACTCGTCCTTCTTTATCTTCTTCCTCACCCGGTGCCTGTCCGATCAGGGCTATTCTGGCCGAAGTATTGCCTTCACCGGGTACGGAATTGTTTCTTGTCTCGGCCAGGGGACATTTCGTACAACCACCTATTTCTTCTTTAAGGACGTCTATTCCGGCCATTCCGAACCTTTCCGCAGGATATTAACTACCTTTATCGGATGAAAAGTCGAATACGTCGAGGCCGGTTTCCGGGTCGAACTGATGTCGAAGCGGAATTTCTTCACTGGTTACGATAATCAACTCGAATGTCCCGGACACTCTGGCCACCCCGCAATGTCCCGCCTTTGGGACAAAACTCTCATCGCTTACGGTGATGTGGGTATGTATCTTGTCGGGTCCAATATTGCCGGAAAAACAGGGTACCTCAAATGACCCGTTAAACTCCTCCTCCCGGTATTCCTGCTCTTCGACGTTGTAATTACCGAGCTTGACCCTATCTACCGCTCCTATCCCCTGCAAAAAACCGTTTTCTATCTTGTACTTTGCCCGCAGATCTTCCAGAGAAGAGATAATTTCCTCGCCGCGTTCGAGCCTGACAAATATTCGATCCTCGTGACGAACTGAGTCCATTTTTTTACCTCCTGATTTTACCTTCACCAGTACACGCCGGTTCAGGTTTAAAGCTGAGTACCTGTAAATAGAATTCAAATTTTATAACGTTCAAAATAAGTGTCCCCGTCGTTTTCGCGCTTTTCAAGTAATCTCGGCAAAGGGGGGGCAGACCCGAAACGGATATTGGTTTTTTGTGCAAATACGTTCTCCAATCCCCGGGAAAAATTGTTGCGTCCGGGGCTTTCCATTGTGTTGAGAATATCTCGCCGTAAAATTATTTAGGATGAATATTATTTGATAGCGAAATTAGTTAAATAATTCTTTTGGTTTAACCGATAAATTTGAAGGAGGGATTTTGATGAAGTTAGGTCGTTTTAGCCTGGTAGTTGTTGTAATTTTGCTTTTGTCGGGGTTCTATCCTTTACAGGCTATGTCTTCCGGCGAAACCGTGATTACTGGCCTGGACACAGTCTGGGAGGTTGTCTGGGACGATGAAGGCGCTCTATATATTACCGAAAGGCCCGGACGGGTCAGCAGGTGGACAGAGGAAGGTTTAGTGGAGTTAGCCCAGCTGGATGTCGTTGAACGGGGAGAATCCGGATTGATGGGGATGACCCTTGACCCGGAGTTTCAAGAAAATTCATTTATGTACCTCTGTTATACGACTAGGAGGAACGCTCGGCTGGAGAACGTGGTCGGGAGGTTCCGGGTGCGGGGAGACGAAATAATCCAGGATAAAGTCATCCTTGACGGTATGAAGGCTTCCTTTATCCACGACGGCTGCCGCTTGGCGTTTGGTCCGGAAGAGAAATTGCTGGTTACGATGGGGGATTCGGCGCGGGCCTCGCTATCTCAGGACCCGGGCAGCTTCAATGGCAAGGTACTCCGGATAAACAGGGACGGGACAATTCCGGGTGATAACCCGAACCCCAATTCCCCCGTTTTCACTCTGGGCCATAGAAACCCTCAGGGTCTGGCGGTAAGGCCGGGAACAAGTCAGATATATATCAGCGAACATGGTCCCGATACTGATGACGAGATAAACAGACTTATATCGGGGGAAAATTATGGCTGGCCCGAAGTAAAAGGCATGAGCGATGCAAAAGAGTATGAACCGGCGCTCTGGGATTGGACTCCGACGATTGCGCCTGCTGGAATCGCTTTCCTCGATGCGCAAACGCTTTATCTGGCCACGTTAAAAGAGAGTAAACTTCATCGGCTGAAGCTTTCGCCCGACGGGGAGATAACCGAGGACGAAATAGTTCTTTCCGGATTCGGCAGGTTGAGGGCAGTAACTCTCGGTCCGCGGGGAAAGTGTCTTTATATCGGTACGTCAAATAGAGACGGCCGGGGAAGGCCCCGAAAAAACGACGATAGGGTACTCAAGTACTGTCCGGAAGAAAAATAAACTGAGCGGAGTTAATAAACCAGTTTTCCGGATACGAATTCTCCCGTCTTCTCCTTTTCCGGTTCGGTAAAGATTTTCTCCGCCCTGCCGCTTTCTATTATGGTTCCGCCCAAAAGAAGGAATACTTCACTCGCGATCCTTTCTGCCTGGTTCATGTCATGGGTGGCCAGAAATACGGACGTGCCGCGTGCCGCGGCCCGAGTGATTATATCCTCCACGATCGAGGTATTACTGGGGTCCAGGTTGGTAGTTGGTTCGTCAAGCAGCAGCAGTTCCGGCCCGGTAATTAAAGCCCGGGCCAGCGTAACTCTCCTTTCTTCTCCCGCTGACAGAGATCTGACCGATCTATTCTGAAAGCCGCCCAGGTCCACCATGTCAAGAACACTTTCAACTTCTTTCCCCTCAGAATCACCGTTTCGGGGGCGTAGAGATAGAAACCCTGTCGCCTTTTGCAGAAAGTGGTTCATCAGGCCGCGCCTAACCATGGGGCCATAGGCTACGTTCGCTTTTACGCTGCCGTCGAATAACGCCGGTTCCTGGAAGACAAAACTCATGTTCCGGCGGAGTGAGAGGTTTTCCTCGCTCGAATCACCACGGGGAGCCTGCTTAAAGTGGAGCTCTATACGGCCGGAATCGGGTTTTTCCAGCAAGTTAACCAGTCTGAGTAAGGTAGTTTTGCCGGCACCGCTTGGGCCCATGAGGACGGACACCTTGTTTCTGGGTAACGAGCCGTCAATACCGTTTAGTACCTCCGAACCCTCGCCGTAGGAAAAATCGACCTCTTTCATGTGAACAATAGACATATTGTCCCCCTGCATCAATATCGTGCGCCGCCGCCGCGCAGACGGTGGACTACCAGATTTATCACCAGAACGAGAGCAAGTAATACTATCCCCAGCGCAAGCGCCATCTCAAAGTGGCCTTTCCGCGTCTCAACGATAATTGCCGTGGTCAAAGTCCTGGTGTACGATAGGTCGTTGGACCAGACAATGTTCCCTCCGACCAGTATGACGGACCCCACTTCGGAGATAGCCCGCCCAAAACCGGCTATGAGGGCGGTGATAAAACCGAACCTCGCCTCGTAAATAATTGTAGCGATACGCTGCCATCTATCTGCCCCGAGCGACTTTGCCGCGTCGATCAGAGAATCGTCAACGGAGTCCAGGGCGGAAAGCATTATCCCCGTAATCAAAGGTGAAATCAGGACTGTCTGGGAAATGACCATCGCGGTCGGGGTCCAGAGCAGATCAAAAGCTCCGAAAGGACCGTTCTTGCTCAGGAGCAAGAGAACGAACAGACCGACAATCACTGAAGGAAGGCCCATTCCCGTATACACGAGGATATTCAAGAGGTTCCTGCCCGGAAAACGAAGAAAAGACAGGACAAAAGCCAGCAGGCTCGACAAAGCTCCGCCGGCCACCAGAGCCCAGAAAGATACGGTCAATGATACCCCGATAATACTGTACAGGTAAGGATCGAGGCCGACCAATAGTTTGAAGGCGTCGCTAATTGCCTCTGCGAAAAAACCAAGTGTTTCCATATTAGTTCACGAGACGAGGTCGGTTATCCCCCTGGTAAAGAACAAAGTTTGTTTGTAAAGCCCTTTTTCTACAAGCCCCGTCACCTGGGGCGGGATTCCGGACCGATTCTACTTCCGGTAATCCATAGGTACGTACTGGGCAAAGTTGGGCTCTTCGCTCAGTGCACTGGGGAAGAAGAGTTGTTCGCCCTTCACTGTATAGTTACCGATTATCTCCTGCGCTTCGGGAGAAGTGACAAACCCGATGTAGGCCATCGCGGTGGAATAGTTGACGGATGGGTACTTTGCGGGGTTGACAGCGATCACTCCGTAAGGGTTCATCAGTACGGGGTCTCCACCCTTTACCGGTCCCTGAACTAAAATTTCCAGATCGATTTCGTCTTCCATCGAAAGGTAAGTGCCTCGGTCGCTTAGCGTGTAGGCGCCCATTCTATCGGCTTGAACGATCGCGTCTCCCATGCCCTTACCTATGGCAAGATACCATTTCCCGGCGGGATCGACGCCCGCGGCCTCCCAGATCGAAAGCTCCTTTTTGTTCGTTCCGGAATCGTCTCCGCGTGAAATAAATTTGGAACCGGATCCGGAAAGCTTGTTGAAGGCTTCCGTGGCTTTATCCATACCTTTGATACCTGCCGGATCACCGGGAGGTCCGATGATAACGAAATCGTTGTACATCAGATCGCGCCTGTTTACGCCCCAGCCCTCTCGCATGAATTCGTCCTCGGCCGCCCGGGCGTGGACCATGATTACGTCAGCATCGCCGTTTTCGGCATGCCTGATTGCCGCACCGGTGCCAACGGCGATGGTCTTGATTTTTACGTCGAACCTGTCCTCGAAAACCGGATTTAATTTACCGAGTAACCCGGAGTCGTAAGTGCTGGTCGTGGTTGCCAGAACGAGCTCTGCCTCGGCAGCGTTTAATTCACCGGCGGGAGTAATTACTAACAGCCCGACGAAAAAGAACGTTAGGAATAGTCCGAAAAGATAATTCGAGTCGAAATTTGACCTCATACCTTTATCACTCCTGTTATATAGAAAAGCCCCCGGTCTTCGGGGGCCGAATTGACTCAATTGTATTCAGTTCAGTGACGATTGTCAACAAATATTGATAATAATTTCTCCTGCTTTTCCAGTCCAGGAAAGGTTTTGAGCATATGATAAATAACCTTTTAATTGCTATATGACCAGCTTTATTTTAATAAGGCGAATATTCTCAATTGTCAGTTTGCTGGGAAGATCAATCTTCATCCCCTGGTTCAACGGAGAGCGATACTGAAGTTTCCCGGAGGTCCCCGAGAAGGTTATCTCGTGAAGAGAAGGTAGCCGGGTGGCTGATTAAGAGTTGCCCGACTTGACCATCGGAGCAGTTGCTTTAAAAGTTGCAAAGACTTCCGTGCCCGGGGTTAAGTTCATCCTTTTGAGCGAAGTGTCGGTTATTGCAACTTCCAGGGAAAAACTGCCGCAGTCCAGCAGAGCCAGGTTGTAGTTTTCACAGGCTTCCAGCTGTTTTACGGTGCCCTTTATCCTATTTCTTGCGCTGCTTCCCTCGAAACCGGCATCGGTCAGGAACAGGGTAACGTCGGCGGGCCGCAAACCGAGCAGAACATCGACGGAATCCGGTTCTTCTACCACGTGAAGCGTCCAGTCACCTGCATCTATTTCCGTGAGATTTCCGGATTTACCGACGACTCTCCCCGAAAT
>Ga0207797_1002152_pt1 | contig 13809 bp, 11 predicted proteins | sample PRCRCaboRojoPR_6_FD_187275 | JGI IMG/M metagenome (GOLD analysis project Ga0207797, IMG submission 187275) | Marine sediment microbial community from Cabo Rojo, Puerto Rico - PR CR 10% Liquid 1 (SPAdes) | ecosystem: Environmental > Aquatic > Marine > Coastal > Sediment | place: Cabo Rojo, Puerto... | reverse complement strand
ATCGAACAGCGGGAAGAATTCCGAAAGGTATCCGTTATCAGGGAAGTGTGTACCCATCAGATCAAGGGGAAGGGAATACAATCGTATCTGGAAGCCATTGATATCCTGAACGAGCAAGCGGAATGAGAGCGGTATTTTCGGCAACTGTGAAGAGAGGCAAAGGATGAACGATGGAACATGAAGAATACATGCAGCTGGCTATTGAGAAAGCGCAGGAGGGAATTAAGAAAGGTCAGACCCCGTTCGGGGCAATTCTGGTCCGGAACGATGAGGTGATTGTCCGGGCGCATAATGCCGTCTGGAGTAAGAACGACATCACGGCCCATGCGGAAATCGAGGCAATTCGAAAAGCTTGCCGCCGATTGGAGACAATTGATCTTTCCGACACGATAATATACTCCACCTGTGAGCCGTGTCCCATGTGTTTCAGCGCAATTCACTGGGCCCGGATTCCAACGATCGTATCCGGCGCCCGGATTGAGGATGCGGAACGAGCCGGATTCAATGAACTGAACATTTCAAACCAGCAACTGAAGTCCCTCGGGGATCTCTCGGTTGAGGTGATTCCCGATGTCCTGAGAGATGAGTGCTATGAACTGTTCCTGCGCTGGAAAGAAAAACCTGATGTGCAGGTATATTAACTGTTGTTTTGTCATGTATTCAAAGTCCCGATCGTATAAATCCCATAACAGGATAGGCTGCTGATGGCCGAAGAAGCATTATTGCGTGATGATGTCCGGATGCTTGGGGAATTCCTGGGCGAGGTCCTGCGCGAACAGGCGGGGGACGAAAGTTTTGAGCTGGAAGAGACCATTCGTCAGCTGACCAAAGACTGGCGCAGCGGAGATCAGCATGCACTCGGAGATCTCCGGGAATTAATTGCCGACCTTGAAGTCTCCGAGGCACATGTAGTTATTCAGGCGTTCAGCATCTTTTTCGATCTGGCGAATCTGGCGGAGGATTTACACCGGGTCCGGACGCTTCGGGAGCGTGAACGGGCAAAGCATCCACAGCCCAGAGAAGAATCAGTCGTCGATGCCATACACCGGCTGAGAGAACGGGGGTGGTCGGCCGGCAGACTGCGGCAACTACTCCGGTCCTTGTCAATCGAACCGGTGTTTACCGCCCATCCGACCGAAGCCAAGCGGGCGGAGATCCGCACGAAAATCCGTCGCATTCGGGGGTATCTCTGGGAGCTGCATGATTCGCGGCTGTTACCGCGGGAAATTTCCCAGATTCACGAGCGGATCAAGGCGGAAATCACGGGATTGTGGCAAACCGGTGTGCTTCATCACAACCGGCCTTCGCCGATGGATGAAGTACAGTGGGGCCAGGGATATTTCGAAACACTCTGGGAAGTGGTCCCTATGTTGTACGGAGATTTGGAAGATGCTTTGCACGATGCCTACTCTGATACTGCATTCAGTCTCCCAACCCTGATTACGTTTGGCTCTTGGATCGGCGGAGACCGGGACGGCAATCCCTTTGTGACCCCCGAAACCACGGAACAGACCTTTCTGCTGCACCGCCGGAACGTCATTCGAAAACATGTGGACAATTGTGAACAACTCAGCCAGACCCTGACGTCATCTGTGGATCAGGTTCAGTTAAATACCACCCTTGAGAATAGGCTCCGGGATGCATTGGAACGATGGCCCGGAATTCAGGAAGCCGTTGAAGCACTCCCTCCGGATGAGGAGTATCGTCACTGGCTGCAGGTAATTTCGTGGCGGTTACGGAAAACATTGGAGGTGGATGGAATTGATGCGCCGCCGGACGGAGGGTATCGGAGTGCAGAGGAACTCTACGAGGATGTGCAACTCATGTCCGACAGTCTGCTGCAACATGGCGGGCAGCGCTTGATTACGGGGGGACTGGAGGATTGGTTGTTCCGGATTCAGGTCTTCGGGCTACATCAGTTGCACCTGGATATTCGTGAAGATTCCAGTATTCTGGAAAATGCACTGGATGAAATACTGCTTGCGGAGGGCTATGTTGATTCTGACACCGATCTCACACCGGATGACAGGTTGAAGGTACTGGAAGAGCTTGATCCGCAGTGGGTATCTCCTCCGGAAGAGGGGTTAACGGAATTCACGGCGGACTTATTGCGGGTGTTTTCACTGTTGAAACGAGTACACCGGCACTTCGGACCGGAAGCGATCGGCGAAGCCATTTTAAGTATGACTCATCATTTGAGTCATATGATTGGCCTGCTCTGGCTCGGTCAGCATCACCAACTCTGCCGCTGCCATACCGATTCTCCGGGTGAGTGTGTGTTCTCGGTGGTCCCGCTGTTCGAAACGATTGATGACCTGGAACGGGCACCGGTCATTCTGCGGGAGTTGTTTGAGCATCCGCAATATCGTCATCATCTGAAGCAGCGGGGACACAAACAGACCGTAATGATCGGATATTCCGACAGCACGAAAGATGGGGGGTACCTCTCCGCAAACTGGCACCTGTTTCGTGCACAGGAGGAGATGACGGAGGTCGCGGAAGAGTATGGTGTTCAGTTGCGTTTTTTCCATGGTCGGGGAGGTGCGATCGGGCGTGGTGGCGGGCCGGCCGCCCGCTCAATTCGCTCACTGCCGCCCCAATCGGTCCAGTACGGGCTTCGGCTGACAGAACAGGGAGAGATCCTCTCTGAACGGTATGGCGATCCTCAGGTCTCATATCGCCATCTGGAACAGGTGCTCTGGGCGACCGTTCTGGTTTCGGGCCGGAATATTACTGATCCCCAGCAGAAGCGTCCGGAGTGGCGAGAGGTGATGAACCGGCTTTCAGAGTATTCCTATCAGGCCTATCAGGATTTCATCAGCCATGAGCATTTTCTGGAATACTTCCGGCAGGCAACTCCGGTGGAGGAGATTGAGCGGCTTCCTATTGGATCCCGGCCGGCACACCGCCGTGAGGAACCCTCATTTCAGGATCTGCGGGCGATTCCATGGACCTTCTCCTGGACGCAAAACCGGCATCTGATCCCCGCCTGGTATGGCATTGGGAGCGGCATGGGCAATTATGCAGGTGAAAACCCGGACCGCTGGGAACTGCTTCGCACCATGTACCGGCAATGGGATTTCTTCCGGGCCATTCTTGACAATACCATACTGGCGCTGGCGAAAGCGGATATGGGAATTGCGGAGCAGTATACCACCCTGATTGAGGATCCCTCGGTGCGGGAATCCCTCTGGGGATTGATTCAGGCGGAGTATCATCGCAGCCGTCAGGCTGTACTCCGGGTGACGGGCCAAAACCAGTTGTTGGAGAATGTTCCATGGTTGCAGCGATCCATCGCACGTCGAAACCCGTATGTGGATCCACTGAATCTTATCCAGGTGGAATGGTTCAGGAGAAAACGGGCCCAGGAGCGTGAGGGAAAAACTGAAGAAGCCCGGATATCACGGGAATTGATACGGTTCGCCATCCAGGGTATTGCCGCAGGATTGCGGACAACAGGTTAGATTGACTGCATTCTCCTGAACCCATAGAATAGTCTCCTCTAACAGAAGATATCAGAGGTGAGAATTGTCCGATGAAACAAAATACGTTTTTTACACGATGGTTTGTGACGTTTGCCGCGGTGTTAATTACTGAACGAATCCTGCCGGGAATAGTGGCGGATGGGTTGCTCACACTTATCGCCACTGCACTCGTGCTTGGAATTCTCAACGCGATTTTGCGGCCGATACTCATTATCATCACACTTCCGATCACCGTCATGACGTTCGGGCTGTTCGCGCTGGTGATTAACGGGGTGGTCCTTGCCCTGACATCGGTGTTGATTCCCGGCTTCTATGTGGCAGGATTCTGGTCTGCGGTATTTGGGGCTATCCTGATATCCCTTGCCGGTACTTTGATTAATGCGTTAATAAAAAGTTGATGGCGGAGAAGTTCTGACCCTCTTCCGATCACCATTGATCTAAAACGGGGAGTATCGATATGAATCGCGTGTTTGTGGTTTCCGATGGGACCGGCGGGACTGCTGAACGGGCGGTCAAAGCTGCGCTGGCTCAATTCATCGACGTCCCGGTGGAAATTCACCGGCGTCCGAACATCCGGGAAAAACAGCAGGTGACGCAGGTCGTGCGGGAAGCGTCGGAGGTTGAGGGCATCATCGTGCATACGCTGGTTTCCAACGAACTCAGGGAATTCATGGTGCGGGCAGGCAGGATGTACAACACGCAAACCATCGATTTGCTAGGTCCCTTGCTCTCACGTTTTTCCGATCATCTGGAAATGAGTCCGGCGGAGAAACCCGGCATACTCAGATCCTTAAATGAGGAATACTTTCGGCTCATTGAAACCATGGAATTTGCCCTTCGGCACGATGATGGATTACATACGGACGAGCTGGATCAGGCGGAGATTATCCTGGTAGGGGTCTCCCGGACGTTTAAAACACCGCTCAGTGTGTACCTGGCGTTTAAAGGGTGGTATGTGGCGAACGTACCGATTGTCCTGCATCGTGACCCTCCGCCAATCCTCTTTGAGCAACCTGCTGAAAAGGTGTTCGGATTAAAGATGAATACCCGGAGGCTGGCGGCATTGCGAAGTGTACGGGATCGGCATATGCAGGGGGCTGTGGGCGAGTATGCGGATCTGGATTACGTCCGCAGGGAGGCACTCTACGCTCTCAAACTGTTCGAAAGACCACCCCAGTGGGCCACTATTGATGTGACCAGTAAACCGATTGAGGAAATTGCATCAGAAATCCTGGCACTGGTTCCCAAGGACCGTGATAATTTACCGAACGGAATCTCGGGGAAGCTCGAATAGAAATAAGTTCTCAGAGGACTTTTCCCTTACTACCGGTTGGGAGGGCCCCGATAACCCGAGGTGACTCTGGCGTTTCGCCGCAGAGCATTCTATATTTACTATTGGTTTCCGGAGCGCAGGCCGGGCTCTTCTTAAACTGGTATACAGGAACTGCAGAACGACCTGCAACTCACTTGCAGTCGATGCTATTTCCATCAGACACTGAATAATAACCATTAATGGTATAGACACATATCATGAAATCCGGAAAAATAGAAATATACAGCGCTGTATTGCGGAGTCTTTTCCGGTGGTGCGTTTTTCTGATTGCAGTTACGGTAGTTGTCTCCTGTTCGATCAGTCGCCAGTGGCAGAGTGAAATTGAGTGGGAGGAGTATGAGTTTGGGGATCTTCCCGGCAGGGAAGAATTCCCCGATGCCGCAGCCGTGGTTCTGCTCGATGAAGGAGATATGACAGTTTCCCAGGATGGCGATATCAAGATCAGCCACTATAACCACCACCGGATTATGAAGATCCTGGATTCACGCGGTTATCAATATGCAAATATCGCCATACCGTATGGCAACAATAGTACGGTCAAGGATATCCGGGCGCGGACAATACTTCCGGGAGGGGAGATTGAGGTGTTGGATCAGGAGAATGTCTATGATGTGACCCTGTATCCGAATACTGTCTTTTATTCCGACCAGCGTGCAAAGATCTTTACTATGCCCGCCCTGCAGAAAGGTGCGGTGATAGAATACCGGTACAGGCTCGAGATAGGGCAGTCCACTCTCTGGAACTCCTGGCAGTTTCAGGAAGATATCCCTGTCCTCCTCTCCAGATTTACTCTTGCAAATCCCGCTTCCTGGGATATTCGTTATCGCACCTACAATATTGATATCGAACCGGCAGTGAAAAACGCTCCGAGAGGATTCAAGGAGGAGTATGTGTGGGAGGCGCGAAATTTGCCGGCCCTGGAAACTGAGTTCGGGATGCCGCCTCGTAATGCGGTGCGGGCCAGTCTGGCCTTTGCCCCGGCCGGTATCGAATCCTGGGAGGATGTTGGAGACTGGTATTATGATCTTGCAGAACCGAGGATGGGATCAGAAGGACATATTCGTGATCTGGCGGAGGGTATTACCAGTGAAGTTGACACAGATGAGGAAAAACTCCGGCGACTCTACAATTGGGTGCGTGATCGTGTCCGGTATATTGCGGTTGAAATCGGTATTGGCGGATATCAGCCTCATCCGGCAAAGGAGGTGCTGAAGAAGCGATACGGTGATTGCAAGGATATGGTTACTCTGCTTGCATCCATGGCGCGGGCTGTCGGGATTGAGGCGTATACCGTGCTCGTAAGCACCCATCAGAATGGCGTGCCGGATACCACCCTGCCATCACCGTACCAGTTCAATCACGCGATCACCTTTAGTCCCGATGTGGGTGAGAACGGAATATGGATGGATGCCACGGCAAAAGGATGCCCCTATGACCGGCTTCCATGGTATGATCAGGGCTTGCCGGTACTGCAGGTCCGGGGAAATGGAGAATCGCAATTGCTCCGGACGCCAGAGACACCGATTGACAGCAATAAAACCGTTATCGAATGGACAGCCCGGCTGGATACCTCGGGCGGGGCAATGATTACCGGGCATGAAAAAGTGTACGGCTCTCCGGCCGTGGATGTTCGTGAGAACCTTCTGTCCGCCTCCCCTGCTGAACGGGCTGAATGGCTCGAATACAATCTGGCGGAACTCTGCTCCGGCATTCGTATCGATTCAGTACGCTTCACCGGCATAGAATCGGTGCGTGATCCGGTTAACGTGTGGTACCGGTTTTACAGCCCGCACTTCGCGCTACCCCAGGGGTCAGATTACACCTTCCAGCCGGGACAGTTTTCCACTCTGGACATTACAAACCGATTCCGGGACGGAAAACGGACCCATCCGGTACAACTCAGATACGGTTATGAAAAACTGTTTAACCTGACAGTTGAATTACCGTCCGGATGGCGGCTTGCCTCTCCGGTAGTTGCGGATACCGTGACATCCGATTTTGGCTATGGTGTATGGCAATGGAATAAGACTCGGGGAACACTGCAGGTGATCAATCAGTACCGGGTAAATGCACGGGAGATTTCCCCTGAACGGTATCCGGAGTTCCGGTCATTTCTTGAAGAGCTCCGCAAGCATGATCTCCGACATGCTGCGCTGACCAGGGAACGTTCTGCCTTTTCCGGAAGATAACAGCGAGTGCGCTAGCAAGTGAGATACGGGGTCATCTCAACACTCCCGCATTGAGGGGAATAGTACCATGATAAAGCGATTGCAGATCGATTGATTGAGTGCCTGTCGATGATATCAGGTGTATTGAATCTCGCAGCGTTATAACCTTAACAGACTGGAGTCGACCACATGTCTGTGATTATTGACTGGTTTTCGGGACTGGACCCGATGATGCAGGCGTTAATTGCTACGTGTTTTACCTGGCTGTTAACCGCTGCCGGTGCCGGCCTGGTTTTCATTTTCACCTCAGTGAACAGAAAGGTACTGGACGGGATGTTAGGTTTCGCGGCAGGGGTAATGATCGCCGCAAGTTTTTGGTCACTGCTGGCACCGGCAATCGAAATGGCTGAAAATGCGGGAAATTCTCCCTGGATTCCGGCTCTTGCCGGTTTTCTCCTGGGGGGATTATTCATATGGATCATCGATAAAATCCTGCCCCATCTTCATCTCGGGTTTCCACGGAGAGAAGCGGAGGGAATTAAGACCAGCTGGCATCGGAGTGTTCTGCTTGTCCTGGCCATTACCCTCCACAATGTTCCGGAAGGATTGGCGGTAGGAGTAGCCTTTGGGGCCCTTGCTCATAATCTTCCGTCTGCAACACTCGCCGGAGCGATTACACTGGCCTTGGGTATTGGTATCCAGAATTTTCCCGAAGGCACCTCGGTTTCTGTCCCCCTCAGGCGCGAGGGGTTTTCCAGGTTACGAAGCTTCTGGTATGGTCAGATCTCCGGTGTGGTCGAACCGATCGCCGGGGTGATTGGAGCTGCGTTTGTGATCATGATGAAACCCTTGCTTCCGTACGCGCTTTCATTTGCAGCCGGTGCGATGATTTTTGTGGTTGTTGAGGAATTGATACCCGAATCACAATTCGAGAAAAACACCGATATTGCTACAATGGGGGCAATGACCGGTTTTGCTGTTATGATGACACTGGATGTGGCGTTGGGATGACCATAAACAATGGCTGATATCGCCCGGAGAGATGGGTATTCCGGGCGATATCCTGATTCATCTCGTCGCGTATTGTAAACAGGTCAGACAAGTTCAACATGGGTTCCGTAATCACGGCCCTATGACGTGACTGACTTCCCCTTTGAAACCGGTTCTACTCCAAGGATATCATCGATCGCTTTCACAAAGGTGTCCTTGGGAAGGGCACCTGAAGCCATTTGCGGTTTGCCCTCGGTTGGAATGAAGAGCAGGGAAGGTATACTCCGGATTCCAAATACGGAAGCTAACTCCTGTTCTTCTTCGGTATTCACTTTATAAATCTTTAAACGCCCTTCATATTCTTCAGATAATTCCTCAAGTACCGGAGCAACAGCTCTGCACGGTGCACACCAGTCTGCCCAGAAGTCAATAATAGCCGGCACATCCCCGTTATAGTCCCATTCATCGTTCTCTTCGTAATTGAAGACCTTCTCCAGAAAATCCTGTTTTGTGAGATGTTCAGTCATGTCGTGTTCCGCCTTTCTGTTTTGATCTATTTTATTTCCAATTTGTGATTTTGATGTAACGATGCTTCGGAGGTTACACATTTTCCGTATGTATAAGAAACCATGACAACTGAAATTATTCTTGGATTCCGGTATTTTGATATTATCTTTCCTCCGCATTTCCCGGACTGATGGCAGGGAACTCCTTCATACGGGAATGTTCTGACCGGTGCGGAGCACTGGACAAAGTGCCGGCCGGTGAACTCTAGATGATACGGCAACACAGAAACATTCAGGAGACGGTAGAAATGGCAATTAAAAAACAGTATTTGAAGACGCGGCCGGTATGTAAGGTGACATTCCGGATGGCGGAACCTGAGGGATACCATCCCGGTACAGTAGATATACTGGGAGATTTTAATGAATGGGAAACCGGCGCTACCCGGATGGAACAGCTGAAGGACGGCACCTTCAAAGCAGTTGTCGAGTTGGACCCGGATCGTGAATACGCATTCCGGTATCTCATGGATAACCGGATATGGGGGAACGACGATGCGGCAGATAAATACGTACCTACTCCTTATGGCAATGAGGAAAATTCGGTTATTGTAGTCTGATCTCCCTCTGTCAATACTGAGTCTTCAACCTTTATTAATGGCTTCAGGTACCGGGACTTCGGTGCCTGAAGCCGTCTTTTAATATAGATCCCCACTGAGCTACTCGTTCAATTACATCTCTATCGTTGACTAAATCAGCACTGATTTCCAGATTGTGATACCAGGGTAAGCGGGGGAGTAAACCCAGCACTACGGACAATTAATTGAAAACTTTTAACCTGAGGAGGTGTAGTTATGGAACCTGAAATTCTGGAAGCCAGAATAGCAAAGGAATTTGTATTACGTCCGAGTAATAAAATCGGACTGCTTCACGATGTGTCGAAATTGCTGGGAGAAGTCAGTGTGAATATTATGGCGACGGCAAATTGGGTAGTGAATGATACGGCGGTGCTTCATCTAATGACTGATGATGACCTACGGGCAATTGAAAAGCTGAAAGAGCACAACTATACTCCCGCCGAGCAGCAGGTGGTTCTGGTGGAGGTCTCGCATCGTCCGGGGATGTTAGAGCATATTACCGACCGACTTGTCCGGGAAAGTATCGATCTGAATTATCTGTATGCGAGCACGCCGCTGGAGGAAGACAAAAGTCTCATTGTATTTGATTCTACTGATAACGAGCGGGCAGTTGTATTAATCAATGAAGAGTAGGACCTGCGTGCCGGGGGTGGGATTCGAACCCACACGGGCTGTGAAGCCCACTGGATTTTGAATCCAGCGTGTCTGCCAGTTTCACCACCCCGGCAATCGGCTAAAAATATAGCAACCACCGCAGCAAACTCAAAGGATCTTTTCAGCCCTGTATTTGGGCCCGAACCCTTATAGTATGGCAGTTTCAGCCTTTACATTTTTCACGTGCACATCCGGTATTATGAGGTGATCGGGAAGGAAGAGGATGGGAGAATATGTCATAACATATCTCTCTTTTCACACTGCAATTGTGTAAGAGTCCTGTCAGAATTTTCCAATGATAACAGTGTAAATTCTATCAAAATGTTATAATTTAGAATCTGTCCTCATAAAACCAGATCAACAGGAGCGGAAACAGGATACTATGGGCTCAACGTACAAAGATGCCGGTGTAGATATTGAGGCCGGCGAATCAGCGGTAAACCGTATTAAAGAAATGGTGACCAGTACGTATTCAGATAATGTGCTGAGTGAGGTAGGCCATTTTGGGGGTTTTTTCAGATTCGATACAGAATCGTATGAAGATCCTGTACTTGTTTCATCAACTGATGGTGTCGGAACTAAGTTGAGGGTGGCATTCATGACCGGCGACCATTCCACTATAGGACAGGATCTGGTCAACCACTGTGTGAATGATATTCTGACCAGTGGTGCCGAGCCCCTGTTTTTCCTGGATTACATTGGAATAGGTACCATGGAAGAGGAAGTGGTGGAGGAAATTGTGAGCGGATTAACCCGCGCCTGCCGGCAAAATGACTGCGCGCTCATCGGTGGTGAAATGGCGGAACTCCCGGAATTTTATCAACCCGGTGAATATGATATGGCCGGCACCATCGTGGGAGTCGTGGAACGATCTGCTATTATTAACGGACATACCATTCAACCCGGTGATATTGCATTGGGACTTCCATCCAATGGATTACATACCAATGGATATACGCTTGCGCGTAAAGTATTACTTGAAGAGTTTTCCATTGCAGATAATCTCCCGGGGACGGATATGACCGTGGGTGAGGAAATGCTGCGGATTCACCGGTCATATCTCAGGGAAATCAGACCACTGATCGGTGATGAGCGTCTTAAAGGGCTGGCGCATATTACCGGGGGTGGAATCCTTGGTAATTCCCGCCGGATTATTCCGGAAGGACAGCAACTCCGGATCGACTGGAACAGCTGGGAGCTGCCGCCGGTGTTCAAAGTTATTCGGAACACCGGTGACATCTCTGATGAAGAGATGTACAGGACGTTTAATTGTGGGATCGGAATGGTATTAATTGTCCGGGAAACGGATGTGAGAGGGATACAAGACCATTTCAGCAAATGGGATATGGATGCCCGGGTCATAGGAGAGATTGCAGCCCGGTGAAATACAGGGGGAGGAGCCTATGGAAGCCATTACGAGTGTAGGTATTGTTGGTGCGGGCAGTTGGGGGCTGGCCCTTGCCCGAAGATTGGCCCTTGGCGGGAAGGATGTTCTGGTGTGGGTTTACGAAGAGGAGGAGTACGTGTCGCTCGTTTCCTCCGGAGAAAGCCGGAATTTTGCCCCCGATATCACTTTGCCCAAATCGGTGAAATATACCAGAGATTTTAGTGATCTGAATACCAGCCCTCTGCTCGTGCTTGCCGTCCCGTCCCATGCCATGCGTGAAGTTGTCCGCAGACTGCACCAGGCTGGTGTCCGTCCCGTGTTAGTAGTCAATGTGGCGAAAGGTATTGAAAACGAAACTCTCAAACGCATGAGCCAGGTGATCCTGGAGGAGCTGGAATCGGTTGGTCCATCCGGAGTGGTAACATTATCCGGACCGAGTCACGCCGAGGAGGTTTCGCAGGATATTCCCACAACCGTGGTTGCTGCATCGGACTCGGAGCAGTCCGCCCGAAGAGTCCAGCACACTTTCTTCGATGAAACCTTCCGGGTGTATACCAACCAGGACATCATCGGCACGGAGCTGGGAGGTTCAACGAAAAATGTCATTGCCATTGCCGCGGGAATTCTGGACGGTATGGAGTACGGCGATAATCCCAAAGCGGGATTGATGACCCGGGGAATGATGGAAATCACCAGACTCGGAGTCAAACTTGGAGCCAGAGAAGCAACCTTTTCCGGACTTTCCGGTATTGGGGATCTTATTGTGACCTGTCTGAGCCAACACAGCAGGAACCGGTTCGTTGGGGAACAGATTGGTCGCGGGCGGAAACTGGATGAGATCCTCGGAGACATGAAAATGGTTGCCGAAGGTGTGAAAACCACTGAATCCGTGCAACAGCTTGCTGAGCAACATGACGTGGACATGCCAATTACCCGTGAAGTATATGAAGTGCTCTTCAGGAATAAGCCTCCACAACAAGCCATCCACGATCTCATGACACGAAATCCGGTGCACGAACGACATTCCCTGGAATAACCGGAACCCCTCATGGATGCAGAACAACGCGAGTTTTATTTTCGGCTGATAAACAATGTGATGTTGGGATTGGGGCTCCTGGCAATTGGATCCCTTATTCTGGAATACGGATTCAGCATATCCCCCCGGTTATTACACAGTCTCCACTATTTTGATTACGGGGTACTGGCGTTCTTTGCACTTCACGATTTCCTGAAACTTGCTCTCGCCAGAGATAAACATGCGTTTATCAGATCCAACTGGCTCCACTTTCTGTTTTTCGGGCTGCTTCTCGTTATCTTGCTCTTCTATAATCCCTGGTGGCAGATACCGGTTCTCTCACAGCACATAGAAACGGTTCCCGTTCGGCAGATTGCCAAATTTTACATCGTCCTGACACAATTCTATATACTCGCATTTACCTTCATTTCCGCTCTCAGGTTTGGCAGGCGGTTTGCCTTTGCACGAATCAGGCCGGTGACAATACTTTTGGGGAGCTTCGCTTTGGTTATTCTGATCGGAGCAGGATTATTGCAGTTGCCGAAAGCGACCACGGCCGAACATGCGTCATTTGTTGATGCATTATTCACATCGACAAGTGCCACCTGTGTTACCGGATTAATTGTGGTGGACACCGGCACGTATTTTACACAGCTCGGACAGTGGATTATAATGATCCTGATGCAACTGGGTGGGTTGGGGATTATGACCATGGCTGCCTTCTTCATCGTGATGTCCGGTTCCCGTATGAGTATCCGCGAGCGATTGGTTATGCGTGATCTCCTGGCAGATGACAGTCTGGAGAAAATTGCAGGCACGCTTTGGCAGATTCTGGCAATTACGCTGTTTTTTGAAGCCATTGGATTTATTGCGATGTACAATCTCTTTCCGGAGTCTGCGGTTCAGGAAGGCGGCAGGATCTTTACAAGTCTGTTCCATACGGTTTCGGCATTCTGTAATGCCGGATTTTCAACCTTCTCTACCAGCTTAATGGGCTTTACGGACCAATTTCTGCTGGTGGGGACATTTGCCGGATTGATTATCCTGGGCGGACTGGGATTCCCGGTGCTGGTAAATCTGCTGGGACACCGGTTCCGGAATCGATATGGTCCGTTCGGGCGGAAACAGGTACGCGTGAGGATCCAGACTGAAATCGTGCTCCGGGTTTCTGCGGTACTCATTTTGAGTGGTATGGTGTGGATTTACTTCACGGAATATGCACTACAAGGAGTGTGGCTGCCTGATCTGAAAGTGGTGTTGCACAGTTTTTTCCAGTCGGTCACCGCCCGGACTGCGGGTTTCAATACTGTTGATATCGGAGGAATGATGCTTCCGGCACTCATCGGTATTATGGCTCTGATGTTCATCGGAGCCAGTCCGGCATCAACCGGAGGTGGAATTAAAACCACATCATTCTATCTCTCGCTCCGGATGCTCTGGGCAGAGATCACCGGCCGGCAGGAAGTGGAATATCGCTACCGCAGTATTCAGCCTGACCTGATGAGATGGAGTATATTGCTGATCCTTGCGTCTCAACTGGTGGTGGCATTGAGTTTTATGCTTTTGGTCATCGTGGAAAACCAGGCGCCGTTCCCGCTTTTGTTCGAGAGTATCTCGGCGTTCGGTACCGTGGGGC
>Ga0207797_1002151_pt1 | contig 13810 bp, 11 predicted proteins | sample PRCRCaboRojoPR_6_FD_187275 | JGI IMG/M metagenome (GOLD analysis project Ga0207797, IMG submission 187275) | Marine sediment microbial community from Cabo Rojo, Puerto Rico - PR CR 10% Liquid 1 (SPAdes) | ecosystem: Environmental > Aquatic > Marine > Coastal > Sediment | place: Cabo Rojo, Puerto... | reverse complement strand
AAAATTACCCTTTTCGTTTATTTCTGTTTTCACAAAAAACGAATTTGCTCACATCTATAAATTAGCAAGAAATTTGGATATAAACATTCATATTGTCTTTTATTAACGAAAAATATTTGAAAAAAGTTCATAATTTTGTTAGAATGCTTTAATTTATTAGAGTATTGTGAGGTGATAAATGGTACTAAATTAATATGATCCTTCAGCAAAAATGTTCTTCTTTCTATTTTGACGTGAAAATGAACTAATTGAAATCAGAGGGAAGAAAAGTATATTTTGCTGATGTCTCTACAATTATTTTCACAAAAATTTTGATGTTTGTTAAACTCCAAAAGAAAGCTGAGGGAAACGAAAATAGCAATGAGGGCAAAGATTTTTAAAACAAATCACTCACGGAATATTATCTCAACTTCTTTTTGAGTTAATACAAGCTCGGTCATCTTGTGCTTTCTGGAGCAGTCAGCCTGTTAAATTATTTTTACATAAGGAGTATAAGAAATGAAAAATTTAAAGATTGGAATAGTAATTCTTGTATTGATGGCGTTTTTGGCAAGTTTTGCCGCAGTTGCCCAGGAGCAAGAGAAGCTCACCCTGGGCGCTTTGCTGATAATGAGCGGGCCTCTGGCTTCTTTTGGGGAAACTGAATACAATGCTGTAAACCTGGCAAAAGAGCATTTGAACGAGGCGGGTGGCCCCCAGGGCAAGGAACTCGTGATAGATCTGGTGGACTCGACAACCAACCCTTCGAACCTGCGTGACGCAACTAAAAAGCTGGTTAACGTCAAAAAGGTTCCCGCGATAGTCGGGCCCAATATCCGTTCAGACGTTGTAGTATCGGTTACGGCGCCAAATCACGTGGTAACCATCTCGCCGACCAATACCCCCGAATGGGTAACACGGCTGGATGACGATGACTACAATTTCAGAACGACCGTTTCCGATAAGATGCAGGGTCAGATACTTGGCAAGCTGGCCTGGGAACGTGGATTCAAAACGGCCTCCAGTATATACGTAAATGATCCGTATGGCGGGCCGCTGTCAAACATCGCGTGTGATACGTTTGAAGAACTGGGCGGAGAATGCATGGCTCAGGTTGCTTACAACCCGGGTAAAGCGTCCTACAAGATGGAATTGTTGATGGCTTCCAGGGGTAGCCCGGACGTCCTAATTATGCCCGCCTACGTCGAGGACGGAATTACCATCATCAGGGAGGCTATCGCCGGCGAGTACTTCGATCAATTCCTCTTCACTGATGGTATGTTTGCACAGAAGATCGCGGACGAAACGGGCGACGTTTTGAACGATATGTATGGTACATCCCCGGGAACATCTGAGTCCCCGTCCTACAACCTCTACCATGAAGCTTTTCGCGGCAAGTACGGACATGAACCGAAAGCGGGGTTCAGTGAACAGGCCTACGACGCCGCTATAGTTATCGGACTCGCCATGGCAGCTGCCGATCCGGCGGCTTACGAAGAGGATCCGGGCAAGGCAATTCGCGACAATTTACGATTCGTGGCCAACCCACCCGGGGAAAAAGTTACTGCCGGAGCGGAAGGTATCGGTAAAGCCCTGGAGCTAATAGAAGCGGGTGAGGACGTCAATTACGAAGGGGCAGCCGGTTCAGTTGATTTTGACGAAAACGGCGACGTTATTTCAGGTATTCTAATCTGGAAGATTGAAGACGGGAAAATCAAAACGGTAAGGACCGAAATTCCTGAAAGAGAATAACGTTTATAAAGACTAATCTAAAATACAGGCTCTCGGCTCGAGGAAATGTAGCTGAGAGCCTGTATTTCCTGTACAAAATACCATAAAAGAGCTCTGAAAAGATGTTATTAGAGATCGAACAAGCAAGTAAGCGTTTCGGTGGTATCCAGGCAGTACGGGATTGTTCGTTTGGTGTTGAGGAGGGTACTATCACTGGGCTTATTGGCCCGAACGGCGCCGGAAAGACGACTCTGTTCAACCTGGTCACCGGTTTCCACCCTCTGGATAGTGGCAGGGTGTACTTTAAGGGAGAGGACATTACGGAATTACCGCCAAACGAAATATTTCATAAAGGTTTATTTAGGACATTCCAGATAGTCCGTGGTTACGAGGACATGACGGTGCTGGAAAGTTTGCTGATAATGCCGGTCCAACAGATAGGTGAGAATTTCTGGAATCTATGGATAAAGGGTTCGAAGATAGAGGAACAGGAGAAAAAGTTCACGAAGAAAGCGATCGAGGTGCTTGAGTTTCTTGAGATGGCCGATAGAAAAGAGGAACTGGCCAGAAACCTGCCGGGGGGAGAGAAAAAGCTGCTTGATCTCGGTCGAATGATGATGGCTGATCCAGACCTCGTTTTGCTCGACGAACCGGGGGCAGGTGTTCCTCCGTCACTGCAGCACAAAGTAAACGACTACATTGAGCGGATAAGTGACGAAAACAATACTACCTTTTTCGTCGTCGAACACGATATGAACGTAATTATGAATCTCTGTGATCCGATAATTGTAGTCGTAGAAGGAACTAACCTCACCAGCGGTTCTCCGGAGGAAATCAAGTCGAACCAGGAGGTTATCGAAGCCTATCTGGGTGAAGAGGAAAAGGTTTGAGTGATATCAATTGCTGGAGTTCTGTCCTCCGAAAAAGTTTAACATAAGGTAAGGGGAATACTGAAATGAACATTCTTACAGTCGAAGGGGTGACTGCCGGTTATGGCGATATGGACGTAATTTTCGACATAACCGCAGAAATCGAGCCGGATGATTTGGTGGCAGTTATCGGTCCTAACGGTGCGGGTAAGTCCACTTTGCTCAAGACCATAGTTGGGGCTGTTCGGGCCAGAAAAGGAGAAATTGAATTTAAAGAGCAGGACGTTACCAACTGGGCAATAGATAGAATTGTAAAGAGGGGGCTAAGCTGGGTTCCCCAGGACGACCACATTTTCCCCACCCTCACCGTGGAAGAGAATTTGGACGTGGGTGCCTATACGTATTTCGGAGATTACTCGGATCGGATCGAACGGGTCTGGTCATTCTTCCCCCAGCTAAAAAGCAGAATGAAGCAGGTTGCGGGAGACCTATCAGGGGGGCAGCAGCAGATGGTTGCAGTGGGAAGGGGGTTAATGACGGAACCGGACCTGCTTCTGCTTGACGAACCGACGGCCGGGTTGGCTCCCAATTTGATTAAGATGATGCACGAAAAGATAGGAGAGATCAATAAGTCAGGGGTCACGGTTCTTCTCGTAGCTCAGAGCCTGGAAACCTTCCGGGCTTCTAACAGGGGATATCTTCTTACATCCGGTGAGATAAAGTACTCGGGTGATACGGAAGATCTACTGGACAACCCGGAGGTCAGGGATCTCTATTTTGGTGGGTAAGTAACCGAGTCGACCCAAGGTATTTCAAAACAAAGAAAGGGATCGATATGATAGGACCATTAGTAAACGGCATAATTTTAGGAAGTATCATTACTTTAGGTGCAATAGGCGTTACGCTGGTTGCGGATATTCTAAACTTTTTCAATTTCGCTCACGGAGCGATTTTTACCCTGGGAGCTTATTTTACCTATCTTTATCTGAATATTCTGCCCGATATGGGAAGCATGTTTTCCCTTTCTTTCGGAGGGAGCATGCTGATTGCAATAATTCTCTCGATGGTATCGACCAGCTTGGTAGTACTGTTTTTTGACAAAATAATTTTCAGAACGCTGAGACGGAGGGACGCATCTTCGCTTTTTCTAGCCCTGACTTCTCTTGGTCTGGTTTTCGTCATGAAAGCCACGATCAGCATGATCTGGGGTCCGCAGGTACATTACTACGGCCCAATTCAATCCGCAATAAAATTCCCGCTCGGTATCAGGGTCAAGCCTGACGAGTTCTTTATAGTTGCAGCCAGTTTGATCCTCGTCCTGGTGGCATACCTCTTTCTCAAGTACACCCGGCTGGGAAAAGCCATGCGGGCAACTTCGGATAACGTAGTTCTGGCACAGGCTTCCGGAGTTGGCACGGAAAGGATCGTTACCTGGACCTGGATTATGTCGGCTTCTCTCGCCGCACTTGGCGGAACTTTATACGGTCTGGAGGTGCAAATCAGGCCAACTATGGGCTGGTCCTTTTTGATTCCGATGTTTGTCGCTGTGATCGTTGGCGGGGTGGGGAGTTTTGGCGGAGCTCTGGCCGGGGGTATGATTATTGGTATCTCGGAAGAACTAATTACTTCACTCCTCCAGGATCTGTTTCTAAAACTGGACATTAGAGTGGTCATGTCTGCTTACAAACCCGCCATTGCGTTCGTGCTGATAATCTTCGTGCTTCTGGTCAGACCTCACGGTATTTTCGGAAGGAAGGGGGGATAGAGGATGTTAAGTTACATAGCTTCATACCTGGTTATGGCTTCGATATACGGAATTATTGCTCTTGCATTAAACTTTCAGTGGGGGTTTTCCGGGTTGATGAATTTCGGTATAGGTGCCTCCTATATGCTGGGAGCCTACAGCGCGGCGTTGTTGTCGTCTGCACCAACCGCCGAGCACCTGGGTGGCTTTGGGGTACCCTTTCCTTTCGACCTAATTGGAGCTGCGGTAATCCCCGCGTTTATCGCCTTCTTAATTGGGTTTCCCGCTTTGAGGTTAAAAGGCGGACCTTTTGCCATAGCGACTCTGGCCATACATGAGATAATCTACCTGATTGTGCATAATGAAATGTGGCTGACAAACGGAGTCTGGGGGATTAGAGATATCAGTCGGCCCCTCTATTCTCAGATGCCGCAGCAGTACGACTTTTTCTACCTGCTTATTGCGGGTGGCCTGTTGATCGTCTTCTATTTTTTCTTTCGGAAAGTGGTTCGGTCGCCCTGGGGTCGAGTTATACGGGGGGTTAAGGTAGATGAAGATATGGCCCTTATGTCCGGCAAACACGCCTGGAGTTACAAGATGCAATCCTTCGTTCTCGGTTCGGCGGTTGCGGGTATTGCCGGTGGGCTTTTCGTTCACTATACAGGGTTTGTCAGCCCGACCAACTTTACTCCGCTCATGGCTACCTTTATAGTCTGGTTAATGGTCATGGTTGGCGGCTCTGGCAGCAACAGGGGTGTACTGGTGGGGACTTTCTTCGTCTGGGGTGTATGGACCGGCAGCGAATTTCTAACTGATTTATTTCCGGGTAGCATGGAGACAAGAGCGGGATTTATGCGTATGTTTTTAATGGGAATTATCCTGTTGATAGTTATCATGACGAGGCCGCAGGGTATATTTGGCAGGAAAAAGATAATACCAAAGTATCTCAGATCCAAGTAGCCCGATTTCTGTAATCGAAAGAGGTAAAGGGGGTTAAAATGAAGACTCTGGGCGGAGAATTTATCTACGAGATGGACAGTAGTCACGAACCGGCGCTGGAAATAGATTCAGGTGAAACCGTTAAAGTGGAAACTCTGGACGCCTTTGGGGGGCAGATAAAGAGCGAAAGCGATACCTTGGCTGACTTAGATATGGCAAAAGTAAATCCGGCTACGGGGCCGATTTACATCAATTCGGCCCGGCCGGGTGACACGCTTGCCGTTAAGTTAAAAGATATCGAGGTAAAAAGCCCGGGTGTCCAGGGTATCGTGCCGGGATTTGGTTTTCTAAGCGATAATTACGACGAGCCCGTGGTCACCGTGCATGAAATAACCGGGTCCGGAATCGATTTTGGTGACCTTAATTTGCCCGTTAAGCCTATGATCGGGACAATAGGTGTAGCGCCGGAAGGAGAAGCTGTGCCCTGTAATACGCCGGACAGGCACGGGGGGAACTTGGATACGCCGGACGTCCGAGAGGGAGCTACCTTGCTTTTACCGGTATTCCACGAGGGCGGTCTGTTTTCACTCGGTGATGCCCACGCGCTGCAGGGCGATGGCGAAGTCTGCGGTGTTAGTATAGAAGTGGCTACCAGTACCACCCTGGAAATTGAACTGCGGAAGGAAAGTATTCCAACCCCGATGATAGATTCCGAGAAAGAATTTATCACTATCGGTAGCGCGGAGCAACTGGAAAGGGCGGGCAGAATAGCTCTGAAGGCAATGATCGATTATCTGACGCAGAACACCTCGTTTTCTTCCGTCGAAGCTTATAAACTCTGTTCGGTTGCCTGTGATCTCAAGGTTAGCCAGGTGGTTAATCCGCTAAAAACCGCTCGTGTTTCGATAAGCAAGGATTACCTTTAAGCATACAATCTGACCGTCAAATTTCTCGGTTCATTTAGAACCCGGTCAGAGCTGGTGGGCGCCCCGTTGGAGGCGGCTTTTTCATGAAACAAAGGGGTACCCTGGATAATCAATCAGACCCCACTCTCGCCAGCCTCATCGCGTTTGACGTTACTCCTACCGTCATCCCTGCGTCTCCGAGGAGGACGGCCAGAGCGATGGTGACGTATCCGAGAGGTACGCCGACGGCAAGCAGGGCCTTTAAGCCGAGACTCGTGAATATGTTTTGCCTGATGACCTGTTTTGCCCGGGAGGAGAGCGCGTATAGATAGGGAAGCTTCGAGAGGTCGTCCTTCATTAAAGCTATGTCCGCTGTCTCCAGTGCCGTATCGGTTCCGGCAGCTCCCATGGCGATACCTACGTCAGCTGCAGCCAGTGCCGGAGCGTCATTGATGCCGTCCCCGACCATGGCGACCGAGCCGTATTTTGCGGATAGTTCTTTTACGGCTTTCACTTTCTCATCCGGCAACAGTGCGGCCCGGAATTCTTCGACCCCTATTCTATCGGCGATGGCCTTTGCGGTGTTCTCGTTATCACCGGTTAACATGACGGGCCTGATTCCTGCAGATTTAAGTTTTTCGATAGTGGTTGTGGCGTCCGATCTTAACCTGTCGGCGACCGCAACTACCCCCTGGAGTTCCTCTTTCGATGTCACCAAGATCACCGTCTTGCCTTCCTTCTGCAAGCGGGGAATTGTATCCTCGGCCAGATCGAGGCAGTTGCCCTGGTGGCATAGATTTGATGCCTCCTGAGTTACTTTTTTGCTATCGCCTGAGTGATGGACGTGGCCCAGGTCAAAGCCCAGTTCCTCCATCAGGGAAGGTTTCCCCGCGTAATGCTGTTGCCCTTTCAAGCTGGCCCTTACACCTTTGCCACTTATTTCTTCAAAGCCTTCTATCCCATGGTCGTGGCTGATATCGTGCTCTTCTTTCACGTGGGTTACTATGGCTTCGGCGATCGGGTGGTCGCTTCTTTCCTCCAATCCACAGGCAGTTTCAATTACTTCCTTTCTGCTTTTTCCGTTTAACGGTATCACATCAGTGATGGTCAGTTCGCCCTCCGTCAGAGTACCCGTTTTATCGAAAGCCATAACTTTTACTTCACTCATTGCTTCCAGTGTGGTACCGCTCTCGATCAAAACTCCGTTCCTGGCGGCGCTCGTAATAGCGGAAACCACGCTTACGGGAGTACTGATGACAAAGGCACAGGGACAGGCAAGAACGAGCATCGTTATTCCCCGAACGAACCAGCTGGCCCAGGGTTCGGCCAGGGCAATTGGTGGAATTATTGCGACGGCAACTGCCGCCAGGACAACTACCGGGGTATAGTAAGAAGAGAATTTGTTCACGAATTTTTCATGCCTTGTCTTTTTTCGCTCGGCACTTTCCACCATTTCAATAATCCGGGATATGGTGCTCTCCGTGGAAGTTTTTGCGGTCTCTATTTCTAAATACCCCTGTTTGTTTATCGTTCCCGCGTATACTTCATCGCCCGGGGATTTATCAACAGGAAGGCTCTCTCCGGTTATCGGAGCTTGGTTTATTGAGCTCGATCCTTCGACTATTTCTCCGTCCACCGGAACCCGGCTGCCCGGCCTTATTACAATTTTGTCTCCCGGCTTCACTTCTTCCACTGGTAGCTCTTCTTCATCATCGTTCCTTTTTACGACGGCTGTATCCGGGGATAGGTCCTTTAATTCTCTCAGCGAACCCCTGGCTTTTTCAATGGAATAATCTTCCAGAAGTTCCGCAAAGTTGTATAAGAAAGCCAGGGTTGCCCCCTCGAGAAAGATATGTTTTCCGCCGAAGATACTGGCGAGAATCGAGCCCAGGATTGCCGTTGTCATGAGGAGGTCGATGCTCAGATTCAAGCTCTGCAGGGCGCGGAACCCGTTCTTAATTATGACGTTTCCCGCTACAGCTATACTGATCAAGAAGGTCAAGTCGGAAATAAAAAAGCTGGTCCCCCGCCAGATGAGGACTGTTTCGTTGTAAGACCCTGCCCCGTAATGAAGAAGAAGTCCGGCCAGGAGAAACCCGCCTCCTAGCCAGTTCTTGATTGCTCTACGGCCCATCCAGACGTTACTAACACCTGTGCGCCCCTCGCTTTCGTTACTTCTTCCGGTATCAGGAGATGAACATGTCCGGCAGACGGCCTGGTTTTCTTCTGTTTTCTGCTCACTCTTTGGCATGGTCAAGGCACTCTTTTAGGATCTTCAGCACGTGCTCATCCATTATTTGATAGTACTTGTGTCTCCCTTCTTTTTGGTAATCTACCAATCGATTGTCCCTCAGAGTCTTTAGGTGGTGGGAGACGTTGGAGAAACTTTGGTCGGTTTCCTCGGCGATTTCGTGCACGCACTTTTCTTCTCCGGCAATTTCCAGAAGAATCCTAATCCTGGAGCGATTTCCGAGCACTTTGAATATCTCCGCCGCACTCCGAATTTTCTTTTCCATGGTTATCGTAACAATCTTACATATACTTGAGTAATTGTTCAAGTATTCAAGTATCCTTTAACCAGCTCCACCGCGTGACGTAGACTTTAGCCTTCTTTTTTATTGCGGTCCGTAAAGTAGCTACTCAGGTATCTCCGTAGTGCCCCAAAACCTGATTCCAGCACGGAAGGGCGGGGTAATTGACCTGTGCATAGCTGATAACGGTTTTGGCCGACTTTTAAACTTCCCCGGTCTCTGCTCCCCGGGGCGGTGCGGGTATTTATTGCCATTGAACTGGCGCCTGCAGGAATTAACGCGCCAGGTGGCCAGTCGTTCCGGTTGTCGCTATCCCGTCTTTCTCTACCAGTATTCAGCTGGTTTCAACTTTTTCGACGATTATTTCACCCAATTCTACGACCTCTTCCAGATCCTCCTCCCCGGGAGAACCCTTGACCTCCACCGCGCCCACCAGTTCCCCGGCCGTCTCTTCCACCAGATTCGATAATTCCCTGACAGCTCCCCCCGCCCAGCCGTGGGACTCGACTACGCCATAGTAACTGGCCGGTGGGTTCAGTTTTTTCGCCAGAGTGGCGATATAGATTATTTGCGGGTGCGGTCCGGCGAGCACGGTCGGTGTGCCCAGAACTATCCCCGCGCTATCTACCAGTTCTCCGGCTAGTTCGTTCAGGCTCTGCGAGGAGACTTCAAAGGGTACGACTTCGACACCTGCCGCGGCCACCGTCTCTGTTAGAGCCTTTACCATTTCTTTTGTACTTCCCCACATGGAGATATAAGGAACGAGAACTTTTTCCCTGACTTCTCCGCTCGCCCACCTTCTGTGCGCCTCCAGGATCTTTTCCGGATTGCGATGTATCACGCCGTGGCTGGGAGCTATGACATTTATTTCGTACTCCTCGAGTTTTTCTACTGCCTTACTCGCCCTGGGGCGGAACGGCATCATTATCTCTCCGAAATAGTCTTTCGCCCGCTTCAGCGCGGCCTCGCCGAGCTCGTCCGCATAGAGTTTCGGTGTCGCTATATGGGCTCCAAAGAAGTCGCACGGGAAGAGAATTCCCTCCTCCTGAAAGTAAGTAAACATGGTTTCGGGCCAGTGTAGCCAGGGGGCATCGATGAACTCGAGAGTTTTGCCGCCCAGGTCGATCGTTTCTCCTTCAGTGACCGTTCGGAACCTTTCCTTGGGTAAATCGTATAGTGCTAGGGCCATCTTTTTGCCTTTTTCCGTAGCCAGTATTTCGGCACCGGGAGCGAGTTCGGCCATGTGCCCCAGGGCGCTGGCGTGGTCCGGTTCGGCGTGATTCATTATCAGGTAGTCGATACTTTCCGGCTCGGCAACTTCGCGAATTTTTGCCTCCAGGTCTTCTTCGAATCCCGGGTTGACCGTGTCGACCAGAGCCGTCTTTTCTTCACCCTTTACGAGATATGCATTGTACGAAGTTCCTTCCGGCAAAGGGACCAGTTTGTCGAAAAATTTTCTTTCCCAGTCCTTTACCCCGACCCAGTAAACGTCCGGCGAAATCTCTCTCACTTCACGCGGGATTGCAGTCATCTTTAGCCCTCCCGAAATAACGCTTTTTGTCTAGACCTATTGCTCCCACTTGAGCAACCTTCTTGCCCCTCCCGTTTCCTTATTTCCACCAACCGGAGCTACCTGGCTCGTGAATCAATAACGCTCAAGCCTTGAACTCATTTTGTTTCTACTGTAGTTTTTATTATATGTTAATGCTAAACAATAGTAAAGCTATTTAAGGTGATAAACATCTTTACCGAAAAAGAAGAGCTTTCGGCGGGACCGGCAAAAATCTCCCTCCTGCTATACAGGATCTCTCAGGGAATTAATAAATTGATTCGGGAAAAAGGTAGGGAAAACGACGTTTCCTCCACCCAGATTCAAACTATCTTGTTTCTGGCTGGAGCCCACCCGAGAAACATGAACGTGGGGTCCATCGCAAGAAGGTTGCAAATCGCCCAGCCGACTGCGTCTCGAGTAGTTGATTCTTTGGTCGACAGGGATCTGGTAAAAAGAGAAAGAAGTCAGGAGGACAGGCGGAAAATAAAGCTGGAATTGACTAAAGCGGGAAAGAAGGTGAAAGAGGAGGTAAGTGAAATAAGCCGGACCCTCTCCGAAGCAGTGCGCGAGCTGCCGGAGGAGGGGCAGGGCGAGTTAAGTCAGGGTCTAACTAGAATTGCGGGGAAACTTCAGAGTCAGGGCCACCTGAGCATAGCCCTGACCTGTCAGTACTGTCGGTATTTCGAGCGGGACGGGGGAAGTTCGGACGAACTGCCCCACCACTGCAGGTTAACCGGCCAGGATCTGGGTGAGGACGAGAGTTATTCGGAATGGGTTCACAGAGAAAGAGAATCCGGCCTGGATTTATTTCAATAAGCTAATAAATTTCAACACGAAAAACCTGGAGGAAAGACGACATGAGTATGTTCTGTTATCAGTGTCAGGAAGCAGCCGGCAATGAAGGCTGTACGGTAAAGGGCGTCTGTGGCAAGGAGCCGGAAACTGCCAATCTGCAGGACCTGTTGATCTGGCTTTCGAAAGGGATATCTTATTTCGGGGTAAAGGCCAGAGAAGCCGGGATTGAAGACGAGGAAGCTAGTTTGTTTGTCACGGAAAGCCTGTTTTCGACAGTGACGAACGTGAACTTCGACGACGAGTGGTTCGAAGAAAGGATAAATCGGTCTTATGAGGTCAGAAGTAGGATTCGGGAGAAGTACGAATCCCAGGCAGGAGAACTCGAGAACTCCGAGCACCCGGAAGCGGCAACCTGGCGATCCCACAACCTGGATAAATGTCACGAGAAGGCCCGGGAAGCCGGTGTCATGACGACGGAAAACGAAGACGTTCGCTCTCTCCGGGAACTCCTGACCTACGGGATCAAAGGTATCGCCGCCTACGCCGATCACGCCTACGTTTTAGGCGAAAAGAAGCAGGAGATATTTGATTTCATCCAGAAGGGGCTCGCCGCAACACTGGACGATAGCCTGGGCGTCGCAGACCTGGTTGATTTGGTTATCGAGGCGGGGAATATTGCCGTGGAGACAATGGAGACGCTGGATCAGGCCAATACCGGCGCCTATGGAGATCCGGAGCCGACCGAGGTAAATATCGGTGTCAGAGACAATCCAGGAATTTTAATCAGCGGCCACGACCTCAAGGACATGGAGGAGCTCCTGGAGCAGACCGAAGGGGAAGGTGTGGACGTCTACACGCACGGAGAGATGCTGCCGGCAAACGCCTACCCGGCCTTCAAGAAGTACGACCACTTCGTCGGCAATTACGGGAATTCCTGGTGGAAACAGAACGAGGAGTTCGAAAAGTTCAACGGTCCCATTTTAATGACAACCAATTGCCTCGTTCCTCCCGAAGACTCCTATAAGGAACGAGTATACACGACCGGAGTAGTCAGCTTTCCCGGACTTACACACATAGAGAACAGGAAAAACGGCGGCCATAAGGACTTCTGGGAGATAATCGATCACGCGAAAGAGACGGAACCGCCGCAGGAGCTGGAATCCGGGACCATACCCGGGGGCTTCGCGCACGACGCCGTCTTGAGTCGAGCAGATGACATTATCAAAGGTATACAATCGGGAGACATCAGGGGCTTTGTCGTCATGGCCGGCTGCGACGGCAGGCACGCTTCCAGGGATTACTACAAAGAAGTTGCCCGGGAACTTCCGGAAGATACCATCATACTGACGGCCGGTTGTGCGAAGTTCCGTTACAACAAGCTGGACTTAGGTACAATCAACGGGATACCGAGAATTCTCGATGCCGGACAGTGCAATGACTCCTACTCGCTGATCAAGATCGCGGGGGAACTCGCGAAGGCCACCGGGGTCGACGATATTAACGAACTTCCAATCGCCTATGACATAGCCTGGTACGAACAAAAGGCGGTCACCGTGCTGCTGGCCCTTTTAAGCCAGGGTATAAAGGGGATAAGGCTCGGCCCGACGCTTCCCGCTTTTGTTTCGGAAGGAGTTCTGGACGTTCTGGTAGATAAGTTCGACATCAAGCCCATTAAGACCGTCGAAGACGACGTGGAGGCCATATTAGAGGAACTCTAGGCTTACAACTTTTTCGGCAGGAGACTTCAGTTTAACCACATTGCCTGACCGCTGGAGCCCCGTGGAGTTGGCGGGGCTTTTATTATTTGCTGGCTGAGCCCGGGAGATTCCGCAGGATTTCTGGCTTTTCAGAAAATAACTTTGCTGATTGTGGCAAGTTAAGTCACTTACCCGGACATTCCCGGGCGATCTCCTCCTCTATATCTTTATCTCCATAAGCTTTATCAAAATATGCGGAGAACTGACCGGCCAGTTCTCCCGCTCTTCTGTCGTAGGACTCGGGGTTGGCCCAGGTATTTCTCGGCTTTAGCAGTTCGTCGGGAACTCCCGGGCAGCTCTCAGGAAAATGCAGGTGAAAGTTTTCGTCCTCCCTGTAACACGCGTCAGCGAGTTCGCCGTCCAGTGCGGCGTTCACCATCGCCCGGGTATGATGAATGTCTATTCTCTTCCCCTCTCCGTAAGGCCCTCCCGTCCACCCGGTATTGATCAGGTATACGTCGGTTCCGTGCTTTCTCATTTTGTCTCCAAGCATCTCGTCGTAGACGTCAGGGTTTCTCGGCATAAAGGGTTCGCCGAAAAAGCGCGAGAAGACGGATTCCGGTTCGGTTACTCCCGTCTCCGTGCCGGGGATCTTGCTCGTGTAGCCCATGATGAACCAGAGCATCGCCTGGTTCGGTTCGAGTCGGGAGACGGGTGGAAGCACCCCGTTGGCATCCGCGGTCAGAAAGAGAATTGTCTCCGGGTGATCCGACATGGAGGAGGGCTTGATATTTGTCAGATATTCCAGGGGATAGGATCCACGGGAGTTCGGGGTCAGGCGGGTGTCGTAGAAGTCAAATTCCCCGTCGGGATACATCAGGGCGTTCTCGACTATCGTCCCGTGATCTTCGTAGTCCTCTTCGTGCATGATCGCGTCCCAGATCTCCGGTTCCTCTTCCCTCTCCAGTTCGATCAGCTTGGCGTAGCAGCCGTTTTCGAGGTTGGCGATTCCGTCCTCGCCCCAGCCGTGTTCGTCGTCGCCGAGAAGGGCCCGGCTCGGATCGGCGG
>Ga0207797_1002150_pt1 | contig 13811 bp, 16 predicted proteins | sample PRCRCaboRojoPR_6_FD_187275 | JGI IMG/M metagenome (GOLD analysis project Ga0207797, IMG submission 187275) | Marine sediment microbial community from Cabo Rojo, Puerto Rico - PR CR 10% Liquid 1 (SPAdes) | ecosystem: Environmental > Aquatic > Marine > Coastal > Sediment | place: Cabo Rojo, Puerto... | reverse complement strand
CTGGTCGGTTCCGGAGTCTCGGTGGGATCCACCGGCGTACTGGTCGGTTCCGGGGTCTCGGTGGGATCGACCGGGGTGCTGGTCGGTTCCGGGGTTTCGGTGGGATCGACCGGGGTGCTGGTCGGCTCCGGGGTTTCGGTGGGATCGACCGGGGTGCTGGTCGGCTCCGGAGTTTCGCTGGGAACAGGATCAACCACCACAATTTCCAGGTGGGAAATTTCCCGACAGGAACTGGGAGCATTCTCCAGATCCCACACCGTCACAGAATTAGTGCCTATCCCGCTCACACCATAACAGGTGCTGGTCCCGTCAGCAGTGAAAATCTGGGCACACTCTGTAGCCGCTTTTATGCCCACGACGGAGATATATCCGGGCCCTGTCAGGGCAAACGTCCACGGGGAAGTTTGGCCCTCCACTTTTAAAACCGTCCCCTCATATTCATCAAAGTTACAGAAAATCCTCTCCTGCTGGTTCTCTGCCAGAGGTGGAGAAGCCCCCGCGGGCACAATGCCCGCGCTGAGGGTCACAGCAAATACGACCAGAATCGCACTCAACGCATAGAACAATTTGGACAAAGACCAGAAAATACGGGAGACCTGTCTCTCCTTTATCACTTTTTTAAACATATGTACTCCTCAATATCCCTTTTTCCAGGGATATTCATTGAGCCCCGGGGGGCATATGGGTTGGATCAAATGGATTGTTGGTGTTGAGGAGATTCCAGGAGCCGGGTTCTTGCCGTTTTTGGATCACATACTGCGTGACCTAAATCGGTAAGCAGCACCTATAAGATCAGCCGGTCCCATGTTTGATCATCTCAACTATTAAATTTTAAGAAATATATCATAGAAAATATAATTAGCAATGATCCCATGGTTTTTCTAATCAAACGTTTAGGTACCTGTGAATAATTCAATTGCGCTGAGAAAAACCCGCCCGGGGAACGATAAGAAAAAGATCCAGAAAAGGAAGCAAGAAGGCTTTCATATGACCCATCTGAGTGGCTCATACAGCCGCGCTGAAAAATTAAACCCCCTGGCCTCCTGCCGAATTTAAAAGAAGAAACCTTCTGGCGAAAAACATGCAGGCAAGTGACCTTTATCCCCTTTTACGGCCAACTTGCCTGCAGTACCAACGGGTCAATTTTACTTAACCTGGATTTCAACCACGCCTTTGACCTGAACTTTACCGGAGAAACCGGGCAGGACCATGCGGAGCTCGTCGCCGTCAAAGGCCACCACGCAATCGCTGCAGCCTTCCAGGTCGCTGAGAGGGAGTTCTGCTTCATAGCCGTCCGAAGCCACAAACACGACAGCGGACGCGTCCCCACCCAGGCTCGCTTCCGAAAGAAGGTCATTTACAGGAACGCCGGTGTAGGCTTCCGTTTCATCGTCCTTGCCGGTGTACTCCACGTCCACCGTCTCCATGCCCTGGAGATCATCCATGGACAGAGAGAGTTCCTGATCGACAGCGCCTGAAACCGTGAGAGCAGCATCCCCCTCTTCACTTTCCGCTGGTACCGATGCCCCTTCACCACAACCTGCCAGGAGCAAGACAAATATTGTAAGGATTGCAAGCAAGACATGTAGATGTTTCTTCATTATTCTCTCCTTCACTAAATCGTAATTCTTATTGATTAACTTGAATTTCAGTCAATTGAAATACCCAGCGGTTGGCCGGGGTTTCCGGGGTGACCAGGCGAATGGGTCCTTTATCCGGGGTGGTTTTGGCAATCCAACCCTCATGATCCTTTAAAGCCACAATGGCGCCTTCCAACTCGTCCGCCGTGACCTCAATGGCGTACCCATCCGCGGCCAGGGCGGTGATGGTGGAAAACTCTCCGGCGCCGGCTTCATCGAGCAGCTCCGAGAGCTCCACACCGCTCCAGGACCGGATTTCATCCTCCCCGGTCGATTTTTCCATCAGGATCTCATCCAGACTGACCTGCTCCATCTTGGCCAGTTCTTTATAGGTAAAGGTCGTGGGATTCTCCACATCTCCACTGATCATAAGCTCCCAATCCACATTGGGCGCCCCGCCGCAAGCTGTCAAAAGCAGCAGCAAGGCGGCCAAGATCAGGAGCAGCGTACCTCTTCGTCTTTTCATACCTTTCTCCTTTTAAAAACAACACTTAATCTAAATACGTAATCCAAATCGGAATCAGCATGTCTCGTTCAATCAAATGCCCATGGTTTCCTTCTCTCTCCTGCCCTTCCACGCGGTGCATGCCGTGATCTGCAAAGATCACTACCAATGTGTCAGGGGGCATCATGCTGAGGATCCTGCCTACCGCCTGGTCCACCTCGCGGATCTTCTCCCCTTCTAAAGGTGCCCCTGGCCCCACTTCGTGCCCCAGATCATCAATGCCGTGGAAATGGACCAGGAAGAGGTCCGGCATTCCTTGTTCCAAAACCGAGAGGGCATTGGCCAGGATATTGTCATCCGTCCCGCCGTCCCCGTCCCGGTCTCCGGAGAGCTGGAAGTCCGCCCCTTTGAGTTGAAAAGCCAGGGCTTCCCCCTCCACGGCTGAGACCATCAGACCTGCCTGCCGGGCAATCTCCAACAGGGTTTCATAATCCGTTTTTCGTATCCCGCGCCTATCCACGCCGTGGACCGGGGGTTCCGCGCCGGTGAGCAGGGAAGCTGTGGACACTGTGGTGATCGGCGGGTAGGTGGTGACACCCACCAGGGGTGGGTCCAACTGGGCCAATTCCGGGATCAGGCCCGCTTCCAGGGCTTCTTCATAACGCAGATACCCAAATCCATCCAAGAACAAGAGCAGAACCTGGTCAGCGGTCTGGTCGGTGAGCGAGCGGCCCGCAGCGATCTCAGGCGCTGGAATACCCAACGCGCTGGCTGCGCTGGGGGCAATGTCCGTGATCGAGGCCTCAATTCTTGACACCCAGGGAGATTCTTCAACGGCGATTGCCCTGGGATGGATTACCCGGTCATGCACAACAAGATTCCCCCCTTCCCCCAGCCAGGTGCCACCTGCGGCATCCGTCCAGGCGTAGGTGAGTTCTTCTCCATCCCGATCGGTAATCTGCAATGTTTCAATCACCTGATAGCCGTGCCCGTATAATACCTGTTCCAGGGGAATACCGCGTTCCCCGGCCAAGTCTGCATACGCCTCCCAGGTCTCATGGGTGAGCAGACTCTCTTCTCCCGCAGGCCCTTCCAGGGAAATAGCCCATTCTGGAGCGCATCCTCCCAGCACCAGGACGGTGATCAGAAATCCCCCGACCACGAAATCGCGAATCCTCTTAGCCATCCTTTACTCCGTTTTGATCTCGACAACATGCTCGATCCACTGCGGCCGGCCCCGATCCGGGAAAACCAACGTGACCCCGGAGGAAAAGGGAGACAAAACAGCTTTCTCGATCTCCTGAGCCTGAAACTCGTATATTTCCTCACTGCGGTCAGTGATGATTACCACTTCATAGGACGTTCCTTCCAGCAGGTCCACGAGGGAGGCACCCAGGATACGCGAGGCTGTTTTCGCTTCGCGCACCTTTCCATCTTCCTCGCTGGCGTACATCACTTTGGCCTGCTCCACGGTCACTTCCCGGGTCGGCCCTAAGAGCAAGCGGCCTATGGACGTCTCGCGTCCCTGAATGGTCAGAGGTCGCTCCCTGCCAACCACGATGATCCTGTTCAGCCCTTTCAACCAGGTGGAGACATGGAGGTCTTCGGAGGCAAACCGGACGCCGTCCGCGTACGGCATCAGCAGCGCACTCTGATTCAGATCCTCCTTTTGGATGGTGACCAACCCCCCATCTCTTGACGTCATGGCCACCCGGTCAAAATCACCCACACCCTGCCGCTCCAATAATTCCAATAAGGGAAGATGCGTGTTAGGGTGATCCTGATAAGGGAGGACCTCATGGACCTCGATATATCCCGGATCAGGGACATCCCCCGTAAAGGCTATCAGAGCGTAGAAAGGAAGTTCCGCGAATTCCACCGCTCCATGGTCATCATGGCAATCCGAACAGCTATGATATGCTTCCGCTTCATGACACTCCGCGCACTCATTCATGGTCACCGCCTCTTCCCAGAGCATGCCTGCTGAATAGTGAGAGACCAAACCTACAGGCAGCCCATTCCTTCTGCCGGCTAAAAAGCAGCCCACGACGAGGAAAAGTGCACTGAAGAATAACCCGACACCCATGATGATTTTTTTCCAGCGTTTTCCGTCGAACATCAACCCTCCCAAAATGTAACCATGACAGCACTTATCAATACTAAGATCAATCCTCCCGCAGCAACCCAATCCCGCCGGGTCATCTCCCGCTTCTGGTAATATGTGCGGGTGGGGTATCTCCCGAAGCAGCGCCCCTCCATAGAAACGGAAAGGGCATCCACTTTGCTCATCGCCGAAACCAGCATAGGCAGCAAAAGTGTTCGCAAGTATCGAAGCAAATGGCGCAGATTTTTGCGTTCGTAGGACGATCCGCGGACCAACTGAGCTCGATACACGGTCAAAGCTTCCTGCTCAAAAAGGGGAATTAAACGCAGGGCAGTCACCAGCGTGAAACCAAACCGGTACGGTAAACCAGCGCGCATCAAGGCATAAGCCAGTTCATTGGGAGACGTGGTAAGCACAAACAGATAACTCAAAAAGATCACTGTCAAAAAGCGGGAGGCCAGGTAGAGCCCCCGCTCGAGACCATCTTGCGTGACCGCCACAGGACCGAGCTGCCCCATTACCGGGCCGCTGTCCACGAACAGGACCTGCAGCAGAGCGATCATCAGCGCTGAAATCCCCAGCACCTTCACACCGCGCAGTTCCCTGAATTTCAACCCCGCACTGGGAAACACAGCCAGCAGCAGCACTGTAAAGGAGGCATTGAGAAATGGGTCCTGGAACAAAAACACCAATACCGTCAGCGCCACCAGCCAGGCAAACTTCACCAGAGGATGATATCTGTGCAGAAAAGACCGTCCCGCCTGGTAAGCGATTTTCCGCTTCACCACCCACCTCCAGGGAGATATGCATCCATGCCGATCCGGGCCAAGTCCTGCATAGCCTCCCGCAGCGGAGCGTCGACAACCAACTTTCCTCCCGCTAAAAAGAAGATCCGGGACACCACCTCGGGGTAATAAGCGGGATTGTGGTTGACCATGATCACGCTGCCTCCATTCTCCACAAATTCGCTTAACAAGGTCAACAAAAACTCCGCGTTCTCACGATCCTGTCCGATGAAAATTTCGTCCAAAAGCAGCACGTCCGGCTTGTAGGACAGGACAGAGATCAAGTTCAAACGGCGTTTTTCCCCATAGCTTAACCGGTAAGGGTGTTCCTTCACGCGGTCTCCCAGGCCGGCCCGTTCCAAAAGGGACCGGGTAAATCCCGTAAATTCTGACTCCTCAAGTTTAAAATTCCGGGCTCCAAATACCGCCTCGTCCCAAACCGTGGAGGCGAATAACTGGTGGTCAGGATTCTGAAATACCAGTCCCACATTCTTCCCCAGCGTGGAGCTGGGAACTTGATCCACATTTTCACCCAAGACCCACACATCACCCGCGCTCTTTTCCACCAACCCCAACAAACTCAACAGCAGCGTGCTCTTTCCGGATCCGTTATCCCCCATTAAGCTGACCCATTCCCCGCGCTCCAGGCGGAAGGAAATCTCCTTCAACACCGACTGGCGCTGATACCCCACACGAAGGCGCTCGACCTCGAGGAGAGGGTGTTCAGCGCTCCCGTTAAAGGCGGGATTTTTTACTTTAATCTCAGGGGCTGGATAAGACTTTCGATCCGGTTCCAAAATACATCCCATCCCCATCTCAACGATCCGGGGCTTCACCCGGCTCAAAAAGTCCAATTTATGCTCAATGACCAGCACCGTGAGACCGGTCTCCCGCTGCAGATTTAAAATTACGTCAAAGATCTCCTCCGTGGAAGGAGGATCCAGGTTGGAGGTGGGTTCATCAAAGAGGATCACCTCCGGTTGGGAGGCCAGGATGGAGGCCAGGGCCACCTTCTGTTTTTCCCCTCCCGAGAGCGTTCCCAGGTCCCGACCCCGCAGGTGTTCTATGCCTGTCATCTCCAGCGACCAGGTCAGCAGACTGTCAATCTTCTCCCGGGTATATTTGCGATTTTCCAATCCAAATACGATCTCATCCTCCACTCTCAAGGTGCAAAATTGTGATTCCGGATTTTGCTGGACAAGTCCCACGACATCCGCGATCTGGTAGATGGATTTTTCCTGCACATCCATCCCTGCCACCGCCACAGTTCCCTCCACCTCCCCGTCAAACTGGGAAAACAGGACCCCGGCGACAGCCAGAGCCAGGGTGGACTTGCCGCAGCCGGAAGGACCGGTGAGCAGGGTGAATTCCCCGGATGCAATTTCCAGATTGATGCTCTGGAGCGCGAAATCCTCTCTTCCTCTGTACCTGTAGCTGAAATCCTTTAGGCGGATCATCGGAGTTTGATAACCCCCACATTCAAGAGGTACACCTCTCCATTCATGTGCGCTACAGCATAAGAAACGGAGCCCTCTTCAAGGACGACGAAGACCCGGATTCCCTCATCCGCTGCAACATCATTGACCGGCAGGGTGACGTCCTCATCCTCCACACCCACCAGTACTACCTCTTCAAAGGAGCCTTCTTCCAAATGGGAAGAGAAAAGGGATCTCAAAGGTACCCCCTGATACTTGTCAGATCCATAACCCAGATCCAGTTGTGTGCTGTCCATCTCCCGGATCCAATCCCCGGGTTGAAATACCCGCGGATCCTTCCCTTCCACCTCCAACACCAGAGGAGCGGATTCGACCAGCGTGATTTCCACCACCCCATTGACCCAGGCCTTCTTCGTGGACGGACCCACCATGTTGTAAACCAGATTCATTCCACTGCCCCGGGTTTGTAATAGCAATCCCGGGTTTTCCTCTAACTCGGTTTGGGTGATAAAAAACTCATAGCCATCCGATGCCTGAAGCAGCACGAGGTCAAAATCAGGTTCCGGCCTGGCTTTTTGGAGGATCTCCTGCAGAGGATAACCCCGGTAGGACATGGATACGCCTTCTTGGGAGACCTCCATAGTCTTTTCTTCAATGTCGGTTTGTGCGGCGTTGAATTCGTAAGGGGTGGAAACGGCACCGTTAACCGCCACTTCACCGGTCCCTGATCGGGCTACTTTTAGATATCCGAAAAGGCTCAGCGCTAAGAGAAAGGTTCCCACGAAAAATATCCGCAGCAACCGCGGCTGCATCGGCTGCGTTTCCTGGTCCTTGACCACGCCGGATTCTCGCAGGGTATTAATCAGAGCATACCCCAGTAAGCCCGCAAATATCACCCCGGAAAGGAAAGCCACCAAAGCGATCAAGCCGATCATACCGTAGGCCAGGACATCCGCGGGAACCGCGGCAAAAAGTTGAAAAACAAAGACATTGGAGGCGGAGGCAATTCCTCCAGCGACAGCGTAAGCCAGCCAATGGTGCCGCTTCCGGAAAGCCAGGAGGCCCAGATCGACCAAGATCCCGGCGGCGATATCCACGAGCACCACCAGTAGTCCATGGGTGTTCCCGGAGAAAAGTTCAACCGCCCCTTTCAGGACCCCGGTGATGGTTCCAGCGCCTTGCTTCTTGGTAAGCCCCGCGGCGAGGATCAACCACAGGACATGAAATCCCGCCGCCCACTGGGTTGTCCCCGCAAACCCCAGGATGGATTGGAAGAAATCCCCGATGAAGTTGATGTACGTGCTGGCAATCCCCCCCAGAGCAGCCAGGGCCGCCATCATCAATAAATCACGCGTGGAATAATAATAACGATCTCGGCTCATCATGTAGGGCACTCCGAAGCATTCTCTCACTCAAAAGTATTTAATCAGAAACTATTTAGTTTGTAAATAGGTATATAAAAAAACACATCTCAATTTCCTTTCCCGCCATATCCTCTGCAAAGACGGTCAAGAAAACTTTTCCAGATAGGTGTCCAGCCAGGCATTGATAAAGGACGCCTGGCGGATGCGAAACTCATACACCTCTTTGAGAAAAGGGTCCGGTTCCTTCTCCTGATCCTCAGCCCACTCCTGGATCATGTCCTGGAACACCCCCTGCTGAGCGCGGATCAAATCCTCTACCCCGGTAAGCTCCAGTAGATTGTGAAACCGCAGTTTGGCGATCAGTTCCACGCGCACAGCGCGCATGGAGGGGACAGGTGATCTGACCCAGGACAGGAACTCTGTACGCCCCTGATCGGTGAGATGATATACCTTGCGGTCGGGCCGGTTTTCCTGCGGCTCCAATTCGGAACCCAAAAGGCCTGCTTCTTCCAGTCGGGAAAGGGTGACATAGAGTTTCGTCTGGCCCGCTTTCCAGATCATCTGGAAGTCCTCATCCAGCGTTTGATCGAGCTGGTATCCATGGTCAGGGCCTTTCATCAGCAGCCCCAGCGCCAGGTATCGCAGTGGGTAGGTTCCAAAACCGGGGCTTTTTTTTGCACTCATACGTCTTTCCCTTTTCTCATCAGCCGCACCAGGTCAACCACCTTTCATTATATCCCAGCTCCAGGGAGCGGAACCCCGGCGCGCCTCATCCACACTTAGCAATCTCGATCAGAGAACAGGATGATCACGACCCCAGGATATCCCTCCCACACATCCCGCAGCCATTTGAAATGGAGAGAAGTTCACATCTTTGAACGATGTCTGAGATTTCATCCAACCCGCTCCCGGGGATGCGCCCCAAAGCCTTTGACTACCCTTCCGGAGGGCCAACCATCTCCCGCAATTCCTTAAAGGCCGTGGCTGGTTCTTTGGATTGAAGGAAGGAAAGGATCTCCGCTGCCCCTTCTTCCGGGCTGAGTGAGGAGGTATCCAATTCCAGGTCGTAAATGGCTTGAGCGTGAACCTCCTCAACTTGTTTCCGCGCCATGCCTTCTTTCCGGTTACCACGGTTCCGCTCGCGTCTCTCAAGTTCCTCCACAGGGCAATGAATGCCGACGAAGATCACTTCCAGGCCTTCAAACAAAGACAGGACACTCTCCACCCAGGGCGGGTCAGATTCCAGGACATCATCCACGATCACGAGGTTCCCGGCACGGGCCACGGCCGCCCCCGCAGCATGAAAGCCCCGGATGATCCGGGGCCACGTCCTGCGGACGATATCCTCCCGCTCCCACAACCCATCCTGGTACGCTGCCAGATACTCATCAATACAGAGATGAAAACAGGGTTCCTCCATGACCGCCTGCAAGGCGCGGGCGATGGAACTTTTGCCGGCACTGGAGGCGCCGTTGAGAAAGATGATTTTTCCGTCCATCAACTCCGGACTCCTATCCTGATGCTTGCCTCTATACCCTTTCTTGATTATTTTCCAAAATCCCCGTTACCCATTGAGCTGCTCTTTCTAATTCCCCTTCCAGAAGGGGACCCTCTTCCGCTGACATAAAATCCTTCCGAGAACCACAATCATTGTACCCAGAAAAGCAGCGATCCACAAAAAATGGGCATTCCATGTCGAACAATCATTGTCGATATCAAGTAACCCATATGTAAGTCAACCCTGCATGGAGTTAAGTACGGAAACGATCAGGCGTGTTGTTATCAATAATCAAGGGTTTTTACTACGAAATACTGATTCTTACCTCAGTAAAAATCGGGGACATGGAAAACGAGACTTTTTCGATACGTTTTTCCATTGGAAGACACAAAAAGGGATAAGTATGGATTAGGGAAACATCTTTACAGAAGCCAGTTCCAGACCAAATACCACATGACCCGGGAAGGCCAGGATTGCCGGGGTGATTGACCTATAATCTTTTCTAAGATTTGTAATATTCTTATTAATTCTTCACCACTTAAGAACAGACAGTCCGCCTTTAAGGTATAGTATAGAAAGCGATAAGATAGATAATAAAAAAACGGAGATAGCCAATGAAATTACAGCTGGGCGATCGAGCGCCAGACTTCACACTCATGAGTCATTTGGATAAGAAGGTGACCCTGGAGGAGTTCAGGGGCCAGACGGTGGTGCTGGCTTTCTTCCCACAGGCTTTCACCCCCGTTTGAACAGCTCAAATTCCGTCTTATGAAGCGGAATACGCTTCATTCGCGGAATTAAATGTCCAGGTTCTGGGCATCAGCGTTGATCACATCCCCGTTTTGAAAGCCTGGGCGGAAGACATAGGCGGCGTCTCGTTTCCGCTCTTGAGTGACTTCTGGCCCCACGGCGAGGTGATTAAAAAATACAATGTGTTCAGGGAAGCTGACGGCTATTCTGAAAGGGCAATCTTCATCATTGATAAAGAAGGGATCATCCGCTACATTGACGTCCATGACATCGACGACCAACCCAGTAATGAGGTCCTTTTTGAGGAGATCAAACGCATCCAGCCCGAAGTTCAACCTGATGTTTCCGATAATCAAGAGGGAAAAGAAGATAAGCTCCAATTGGATGGGGTGATGTTGTTTTGCAATCAGTGGTGCCCGGGCTGCCGCAGAGCCCGCATCTGGCTGGCGAAGCACAACATCGATTACAAAGAGGTCGATGTCAGCCAAAACCCGCAGGCAGCTGCCCAGGTCAAGGAATGGACAGGGGGTAATTTGACCACACCGACATTTTACATCCACGGAGAAGTGGTCATTGACTGGAAGGAAAGAGAGGTCGCCCGTTTGCTGCTCTAGAAGCATGAAACAAAGGCATTCAGACGATTCCTGTTTTCCCTCTCTTTACAAACAAAAAAATAAAATCACGGAAATTTAGCAAAGAAAAGGAGCCCTGTACCTGGCAATACGGGGCTCCTTTCTGGAGAAATATAGAAGATGGACATTTTATTTAAGGAGGATTGTCCATTTCTTCATCTGCATTCATTGTAAACAAAAGCACAGAGGACACACCTTTCCGTTTTGTTAATTACTATTCCGCCTTCCTGCTCCGCAGCCCGTAATAAAGAAAAATCAAAGAAGGGGAAGAAAAGATCAAAAAATACGGCCCCCTGGGAAAGGTGCCAGAAAAGAGATAGTCCAATAGATAAAAAGCCACCGTACCGCCCATGGTTAGCAGCGCGCCGGTCAGCTCCCACTTCCAACTCAGGACCAATCCCAACCACATCACAGCGAAGGCAACCATCATCAGGGTCTCCCGGGATGTCATCTGGAGAAAAGGGGTGAACCCCTCCGCGATGCCCTCTCCGATAAAAATGAACAAAATCAACCCTGCCGCGAACCCGGCCAAGATCCTTCCCGCCCAACGCAAGATCTCAACCCCTCTCTTTTCACACTTTTCCGCCATAGATTCTCCTCAAAACGGATAACCCATCCCTATTAATATTTATTCTAAACGAACTCAGCACAGAATACGTCTTAGGGCCCACTTTTCTGGAAATTTCATCTTCTAAACCACGCTGATTTCGAAGAAAGTTTGAACCGGACCCCCTTTTTATCCTCCCATTTCCACCATTTATTACCCATTTCAGTTTCATTTTCCCTTATCTCGCCCTCTATTTTGGGGAGAAAACGGAGTAAAACGCGGCCGTTCAGATAGTTTTTCAATAAAATCAAGGAAGAAATATTAAAAATTGAATAAAATATTAAATTTCTTTAAAAAACACTTGACAAACTAAAAATTATTGATATAATGTAGTCAGAATATGAGAAAAACACTAAATAATTTGAATATAAGCATTCAAAATTCTTAAAGGAGAAAAACATGTTTACCACCACCATGAGCCTTTCTTATGCCCAGTCCGTCCAAGAGGATCACCTCCGCCGCAACCAAACCCAGCGTTTGTTCTCGCAGCTGCAGCGTAAAGCTTCCTTTCAGAGCATTGTCATTGAGAACATAGCGGACTTTTTGATCACCTCCGGCCGCTCCCTCAAGCAGCGCTACCAGGCGGCTTGAAAGAGGACTCGGCGATAGAAAGCAGACGAAACTTTGTGAGAGGGAAGCCCTCCTTCACCCCGGGATGCATCATCCATCCGAGTGAGAGGGCTTCCTTCGTTTGATTTAAATTGAGTTAATCCCCTGAATGGATTTACTATTAAGCAATTCCGATTTAGACCCTTACTCCTCCGGTGCCCAAGGGGGGGCGAGGTGCAATTTCCGCGGCTGATGATCTCCCTCAGGCCCCTTCCCCCCAGGCCAGGAAGATCAAGGTAAGGGGTTCTTCCCGTTCGTTCCAGACGACATGTTCCGACTGGGGGGGAATATAGTACGCTTCCCCGGCCTGCACTTGGACCATATCTTCACCGATCCTGGCTCGCCCTTGCCCGGACAAAAAAACAAACGCCTGAGGAAATGGGTTTGTGTCCCCCGGCTCATTCAAGCGATCCCCTTCCTTAAGCAGGTACCAAGCGCTGCGAAATCCTTGATCATAAAACATGGCTGCTGCATGGCCCCCGTGAACTTTCCGGGTGTGATCTTCGCCCAAGATGATCCTCTCAGGAGAGGAACGATTGAAAAACCGCTGCATAAATAGGATCATCTCCCGATACACATCGGGAGTCATCTCAACTCCCTCGCCAAGGCGGAAATCCAGGGGGGCTGGTTTGGAGATATGCTCCCGACCCGCCGCGGTAAGCGGGGACAGATCACCTCTGTAAAGCCGGATCAACGTATCAGGAGAGAGAACGAAGGTGAAACGGGCCTCCTCATGAGGACCCTGCTGTACTTCCGGCACCTCCTCACCGTCAAAAACCACATGCCATAGCCCGCCATCATGTTGAAGATCAAAGTCCACAGCCCAGTTATTTCCCTTCTGGGTATGATGGTGATAAAAATCAACAAAATCCTGCAGCATTTCCTTAAAGTTTTTTCCCACGCCACCCTCCAATTCCCCTATTTTGCTTACCGCCGCTACCCGAACGGGGAAAGCCGCGGCTAAATACCTGCCAGCATTACAGCTGACAACTTTTCATATCCCCTCAAATTCGCATCCCACCAACAAATTATTTCAACCTTAATTTAAGACGACGAAACCAGCGTTCAAATAGGTGGCAAACAGGACCCATAGAGTGTACGGCCAGAGGAGTATGGAAGACGCTTTGTTAACTCCCCAGAAATTCACGACCAAAAACAACAGAGTCACGTCGAGGATGATGATGTCCAGCAGAGCCCAGGGCAGGGATTCAAGGCCAAAGAACAGGCCTGACCAGACAAAATTCGCAACCAGATGGACTCCCAGGACAATGTAGATCCAAACCCCGACATTCCCCCGGCTGCTTCTCAGAAACAGGAAAATTGAGAGGGCGATCATCAGATAGAGCACCGTCCAAACCGGGCCAAATACCCAACCAGGGGGTGTGAGCGGTGGTTTTTGAAGGTTTTCATACCACGGGTTCATTGTGCACTCCTTTATCGGGAAGGTAATCTTACATTAACTTCTTACATCAGCCACTAAAGTGGTCAAGGCGCCCCTTCGTTGTGGTCTTGCTCCCACTGCGGGTAGGCGTCATACATCTCCGGCAGGATCTTCGATTCTACCTGCCCGGATGCCAGATAGGGTTCAAGCGCCCGCAGCCTCTCTTCAACCAATGCCTTATCCAGGATTTTTTCTCCAATACTCCACCACATATAATAGGTGTTGATCATAGCTGGTTCCAAGACAGTCAGGGCTTTCTCAAGCCCTTCATGGTTTTCTGCTCCACCGCCAGGCAGCCCCCTGCTGTGGGTGCCAGTAAGACAACACTATTAGATTATACAATTTTATTTCAGGAAACGTTCTTCCCATCATGAAATCGCGTAAGTGACAACTTTCTCCTAAGGGAGAGGGATCATCTCACCATTCCTTCGCTGTTCATATACAACTCCATTTTATCGATACATCTTTCTATCTATTTTCACTCCTCCTGCTCTAATCCC
>Ga0207797_1002149_pt1 | contig 13813 bp, 17 predicted proteins | sample PRCRCaboRojoPR_6_FD_187275 | JGI IMG/M metagenome (GOLD analysis project Ga0207797, IMG submission 187275) | Marine sediment microbial community from Cabo Rojo, Puerto Rico - PR CR 10% Liquid 1 (SPAdes) | ecosystem: Environmental > Aquatic > Marine > Coastal > Sediment | place: Cabo Rojo, Puerto... | reverse complement strand
TGTCTGTTGACAACTTCTGCCCGCCATTCGCCTCTTACGTCGATTTCTCTCTTGACAGGCCATAACATCTGTAGCAGTTCCAAGATACTCTGGGGCCTCCAGTTGGCCTATGGTCGGTTTCAGCCACAGCGTCAACCCCAGGCGCCTTCACCTCGCTTCAGAGGTCCCCACAGCAGCGCAATCAATTGCGGCGCAATAGATTGCGGCGCATGACGTTTCGGATGGACGATTCGCTTCAAATACCCCGATTCTCAAATGAGGGCAGCGCGGCGAGGAAAACCCACGTGTCGGCTTGAGCTGAATAGTCTGAAGAGACCAAGAGAAAGATCCGCTACGACGTTAACCTCGTCGTTGCACTCTCCGCCGACGAAGCCTCACACCCGCTACGAACGCCCGCGGCCAGATTGTGTTTGCACGCTTCGCAGGACATGCTAGAATGTCCAGAGACGCTCAACCAGAACGTACGATACGAGGCCTGAACTCGTGGATGAGGATCATATGAGAAGCATCACAGACCGGTGGAACCACGCCGGATCGCGCTACGCCCGCATCTCAGCCGACGTCACAGATACATTGCAGGAGGATTTCTTCGCCGGTCGAGACCTGGGCCAATCATTCGAGCACATCGATGCCGACAGAGCCGCCGTGATCGTGGCCGAGACGCTAGAGGCCGACCGAATATTTAACCTCCCACTGGAGAAGCTCCTTGATGGCGGTTTCGATAAGACGAGGGCAAGCGACTTCAAGCGCGCCGTCCTGGCGGAAATCGCCTTCAGCGTCTGCAAGGTCGCGGAGGAGATGGACGATCGAGAGCAAGCCGGGATGTGGTGGGGGATCGGCATGGGGTCGCTAGAGGAGGCTCTTCGCTCCCCTACAGCCAGCCCCCTTTTGTGGTATGAGGAAATCTACTTCGACCTGGCGCAAGCCTCCCGCGGCCGGGGAGAGGATCAACAGGCCGAGGCCATCATGTGGACCAAGCGTGGACTGGCTCACAATCTCCACCTCGAGGACGGCCTTGACGCACTTGACCAGTTACGGGATCTGGCGCAGCTCTGCCTTGCAGCAGGTGAGCTCGATCGCGGGTTGAGTATGCTCGCCACACTGCTGCGCCAGGATCCAGATGACATTTGGACCTACAACAGCATGGCGATTCACTTCAACGTCTACGGACTGACCGAGCTAGGCGCTGAGGCAGCGCGGCGCGGACTGGCATTGGTCGAAAGCCAAGGCGAGCCGGATAACCTGCGGGAACAACTGGCGGAAGCGCTAGACCGGATGAAGACAAGCCGGCGGAGAGGACGGGAGAGCGAGGTAAGCAATAGCGTGCTGGCCGACCTCCGAGCGGCGCTCCAACTGGATTTCGACGAGGGCTCAGATCGTCCGGTGGACGCACTTTGTCACGAGCTGGTGCCAGACCTCGACGAGATCCCAGTTAAGCGGCCCATGACGCCCTCCGACTTACCTCTGCCTGACCGCTATCAGATCCTGAAGCAATTGACAGAAGCTGCGGAAGATCGTCTATCCACTCAGAAGCCGGGTCGAAACGATCCCTGCTGGTGTGGTAGCGGCAAGAAGTACAAATTCTGCCACCTGAGGGAGGATCAGCAACAGGAACGCGGATAGCAGTAACAGGTCCGAGTCAAAGCCGATGGCGTTTTTGGTTTATCGAAAGTGTGCTATAATTGTTCCTTAGTGAGCTGCCCCCCAGAGGATTACCATGAAAGCACGTATCGATGAATTCCTTCATTTTCTGACGGTAGAAAAAGGCTACTCGCACCATACAATTGCTGCTTATCAGAACGACCTCGCTCAATTATCGGACTTCCTGTCGAACCGAGAGCTCACATCGTGGCCGGACGTGGACCGAAATACGATCCAACAGTACATCCTCCACCTCAAGGAGCGCGGCTACGCCGCCTCGACCGTCAGCCGGAAGGTTGCCTCAACCAAGTCCTTCTTCCACTTTCTCGTCAGGGATGGCTTCCTCTCCGATGATCCGACAGCCGCCGTCGATTCGCCTTCGGCGGATAGACACCTCCCTCATCCTTTGAGCCCAGATCAGGTGGCCCGGCTCCTGGCGGTCCCAGCGCAGGATGAATCACGCAAGGGGCTGCGAGACCAGGCTCTGCTGGAGCTGATGTACGCCACGGGCATGCGCGCCAGCGAGATCGTCAACCTCAGCGTCGATGAAGTCGACCTGGATGAGAAGACCGTGCGCTGCATGGGCAAGGGAAAGAAGGAACGCATCCTTCCGCTATACGAAGGAGCATGTAAGACGCTGAACACCTATCTCCAGAAGAGCCGCCCCGAGTTGGCGCGCGGCCACGAGACAGAGGCCCTCTTCCTCAACCATCGCGGCCAGCGGCTGACGCGGCAGGGATTGTGGCTGATCGTCAAGGAATGCGCCGAGAGCGCCAACATCAACCGCGAGGTGACGCCGCACACGCTGCGACACACATTCGCCACCCACCTCCTGGATGGGGGCGCGGGGCTCCGTGAAGTGCAGCAGTTACTGGGACATACCAACATCTCCAGCACCCAGATCTATACCGAGGTTTCGACACGGCGGAAACGGGAAGCTTACGATCAGGCACACCCGCGTGCCTGACTCCCCCTCTCAAGCATGATAAGGAGCGTGTCCGATGAGTTACGTAGAGAAGCTGCTGACCAAACAAGAAGAGATCGCACTCTCAGTCCACGACCACTGGATTACCCTTCTGCCCACCCTGCTTATTGACGGGACCATCTCCCTGCTGATTATCGGCCTAGTAATCGCCGGGGTCATCATCTCCCCACCTTTCACCTGGCTGGGGCTGTTGTTGCTCGTCATCCCCGTGGGCCATTCGGTGCTCTGGATCTGGCGTTGGCAGAATCAACGGTACCTGATCACCAATCGACGCATTCTGCAGGTCACAGGGACGTTCAATAAGCGGGTATCCGATACGCCGCTGGATAAGATCAACGACATCCTGATGGAACAATCGGCAGCGGGCCGCATGCTGGGGTATGGGGACGTCAAGATCATCAGTGGATCGGAGGCCGGCACCGACGTCTTCCGCCAAATCGCCAAGCCGATCGAGTTCAAGAAGGCGATACTCGAGCAACAGTACAGCCCAGAAGTTCATGAAGTCGCCGCCCCGTCGAGCGACGAGACGATAGAGCTGGAAAAGAGGAGAGCGTCATGACCGACAGATTCCTATCCTACGCGGAGTTTGAAGAGGCAGCAGCGGTCGTCCAAGAGCGCATCCCGCTCAAGCCGACAGTCGGCCTGATCCTAGGCTCTGGCCTGAGCCCGCTGGCCGACCGTGTGAAGGATCAGACCGTGGTGCCCTACCACGACATCCCCCACTTTCCCACTTCCACTGTGGAAGGCCACAGCGGGCGACTGGTGGTAGGCAAGCTGGGAGGCCAACAGGTGGCCGTGATGCAGGGACGGACTCACTACTACGAGGGATACTCGATGAGCCAGGTGACGTTCCCCGTGCGCGTCTTGCAGGTCCTGGGGATCGAGCGCCTGATCGTCACCAACGCCGCCGGTGGGCTGAATACGGCTTTCGAGGCTGGTGACATTATGCGCATCGAGGATCACATCAATCTGGTCGGGATCGGCGGCGCCAACCCGCTCGTCGGCCCCAACATCGATGAACTTGGGCCGCGCTTCCCAGATATGTCCCAGCCGTACGACCCTAAGCTGCGAGACCTGGCAGAGAAGGTGGCGACGGAAGAGAGCATCCACCTGCAGCGTGGCACCTATGCAGCTCTGGCCGGACCCAGCTTCGAGACCCCCGCCGAGATCCACTATCTGCGCACAATCGGCGCGGATGCAGTGGGGATGTCCACGGTCCCGGAAGTGATCGTGGCCCGACACGGCGGCACCCGAGTTCTCGGGCTCTCCGGCATCACAAACGTGGCCGCAGCAGAGGGCGCCCCGCCGGCAAAGACAACGCACGAAGAAGTACTGGAGGCTAGCGCTGTGATCGCACCCAAAATGGAAACCCTCATCGTCAACGTACTAACAGCCTTATGACCGTTCTATTGCAACGACTCGTTCAGTATGCGTGGATCATCTACGGCCTATGCGTGATCGGCGCCCTCATCTATCTAGTCCAAGCCCTCTCGGCCCATCGAGATCGATCGTTGGCCCAGTTCACGTTGGAGCACGAAATGGCCACTTCGCGGTTGGTCAGGGCGTGGGGCATGGTGCTCCTGCTACTACTGATCGGAGCGATCGTCTTTGTGGTGGCGACCTTCCTTTTGCCAGAGATACCGATGCTGGCCAACTCGGCCATCGCGACACCGACCGCCATGATCGGTGTGCAGCCTAGCACCCCGGCATTCACACCGACGCCAAGCCCCATGCTGGCTCCACCGACGGCCACACCCACGCCCACGGAGATCGCCGTGCCCACCCTTCAGCCAACGGATACGCCGGAGCCGACGGAGACCCCTTCGGCGGGGGCGACGGGGGAACTGAACGTGAGCTTCGGCAACTTCGCCGCATTGGTCGGCTATAGCCTACCCTCGACGCAGATCTCCAACAACGCGCCAGTGGAGCTCACGCTCTACTGGCAGGCCCTGGAAGGCCAAAGCCCCATTAACTACATGGTCTTCACCCATCTGATCGCCGCGTCCGGCGATTCCCGACTCATCGCTCAGGACGACGACCAGCCGGCCAATGGCTCGCGCCCGACAAGCCAATGGTCCACTGGCGAATCCATCGCTGACGTCCACCCAATGACGTTCGTAGAGCCCGACTACACCGGCCCGGCTCGGATCGAGGTCGGACTCTACAACCCCTCCAACTCCGGCGAACGGGTTCCAACAGGCGAGGGCGCAGATCGCGTCGTCCTTCCGGTGACGGTCACCATCACCGGGCCCTAAAGAGAAGAAGCCTGCCTAGATGGCAGGCTTCGATCAACCGATACTTCCCTCTTGGCTACCACCAGGGCAAGTAGAACGTCTGCGCCCTTCCAACGAGGCCGCCGTAGGTCGCTTTCACGTCTACGATGACCTTCCGCCCCGGCGACAGTGGGGACTGGAGCTCGAACTCACAGACCGCAAACCCCCTCGCGTCGGTCACCGTCGCCGGGCAGAGGAGCTGATCCCTTGAAGAGACTTCGACCGTCACGCCCTCCAGGGGGTCCTTGTGCTGGTCGTTGACGTAGACGAATACCGTTTGGGTCCCTTCACGACCGGTGATGACGTCCTCCACAGAGGGGCTTATATTCAGCGCGGTGACTGCCTGGTTGGCCGGCATCGTGCCGGTCTCCATCCGAAGGGGACTCGGTTCCGGGTCCTGAACCCCTTCTGGCACCTCGAAGCGATCGACGTAGACTTCTCCCAGGTTGGCCAGCCTCATCTGCGAGCCAGAAACGACCTCAGGGTGCCATTCCATCTTGGCCCGCTGGAAGTATTGGACGATGTATCCATCCTCGTACATGAACTCCGAGCGCGGATAGCCGAAGACGCGCAACCCACCGGCCTGCTCGAAGTAGTCCAAGAAGGCGTAGGAGACGACGTGCTGCGTCTCTGGAAAATAGCGATGGCGCGAGCTGTTGAACCGGGGCACCTGGCTCGGTTGAACCGGCGGGAAGGTGTAGCCTAGCTCGTCGACCAGTAGCCCCAACTGGACCTGATAACCCAGCGGATTATCTGGCCTGTACTCCATCCGCGCGCGCTGGAAGGACTGAACCTGGATCCCCAGGACGGGATCAGTGAATGCCCTGGTGATCGGGTAGCCGAAGATCTCCTGCTGTCCATAGGTGTCGTAGAAACTCAAGAAGGGTTGACAGACATAATGGCCCGTTTCCGCAAAATACCGACAACCGTCGTCGGCCTGAGGGAGGGCAGCGGAAAGGCTGCTAAGGGTGAGTATGACCGCTAGAAGCAGGATGGGAAGACGGGGCGCCATGGCTTTCTCACTCACTGTGACTCAACGGCTGTATAACTATTCTACAGCACTTCCCCGCTTCCGTCAATTCACCTTGAGGCCCGTGAGGTCCGGCCCGGCGAACTCTATACATCGAACCCCAAGCCGCGCTCACGGAGGCTGGTGTATCGCTGCTGGCCGATGACCAAGTGGTCCAGCAGCTCAATATCGAGAAGGTCTCCCGCCTCGATCAACCGCTCCGTCACGGCGACGTCCTCGGGCGAAGGGGCCGGATCCCCAGAAGGATGGTTGTGAGCTACAATGAGGGCCGCACAATTGCGCTTGACGGCGTCACGGAAGACGTCAGCCACGCGAATGTGGGAGGCGTTGAGGCTGCCGATGTAGATCGTATCCACCGCAAGCAACTGGTTGCGCGTGTTGAGATACAAGGCGCGGAAGTGCTCCTGGTTCAAGTGGGCCATCTCGGCCATCAAGAGTTGAGCCACGTCAGACGGCGAGCGAACGACGAAGCGCTCCTCCGGAGACGCGAGAAGCATCCGTCGCCCCAACTCCAGGGCGGCCTTGATCTGGGCGGTCTTGGCCGGGCCCAGCCCCTTCACTGCGCGCAGCTCGGCGAAGCTAGCCCGTGCCAGGCCGGGCAAACCATCGAACTGCGCCAGAAGACGCGAAGCCAGAGATAGCACACTCTCCCCACCCACGCCGGTGCGGAGAATGATGGCAAGCAGCTCCGAGGTCGAAAGCGCGTCCTCCCCCACCCGGGCCAATCGCTCACGTGGCCGCTCGGTGGCCGGAAGATCCTTGATGGTTGGACGATAGTCGGGGCGCTGGGTCTCATTTGACACAGCACAACTATACTACAGCCCCACCCGAGTTGTCAAATCGATCTTGAAGCCCAGAGAGTATTCGAAATAAATCGGGCATCCGAAACGTATTGCGCCGCAATCTATTGCGCCGCCATGGGGGACTTCTGAAGCGATGCGAAGGCGTTCGCCTGGGGTTGACGCCTGTTTTCGTCGACGAAAGCAGACATCGGAGGTGTATGCTGCAATGAGCTTCTAGGGACTGCAGAGGGCCTACAACTGCTACGAAAGCCCCCAGATAGGTAGTGTATCCTTAATTCAGGAATTTGAAGTGGCTTGACCATCCTGTAGAATTGGAGTTGGAAGGTCCAAATCACAGGAGGTCAAGCCAATGGTAATTGTACCCGTAGGGACCCTAGTTCTGCAAGTGGAGCGCAAGGAGACGCGTGAGGAGTTTGTGGAGGATTTGATCGGGGAGATCGGCGAGCAAGTGCAACGGGTCGTGGCGCGGTGTCTTGAGGAAGCGCTTGAGGCGGAGGTGACCGAGCTGTTAGGGCGCAGGCCGTATGAACGGCGTCGGCCCCCGGGGCGAGAGGGGGCGGCGCAGTGCACGCGGTGCGGGGCGCGAGATGGGCAACAATTTCGACGAGATGGGCACTATCGCCGCCATCTAGACACCGGGTGGGGACGGCTAGAGATCAGCATGCCCCAGCTGGAGTGCGTCTGCGGAGGGAGCGTGCGGGTTCCCTTTCAGAGCTTGCGTCCCCGGCAACGGGTATGGGATGACCTGGAAGGCGAGATCCGAGAGCGATACGGCTGGGGGATGAGCCTGCGCTGGATCAAGACCTGCCTGGACGCCCGCTTGAAGAGCTCGGTAGGGTTGCGGACCCTGAATCGGCGGGTACGACACATGGCCGACTTGGTGGAGCCCTGGCAGCAACGGCCGGTTGATGAGGTTCCGCCCGTGGTCCGAGTAGATGGGATCTGGCTCACGCTGATGCAGGATACGGGAGAGGTGCAGGTGGACCGTTTGGGACGCAGGAGGCGGGTCAAGACGGGGAAAAAGGTGCCCGTTCTCGTGGCCCAAGGAACGTGGCCTGCTTCAGGGCGACAAGAAGTGAGTGCGTGGGTTCTCGGGAGTGGCGAGGACGAGACGAGCTGGGAGGCGCTGTTCACGCAGATGTGGAAGCGGGGGATCACGTCGGAGCGCGGGCTGCGTCTGTTGGTCGCCGATGGGGCGGCTGGGTTGGAGGCTGCTCGGCGTACCGTCTATTGGGATGTGCCGCTGCAGCGCTGTGTCTTTCACAAGCTGCGCAATATCTGGCGGGACATCGTCGTGCCGGATGCGCTGGAGGGGCAAGCGGCCCGGGCCTACAAACGAACGTTCATCCGTGATGCGGCGCGCATTTGGCGCGCTCACGACAGCCAGGAGGCGCGACGACGGCAACGGCTCTTCTGCAATGAGTGGGCAGACGCTCAGCCCACAGCGGTCGCTACGACCCGGCGGGACTTCGAGGCCACGCTGGTCTTCTATCGCGCCCAAACGGAAGCCGCGCTCAGGGGCGAGACGTGGCCCGCCCGACGGTTACGCACCACGGCCCCCTTGGAACGCGAGTTCCGCGCTGTCCGCAGGCGGGTCGTCAGCGCTACCCTCTTTCATTCTCCCTCCGGCCTTGCAGCCACCTTTCATCAACTGTTCGTCCGGCGCGCTGCCCACCGTGACCCCCAGGCCCTTCCACGCTCCTGGTGCCTGGACCTTGAGCGTTCGCTCGCGGCCCTCAATCCTATTTCCTGAGGGAAAGATACACTACCCCTTCTTCCCGATACTTGTCGAGGCCCGCTTTTGTGATATAATAAGGGTCGCCATAGAGCGGGCGGCGGCAAATCCGCTTATAAAACTGCAAATGCTATTCCCACTGTTTGAGGTAAGTGCCTAGACGACATCATCTAACTTGGATCGTCTGAGATTGAGCGCGGGATTTCGCTAGACCTGGTCAACGCCAAAGCCGGTAGGAGTGGCGGTTTGCCAGGTTTTTTGTTTGTCTAACTAGTTGGCAGTCGTCTATAAAGAAGGAGGTAAGTTCAGTTTGGCTAAAGTACGACTAAGAGACGGTGAATCACAAGAGAGCTTGTTGAAGCGGTTCCGCAAGAGAGTAGCTCGAGAGCGCATTTTGAGCACGGTGAGAAAGAAGCGGTACTTCGTCTCCAAGAGTGAGAAACGTCGGGCAGCGCGGCGCAAGGCAGAACGCCGAGAGCGCAAGCGGTTGCGCAAGCAAAAGAAACGCTATAGCTAGACTATCGGCGTCGCCATTCATCAGCTTGACTGCTCCAGCTTAGGGGGGCTGATTCTCATCCGGTCAATAGAATAGGATAGTTTTCCATCAGGAATGATCTTATGGCGAACCATCAACTGCAGACGGCTGTATGTCAAGCGTGTGGACGGGGATTTCTACTCACCAAGAATTACAGCGGTATGTTGGCTCGCTGGGGAGCGAAGGTGAAGACGCCTGTGTTATGCCCGACCTGTTTCCTCAAAGCGGGTCACATGCCCAAGCAACGTGGCAAGGTCAAGTGGTTCAACAAGCACAAGCGGTACGGATTCCTGGTCACTAGCGAGGGCGAAGAAGTCTTTTTTCATCAGCAACAGATCGTCGCCGGCGGCAGCGATGAGGCCTGCGAAGATAGACCGGTCCGCTTCCATGTACGTGAAGCCGCTAAAGGGCCAGAAGCACTGAACGTCGAGTTTCTTCCGAAATAAATTTTGCACGAGTTGAGCCCACATAGGAGATGGTATGGACGTAGGACTCTTGTGGTTTGACGATAGCGACAAGACATTGGAGAAGAAGGTAGAGGACGCGTTAGAAGCATATTGTGCCAAGCCACGCTTCGAAGGAGAAATGCCAAACGTCTGCTACGTGCATCCCTCGATGCTTCCGAAAGAGAAAGAGGTCGTCGATCTAGAGGGCGTACGCGTGGCGACAGCTTCTACTGTCACACCACACCACCTTCTGGTGGGAGTCGAAGGCGGCGAAGCCAACTAGCTGAGCAACCACCAAAAAAACCCGACGAATCCCGGCTTCACCACCGAGCCTGAGAAAGAAAAAAGGAGAGATTTAGAGAAACGCATGGCTGATAAGAAGAGTAAACAGAAGATTGAGATGATGGGAACCGTGACCAAGGCACTACCCGGGACCCAGTTCAAGGTCGAGCTGGATAATGGTCACGAGGTGCTGGCGTACCTGAGCGGTAAGATGCGGAAATACTACATTCGAATCCTCTTAGGAGATCGGGTGAAAGTAGAGCTCTCGCCGTATGATCTGACAAGAGGGCGCATCGTCTATCGCTATAAGCGGCAACCCGGCGCTCAACAGGAGTAGGCCCACCATTACCAAGAGCACCTAACGAGCTCGATCAGCCGATCCTCCTCCCTGCGGATTGGGCCGACCGAGGTTTGTCGGCATCACGAGCTCCAAAACTGAGAAAGGTCAAAGGAGTTAAGTCATTATGAAAGTTCGCACATCTGTACGCCGGATCTGTGAAAGTTGTAAGGTCATTCGGCGAAACGGCAAACTGTACGTGATCTGCAAGAAGAATCCCAAGCATAAGCAACGTCAAGGCTAGGAGTCACGTAACTCCCTCTCCACGACCGATCGACCGAAGGAGAGAGTGATGCATTGGAACGTTTGCCAGTTCATCGAAGAGAAAGCAACACACAGCAGAGTTAACTGAAGCGGCTCTATCCCACCACGTTGAATCAGGGACGAATACGCAAGGAGCGAATCATGAATTTCGAAGCGGGTGACGCAGTTGTCCATCCAGTCCGAGGCGCTGGCGTCGTCACAAAAGTTCAGGAACGCAAGTTGCACGGTCGCATCGACACATACTACACAATCAAACTCTTGGGGCATAATCCATCTAAGCTGATGATCCCCGTGGAAACAGCCATCCAGTTGGGCGTGCGACACGCAGTTTCCAAGTCCGATCTGGAGCGCCTCTGGGACGTTATCCTTTCAGAGCCAGAAGACCTGCCAGATCCTTACAAGGCCCGATACAAGGTCTTGCGAGAGCGACTAGAGACCGGCGATGTCTTTCAGATCGCAGAAGTGATTCGCGATATGGCCTGGCGGCAGCACGAAGAAGGCCGGCTGAACGTCAAAGGGAAGCGGATGTATGAGAAGGCGATCAAGTTGGTTGCCGGTGAGATGGCGGCCATCAAAGATATCGACTTTGAGACGTCCGAGTTGCAGATTCGGGCCAAGTTGGCCGAGCAGATCGCGCCCACCGCCACGGCCTGAGCCCATCATATTGAGCCACTAAATCAAAGAAGGAGATGCAATTTGGGACAGAAAGTTCATCCTTATGGATTCCGTCTAGGTGTCATCAAAGATTGGAAGTCACACTGGTACGCTGAGGGAGAAGAGTATGCCGATTTGCTCCTAGAAGATCGATCGATCCGTCAGCACATCAATAAGTCCGTTGGCCGAGCCGGTATCTCGCAGATTGAGATCGAACGGTTCCCCAACAAGATCGCCGTGAAGGTCTGGACGGCACGACCTGGGATCGTGATCGGGCGCAAAGGCTCGACGGTCAAGCAGATCCGTAGCGAGCTTGAAGAAAAGACCGGCAAGCGCGTCTCGGTAGACGTGCAAGAGGTAGAGCAGCCCGAGTTGGATGCCAAGTTGGTGGCGGAGAGCATCGCCAGCCAGCTGGAGCGCCGAATATCACACAACCGCGCCATGAAGCGCTCGGTCCAGTCTGCTATGCGCGCTGGCGCAGAGGGTGTCAAGGTCATGTGTAAGGGCCGCCTCTACGGTGCCGAAATGGCCCGCACCCAGTGGATGCATGAGGGACGCGTCCCATTGCAAACACTCCGGGCCGATATCGACTTTGCTCAAGACGAAGCCGATACAACCTATGGCCGTATCGGCGTCAAGGCCTGGATCTACAAGGGCGAGGTGTTGCCAGAGATCTCCGAAGGCGAATAGCGCACCATCACGTCATCCTAGTCTCCCTCATCATCGTCGATCCCGTCGACCGGTCCCGTCTAAGCTTCCTATAGACGGGACCGGGGGGCCATAGGGTCGCCAACGGGCATTCTTCGCCGCCTGGTCTTCTACCCAGGCGCCTATTCCTCCTCTGAACCAGAGTTCCTGCTCTTCCATCAACGGTTACAACGCTCAAGCCAGTCAGTTCGCAGCTTGTCAAAGGAGTACAGTGATGAGAGCACGCAAAGTTATCCGCCAATACGAGAACGGTAAACGGAATTTTTCACGCGTTCGACTGCGCAAGGCCAAGTTTTCTGGCGCCAATCTCGAACGCATCGACCTGAGCTGGGCCTACATGCGAGGCTCAGATCTGACCGAAGCTAATCTGAATGGCGCCGACCTGACCGGCACGGACCTCACCGGCGCGGACCTTTCTGAAGCCTCCCTAGACGAAGCCAACCTGCGGGGCGCCAATCTCTACAAAGCGAGTATCACAGAAGACCAACTGGCGGAGGCGGAAGTGCTTGAGGGAACCATCATGCCAGACGGGACCAAGCATCACTGAAAGCCAGAGCAGCCCAGCTACGTCAACCGAAGTGGCTCAGTAAGGTCCCGAGGATAACCAGCGCCTCAAGTGTAGCTAGCTGAAAGAAGTGGATATCCAAGTACTCATCCCCGACGCAACCATCGATTCTTTGCCCTGGGCTGGCAAGTGTGATACAATGGAGGCGATGCAGCCATTTGGACTGCAGTCCGTGTAGCGATCTCACATTGATGAACGAAAGCAGCCCCCGTCGACAATTGCGGATGGTGTGGCCACCCCACCTCCTTGACGCCCTGCCTGAAGTTGACCTATCCGCAGGGTACTCGATTCGGACGTACCAAGCCGGAGACGAGCCACGCTTCTACCAGGTGATGGAACTTGCCGGATGGGAGGGCTGGGATAGCCACGTGCTACGGCGATCGCTGACGAGAATCCTCCCTGGTGGATGGTTTATGGCCACCCACCAGGGGACCGGCCAGATCGTCGCCACGGCGATGGCATTGCACAACTACAAGCGGACGTATCCGTTCTGGGGCGAGCTCGGCTGGCTGGCTGCAGACCCTACCCACAGCGGACACCGTCTGGGGATGGCACTCTCCGCGGCAGTCACAGCCCGGTTTATCGAAGCCGGCTATGAGCGAATCCATCTCTTCACCGAGGACTTCCGGTTGGCGGCGTTGAAGACGTATCTGAAACTGGGTTACGTGCCGGTCCTCTATGCACCTGATATGCCAGACCGATGGCGAAGCATCTGCCGGCAACTCGAATGGCCCTACACACCTGACGAGTGGGGATCAGTCGGCTCGATCGAACCATCCGCAGAGCGAAGTGACGCTCAGTAAAACCGGCACCGTGTGCGATGGGCCATAATCAGATGATCCGTCAGGAACCACACCCTTCTCCGCACCAGAACGACCGGACTGCTCGATCAGAGAATCCTTTGGCGCACGGATAGAGACGATTTTAGGAATAAGGTGAACTATGGCCGAAGAGACATCGACAACAGAAGACCTGCTACAGCAAGAGCTTAAGAAGCTCAAGAAACAGATCGCAGGCCTGGAAAAGAGCCTGGAAGAGAAACCCGACTATGGACTGGGCCAGGGAGATCCTGAAATCACTCGTTGGGAGATGAATCGGGCGCTGCTAGAGCAGCTCAAGGAGCACGCCTCGCGCATCGAAGAGGCCATAGAGAGTGGAGAACAGTATGGCATCTGCGAGCGCTGTCAGCAACCGATTCACCCGGACCGTCTGGCTGTTCTGCCAGACACCCGGCTGTGCGTCGAGTGCGCGCGATCTGAGGAGTGACCACGTTGATGCGCTTCGGTAGAAGCGCTGTCGCCTACGTGAAAATCCGTCTGGGAGGTCTGGAATATGTTCAAGGCAGGTGATGCGGTCGTTCATCCCATCCGGGGCGCAGGGGTGATCGTGGACATCGTGGAGCGACGTTGGCGTGGCGAGAAGACACAATACTACAGAATCGACTTGCTAGGCCAACAAGGCTCCAGTCTCATGCTGCCAGTCAAGAAAGCCAAGACGCTCGGGCTTCGCGCGGCTGTCTCTAGCCCGAAGCTCCAGCACGTCTGGAACGTATTGG
>Ga0207797_1002148_pt1:0-12500 | contig 13816 bp, 8 predicted proteins | sample PRCRCaboRojoPR_6_FD_187275 | JGI IMG/M metagenome (GOLD analysis project Ga0207797, IMG submission 187275) | Marine sediment microbial community from Cabo Rojo, Puerto Rico - PR CR 10% Liquid 1 (SPAdes) | ecosystem: Environmental > Aquatic > Marine > Coastal > Sediment | place: Cabo Rojo... | reverse complement strand
CCCTCTGACAGTGGTTTACACCCCGAAGGGCTTCCTCCCACACGCGGCGTCGCTGCGTCAGCCTTTCGGCCATTGCGCAATATTCCCCACTGCTGCCTCCCGTAGGAGTCTGGGCCGTATCTCAGTCCCAATGTGACGGATCGTCCTCTCAGACCCGCTACGCGTCATCGCCTTGGTGAGCCGTTACCTCACCAACAAGCTGATACGCCGCGACCCCCTCTTCAGGTGAAGGCTTGCAAGCAGAGGCCCCCTTTGATCTCCCTACCATGCGGAAGGGAGACATTATGCGGTATTAGCCCCGGTTTCCCCGGGTTGTCCCCCGCCTGAAGACAGGTTGGTCACGTGTTACTCACCCGTCCGCCACTCGGCTACAGAGTGCAAGCACTCCGGTCCTCGTGCGACTTGCATGTGTTAAGCACGCCGCCAGCGTTCGTCCTGAGCCAGGATCAAACTCTCCGTTGAGTAGAAAAGCTTGAACAGCTCTGATGAACGCCGATGGTTCCATCGGTCGTTCGGAATCTACGTTCGAAACCCGCCCTGCTCAGAAGCAGGGATGCGCCAGGACGTAGTGCCTGACACTTCGGGCCCGCTCGCTCTCTCTCCACCTCAGTTGTCAATCAGCTGGTTCGGGTGCGCTCCAGAACTTCTGTCCCTTCGCGCAAAACGCAGCGGCCGCGACCCGCCGGCTCGCTGCGAGGTTTCTATACTAACCGGGCGTTACGCCCCTGTCAACAGATAGAAACCTGTTTTGTTCTTCTTCCCGATTCACGGGACGAAGCAGGGTGAGCGACCGGAATCGAACCGGCGACCTCCAGGGCCACAACCTGGCGCTCTAACCGACTGAGCTACGCCCACCGTGACCGGCAGAGGAGCGGGAAGGAACGGGGTTTTTCCTCCGTTCCCCACCCGGCTCTCTGCACGGGAGGATTGTAAGATAAACCCCTCTCCAAGGTCCGTAAACGGGGCCGGATGTCGTGCCGGCGAAGACGATTCCGGAACCCGAGACCGGACGCGGGGTTGGGACCTCCGGACCCGGTTCCGACGCTCGGCGAGGGGGGCTCGGACCGCGGTGCGGATCTGGGACCCAACGTGGAGGGTCCCCGGAGTCCACCAGCAACTCAATTCTCTCCTGCTCCTTCCAGAGCGGCGAACGGAAAAGGAACCAGCATGCCCACCGAACGAATCGAATTCCCTGGATCGGACGGCCACCGTCTCGCCGCCCGCCTGGAGAGACCGGAGGACGGTACCCCACGGGCCCATGCCCTCTTCGCCCACTGCTTCACCTGCACGAAGAACCTCCGGGCCGCCGTCCAGATGAGCCGGGCCCTGTCTCAGGAGGGGTTCGCCGTCATGCGATTCGACTTCACGGGCCTGGGGGAGAGCGAGGGAGATTTCGCCGACACGAACTTCTCCTCCAACGTGGCGGATCTGGCTGCCGCCGGGACCTTCATGGAGAAGGAGCTGGAGGGGCCCCGGCTCCTGGTGGGGCACTCCCTGGGAGGGGCGGCCGTTCTCCACGCCGCCCACGGCCTGGAGTCCGTCCGGGCCGTGGCCACCATCGGGGCGCCGGCGGACCCGGCTCACGTCCTCTCCCACATGGAAGCGTCCCGGGACGAGATCCGGCAGCGGGGGGAAGCACAGGTCTCCCTGGGAGGACGGCCCTTCACCATCAAGGAGCAGTTCCTGGAGGACCTGGAGTCGTCCCGGATGGACCCGGTGGTAAAGGAGTTGGATCGGGCGCTGTTGATCCTCCACTCCCCCCGGGACGAGATCGTGGGCGTGGACAACGCGGCGAAGCTCTACACGATGGCCAAGCACCCCAAGAGCTACGTGTCTCTGGACGATGCGGACCATCTCCTCATGAAGGAACGGGATTCGGCCTACGCCGCTCGCCTCCTGGCGGCCTGGGTGAGCCGGTATCTGGACGACTGAGGCGCTTCTTGTCCCCTTCCGTCTCCGGCCCCCATATTGACGGGTAGAAGCAGCTTTCACGCCTCGGGCTGGATCCGGCTGCCGGATGAGAGCGAGGGGGCATTCAGACAGGGTTCTCCAAGAAGAGAGGAGGAGAGGAATGAGACTCCTCGCCATCCTGGCCATTCCGGCCGTGGCCGTTCTTTCCGCTACATCCTGCAAGGACCTTCAGCTCACGAATCCCAACGCCCCGGACCGGGACCGGGCCTTTACCGAGGGCGAGGACGTGGAAACCCTCATCCGGGGGGCCTTCGTGAACTGGTGGAGTGTCTCCCACCACAGCTACCCGGCAGCTCCCTTCAGCTCCGCCGCCGACGCCGCCTCCGTGGGATGGGGGAACTTTGGAATGCAGGAGTTCGGCCGGGAGCCCCGGGAGCCCTTCGACAACAGCCCCGATTACTACAGACGCTATGTGGCGGAATGGCCCTGGGACGCTAGCTATGCGGCCCTGACGGCGGTGAGGGAAGGTTTGCGGGCCGTGGAGAATGGGGTCCGGATCACGGACGGGCACCAGGACCACACCACCCGGGCCGTGGCCTTGGGACAACTGGTGCAGGCCCTCTCCCTGTCGAACCTGGCCGTCATCTTCGACAAGGCCTTCGTGGTGGACGAGACCACCAACCTGGACTCCCTCCAGGCCGTCCCCTATCCGGAGGTCTGGGAAACGGCCCTGGAGAAGTACGAGGCCGCCATCAGCACGGCCCGCTCCTCCGCGTTCACGATCCCCGCGGCCTGGGTGGGAGGGAAGGCCTCCTGGAGCCGGGACGACTTCATCGGCCTGGCCCGCGCGTTCCGTGCCCGCTACCGGACCCAGGTTCCCCGCTCTCCTGCCGAGCGAGCCGCCGTGGACTGGAACGCGGTTCTGGAGGACCTCGCCGGAGGCCTTCCCCGGGAGTTCATCGTTCACTACGAGGGGGAGGACAGCCCCTGGTGGTGCCGGGTGAAGCTCCACGCCGGCACCCACCACATGTGGGCCCGCATCGACTACCGCACCGTGGGCCCGGCGGACGTGAGCGGGGCCTGGGAGACCTGGATCAACGCGCCCCCTCAGGAGAAGCTGCCTTTCGACATCGTCACGCCGGACTCCCGTATCACGGCCCCGGGAGACCCGGAAGGGGCCGGGACGTACGTCATGCACGTGGGCCTTTCGCCGTGGCCCGACAGGTACGGCGTCTACCACCACTCCCGTTACATGGACCACCGGTGGTTACACCTGATGGTGGAGCAGCCGGGGTATGTGGGGGACTACCCGGACTTCGTGGACGAGGAGGTGGACTTCCTCCGGGCCGAAGCCTGGTACCGCCTGGGGAGGGTGGACGAAGCAATGGATATCGTGAACCGGTACCGAGCGAACGGAGACCTGCCCCCTTTCAGCGGACTCGAGAATCCGGATCCTCCGGAACGCTGCGTGCCCCAGATGCCGGACGGCTCCTGCGGGGACCTCTGGGATGCCTTCAAGTACGAGAAGCGAATCGAGCTCTACCACTACTCCTTCGGCACGGAGTTCTTCGACGACCGGGGATGGGGAGACCTGGTCCCGGGCACGCTCCTCCACCTGCCCATCCCGGGACGGGAGCTGAGAATCCTGATGGAGGAGATCTACACCTTCGGCGGGAGCGAAGGCGGAGCTGCTCCCGGGGGTGGGATCACTCCAGACTTCCTCACCGACATCAGCCCCGAGGGGCTTCACCGGAAGGCCCTGGCCTTCCGGCGATACCTCGAGGCGTCCCGGGAGTCCATCGAGCCGGTGCGGTTCCGTATCCCCTGACGAGACGAGCCCTGCCACCGTGGCCGGTGACAGGGCTATTCTCTTGCGCTGTTCCTGAGCGCGCCCGCCAGGACTCGAACCTGGGACCCTCGGCTTAGAAGGCCGATGCTCTATCCAGCTGAGCTACGAGCGCAAAGGCCTCCCCAGAGATGGGCGGCGCTCCCGCGACCGCTCTGCAGGCCGGGCACTGAGGCCCGACTGTTCCTGTGGAAGCTTTCCAAAAAGCTAGAACCTGCGGGTCCGGGGCGTCAACGAGTCTTTTCTGGCTTGGGGATGTTCCCCATGGCCTGATCCACCAGCATGTAGCGGAACATGGCGGCCAGGGGCTGTTCATCCTGATGCGTCAGCATGCAGAAGACCTCCCAGTCCAGCCACACCCCTTCACACACCGGGCACTGGTCGGCCCAGGCGTGATGGATACGGACGTGCTCCAGTCGCTCACCGCAGCGGGGGCAGCGCCCCTGGTGCAGCTCTCTCAACCGGCTCCGCTCCTCCTCTTCCCTGGCTTCCGCCTTCTTCCGGGCTTTGGCGCGGCGCTCGTAGAACCGCAGACGGTGGAAGTACTCCTCCTCGTTCTTGCTGGGCTTGCGGAACGGCTCGTGGGGGAGCCTGTGCGTGAACGGGCCCATGATCCTGCTCCTGCTGTAGGGGAGTCCTATGATGTTGTAGGAGATCTGGATCCCTCAGGTTCCCCTCCAGCGAAGCTCGAACGTCCCCTGAGCCTCACCAGTGCAGTCCCGGGCCCGGAGGTTTCCGGTGAAGACGCCGCTCTCCGGATCCCAGTAGCCCCGGAGCACCAGGACTCCGGGACAGGGTTCCTCGTAGCTGAGCTCCAGCCGAACCTGTCCCCTCCTGATCCGGCCTTCCCCCCGGGCCGTAAGGTCCATGCCGGAAGCCAGGAGGCCCCGTATCCTGTCCCCGCCCTCCTGGGTGAGCTCCAGGGTGGCGGGCACCCGTCCGCCCTCGATGTACAGGGTGCCTCGGAAGAGCCCCGGAGGCGGAGGATCCGGGGCCTCACGGGGTGTCGGAGTCTCCGGAGCCGGAGGGGGCTCGGGAGGAGGGGGCTCTCCAGGTCTGGGTACCCCCACCCGTTGGCAGGCACCGAGGCCCAGGGACAGGAGAAGGGCCAGAAAGACGACCCCCTTCCCTACCCCGCGGAGCCCGGGAGCCTTCGCGACGGACACCTCCGTCGGGCGCTGGGGGGAGATGGTTTCGGTGAGGGGGTCTGCCATGGGCTCAGTCGACACCGGTCTCCTTCCCGTCGCCTCCACCCATTTCCTTCCACTCCCGTAGGAACTCGTCCAGCTGGTGGGAGACCGCCCGGTGAATGGTCCCATCCGGGAAGGTTTCGTCCTCCCGGATCTCTCCGGCCTCGAAGCCGGTGAGGATGGGCCATCCCTCTTCCAGGTGGGCGATGGCGTGGACGTGGAAGTCGCCTCGGGCCACGGCTTCCCGGACTTCCCGACGAAGGACCAGATTCTCCACGTTCGCCCGGGGAACGATGACCCCCTGCTCGCCGGTGAGTCCGAGCTGCTGGAACGCGGCGAAGACCCCCTCCACCTTCTCCGTCACACCGCCCACCGGGAGGATCCGGCCGTCCTGGTTGATGGCCCCGGTCACGCAGATGTCCTGGCGGATGGGCACGCCGGAGATGGCCGAGAGAAGGGCGTAGAGCTCGGCAGCGGAGGCGCTGTCTCCCTCCACCTCCTCGTAGAGCTGATCGAAAGAGAGACTGGCGGAGAGGAGCAACGGTTTGGAGCGGGCGAAGGTCCGACCCATGTACCCGGAGAGGACCAAAAACCCCTTGTTATGGATTCTCCCGCTCATCTGGGCTTCCCGCTCGATGTTGATGACCCCCTCAGTGCCCATGTAGGCGCTGCACATCACTCGGATGGGCCGTCCAAAGGCCTCGTCGCTGATCTGGATGAGGCCGATGCCGTGGACCTGACCGATCTCCCAGCCCCGGGGCTCGAAGGAGAAGATCCCCCGGCGCATCAGGTCCAGCATCTCCCGGTGGGGCCGGTTGTTCCGGACAAATCGATCGGTCAGGGCTCCCTCCACGTGCTCCCAGGTCACGGTCTCCTGTTCCGCCTGAGCTGCCACGTGGGCTGCCTCCCTCACCAGGTCCCGCACGGCCCGGAAGCGGGTGGATAGACGCTGCTGGTCTCCCGCCAGGCGTGAGCCCTCATCCACAATGGCAGCCACGGCGCCGGCGTCGAACGGGGGCAGCTCTTCCTTCTTGCACCGGGCAGCCACGAAGGCGGCGTATCCCTGCTCCGCCTCCGGGGTCCTCTCCATATGGGGGGTGAAGTCCACCTTCACCTTGAAGAGCTCGTCGAACTCCTGGTCCGCTTGCTGGAGACCGTAGTACGTGGTGGGCTCTCCGATGAGGATGACCTTCACGTTCAGGGGGATGGGTTCCGGCTCCAGGGTCTCCGTGACCCGCAAGCCCATGTCCCCGGCAGGGTCCGCCGGCCGGATCTCCCGGTTCCGGAGAGTCCGCTTCAGAGCCTTCCACGCCATGGGATTGGCCAGGAGCTCCTCGGCGTGGAGAATGAGGTAACCGCCGTTGGCCCGATGGAAGGCTCCGGGTGCGATCCGGGTGAAGTCCGCCACCATGACGCCGAATCGGACCTGCCCCTCCACCATGCCCAGGAGGTTTCGGAGAGAGGGATTGGTCTCGAAGACCACCGGAGCACCCGATCGAGGGCGCCGGGTGACCAGGGGATTGACCCGGTAGCGGAGGAAGAAGTCCTCCGCCCCCTGGGCCAGGGCCTCCGCCATCTCTTCCTCTTCCGGTTCCCTGGGGACGAAGCGCTCCCAGTTCTCCACCATGTCGTCGGCCACGGCGTCCAGATACCGCTGCACAGGGGGCGTTTCCTTGTAGCGGTCCTTCAAGAGGGAGATCCGGTGGACCACCACGCTCCGGGTCACCTGGGTGTGGAGCTCCTCGGCGAGATTCGTGGCGTCCCGGTGCAGCTCGTGCATGCGGCGCTGGGCCTGAAAGAGGCCCTTGCTGGCTTCCCGCACCTTCTCGTCAATCTGATCCTGGAGCTCTCTGGGAAGCTCTTCGTACGCCTCCTTTGTCAGGGGCTCACCTCCCTGAGCCGGGACCACAACAAGGCCGTCCTGATTGCCGATGAGGACCACATTGGGGTCGTCCTCCACCTCCTGGCGGAACGCTTCCATGGCTGCTTTCGCCTCTCGACCCCGCTCCTCGTAGATGCTGGATCGACGGTTCGTGACATCCTCGGCCTCCAGGGCCTGGGGAATCACCCGCTTCAGCTCCGTGACCAGGTGGGCCATATCACGTCTCAGGGCTCCTCCCTTGCCGGGGGGCAGTTCCAGGACCCTGGGGTGCCGGTGATCCCGGAAGTTGAAGACGTAGCACCAGGAGGGAGGCGTGGATTCCTCCTGGGCCCGGGCCTCCAACTCCTGGCGAATGAAGGTCCGGCGCCCGGATCCGGCCCGGCCCAGGGCGAAGATGTTGTACCCCTTGGAGGCCACGGAGACCCCGAAGGCCAGGGCCTTCATGGCTTCCTCCTGACCCAGGGCTTCCGACAGGGGTTCCACCTGGGCCGTGGTGTCGAATCCCAGGGACGAGGGGTCACAGGTGTGGTGTAGCTCCTCGGGGGAGAGCGCCGTGGTCTTGGGCATAGGATCCTTCCCTATGGGTGGGAGTGAGGGTTTCCGGAGAGGAAAGTAGAGGATGAAGGCCGGTCCCGCCCCCCCCAATGCTCTCCGGAGCCGAACCCCCGGGCCGGAGCCGTTGAGAGATCCCCCATCCAGCAGAAGGGATTCCTGGACTCCGGGGCTAAAGGTCTCACCGACGACTGCGATACTGCACACGATGGGTGCGACCCCGCTGGCATACGGCCGGAGGCATGGAGGCCCCAGGCGATCCCTGGGTCTTCCGGGGATTGTCGCCGTCCGGTCGGCCCCGTGGATCCAGCCTTCCCTGCCGAACCCTGCCCTTGCAAGCCCAATCGATGGGAGCCGTTCATGACCCTCCGACCCCGGATCTCCGCTTCCTGGTGTCCGTTTGTCTTCACCCTTATCACAGCTCTGGCCATGGCCTGCTCCGATGGGGGGGACTCCCCCACGGAGCCGCCGACCCCGGTGCCCACCACCGTCGTGGTGACCCCCTCTACCGCCAACCTGGACGCCCTGGGAGCCACGACTCAGCTCTCGGCTCAGGTCCAGGATCAGGACGGGGAGGTGATGACGGGGGCCTCCGTCTCCTGGCAGAGCTCGGACGCCCAGGTGGCCGAGGTCAGCAGCTCCACGGGTCTGGTGACAGCCCGGGGCGTGGGGACGGCCACCATGACGGCCTCGGCAGGCTCAGCCTCCGGGTCGGCGACGGTCAACGTGCAGCAGGTGGTGGCCCAGGTCTCCACGGAGGGGGGAGACAACCAGACCGGCTACCTTCAGGAAGCTCTGCCGGAGAGCGTCGTCGTCCGGGTCGGGGACGCCGGGGGTAATCCCATACCCGGCGTGAGCGTCTCCTTTACGGTCCAGAGCGGCGGCGGCTCCGTGGAGGCCTCGTCCGTGACCACCGGGTCCGACGGGACGGCTGCCACCTCCTGGATCCTGGGACCCACCGAGGGCACCCAGGCCCTCCGTGCTTCGGCCGGTGGCGTTTCCACGAGCTTCTCCGCCACCGGAGAGGTTCGTCCAGCGAGGTATGCAGTGCTGGTCTACATGGCCGCAGACAACAGCCTGTCCGTTCCCGGAATCAAGGATATCGACGAGATGGAGAGCGTCGGGTCCACGGACGAGGTGAAGGTCGTGGTGCAGGCCGAGTTCAGTCCCGAGGAAATGGAGCTCATCGGGTGCACCTCGGGGTGCTTCAACCGGCCCAACTACAACACCTTCCGTTACGAGGTCCAGGCCGGGAGCTCGGTGAGCGGCCCGGATGGTCCGGTGACCGATATCGGCAATCGGAACATGACGGATCCGGCGGAGCTGGCCGACTTCATCACGTGGGCTACGGAGAGCTATCCGGCGGAGAACTACGTCCTGGTGCTCTGGAATCACGGGGGCGGGTATCTGGGCCTCCTGGAAGATCAGACCAGCGCCGAAGGTCTCATGAGCCTGAGTGAGCTGAGAACCGGGCTCGAGCTTGGCGGGACCCGCTTCTCCATCATCGACTTCGACATGTGCCTCATGGGCGGCGTGGAGACGGCGGTGTCCGTGCATGGTTGGACCGACTACGTGGTCTTCAGCGAAGAGACCGAGCCCGGGGACGGAAACCCCTATGACGAGATCCTGGCTGAGCTGGCCGCCGATCCAACGCAGACCCCGTCGGAAGCCGCAGGGATGTTCGCCATCGAGTTCGTCAGATCCTACGGCGGTTCCCGGAACGCCGTCACGAAGTCCGCCGTGGACATGAGTCAGCTCCCCTCCGTCGTGAGTGCCTGGGATGCTCTGGGTGCCGAGCTGGAAGCCAACCTCTCCACCTACCAGACGGCCCTCGCCGAATCGTTCTCCGGGGTGCAATCCTACAGCTACAGCTTCTTGAAGGATCTGAACGACTGGCTCTCCAGCTTCATGATCACCCTGGCTTCCCAGGCCCCAGCCGACGCCGGTCAGAATCCACCCGCTCTGGCAGCGTCGGACCTGGCTCTGGATCTGCAGACGGCCGCGCACGACGCCGTCATCGCCAATGCCCATCAGTCTCCGACTGGCGATTGGGGTGATCCTGTGGATGGCTCCAGCGGCATGTCCGTCCTCCTCCCCTCCGCCAGCAGCGGCGACCAGCTTCCCTCGACGGGGCCCGGGAGTCTGGACTCCTACCAGGAACTCTATTCCGACCGGGCGTGGACGGATTTTCTCACCGCCTGGACAGAGACCCTGGAGACCCTGTTGGTCCTGGACCAGGGCGCCGCTCCCCTCGAGGTGGCTCTGGTCTGGCAGGAAGAGGCCGTCGCGGCCCAGGCCGACCTGGACCTCTGGGTCCTGGAGCCCAGCGGCGACCTGTTCATCCCCTACCTGGGCGTGGTTACTCCCAACGGTGTTCTGTCCGGCGAGTCCTATCCGGACACGTACTACGAGCTGTACCGGACCCGTCAGTACGTGGAGCGGGGGGTCTACTACTTCTTCGGCGATCTCTGGACGGATCCCCAGGACTTCCGGCCCCTGGCCAATGTGGCGTCCCGCTTCGGCTCCGAAGCAGACTGGGAGTGGCTGTACGAGGAGGAGAATCTCACGTTCTCCATGGAGGATTCCTGGGTCGACGATGACGACTTCGACTGGAGCCGAGTCATCGACGGCTTCTACACCGACCTCCAATACGTGGCGTACTGGGACATCAGTCCGGACCAGGGCCCCCAGGGAGTCCAGCTCGTCACCCGGGCCCCCGTGGAGGGGCAACGGGCCGGACCCGGAAAGGCCCAGAGGGCACGGCGGGCCGGTCCTGCCTCCTCGCCTTCGCTGACGCCGGAGCAGCGGAACTTCCTGTCCCGTTTGCGCACCGATGCCGATCTTCAGTCCACCAGGGAGGAACGTCGCAAGGAGGCTCGGAAGCGGCAGGAGGCCTCGGAAGTCTCCCCGGTTCCCCAGGTGCGGGTGTCCGGTAGCGGTGGGAGGTGGCCATGAGGGCCCCGGTCCGCATGGCCGGTCGGGGTTCGGGGGTCCTTCTTCTGGTCCTTCTGTTTCTGGGAGCGTGCTCTCCCGCTCCACGTCGGCCGGACAGGGGGCCTGTATCCGTGCCGGGACCGGGGCCCCGGTCTCTGAGGGTCTCCGAGTTGATTCGAAGTGCCGACACCCTGGTGGGCGAGGTAGTGGAGGTCCGGGGGGTCTGCGCTGGGTGGGGAGGACCCGCTCCGGGCCCCCCGCCCCTCACCCGGAGTGACTGGCAGCTTCAGGAAGACAGCGTTGCCGTGTGGGTGTCGGGGCCCCTTCCCCGGGGCTGTGACCCGGTGAACCCTTCCCTGGCCCGGGTCTACGAGATCCGAGGCCAGGTGGCTTGCGATACCCTGCCCGCCAGGGGAAGAGGAGAACCGGCGGTCCGGCATTTTCTGAAGCGACGGACGGGAGGGTAGCCAGGGACGGGATCCGGTGCCCGAGAATCGCAAGGCGCCCGGGGATGTCCGGCCCGTCCCTCACCAACCCGATGCGGTCCAGTACACGGTGAGGCCGCACATCTGGAGGTCCGCCCGGGAATACAGCACCCCACTGTTGCCCCGAACCTCCTTCCTGGAATTGTCCAGGTCGCTGAAGTTCCGCAGGTCCGGCGGTACCTCGCCGGGGTACCGGTAGATCTCCACGGCCACGATTCTCCTGGGGTCGATTTCGTGGAGGATCCAGCGGTTCATCCTCCCGATGGGTGTCCGGTTCACCATGTACGTCATGCACCCCCGGCCCAGCAGGGATCTGACGTTGGGCACGAGGCCCCACATGACAGGCTCCTCGTCGCCAGCCAGGCCCGTCGAGCTCAGCTTGCCCCACCGCCACGACAGCCAGATGTCCTCCTGGTTCCGGAAGACATCGGCGTAATGACGAGGTCGGATGGAGTCGATCATGGCGGGGGTAAGGAAGATCCCCTTCCCCCAGTTCTCCATGCGGTTCAGGAACCTCTCCATTCCCTTGCTTGTGCGCCCCAGGACAACAAGGGGCTCCATCTCGATGGCGTCGGGCGTCACTCCCAGTTGCACCGTCACCGTGTCCCTGGGCCAGATGCGGAAGCTCTCGGACACGCTGGTGGTGTACCCCATGGCCTCCACCCGGAGGCGGTAGTCTCCCGGGTGGGGGACGGGAAGGAAGAAGTAGCCCAGGTCGTTCGTCGTGGCGCTTCTGAGATGCTCGTCCCCCTCCAGGAGGGTGACCAGGCCGGCCACCACTGGAGCCGCTGCCTCGGGGTCCACCAGGTAGCCCTCCACGGCCTGGACCTGCCGGATGGTGTCCGGACGTTGCTGAGCCGCTGCGGATCCGGTCGACACGCCGCCCGACAGGAGGCCGTGCGGGTGAGAAGGGGCGAGCAGGAGGAATCCGAAGGCGACGGTGGCCGCCAGGCAGGGGAACATGGTAACCTCCCTGGGATGCAGGAGAGACCCGTCTAGCTCCTGACGGGAGCTCTTCGGGGGGTCTCACGGCTCCAGTGAGGCAACCTCCATACCACGATGGCCGGGGCTTCTTGCCTGGGCCAACGGGTCTTTACGAGAGGGGATGCCGGCGTGTTGTGCTCGGTGGGGGACTGCCGGTGTCCGCCTCTGAGGACACCGGGCGCAGAACAGCGCAGAACAGTAAAGACCGCATGCGCGAGAAGAGAATCGGGGCGCCCGGATGGAGCTGCGGGAGCTTCGCCCCCTCGCTCGTCTCGGGGGACGGGCCGGGAGGGCCGCGGAGCGGGTGACTACCCAGGCCCCCTCGGCTCGAACCTCCGGTTCAAACCCGGGCGCAGAACAGCAAAGACCGCATGCGCGAGAAGAGAATCGGGGCGCCCGGATTTGAACCGGGGACCTTCGGCTCCCAAAGCCGACGCGCTACCGGACTGCGCCACACCCCGAACGCTGAAACCTACCCTTTGGGAGCCCCGCCCTCAATGTCCCTGACTCAATATCTCCCCCATTTCCTGCGTTCTTCGTCGGTCCTGGGAGAGGGAGGGCTTCCTTCCTCCCGGGGCGTCTCCGCGGAGACGTTTCCGGCGTCCCCGGAGGCCCCCACCGGACCCCGGCCCTTTCCCAACCCCAGCAGGGCCTGCACGGCCCAGTGCAGGTCCAGGGCCTCGCCGTGCCACTCCGGCGTCGCCGTCCAGCCGTCC
>Ga0207797_1002147_pt1 | contig 13817 bp, 10 predicted proteins | sample PRCRCaboRojoPR_6_FD_187275 | JGI IMG/M metagenome (GOLD analysis project Ga0207797, IMG submission 187275) | Marine sediment microbial community from Cabo Rojo, Puerto Rico - PR CR 10% Liquid 1 (SPAdes) | ecosystem: Environmental > Aquatic > Marine > Coastal > Sediment | place: Cabo Rojo, Puerto... | reverse complement strand
TACCAACAATATCCAAAAGATAGATCATAACACACGGATCCGAGTACATATCAACAAGGCTATATCTGAAAAGGAACTTGGAGAATTGGACGAATCTGTTAATACACTTAGCTATATACTGCGAAGAGATAACGGAGTAAACTTAACACATAGAATGTCCGGTTTGGCGACACTTTTATTAGCAGAGGTATACATTCAAAGATCAGAATTTAACAACGCTCAACAGAAAATTATTCAGGCATTTAAAACGTTTTCAAAACTGCATGACAGGCTCAGTATCGCTGACACCTACCGCGTGTTCGGTATGCTCTACAGAGAAGAACGGAAATACGAGCTGGCCGAATCGCAATTCCAGATTAGTCTGGAACTCAATGACGAGTATGGAAATCTGCTTAATCTCTCCGAAACACACTACGAATTCAGCCTTCTTTTCAAGCAACAGGGAGATACTTATTCACAGCGGGAGCATCTCGATCAGGCCATTTCCTATGCCCGGGAAATGGGGGCAAACAAACGCGTGGAACGCCTGCAGGAAGAACGCCAGGCTCTGGGGTGATTCGAATTTAAATTTGCATAACCAATCAACACGACCGTATATTGATTTTCGCTAACTGATCAGAACCTGAATATGTGTTACCAATATTTTTATGCAATCTGCGTCAATTACAATAGATACCTCCACAGGCCGGATCGAGCAAGCCGACGGCTTGTTCCGGAACTGGACCGGTGCAGACGATATCATCGGTACTCCCCTCGATGAGTTTCTGAAATCCGACTTCCATGCTTCAATCACCGCGGCAATAAGTGATAAAGAATCAGATTCCGGCATCCGCTATTTCTCGATAAAGCCGTCATTTCCCACCAATGAGTTTGACAGGCTGGTTTTTTATCTTCCAAAGGATACTGACGAGAAAGACGGATCCCTCTCCTTCCCTCTTTATCCGGTGAACTCAGCATCGGTCAACTCCACCGCCGAAGATTTGGATATACCTGTTGAGGTTTTTGACTCCATCACAGATTTCATGCTGATCTGCTCACCGGATTTCACCATAAGAAAAGTGAACACGGCAGCGGATTCCGTATTCGGCGCAGGGGATTCGCTGGAAGGGCGCAAATGCTACCAGGCCTTACGTGGTAAAGATAATCCCTGTGAGGACTGCCCCCTGCCCCAAACCCTGGATTCCCGGAAAATCACACCACTGGAATATTACGATGCGGATATTGCAGAATTTATGGAGCTGCGCACCTACCCACAGGTGGACGAGCATGACTACTTTAAAGGGTTTACCCTCATCAACCGGGTTGTGTCTCACCGGAGAGAACAGGAGAGCGAAACCACCCAGAGCAAGAAGCTGCAGGCTCTCGGCCGGATGGCCACCGGGATTGCCCATGATTTTAATAATATGCTGACGATCATTCTCGGCCGGGTACAGTTGCTAAAGCCCAAGCTTGCCGATACGAACATGCTGACTAATCTGAAAACCATAGAGAAAGCCGCTCTGGATAGCACGGAAATCATCCAGCGGTTGCAGGACTTTACCCGGAAGCGGGAACGCAGCGTTGCGGAGACGTTCTCCCCCGTCTCTCTGAATCCCCTAGTGGAGGATGCGGTGAATTACGCGCGCACAAGAACAGAGAGGATCAAAAAGCAGCGGGGGATTCATGTTGAGATAGAGACGCAACTTGAAGATATACCGCTTATTGAAGGAAATCAGGCTTCTCTGCGCAATGCATTGCTTAATCTGCTCTATAATGCCATTGATGCCATGGATGTGGGCGGTCTCATCACCATCTGGACTGATACAATCGGAAGCACCGTAGAGATCGGAGTATCCGATACCGGAATCGGTATGAGCAGAGAGGTTATGGAGAAGATATTCGATCCGTTTTTCACAACGAAAGGTGAAAAAGGTAACGGACTGGGACTGTCCGAAGTGTACGGAATCATCAATCAGCATAATGCCAAAATCGACGTGGACAGTACTCCCGGAGAAGGGACGACGTTCATTATTCACTTTTCCGCGCTGGATTCATCCGGCCGGATTGGTTGACCCGGTATCGGCAGCCATTCCCTCTCCGGTATTCTCCAATTGTACCATACCAATCCCATTGCATTTTCTCCCCGGACCATCTATCTTCACAATTCCGAAAAATCAATGACACGGAGGTGAACACTATGCCGGAAGTTGGCGATATCGCTCCGGATTTCACCCTGCCGGATGAAACCGGGAAAGACCATACATTATCAGATTATCGCGGTCAGAAAGTTGTTGTTTACTTTTATCCCAAGGATGATACGCCGGGCTGTACAAAAGAGGCATGTAGTTTCAGGGATACCTCCGACCTCTACGATAAACACAATATTAAAGTCCTCGGTATTAGTAACGATAGCCAGGATTCCCATTGGAGATTCAAACAGAAGCATAACCTTACCCATACGCTCCTGGCGGATCCGGAGAACACCGTCCCCCCGAAATACGATGCGTACGGGAGTAAAAAGATCTTTGGAAAGGAAACCGAGGGAATTAAACGGAGCACATTTTTGCTTGATGAGGTAGGCCGGATTATCAAAGTGTTCCGGAGGGTGAAAACGGAAGTGCATGCGGAAGAAGTCCTGGAGGCCTATGGCCTCAAAGAGTAAGAATCCCTGCAAACAACTGCTCAGCGGGGATTTTCTTCGAGAAACGCCTTCACGGTGAAAGGACCCATTGGAACGATAATCCTGTGGATAGTATCCGTGGAAAAATCGAGCCAGATACGCAGAATCCTGCCTTTGGCGGGAAGGAATTTTGAAAGGTAATCCGTCCGCAGAGGGAATTCATATCCCCTGAGTTTTTCCCTGAACGTTACTTCAAGCAGCAGACATTTCACCCGGGTATTACCGGATCGTATTCGAGTAATCGTTTCACTTTGTATTTCAACCCCCCAGACCGTGCCATCGATTTCGACAGGCAGGGAATGTGTTTCTCCGGGTTCCCAGTTGTGGTGCTGAAGCCAGAGCAATGCTGAGAACAAATTCCGGGTTTCCGGAGAGAGCATTCGGGTTGAACTGTCCGGCAGGATGACCTGATTTGTGGTTCCGTGAATTGGATACCGGAATACCTGTTCGGCGTGAAAGTTTCCTTCTCGTATAGTCTTGGTGTATCGATGAGCTTTCCAGGTTTCGGGTTCTGCGGTGAGTTTGTACGTATTATCGATGTCGAAGAGGTATCTGAAGAGTCCCCGAACTTCGGCAGAATATGTTCCCTGCCAGAATGATCCTGCAGTATCGGTAGTGATTGTGACATTAGAAATCGGAATCCCGGTATATCTCACAGTATATCGGTATTCTTCCCCCTGCAGACTCAGAGAAATGGTGGTTGCCAGCAGGAGTATCGTAACCCTGACACTATAAATACCGGGGAATGACGTTTTGGCCATTTATTTTCGCAGGCGTTTTCTGAACGGTTCCGCCTCACTGCGGCTGCGGCCCTTCCAGGTGTAATCGAAAAATATTCCCCCGAGACCGGTGATGATAACATATGGAATCTGCAGCAGTGACCAGGCGGGAATCAGCGGGGATAGTCCCGGGCGCTCGTACAGCCTGGTAGCGTACCGAAGCAGCACAAACTCTCCCAGGAGCTTCACCAGGATACCGGGAATCAGATGAAACAGAAATAGCGGAGTGAATATGGTCAGGACGAGACCGCCCAGCACAGCAAGATACATGATGAAAACAATGAGCAGATAGATAAAAAATAACGGAGCCATTGTTAACTGTATGGGGGCGTCTGAGGCCCAGCGGACTCTCTGCTGGAACAGGCTTTGGATCGTTGATTCGGGTTTGGTGCTGTTATAGGCTTTCGAATTCCCGGCGAAGAGAATATCAAAGTCAGTGCGATTTCGGATGAGTTGCAGAAGCAGCACATCATCTCCGGTAGCCCGGTCCGAAATCGGCCGGTATCCCCCGACCTCCTCAAAGGCCTGTTTGGAGAATCCCAAATTCTGACCGGATGCTGACAGAGGGAGCCCCCAGTTCATCGCGGCTTCATTGGCGGCCATAAGAGTGAGAAAATCCAGGGATTGCCAGCGTTCAAGGAAGGTGCTTTCATCGCTGACAGCGACCCCGGAATAACCCACTACCATTCCGACGTTCTCTTCGAAATAGCTGTTCATAGTCCGGATCCAGGTAGGTTTCACCACGCAATCAGCGTCGACCGTTAGAATTATATCGCCATCGGCTTCCCGGACTCCTCTGCTCAGGGCATATTTCTTCGGCGAGTATTCCTCCGGGGTTTCGGTGATCCGGATAGAGTGAATCTGTGGAGATCGGCGGGCATAGTCCTCGATCACAGCCGGCGTGGCATCCTCAGACTGGTCATCCACAACGATGATTTCGTATTTTTCATCCGGATAATCCTGGAATAAGAGGCTTTCCAGGAGATCCGGCAGATCTTCCTCCTCATTTCGGGCGGCAACCACCACTGTAGTGGTATGAAGCTCGGTGTTTCTGCCGTGTCTTCGCCGGCGGAGTCCGAGGAAGGAGAAAAAGGATGTTAGAAAATAGATGCCGATGGGAATCCAAAAGAGCGTGATGAAGATGCCGGGAATAGTCAAGGGGAATCAGAGGATTGCAATTGCGATACTGAAGTAGATGAGCAGGCCGACAATGTCGATGGAGGTGGTGACAAAAGGGCCGGTTGCCACGGCCGGGTCCACGCGCAGTCTGTCCAAAAAAATTGGGGCGATGGACCCCATTAATGCGGCAATAATCATCACGATACAGATCCCAAGCCCCACCACCACGCCGACCAGATATCCGGAGCTGGAATAAAACAGGCTGCCTACGACTCCAAGGCCAATCCCATAGGCCAAGCCAAGCACAAATCCGACCCTGAATTCTTTCAGAATCACCTTCCAGGCCTGACGAATATTTACGCGGCCGGTGGCCATACCCCGGATGACGATAGTTGCGGATTGGGAACCGATGTTCCCGCCCATACCGGCGATGATCGGCATAAATGCCGCCAGAGCGGTTACCTGCTGGATGAGAGAGCTGTGCAGGCTTACGATAACAGAGGCAAGGATACCGCCTATCCAGGTGGCAAACAACCACGGAAACCGTAATTTGGACTCCTCCACCGTGGATTTTAACAGGATTTCACGATCGCGTCCGGCTCCCGCCATTTGGAGGAAGTCCTCAGTAGCTTCCTCCCGGATCACATCAATAATGTCATCAACCGTCACGATTCCCAGAAGATGGTCCTCCTCATCCACCACCGGGAGTGCAAGGACATTGTATCGGCCGACTAATCGTGCCACTTCTTCCTGATCGGTATCCGGCAGGACGCTGACCACCTGAGTCTTCATAAATTCCCGCAGGGGTCTTGACGGATTGACCATTAACAGCTGCCGCAGGGAACATACTCCTCTGAGGTGATTGTCGTCGTCCACTACATAGACGTAGAACACCATCTCATTTTCTTCGGATTGCTGGAGAATTTCGATGGCTTCGGAGGCGGAAGTCTCTTCGTGCAGGGTAAAGGCCTCCGGAATCATAATCCCCCCGGCTGTATCTTCCGGGTATCCCATGATGGCTTCCAGTTCCTCCGTATTCTCCGGCTCCATCATGTCAACAATGTCCTGAGAAAGTGAGTCAGGGAGGAGGCCGAGGATATCCGCCAGGTCATCCGTGGCCATTTCGGTGAACAGTTCGATCACCTGTTCCCGGGTGAGCTGCTCAATCAACTCGACCCGGAGGGAATCGTCCATTTCACTGAGGACTTCAGCCGCCAGGTGTTTGTCGGTGACCAGAGGAAAGATCTCCCGCCGCTCCGGCTCGGTGAGATACCGGAATATCGTCGCCAGATCTGCCGGATGCGTTTTATCGAGGATTTTCCGCAGATTGGCTCTCGCATTCCGGCGATTCAGCCGGCGAATCGTATCGAGAAGTATGTTTATTTCCTGTGTCAGCATGGTCACACAATAACATTATCTCTCTGGAAAATGCACCTTCAAAATTAACCGATAAACACTTCAAATAATACCGTTATTTCCCCGTACCGGGGCTTTGCCAATTCCAACAGACTATCAAGACTATTGCCTGTTGATCATGTCGGAAGAATCATACTCTTCCAGCCCGGAGTCGGTATGTTCCTGAGGCGGTATGGTATCCGACACCCGGGAAGAGAGGGGATATGCGGCGTTGAGCTGCCGGAATCCATAGTAGATACCGAGAATTGAAACCGCAATCCATATCGGAGATACGTGTCCGCCGAGCTCATACCATTCCAGTTGATCGCGTAAGTGGAGATTCCCCAAAAAAACAGAAGTAGCATTGATGCTCATATGAGCGAGCATGCCGGGAGCAACGCTCTGGGTTCGCCAGGAAAAATATGACAATACCAGTCCAAACAGATAAATCTGGATTACCCACCATGTGTTCATATGCAGGATAGCAAACGCCAGTGCCGTGAGCAGGATAGCCCTGGTGACATTTCGCTCGCGATGTTCCAGAGTAGTTTGAAGAAATCCACGGAAAAGCAGTTCTTCCGTGATCGGAGCAACAACGACGACTCCGCCAATGAGCACGATGAAATCCAGTCCGGAGTCAATGCGGAAAAACTCCATGGATTGTGTAAGCCATTCAGGTGGATCAAACACCAGAGAAATCAGGCGATCAAGTTCATCTCCCAGAACCGAAACGCTCACGCCAATGACCACACACCATAACCAGGTATTTTCCCTGATACTCCGGAGACGATAGACTGATTGCATGGAGAGGTCTTTCCGGAGGATATAGAGCAAGCTGGGGAGAATAACAAACAGTTCGCCGATGATTATCGCCGTCCGAAGTTTTCCACTCAGAATGTCCTCTTCCGTACTGATAAAGAAGGCCGCAAAGAAAAACGGCAGGAGGATACTGATCAGTACGATCCCGAGAGCCGGCCATTTGCGTGGGAACCGCGGTTGGGATTCCATCAATCCTTTCCTCTCGCTGGCAAAGATTCAGAAAAATAGACGCCGGCTTCTCGAATGTCAAGGCTCCCTGTGTACTTCGGGGAAAAGGAAGCAAACTGTTTTATCGGAAGGGTGTTAATTCATATAGAAAAATAGTCCCGGCCATGGCTACATTCAGCGAATCACCAGGACCTTCACCGGGAATGCTGACTTTCAAATCCACTTCATCGGCCAATTGGCCGGAGATACCGTGTGCTTCGTTGCCGAGAATAAGTGCCCAGGTAACCGGATGGTTCTCCTGGTGTACCCCGGAGATACGTTTTCCGTCCACGTCGGCGGCGATCAGAGTATACCTTGCCTCACGCAGCGTGGAAAGCACCGGTGGCCAGGAATCCAGTGATGTCAGATGCATGCGGAACACTGCTCCCATCGTGGAACGGACCACCTTTGGATTCGACCATTCTACGCTGCCCGGGCCCAACAAACAGTCCCGCACACCAAACCAGTCCGCTGACCGCAGGAGGGTTCCCAGGTTCCCGGGATCACTGATTCCGTCCAGCAGGAGTACATGGGGATGCCATTCAGGGTCGGGTTCGAATGCCCGCTCCTCCGGCAGATCTGCCAGAAGGGCTATTCCCTGACTCCGTTTGGTATCGGTGATTTGCTGCATTTCCGACTCTTCGATTTCGGTGGGGATAAGATGTTTTTCACCTGCCAGCCCCAGCAGACGATCCGCATCGGAATGAGCCGGAAAGTCTTCAGTAATGTAGAGTTGCTTCAGTCGCCAGTCAGAGGTGAGCGCTTCCTCGCACAGGCGTATCCCTTCAATGAGAATCTGGCGGTGTTGCTGTCTGTATTTCTTTTGCCGGAGCTTCTGAAGGTACTTTCGCTCGTTATTGGATAAATCCGACATAGTCAGACAGGGATCAGGGGTTGGTGTAGATCGGTTCGGAAGTCTTCTCTGCGAAAAAATTAACCAGTCCATCGAATCTCACGGACTGTTCTTCACCCGATTCCATCTCCTTTACGGTTGCTTCTCCGGCTTCAATTTCATTGCCGCCCAGGACTATAGTATACCGGGCGTTCTGGCGGTTTGCCTCCCGGAACTGTGCCTTGACACTCCGCCGGAGGAAATCCATATCACACCGGATGCCGTGTTCACGCAGGTTCTGGAGTATGGCGTATGCCCGCTCCCGGACGTCATCGCCGACAACAACGATGAAGAGATCCAGAGTTTCCTCCAAATCAGGGAACAGGTCCTCCTGCTCCATCACCATGATTAATCGCTCAATTCCGGCGGCAAATCCTACGGCAGGTGTGGGGTCACCACCAAGCTGTTCCACCAGCAGATCATAGCGACCGCCACCGCATAGTGCGTCCTGGGAGCCCAACAAATCACTGGTGATTTCAAATGTCGTTCGTGTGTAGTAATCCAACCCTCTCACCAGTTTGGGATCAATTGTATAAGGGATATCCAGGGTATTGAGCTGGTGCGTGACCTCCTGAAAGTGGGTTTCACAATCAGTACAGAGGTGGTCGATTATCATCGGGGCGTGTTCATCGTAGATCGCCTGGCAGGTTTCGTTTTTGCAGTCGAACAGCCGCAGAGTGTTCGTATGAAATCGATCCTGGCAGGCTTTGCAGAGTTGATCACGGTACGGTTCCAGAGCACTTTTCAGCCGCTCCAGATATTCCGGCCGGCACCTCTCATCACCGATACTGTTCAGGCGGAGATCAAGTGGTTGCCCCTTACGCCTGGAAGCCAGTTCGGCTAGTCCGAAGTGGCGGTAGACATCCATGGCGAATGCAATGGATTCCACATCCGCCTCCGGATGCTCGGAACCGATTACCTCAATGCCGTACTGATGGAATTGCCGGAGCCGTCCTGCCTGGGGTCGTTCCTGCCGGAACAACGGGGTGATATAATACAACTTGGTCAGCGGCGAACTCTGCTCATAGTGATGCTGGATGTAGGACCTGATCACAGGAGCAGTCAGCTCCGGTTTGAGGGTCAGACTGTTTTCCCCCTGATCTGTGAATGTATACATCTCTTTGGTGACAATATCAGTATATTCTCCCACCCCTCTTGCGAACAACTGGGTTTCCTCGAAGACAGGGGTGCGCAGTTCAAGGTAATTATAACGGGAGGCGAGATCGTGGATCGCGGATTCGATAAACCGCCATTTGGGTGTTTCGCGGGGACGAGTATCTTTGGTCCCCTTAACGGTGGTAATGGGATCGGTCATGTCTCCTGTTCCCCGGACTCCCCTTCACCCGGTTCCTCATCGATCAAAGGATTGACCAGCTCCAGGGCCTCTTCCCGAAATTCTTTGGGAACAAACAGCTTCCCGCTCTCGCCGACCAAACTGGCGCCCCGCAGAATAAAAGCACTGCTCATGAAATCGAAGGAGAGATAGTTAGGTATCCCCTCGTTATCCAGAACTTCCTTAATCATCTCTGCATAGATGGGATTAGGAAGCTGCCGCAGCATTACCCACTCCACCTCTTTATATTTCTCGGGAGCCGGCGGATCTTCCCGCAGCGGGATCCCGCAATCAGGACACTCGTCTACCTCATCGTGAAATTCGTAGCGACAACTGTGACAGTATTTCATAACCGGTACTCCTGTAATACGTTGTTGATGAATGGAAACTTATGAAAGATCATATAAAGAACAAAGACCCATTACCCGGGTGTTGCGTCAGGATTGTTCAGATGGTAGATTTCGAGCAATGCAACTCGAAGATGTACTACAACCCGAAACCGTTCTCATCGACTGGGATCCCTCCGGCAAGACGGATGCTATTCGTCTGTTGATCAATGCGCTGTTTGAGGAAGGCTATCTCAGTGATTACGATCAGGTGTTGGAAGATGTGCTGCAGCGGGAGCAAAGTCTATCGACCGGTCTGGAAGACGGTATTGCTTACCCGCATGCGAGAACGAAGGGAGTTGACCGAGTGTGCATGGCGTTTGGAATTGTTCCGGACGGCCTGGAATTTAATTCCAGAGATAAGCAACCTGCCATCTTTATTCCCCTGATGTTATCGCCAAAACGCGGGGGCAATCCGCACATTTACTTCATGGCAGAGATCGTGAAACAGCTGGAGGACCGGGATGTACGGGAGCGTCTGCTCGGGGCGGATTCACCGGAGGAAGTGTATGGGATTTTGACAGGCAGCGGGTGACGGGCGATAGGGAAAAGAATTTAGGATATAAGTATATAGGATATATAGGTATATTCGGGTAAGGAGTCTGGCGGGATGTGTTCCCATTAGCCCCGCAGCCCCGGCAGGTCGGTCCCGTTTGGAGTAAAATACGTTCTGTAGACTGCCGAATTACTGTGACCAACGACACCCGACTCATGATATACGATACATGACTCAATAATACCCAAAACGGTTCTGGCGGCCGCCCCGGGATTCCACCTTGATATCCTGTAAATTCGGTGATTTCACATTGATGCGCAGGTAATATCCCTGCCCGAATCCTGATGGAGTCCAGCGGAAGACCATCTCCCAGCAGTGCAAATCCCGTTTGATATCAAAGTCGGCACTGACCAGTTTCCGGTTCGCCATGTCAAACCTGGAGTTCACGGATACCGCCCAGTTCTCCGTGAGATTCAGGCTACCACTGGTGTTGATCCAGAAGGTGGGATCGGGCTCAATGGTTGGATTCTGGCGGTCAACTGAATAGTTGAGATTGAACCGCATACTCCAGAGCTGGTCCCCGGTGGCGAATTGTTGTACCCGGGATGGGAAAAGGCTTTCATCGATACGGGCCTCTTCCTCATCATCGAATAAAGAGGTTTCAGTTTGGGCAGTGTCTACCGGTAATGTGACGGCAGCTGAGGTGTCTTCACGCGGCCTGAAACTGTTACCGGAGATGCTGAACCCTGTGGAGAAGCTGATACGGGTCAGCCGCGGGATAGTGAGTTCGGTGGAATTGTACTTGTACGGATCGTGTGTCATATTCACATTCAGGTTCAACTGGCGCCCCAGCGAGGTACGCACTGTACTCCTGATCGGGTCCCAGGGTGCGTCCGGATCCCGGAAGTTGTATCCGGTGTTCAGATCCCAGTTCAGGAAGTCCACCTTCTTTTCCTCCTGCTCTTCCCCGCTCCCGGAGAGATACTTGGCCTGAAACACATTCCCCAGACTGATGTTCAAAGATTGACGCTGACTGGCCGGCGTTCCGCCGGCAAGCGTCCCCTGAAACCGATCATACTTCACTGCATTCCCTTCACCATCGCGCCCATGGAAGTAGTAACCGTAGAACTGTTTGGAGAAATCCGGACTAATGCTGTAACTCACCGAGGGTTTCATCACATGCCGGAGAGCACGTATCGGACCCACCGGGATATTCACCAATCCATAGAGGCTGGTGTTGAGTCCCAGAGAGAAGTTAAAGGTATGCCGCGCCCGGAACCGGTCTACTTTTCTGAAAACAGGGGCTCCGGTAACGGAGTCGGTCACGACAGTATCGCCCCTGACTACCGGTTCCCGGTAGGACGGCACCCAGTCCTCGCTGAAATTTACACGGGGATTCAGACTGAAAAATTTCAGCACGTTGAGCGGACTTTGCAGGCTGAAGCTGTGCTGTATCGCCTGCCGGGTTTCGGTTACATAGGTAGAATCCTGTCCCAGATCCACCCGGCGCCCATAAGGATCTACGTAGGTGGAATCCTCCCGGAGGGTTTTGTCCACAGTATTCCGGAAATTCGCATTGTAGGAATAATTCAGGTTGTAGTACCAGCGGTTTCGTTCCCTGTATCCGGCGGATTGTGGCGGTCTGAGCAGCTTGTCCGAACCGTGGCGGAATGAGATCCGTGGCAGGACCATATCGGTGTTTCCGTTCTGGAGGTTTTCCGTCCGGTGCAGATTGACGCTCATGGAGTTTTTCGTATTCGGCCAGTTCTTCGAAAACGTCGCATTGGATCTGGCCTGTTGTTGCAACCGGTCTCGCCGTTCGATGGAAGTCTCCCGTAAAAATTCACGGCTACTCACAAAAGAACCGTTTACCCGAAGATTCATGGTGGGATCAATAGTCTGGTTATGGTTCACCCGGATCTGATAGTTTTCCTCCCTGGTTTCGGTGAAAAACTGTTTGTCGAAATCGAACTCAACGTTACCGCTGAATTGATAACGCTTTTCATATCGTACCCGCTGTCGGAGTGAAATCCCCCGGTCCTCCCAGAAGTCAAACAGCACTCTGTAGTCCCAGTATTCGCTGGCTGCCCAGTAATAGCCCAATCCCCGGAGATATCGTCCCGACTGAGCGCTCTCGCCGTACGTGGGTAAAATATATCCGGAGGCGCGACCACCGGTCTGCTGGGGAAACAGACCGAATGGCAGTCCGAACACCGGTACGTTATGGATGTACATAATAATCGGTCGCGCGATCACCTTGTCATGGAGGATCAATTTCATTTGCCGGCTCTGGAAATGGTAATGAGGGTCTTCCAGATCGCAGGTAGTGTATACTCCTGATGAGACATAAAACGTCTCCTCTCCCCGCTTCATGATTTCCTCACCGGTGTAACGGCCATCCTGGAATTTGGTCTCGCCGTGTACCACTCTTCCTCTTCGGGTACGAAGGTCGTATTCCAGGCGGTCTCCGATCATGGGCTCACGCCCCTCCTGTCGAAAGGTTGGCAAGTTGCGTTGCTCACTTCCCCCGGCGAGAGAATCCGGCAGTGGCGTTGCCACCAGGAGGTTTTGGTTCCAGAAAACATCAATGAATGCGGCTTCAAGCTCCATATCCTTATATGCCGCACGGGCGTCATACTGCAAATGTGTAATGCGCTCCGGTACTTCAAAGTGAATGCGGTCGGACTCATAATGGATTGTAGTATCAACCGAAGCGTTTGATGCATGTGGCTGGAATGTACCCCTGGTACCGCCGATGACGTCGATAGTCTCCAGTGTATCGGCGTTTTCGGTGAACTGCATCCGGATGGTATCCCCGCTGGTTTCATTAATTCCCTGATACACCGAATCCTCGAAGACGTGATAGGTGCTGGTGGCCATTCCGGTGACCCGGATTCGGCGAATCGCGTTCTGCTCCAGCCACATATGGAGTTGAGTTCCCCGCAGGACATTTTCTTTGGTGATTTGCTGGAAACGGCGACGGCCAAGGGTATCCACAGGCGCTGTTCCGGTTGTGTCTGTCTGGCGAACAGGCGGTGTCCGAACCCAGCCCGAAGTCTTTGAGCGTAGAAGAGATTCGCTGGGGATATAGACCCGTTGCAACTGGTCTCCCTTGAAGTCCAGCCGTATGGATTTGCCCCGGATAGTGTGATCCGTATAGAAGACTACCGGCGATTCTTCCAGTACGGCATAGTTCTCCTCCTCATGAAATGTGGCGAGTTCGGTCACCGCCCGGAGCGAATCTCTGGTGATGATCACGCTGTCTTGCGCCACATACCTGCCGCTGTCCGCATTACCGGTGATAAAGTCGCTGGTGATCTGAATGATTTCGTCGCCCAGGGAATCCAGTTTGACCAGCACCGGCCGTGATGGAGCACGAAGTTGTTGTGAGTCAAGATACTGTGTAATAACGGGCCCATGGATACGGATCTGCCGGGACTGGTCGTACACCGATGCCGGGTTATCTGCCGAGCCGTAGATCTCCGCCAGGTCGGTTTCTTCATTGTACCAGACGGAATCGGCACTTACTTCCCTGTCATCCTCCCGCATCCGCACAGCACCGGTGGCCTGGGCTACATCCCGTTCAGTATCATAGCGGATTCGCCGGGCTGTGAGTTCCCGGCCGCCGGACATCAGTCTGGCGTCCCCTCTGGCCACCAGGAGATCACGCTGGTTATAGACAGTCAGTGAATCTGCTCTCAGGGAATCACCTTCTCCATAGACCAGGACGTT
>Ga0207797_1002146_pt1 | contig 13818 bp, 11 predicted proteins | sample PRCRCaboRojoPR_6_FD_187275 | JGI IMG/M metagenome (GOLD analysis project Ga0207797, IMG submission 187275) | Marine sediment microbial community from Cabo Rojo, Puerto Rico - PR CR 10% Liquid 1 (SPAdes) | ecosystem: Environmental > Aquatic > Marine > Coastal > Sediment | place: Cabo Rojo, Puerto... | reverse complement strand
CGCCGGTTGATGGCCGCCACGGCCGCCTGCTTGTCGCCGCCGGCCTCGACGACGGCCTCGAGCACCTGCTCGAAGACCGACCGCTCCTGGACGATCTCCTCCGCGGGGACGAAGTCCTCGGGAACCTCGACTGTCGCGGGGTCGAAGGTCGGGACCAGATCCTCCTCCTCGACTGCGAGCAGGCCCTCCCCGGCGGCGACGTCGACCAGGCGCTTTGCCTGGTCCGGGGAGAACCAGTCGCGGTCGAGCGAGAGCGCGACGACGAACTCGCTCGTGGCCATCCGGTCGGTTCCCCGCTGCCGGAAGGGGACGGCCACGGCACGGCGGAGACTCATCGTGGCCAGGGGTCACGCCCGCGGGCCCTAAAGCTTGCGAGCCACCGCGGCGGCCCCGCCCCGCCACCGGGGTGGGCCGCCCTCGCGCGGGCCGCCTCCGGCCGCATCGAGTGATTCAAGTGCGCGCTCGTGTTCCACACCCCTATGAAGGACCAGGGACGCTCCCCGCGCAAGCGGACCGGCGGCCGGCGACGACCAAAGCGCAAGAAGCGAAAGCACCAGCTCGGCAACGAGTCCACGGAGACCCGGGTGGGCGAGGCCGTCTTCAAGCGCCTCGACGCCCGTGGCGGCACCGAGAAGGTGCGGGCCATCGCGACGGCCACCGCGAGCGTGGCCGTGGACGATGAGGTCGTCGCCGCCGACATCGAGAACGTCGCCGAGAACCCCTCGAACCCCAACTACGCCCGCCGGAACATCATCACGAAGGGGGCCGTCATCGAGACGAGCGAGGGCACCGCACGGGTCACCTCCCGCCCCGGCCAGGACGGCCAGGTCAACGCAGTCCTAATCGAGGAATCGGCCTGACCCGGTCTCTATAGCCCTCGGGATCCCCACGGACCGATCCTAGCGAGCCTTTTCTTCCCGCCCCCCACAGTCCTCGACGGCGTGCGAGGTGCCTCGACGGGTCGCCCCGGTAGGACCCGCTCCGATTCGCACGCCACCACCCCGCGTGATGCCGTGGCGGCCCGACCCGGCCACCCAGCCAGCCGGCGGCCGTCACGTCCTTTTCCGGTCCGTCGCGTCAGGGACTCGGCGCGGCCTTCTGGAGGGCGCTCTCGGCGATGTTCGCGCCGTAGTCGGCGGTCCGGGACAGCGAGTCAACTACCAGACCCAGGACCTGGGCTGCCTGGGGGTCGAATTCTCTGATTTCGTTGTCCACCTCGCGAGCGCGCGCGTCTACGTCGTCGATCATCCCGCGGGCGTCGTTGGCCAGCGCCACCGCATCCTCCGGGTCCTCCTCGAGAAGGGCGTCCATGGCGGTTTCGGGCACCTCTGCGGCCTCGTGTCGGAGCTCCCGGAGGGGCTCGGCGGCGTTGTCGGGCATCTCGCCCACCTCGAGGGCGAGGTCGGCGATCTTCGTGGCGTGGTCGGCGATGCGCTCGAGCTGGCGGGCGCTGGACTGGAAGTCGAAGACGGTCTCGCGGGGGAACCCGATCTCGTCGGCGGCGGTGGGGTTCCGGAGGACGGTCCGGAACACCCGCGAGACCATGTACCAGAGGCGGTCCACGTCGTCGTCCCGCTCCTGGACGTCGTGGGCGAGTTCGTCGTCGTCGGTGATGAGCGCCTCGACGGCGTCCTCGAGCATGGTCAGGCTGACCAGCCGCATGCGCGTGATGGCGTTGTGGACCGACAGCTCCGAGGAGTCAAGCAGGTCCTGGAGGACGACGTGCTCTGCGGTCTCCTCGATGACCTCAAGGCCCACGAGGCCCTGGGTCGCCTCGCGGATGACCCGGCGCTGCTTGGCGCTGATGCGGCCGGTCTCCAGGCGGATGACGTCGAAGCCGCTGACGTACATCGTCATGACGGCCCGGGTCAGTTCGTGGCCCTCCGAGAGCCCGCTGATGTCGAGTGTCCCCTCGACGTGGTCGGCCTCGCGCTTGGGCGAGAGCAACAGCATGTCCTCCTCGGAGTGAAACTCCACGATCGAGCCGGCGCTGACGTCGTTCGCCGTCGCCCAGTCCTTCGGGAGCGAGACCGTGTACGTCGAACCGCCGGTGACCTGGACCTTTCGCGTCTCCATGCTGTACCTGGGACGCCACCCACTATAAAATCACTCGTTTCTATATACTCCTCGGATGGGGCGGGTCGCGACCGGCTGAACACGGCGACACTCGGGGCTTCCTCCGCGTCTACGGAGGTGGTGGGGCGGCGGCTGCCCTCGCCCCTCCGCTTCGCGTCGATCACGATCCCGACGAATGCGGCGTCTAGGGGAACGTTACCCCGCCGGCACTGGCGGTAGCTCGAGTCTGGACACCATTCCCTAACCAAGACCTATATAGATTGGGTAGAAATAGGTAGAAATCATAGAAGGGTATTTACTGTGCCCCCGATTCGCTTCAGGTGATGGCAGAGGACACATCCTCTCGCGTGTCGCGGCGGCGCTTCCTGCTCGGGTCCGGAACGGCGACCGCACTGGCGCTGGCCGGCTGTACCAGCCAGCAAGCGGCCCAGCCGGACTCGACGACCGCGGCCGATCTCGAAGTCGACGACGGGACGCCGACACAGGCCGGTGCCACGACGGCCGGCACGCCCACGCCCACGGCCACCCCCGCCGACAGCGGTCCCCTGACCGCGGACGGTTCCTCGACCGTCTTCCCCATCGCGAACCAGGGGTCACGGCTGTGGAACGGGAACCCGCCGGCGACCGACGAGGAGTACTGGGGGCCCAGCCAGTTCGACATCCAGACCGACGAGCACCTGGCGGACTACTTCGCCAGCATGTACGGGTTCGAGCCAACGGGCGAGCGGTCGACACCGGTGTTCCGGGTGACCGTCGCCCTCAGCCACTCCGGGACCGGAGTCAAGTCCGTCAGCGAGGGGCGGACGGACATCGGCAACTCCAGTGCGCCCGTCGCCGACGAACTCCCCGAGGCGAGCGAGGAGACCCTCCAGAAGTTCGAGAACCACGTCGTCGGCGTCGACGGTCAGCCCATCGTCGTCAGCCGCGACATCTACGACGCGGGCGTGACCCAGATCACCAAGGAGCAACTCAAGCAGATCTACACCGGCGAGATCACCAGCTGGGCGGCGGTCGGCGGCCCGGACAAGACGATCCGCGCCATCGGCCGGGCGGAGGGCTCGGGCACCGACACGGCCTTCCGGGCGAACCTCTACGGTGACCCCGACGCCCAGATCAGTCCGGACGTCCGCAAGGGCAAAAACCAGCAGGTCAAGAGCCTGGTCGCCAACTCCGACAACGCCATCGCCTACCTCGCACTCGCCTTCGTCGACGAGGCGGGGGCTGTCCCGCCGATCGGCCTGAAGGTGGGCGAGACGGTCTACGAGTACGGGAAGAACCTGGGCTCCAAGGAGTACCCCCTCTCGCGGGACCTCCACATGTACACCTGGGACGGCACCTCGATGCAGGAGGCGGCCTTCATCAACATGCTCCTCTCGGAGTTCGGACAGGAGCGGTGCGTCGCGGCGAACAACTACTTCACGCTCCCGCCGGAGCGCCGCGAGGCACAGCGCGAGAAGCTGCCGGACCAGGTCTGAACCCAGTCATGCCCGCCAGATTCGTACCACACCGGCCTCCGGCCGGCAAACAAAAGACACTACTTCGGGCCTGGTGGAGTAGGAGCCACCTTCCCCGCAGGAGTACCGAGTGATGTCACCCGCGCCGAACTGGGGCCGCTTGACACCCCGCGTCCTGGACGAGGCCGATGGCCTCGCCACGGCCCTCGTCGCGGCGCAGGTGGTCCTGCTGCTCGCTGCGTTCCTCGGCTTCCTCCTGCAGTCGGTCTGGACGAGTCCGCTGCTGTTTGCCTTCCTCGTCGTCGCCGGGACGAGTTGGGCGACACGCCAGGCCGTGACGGCTCGCGTGCTCACCTTCCTCATGACCATCTCGACGGTCGTGACGCTTGGCCTCATCGCGGTCTTCCTCTTCCTCGAAGCCATTCCCGCCTTCCGGCTGATGGGGCTTGACATCGTCCTGCCGGTCGCCGGCGACATGTGGAGCCCCGGCAAGAACGTCTTCTCGCTCCTGCCGATGATCTGGGGCACGCTCATCACGACCTTCGTCGCTATCCTCGTCGCGGCCCCGCTCGGCATCGCCGGGGCCCTGTTCATCAGCGAGATCGCCCCCGATTGGGTCCGCGAGTTCGTCAAACCGGGCGTGGAGGTCCTCGCCGGAATCCCCTCCATCGTCTACGGGTTCATCGGCTTCATGATCGTCAATCCGTACGTCAGCGCCGAGCTTTCGACCGGCTTCGGGACGCTCGTCGCCATCGGTCTCGTCATCGGTCTCATGGCGCTTCCGACGGTCGTCTCGGTCGCCGAGGACGCCATCTCGACGGTCCCGGAGGCCATGAAGAGCGGCTCGCTCGCGATGGGGGCGACCGACTGGCAGACGATGAAAAGCGTCACCGTCCCGGCTGCCTTCTCGGGCGTCTCGGCGGCCGTCCTCCTGGGCATCGGGCGGGCCATGGGCGAGACGATGGCCGCGACGGTGATGATCGCCCACGCCCAGGAGCTCCCGCAGCCGGTCTATGACGTCTTCGACAGCACGGAGACGCTCACCACGCTCATCGCCGGCAACTTCGGCCCGGCGGTCGGCACCGAGTACTACATGAGTGCCCTCTTCTCGGCGGGAGTCGTGCTCTTCGTCATCGTCACCGGCCTGGGCATCGTCTCGCAGTACGTCGAGGAGCGGATGCAGCGCAAGCTGGGTGGGAACGCGTGAGCGAGGCCTACGACCGGACGCTGGTCCAGGTCGAGTCCTCCCTGTTCGAGCGCGTCGGGGCCGGGCTCGTCGCGGGCTCGTTTTTGACCCTGTTGCTCGCCTGGGCGACCCTGTTCCAGTGGGTCGGCGTCGGAGACACCGTCGCCGGGGTCTCCCTGTTCCAGGTCTTCGGACTCGCGCCGCTGGTCATCGGGCTGGCCCTGCTCGGGCTCGGCCTGGTCTCCGCCCGCGACCTCGCGCCCACGGCCCCCGACCGCTCTGTCGGCCTGCTGACGGCGGTGGTCTTCGGACTCCTCTGGTTCCTCGCTGCCGGGAGCCTCGCCGCGAACACGCTCGGCCTCGGCACGCTGGGGTGGCTCGGGGTCGGCCCCGTGGCCGGTGGGCTCGTCGCCGTCTGGAGTCTCCTGGCCCGGGAGGACCTCGGGGCGACCGTGCCCGTCGGCGTCCTCCTCGTGGCCTACGGGGCCGCCGTCCTCGGGCCGCTGGTCGACCCCTCGTGGGTCTGGGACCCGGCGACGCTCACCGTCGCGTTCCCCGCCCACGTCGCCGTCCCACTCCTCTCGATGACCTGTGCGCTCGTCGGCGGCTGGACGGCCGGCAAGGCCTACAACGGCTTCGGGACCCGCGGGCGCCAGACGGGCGCCTACCTCCTCATCTCGCTGGTCGTCTTCGTCGTCCTTGCCGTCCTCGCGCTGCTCGTCGCCTTCATCGCCCAGCGGGGGACCGCCGCCGTCCTCGAGAACCTCACGGTCGGTGCCGGGTCGGGCCTGCTGGTCTCCCTGGTCCCCCTCGCCGTCCTCGGCTCGCGCCTGAGTCACGGCCTGAACACGACCACGCGCGTGCGGGCCGCGCGCTCGGCGGTCGGGGTCGCCACGGCTGCCGGGGTCGTGGGGTTCGCCGGCCTCTGTGTCGCTTTGCTCGTGACCGGGCAGGACCTCACCTGGGGGGCCATCACCCTCGCCGCCACACCCCGGGTCGGCTCCGGTCTGGCCCTCGCCGTGTTCGTGACGCTCTTTGCCGTCTCCCGGCTGGTCTACGACGGCCTGAACGTCCTCCAGCCCGCACAGACCGTCTCGGACCGTGTCAAAACCGCGCTCCTGGCGCTGGTCGCGGCCCTCTCGATGCTCGCGGTCGTCGCTCTGTCGACACGTTTCGCCGACGCCACGTTCTCGCTGGCGGTCGCCCCGCTGGTCGCCGCCGGGGCCGTCGCGGTGGCCACACTCCCCCTGGCCGTCCTCCTCGGCCGCTGGCGCGAGGGGCGGGCGGTCTGGACGACCGCCGCCGCGCCGGTCACGGAGCTCAGGCTGGCCGTCGGCGGCGGTCTCGCGCTGTTGCTCCTCGCGGTGGTCTTCGAGGTCGCCGGCGGGCTGGTGCCGGTGGCGAGCCCGGCCATCCCGCTGGTCGGCGGGCTCTCGGCGGTCGCCGTCGCCGGGCAACTCGTCGCCCTCTCGTTTCTGGCCGTGGGCGTCGGCGTCGTCCTGGCGCGGTTCCGGTCTCCCGGCGGGGCTCCCGGGCGGGACCTGACCAGGGACCTCGCCGCGCTCGCGGCGACGGGGCTGACGGGCGCGCTCACACTCCTCGTCGTCCACGCCATCGCGACCGTCAACGAACTCGTCTTCCTGGAGTTCGTCGCCGTCTCGCCGTTCGGGGTGCTTGACTGGCCATTCGTGATGAACCCCTCGCAGGGACTTGGCATCCAGACCGGCGTCATGCCGGCCATCGTGGGGACGGTCTGGCTCGTGGCCGGTGCCGTGGTCCTCGCGGTTCCGCTCGCCGTCGGCGCGGCGGTCTACCTCACGGAGTACGCCGAGGAGAGCCTGCTCACCCGGGGTGTCGAGGTGGCGACCAACGGCCTCTGGAGCACGCCGAGCATCGTCTTTGGGCTGTTCGGGCTGGCGTTCATCGTCCCGCGGTTCGGGAACAACACCTCGCTGTTCGCCGGCCAGCTCGTGTTGGGATTCATGCTCCTCCCCCTCGTGCTCATCACGAGCCGCGAGGCGATGAAGAGCGTCCCCGACGAGTACCGGGACGCGAGCGCAGCGCTCGGGGTCTCCCGCTGGGAGACCATCAGGAGCGTGGTCATCCCCGCGGCGATGCCCGGCGTCATCACCGGCGTCATTCTCGGCATCGGCCGCATCGCCGGCGAGACCGCGCCCATCCTGCTGGTCATGCGGGGCCCCAACTTCCCCGGCCAGGCACCGAACGTGCTCGGGAGCTTCCAGGTCTCCTGGGGCCTGGAGCCCCCCTTCCTGCACGTGACCAACCCCGCACTCCTGGACCAGGCCAGCGCACTCCCCTACCAGCTCTTTGCCATCATCAGCGCGGGCGTGGGCGAGAACCAGGCCTTCGGCTGGGGGACGGCGCTGGTCCTCCTGGCGGTGGTGCTGTCGTTCTACGCCATCGGCATCGGGTCCCGGCGGTACTTCAGGAGCAAACTCCAACAATGACAGAGACAGAACTCGACGGCAGCTTCACGGATGAAACGGTGACGGAACCGACGACGGAGACAGAGACCGAGGATGCCCGCGGCCGCACCACGGACGGCGAGAGCGCCGAGCGGACCGAGGCGGCCTGGACGGAGTACACCTTCAGCGGGGACCCGGTCATGTCGGTCCGGAACCTGGACGTCTACTACGGTGACGAACACGCCATCAAGGACATCTCGATGGACATCCCCGAGAACAGCGTGACTGCGCTCATCGGCCCGTCCGGGTGTGGCAAGTCGACCTTCCTCCGCTCGCTGAACCGGATGAACGACCGCATCGGGGCCGCCCGGGTCGAGGGTTCGGTCGAGTTCAAGGGCCAGGAGATCTACCAGGAGGGGACGAACCTCGTCGAGCTCCGCAAGCGCGTGGGGATGGTCTTCCAGAAGCCGAACCCCTTCCCGAAGTCCATCCGGGACAACATCGCCTACGGACCGCGCAAGCACGGCGACATCACGCGCGGCTTCGTCGCGAACCTCCTCGGTCGCGACGAGAAGGCAAAGGAGGACGAACTCCTGGAGCGATCGCTCCGCAACGCGGCACTCTGGGAGGAGGTCAAGGACCGCCTCGACGACAACGCGCTGGGTCTGTCCGGCGGGCAACAGCAGCGGCTCTGCATCGCCCGGTGTCTCGCGGTCGACCCCGAGGTCATCCTGATGGACGAGCCCGCGTCGGCGCTTGACCCCATCGCGACCTCGAAGATCGAGGACCTCATCGAGGAGCTGGCCGAGGACTATACGGTCGTCGTCGTGACCCACAACATGCAGCAGGCGGCCCGCATCTCCGACCAGACCGCGGTCTTCCTCACCGGCGGCGAGCTCGTCGAGTACGACGAGACGGACAAGATCTTCGAGAACCCGGAGAGCCAGCGGGTCGAGGACTACATCACGGGCAAGTTCGGATGACCACGCACAACCCACGCGTTCGGACGGCGCATCGCCCCGGCCCCAAGCTACTAGTCACCACCCGACGGAGGTGTCCCTAGGATGCCACGCGAGGGGTACCAGGAACAGCTGGAGCAGTTGCGCGAGGACGTGCTGTACATGAGCGAACTGGTGCTTGACCGCCTCCGGCGGGCCCTCTCCGCCCTCGAGGACAAGGACGAGGAGCTCGCCTGGGAGGTCATCGAGGGCGACCACGAGGTCAACCAGATGTACCTGGACCTCGAGCAGGACTGCGTCGACCTCCTGGCCCTCCAGCAGCCCGTCGCCGGCGACCTGCGGTTCATCGCCGCCTCCTTCAAGATCATCACCGACCTCGAGCGCGTCGCCGACCTGGCGGTGAACCTCGGCGACTACACCATGGAGGCCGAACGCGACGCCTTCCCGGAGGTCGACATCGCCGAGGTCGGCCGCCAGACCGCCGAGATGATCGAGGGGGCGATGGCGGCCTACGCCGAGGAGGACGCCGAGGCCTGTTATGCCATCGCGGACATGGACGAGGAGGTCGACGAGCGCTGTGGGGCGGCCTCGGAACTCGTCGTCCGTGACCTCATCGAGCGCCAGGACGTCGGGAGCGAGGCCGAGACCGAGCGCCTGATGCAGGACGTCTACCGACTCCTGCTGACGATCCGGGACCTGGAGCGGGTGGGAGACCACGCCGTCAACATCGCCGCCCGGACGCTGTACATGGTCGAGAACGACGACGACCTGTTGTACTAGGTAGCGTCGTCCCGGGTCCTGGTGGAGGTGGCGTCGTTTCGGGTCCTGGTGGCCCGGCCGAAAGTGATGGCTGGAACGGCCCTGGGCTGCTTCGAGGACAGCGAGCCTCCTACGCGAATGCCACCAGCCCGAAAGCCCTCGGGCTGCTCGCGGATTCCGACTCGCTGCGCCCTTCACTCGCTCACTGCCTTCGCTCGTTCCAGTGCTTGCGTCGTCTCATGCCGCGAGCAGCCCTCGCCCTTTCAGTCCGCCAGGCCCGCCGTTGCTCCCGCGGCGCGGCCGGGCCGCGCACGCGCTCGCGGACCGTGGGCCACCACGCCTCTCCAGGGCTCGGGCGCGGGTGCGCCCGCAGTCCTCCGGACATGGGGGCGCGGGAGCCCGAGCCAGCTCCCACCCCCAGGCCGGCCGATGGCGGTCTGGCTGTCCGCTGCGGTGGACCGGCCTCGAAACCCGGCTCTCACATCCGCTGGTCGCCGGCAGCAAGGCCCTCGCCGGTGATCTTGAACTGCGCCTGGCCGCCGACCTCCCGGGAGTGGTGCTTCTCCAGGCGTGCCCGCCGGTTCCCCCCGCGGAAGCGGTCCAGCCGCAAAATTGCGGCCGACCAGTGGTCGATGGTGTTCCCGCCCAGTGCCCGGGTCCGGTCGGAGTCGGGGTCCTGGAAGACCTGGTTGGTGAACGCCACCGCGAGGTCGTGCTTGCGGGCCAGCGAGAGGAGGTGGGTGATCTGGCGGGCGACCCCCCGCAGGGCCTCGCCGTCGTCCTGGACGGTGCGCTCCAGGCGGTAGAAGCCCGTCGCCGAGTCCAGCACGACGAGGTCGACCCGCTCGGCGAACTCTCCGGCGTCCTGGACGGCCTCGGCCTGCTCGTCCCAGGAGTGGGCCTCGGAGATGAACACGCGCTCGGCGATGGTCTCGACGGTCTGGTCGGGGCCCGCCCGTGCGCCCGCCAGTTGCTCCAGGCGGTCGATGGGCACCCCCTCGGTGTCGACGTACAGCGCCGCGCCGCCGTCCGCGGCGGCCTCGACGGCGGCCGAGAGCACGAGGTTGGTCTTGCCCGCCGCCGGCGGCCCGTAGATCTGGGTGGCGGCGCCGCGCTCGAGGCCCCCGCCGAGGAGGTCGTCGACCGGCGCACAGCCCGTGGGGATCGGCTCCGTCACTGGAGAGACTTCGGCGTCCTCCGCTATAAGGGCTGGTCATCGGCGGCCCCGGCGTCGCGACCGGGGGGCCGGGATAGCGACGCCGGGCGGGTGGATGCCGAGCGGGGGAGGGCGCGGGCCACCACCTCCGGACGGCGGCCCGGGACTGGGCCCCTCGCAACCGTCTGGGACGGGAACGAACCCAGACAGCAACTATAAATATGTTGGATCTGAGTTACACCTCAACCCCGGTTCGCCCGCCCAGGTCCCCGGACCGCGCCGGGCGGACACCGCTCGGGGGGTCGGTGTGATGAAAACAAAATGACATCTGATGACACGGACGCGACAGACGGCGAGAGGAACAGGCGGATGAACCGGCGGACACTGCTGGGCTCTGCGGCGACGCTCTCGGCGGCGGCGCTTGCGGGGTGCTCGGTCTCGACGCCCTTCGGTGACTTCAGCGTCGGTGGAGACGGCGGTGACACCGAGGGCACCAGTCCCCCCGGCACCCCGACGCCGACGACGGCGGTCAGGACCGGGAGCGGTGGGGCCGCCACGACGCCGATCCCCTGCGTCGCCAACGGCACCTGTCTGTACACGCCGGCGATGACGCCCATCCCGGGGCTCGAGGGCGACCTGTTCATCAACAACACGGAACTGTACCAGCCCCCGGTGATCTACACCATCGACCCCGGCATCATCGATCCGGTTGGCGGCGGTGGGGGGACCAGCAGTGTCGGGGACCCCTCGACGGTCGAAAACAGCGGCGCGGTCAAGGTCGAGGTGACCCCCGAGAAGAAGGGCAAGAAAGACGAGAAGGTCGACAGCGGCGGCAGCAACACCACCGGTGACACCATCTGCACCACCGAACGGCGGCGGGTCCGGGCCGGCGGGCCGGCGAACTTCCTGCTGGACCCCCAGGTGGGCAACATCTGGCCGGGCTCGATCCTCACCGCAAACAGCATCGCGAAGGGGCAGTTCCAGCCGGCGCTGAACCCCCAGCGGATCGCCGGCACCTCCGAGGACCAGATCCGCGAGCCCCTCCAGCTGTCCATCTCGCTGATGAACGTCGACGGGAAGAACACGACCACGGTCAACAACCCCTCCGTCGGGAACGTCCGGACCGCCCGGGACCGTATCCTCGGCCGGTACAACAACGCGGCGGCGACCCCGGCCAAACAGAAGGCCTCGGTCCACCAGATCCACTCCGAGGAGCAACTCGACGTCAACCTGGGCGTCCACTACTCCAGCCCGCAGGTGAGCGTCGACAACCAGTTCGACTTCTCGAGCCAGTCGGAGACGAACAAGCTCCTGGTGAAGTTCTGGCAGATCTACTACACCATCGACGTTTCGCTCGGGCCGAACCCCGTGGGCAACGGCATCGTCAGCGACGCGGCGACGTACCTCAAACCCAACGACGTCATCGTGAAGAACGTCTCCTACGGCCGCGTCCTGATGTTCTCGGCGGAGTCGAAGTACAACCGCACGGACCTGAAAAACGCCCTGAAGGTGGGCGTCAACACCGCCTCCGGGAAGATCGACACCGACCTCACGATCAAGCAGAAGCAGGTCCTCCGTGACACCAAGATCGACGTCACGGTGCTTGGCGGGTCGGCCACCCAGGGCGCAAAGACCATCAGCAAACCCGGCGAGGGGGCCCTGGGGAACATCAAGACCTGGATCGAGAAGGGCGCCCAGTACGACCCCGTCAGCTCGCCCGGCGTCCCCATCTCCTACCAGACGAAGTACGTCGGCAACCTCGCGACCGCGAACACCTACCTCACCACGACCTACACCTCCCGGAACTGCCGCCCGACGACGCGGCGCTACCGTGTCCACAACATGGACTGGAAGGTCACCAAGGAGGACGACCCCGGGAACGAGGAGGAGATCTACGGCGACATCTACGTGGTCGCCTGGCAGTTCTGGCCCTCGAAGAACAAGGTCCACCGGACGGTGCCCAAGGGCGGCCCGAGCAACGGCCGCGTCTGGAAGCGGTCCAAGGACTCCCACGTCAACATCGCGGGCAAATCAAAGAAGGACCTCGGCGTCGACGCGACCATCGAACTGACCGACGCCCACCTCCTGGACAACAACAAGACCTACATCCAGGTCACGGCCATCCCCGAGGAGAAGGACCCGACCTCGAACGACGACTTCGGGAACAAGAAGGCCGTCAAGTGGTTCCTGAACCAGCCCCCGAGTGACCCGTCACTCGCCGGGAGCGACCGCGGGAAGTTCCGCGAGACCTGGAACTCCCACGGCTCGGAGCTCCAGTTGAGCTTCGACATCAGTCCGGTCCCCCCGTCCCAGTAGGGACGGCCCATCATCTGACCCTCGCGAACCCCGCCGCGTAAGTGCGGCCACCGCCAATTCTCGCCCGTGATCGTCGTCGCAACCGAGGACTTCGAGGTCTACCACGAGGTCGTCACGGCGCTCCGGGAGCGCGGGGTCGACTTCACCACCCGCGAGCCGGGCGAGCCGGTCCCGGAGAGAACCGGGGTCGTCGTCACCGGGCCCGCGGAAAACCCCGCGGTCCCAGCCGGGGTCGCGGTCGTCACCGCCGAGCCCGGCGACCCCCGGGCGGCCGTCGAGGCGATCCTCGGTCACCTCCGCGGGGGCGAGGGCCGGACCGTCGTCGGCGTCGACCCCGGCGACCGCCCGGGGGTCGCCGTCCTCCAGGGGGAGGTGGTCGTCGCGACCTTCCAGGTCCCCGCCGCCGAGGCCGCCGACGTGGTCGCCGCCGAACTCGAGGACGCCGTCGACCCGCTGGTCCGCGTGGGCGACGGCGCGCGGCTCGTCGGCGCCAGGCTGGTCGAGGACCTCCCGGACGTCCCCGTCGAACTCGTCGACGAGACCGGGACGACGCCGTACCTCGGCGCCGGCGCCCGCGGCATGGGCGACGTCCTCGCCGCGGTGAACATCGCCCGCATCCCCGGCGAGCGCGTCACCGAGCGTGCCGTCGAGCCCACCGCCGGCGAACTGAAGCGCATCAAGGACCGCTCCCGCGAGGAAAGCGAGACCAACCGCGCTATCGACGACGCCCTCGCGCGCCGGGTGGCGGCGGGGGACCTGACCGTCGAGGAGGCCCTGGCCGAGCACCGCGGAGACGAGGGGTGACCCCCGCGGGCCAGCCGAGGCCCCGACGTCGCCGCCCCGCGGTGCTCAGTACGGACCGCCGCCAGCGCGGTCGGTCGCCGTCGTCGTTTCGTCACCGCCGAGGGGGGCCCCGACGGTGGCCCCGCCCACGGCGACCCTCATGCTCATCCCGTCGAGGTCGGGGGTCCCGTGGAACTCGCAGTAGGCGTCGTAGACCCCCGGCGTCTCGAAGGTGTGGCTCGTCCGACCCCCGGCCGGGACCTCCTCGTCGAGGGCCCAGTTCTCGGAGGCGGCCGTGACGGTGTGGGCGCTGCCGTCCTCGTTGACCCAGGTGACGGTCGCGCCCGTCTCGACTGCGAGCGTCCGGGGGTCGAACCGGGACGCCACCATCGTGACCGTCGCCCCGCCGGGGGTCGTCCCCGGCGACTCGTCGGTCGTGTCCGCGCCGCCGTCGCCGTCACCACTCGTGCAGCCGGCCAGCCCGGCCGCCAGGGCCGCGCCGCCGGACCCCAGGAGCGCGCGCCGTGTCAGCCTCGGCCCGGTCGCCCTCGAGGGCGACCGGCCGTCGGCATCCGCCGACCCGGATCCACGGTGGGCCATCCGGGATCAGCTCCGGGGACCGAGCCCGTAGAGGCCGCCGTCGGTCGTCGTCGCCGTCGGCTCCCCGGTGGTCGTCCCGGCGGCCGTCGTGGCGGTGGCGGCG
>Ga0207797_1002145_pt1 | contig 13823 bp, 7 predicted proteins | sample PRCRCaboRojoPR_6_FD_187275 | JGI IMG/M metagenome (GOLD analysis project Ga0207797, IMG submission 187275) | Marine sediment microbial community from Cabo Rojo, Puerto Rico - PR CR 10% Liquid 1 (SPAdes) | ecosystem: Environmental > Aquatic > Marine > Coastal > Sediment | place: Cabo Rojo, Puerto... | reverse complement strand
AGAACCCGAAGCCGATTCACCCTCTTCGAAAGGTGTGCCCATGAACGTCCACCGGTTGTTGAGCAAGCTCCGACTGCGGAGAACCACCCCGGGATCCAAGGAGTCCGCCCCCCTGTCCTTCAAGGAGATGGAATGCCTGCTGAACAACGCAGCGCTTTCCCTGTTCGAGCGGTACCGTCCGCAGCTTCTGGACCGGAACCCCCTGTATCTCGTGCCGGCCGTCTGGGGTGCGGAAGGAAGCGACGAGCTCGATCCCCTTCAGGAGGAGATTCAAAGAACGGTGACCCCGCTCATCCACGATCTCCTGAAACGGCTGAGTCCGGACCGGACCCGCCGGGACGAGACCGATGGCATCGACTACCTTCTGAAGGGGCTTTTTCTCTACAAGATGGCGTACACGGTTCAATACTATTTGAACTGCAGAAACCGCGCGGAGATCGCACCCGGCGCCGGCCAGTCCCTGCTGGAGCGAATGGAGCCGGCCGGAAGGGCTTGAGGGCGATTCTCAGGCGCCCCGACCATGCATCGCGACAGGACGTGACCCCATGGAACATCATGTTTCGCACCCGCGCCGGATAACCGGCGGGGACCGCTTGAGCTTGCTTTTGGAGGCGATCTCAGACGGGCTGTGGGAGTGGGATGTCCCGAGAGGAGAGGTCCGTTTCAGCCCGCAGTGGTTCACCATGCTCGGACACGAGCCGGACGCCTGGGCTCACGACCGCCGGACCTGGGCCGGGCTCATCCACCCCGGCGACCGACCTCAGGCCGAAACGGCCTTCCAGGAGCACCTCGAAGGACAGAGCGAGCGGATCGAGGTGGAGTACCGCATGAAGTGCAGAGACGGCTCGTGGAGATGGATCCTGGCCCGGGGAAAGGTGACTCGTCGCGACGAGGCCGGGCGGCCGGTCCATCTCATCGGCACCCACCAGGACATTCATCCGAGAAAACAGCGAGAAGAAGGGGCCCTTTACAGGACCTCTTTCCTGGAGACCCTGCTGGACACGATTCCCAGCCCCGTCTTCTACAAGGACAGGGAAGGCGTGTACAGAGGATGCAACCAGTCCTTTGCAGATCAGATCCTGGGGATGCCCCGCGAACGCATCGTGGGGGCCACGGTGCACGACCTGACGGAGGCCATCCCCGGGAAGCTCGCGGACATTTACCACAAAAAGGACACGGAGCTGATCCACGCGCCGGGCCATCAGGTCTATGAAGCGCGAGTCCAGTGTGCGACCGGAGGCGAGAGGGACTACCTGTTCAGCAAGGCCACCTTCCTCGACCACGGCGGGCAAGCGGCCGGCATTGTGGGCGTCATGCTCGACGTCACCGAGAGGAAGCGGGCCGAGCGGGAAACGGTGGACGGCAGGGAACGGCTGGAGCACCTGCTCCACGCACTCCCGGTGGGCATCGTGCTCATCGAGAAATCCACCCAGAAGATCGTGGAAGCGAACCCGGCCGCCGTGATGATGATCGGATCGACCCCCGAGCAGATCGCAGGGCAGGTCTGCCATCGGTTCATCTGCCCCTCCGAAAGGGGAAAGTGCCCGATCCTGGACCTGGGAATGGAAATGAACAACGCCCAGAGAGAGCTGATCACGTCCGACGGTGAATCCATTCCCATCCTGAAGACCGTGCTTCCGCTGACTCTGGACGGCCGGGAATACCTTCTGGAATGCTTCAAAGACATCCGGCACCTCAAGGACGTCGAAGCGGAGAGAATCGAGAAGGAAAAACTCCAGGCCATGATGGAAACCGCAGGATCGATCTGCCACGAAATGAACCAGCCCCTTCAAATCCTGTCGGGATTTTCCGAGCTGCTGCTCATGGACTGCAAGGAGGGCGGAAAGCAGGCCTCGACCCTGAAAACGATCAACGACCAGGTACACCGAATGGGCGGCATTACAAGAAAGCTGAAAAACCTGACCCACTTCCAGACCAAGACCTACCTCGGCGGCCGGATCGTGGACATCGACATGTCCTCCCGGCCCGAAGACCGGGCACCCCCGGGGGACGGACCGCGGGCGATCCGGGAGGACCCTGCGCCCGGCACAGCCCTCGGCGAGGATTGATCCGTCGCCGGCCATGCCGGCCACGGCCATGAATGGGGTGGCCATGCCCGCCCGTTTTTGATAGGCTTCATTTATCGCTGTCTTATCAATCCTGGTGGCGTCGCAAAACGCCTCGAGCCTTGGTCTCTGCCCCCGGAATATTGTATTCACAGGGTACAGTGTTTCCAGCGGCGGGTGAGCGGATTTCTGCGAATGCGTCAATTCTGAATACGATAATGCGATCAAGCGCCGGCATCGGCCGTCCCCTTTTGTTAGAGGATGGGCCCACCCCGGACTGGAGTCTTTTGTTCACACAGAAGCCGTCTTCCCCAGCGACGGGTCGACAAGGTCCGCGGGCTGATGCTCCGGCAACGGCCCACGGACCCTGCTTCGCATGAAATGCACCGACACCCGTTGTTCAAACAGGGTGCAGAAACTGGAGCGTGTGACCGTGAGGATCGATGAGATGGACCCCATGGGGGTGATTGATTTCGACGAATGGCAGGGCATGGTGGATCTGCTGTGTAAGCTGGCAAATGTCACATCGGCCGCCATCACCCGCCTGGATCCGCCGTATATCGAAGCGTTCAAGGTCAGCAAAAGCGAGGGCAACCCGTTTTACGAAGGCATGAAGGTGGAGCTGGCCACCCACTACTGCGAAGAGGTGGTCCGCAGAAGGGATCGCGTTCTCGTCCGTGATGCCCGAAATTCCGAACGCTGGGGCGATGCCCCGGAGCTCCGGCACTCGCTGGTCTCCTACATGGGCTATCCCATTCTGCTTCCGGACGGGGACGTCTTTGGAACGATCTGTGTCCACGATAAGCAACCGAATGCCTACTCGGAAGAGATTGATCAGCTGATTCGAAGCTTTCGAAACATCGTCGAGTCCCACTTCGCCCTCGCGAAGCAGGCGGATGAGCTCAAAAAGAAGATCGATGAGATACAGCAGCTGAAAGGGATCATTCCCATCTGCTCTCACTGCAAGAGCATCCGAAACGACAAAGGATACTGGCTCGAGATCGAAGCGTTCGTCCAAAAGCACCCTCATGCGGATTTCAGTCACGGCATCTGCCCGGAGTGCGCAAAGAGGCATTATCCCGATTTGGAGCTCTACGACGAGTAGGTTCACGGCACTGCACCCCCCCCCGGATGCACGCGAAGGCACGGAGGCCGAGCATGACGGAACGACCAGACCGTGAAGATGGGGGACGGCCGGTCCGGGAGTCCGAGACCCTCGAGCTCGGGGACATCATCGACACCCGGGCCATTCAGGCCCTGATGGACGACTTTTACCGGCTGACGAACATCGGTGTCGGGATGGTCGACCTGAAGGGCCGGGTGCTGGTCGCGACGGGCTGGCAGGACATCTGCACCCGCTTCCACCGCGTCCACCCCGAAGCCCGCAAGAACTGCATCCAGAGCGACCTGGAGCTCTCCGCCGGCGTCGAGCCGGGCACCTTCAAGGCGTACCGCTGCAAGAACAACCTGTGGGACATCGCCACCCCCATCGTCATCGGCGGCGAGCACGTCGGGAACCTGTTCCTGGGCCAGTTCTTCTATGAGGACGAAACCCCCGATTACGACACATTCCGCGATCAAGCGAGGCGGTACGGGTTCGCCGAGAACACCTACATGGCGGCCGTGGACCGCGTTCCCCGATGGAGCCGGGACACCGTCGACACGGTGATGAGCTTTTATTCCCGCCTCACCCGCCTGATCTCGACCCTCAGCCACGGCAATCGGAAGCTGACCCGCGCACTGGAGGCCCGGGACAGGGCCGAAAGGGCCCTCCAGGAGAGCGAGCTGAAGTACCGGGCCCTCGTGGAGCACGCACAAGACGCCATCTACGTCCTCCAGGACGGCCTGGTGCGCTTCGCCAACGCCACTGCCTCCAGCATCACCGGCTACACGGAGGAAGAGATCCTCGGGAAGCACTTCGCCTCCTTCCTTCATCCGGAGGACAGGTCCGCCATCGAGCAGCGCTACCGGGACCGGCTCGCCGGAAAGGACGTCCCGACCAACTATGACCTTCGCATCCTGACCCAAAGCGGCGGGCAGGTCTGGCTGCAGATCAACCAGGTGGTGATCGAATGGGAAGGCCGTCCCGCCACGCTCAACATCGCCCGGGACGTCTCCGGCCAGCGCAGGGCCGAGAGGGCGCTCCAGGAGAGCGAGAAAAAGTTTCGAGAGCTGGTCGAGCTTTCCCCGGACCTGATCGCGGTTCACTGCGAGGGCCGGTTCGTCTTCGTCAACGAGGCGGGCCTCGATCTGCTGGGCGCGTCGGACCCCGCTCAGGTCATCGGAAAGTCGGTGACGGACTTCGTACAGCCCGCCGCGCGGCAGACCGCCCGGGAGAGAATGGCCCGCCTCCTGGAGAGGGGCGAGCGCTCGGAACTCCTCGAGCAGAAGCTGGTGCGTCTCGACGGGGTCGAACGGGACGTCGAGGTGCTGGGGACCCCGTTTCTCTACGAGGGACGGGAGGCCGTCCAGATCATCGCCCACGACATCACGGATCGAAAGCGCGCCGAGAACGCTCTGCGAGAGAGCGAGAAGCGATTCCGCTCGCTCTTCGAGGCCGCTCCCGTGTCCATTCTCGCCACATATGAAGGGAAGTACACGCTTGCGAACCCCGCAAGCGCCCGCCTGCTCGGGTACGAGAGCCCCGACGAACTGGTCGGCCTGGATGCCCTGGAGACCATCGCACCGGAACACCGCGACGTCATCCGGGAGAGGATGGCCAACGTCGAAGAAAACCGCGAAAACGCGACCATAGAGATTCCACTTCTCCGCCCGGACGGCGGGCATGCCTGGTCGCTTTCCACCTCGGTACCCATTGAGCTGGAGGGCCGGCCCTCGGCCCTGATCATCGGCCAGGACATCACCCAGCAGAAATGGGCCGAGAGGGAACGGGAGCGGCTCCTTTCCGCCATCGAACAGGTGGCGGAGGCCATCATCATCACGGACCCGGAGGGAGCGATCCAGTACGTCAACCCCGCCTTCGAGGAGGTGACCGGCTACGGGGCCGACGAGGTCCGCGGGCAGAACCCGCGAATCCTCAAAAGCGGAAAGCAGGAAGATCCGTTTTACCGGGAGCTCTGGCAGACGATCACCAGCGGCGAAACCTGGCAGGGCCGCATGGTCAACAAGAGGAAGGACGGCACGCTCTACACCGAGGACGCCACCATCTCGCCGGTGGTCGATGCAGCGGGAAGCATCACGAACTTCGTGGCGGTCAAGCGGGACGTCACGGCGGAGATCGACCTGGAGACCAGGCTGGCTCGCGCCCAGAAGATGGAGGCCATCGGAACGCTCGCCGGAGGCATCGCCCATGATTTCAACAACATCCTTTCCGCCATCCTGGGCTTTACCGAAATGGTGGCGGCGGACCTGCCGGAAGGCTCCAGAAACCGGGAGGACCTGGACGAGGTGATCACGGCGTGCAGCCGTGCCAGGGACCTGGTCAAGCAGATCCTGGCCTTCAGCCGCCGGAGCGAGCACGAGGCAAGGCCCCTCCGGATCGACCTCGTCGTCAACGAAGCGTTGAAGATGCTTCGATCCTCCCTCCCCTCCTCCATCGAGATGAACAAGCTCATCAAGCCCGGGCTTCCCACCGTGCTTGCCGATCCCACGCAGATCCATCAGATCGTGATGAACCTGTGCGCGAACGCGGCTCAGGCCATGGAGAACGAGCACGGAACCATCGAGGTGGCCCTGGACGACCTGCTGGTGGACGAGGACACCGCCGGGAAGCCGGGTGATTTGCCCCCCGGGTCGTACGTGCGACTGGGAATCAGGGATTCGGGAAAGGGGATGCCGCCGGAGATCTGCGACCGGATCTTTGAGCCCTACTTCACCACGAAGAAGCCGGGAGAGGGGACTGGACTCGGGCTGGCCGTCGTATACGGCATCGTCAAGGGGCTGGGCGGCGACGTCTCTGTGGAGAGCCGAATCGGCCGGGGAACCACCTTCCGCATCTACGTTCCCGCCGCGGGGAAACAAGAGGAGAGCACCCGCCCGACCGCGGGACAGGCTCCCCTCCCCGCGGGAACGGAGCGGATCCTGTTCGTCGACGATGAACCGCCCATTGTCAAGCTCGGCGCGAAATACCTCCGGCGCGTCGGCTACGAAGTGACCACGCGGCAGAGCTCGAAGGAGGCGCTCGAGCTCTTCCAAAGCGATCCCCGGCGGTTCGATCTGATCATCACGGACATGACCATGCCCCACATGACGGGAGACGAGCTCGCAGCGGAGCTGCTCTCCATTCGCTCCGACATCCCGGTCGTCCTCTGCACCGGCTACAGCAGGCGGATCACCGAAGTGAAGGCAAGGGAGCTGGGCATCCGGGCCTACGTGATGAAGCCCCTCACCCAGCACGAGCTGGCAACAAAGGTCCGCGAAGTGCTGGATGAAGCCCAAAACCTGAAAGGTTGAAACCGATTGCCAACGGCCGCTCTTCTTGTGTTAGACTCAGACGGTTTTCCGTTCCTCCTCATTGAGGGGGAGCCGGTCGGATCCCAGGGTCCCGGGTCCCTGAGAACGGCCTCGGGCCCAGTGCAACAAGCCGGTCCTGGAACGACAGAAGTTCGGACCGCGCGCAAGAGAGTGTATGGCACGTATTCTATGCATCGATGACGATCCTTCGATCTGCAGGATGGTCGAGAGGATCGCCGAGCGGGCCGGGCACCACGCAACCACGGCGAAGACCCTGCAGAAGGGACTCGAACGGGTGTCCGCCGAGCCGGTGGACATCGTCTTTCTGGACGTCTGCCTGCCGGACGGGAACGGCATCGAGACCATATCCGCCATTCAGGGGGCCGACCCCTCCCCGGAGATCATCATCATCACCGGCGCCGCCGAGCCGGACGGAGCCGAGCTGGCCATCCGCTGCGGCGCCTGGGACTACATCGAGAAGCCCTTTTCCGTCACCGAGGTGCTCCTGCCCATTCAGCAGGTGCTGCAGTACCACGAGCAGAAAAGGGCGCACGCTTCGCCCGTGGCCTTGAAGCTGCCGGGGATCATCGGCAGCTGCCACAAGATGACCCGCGCCTACGACATGCTCGCCAAGGCCGCCGGAAGCGAGGCCAGCGTCCTCCTCACCGGCGAGACCGGCACCGGCAAGGAGCTCTTCGCCCGGGCCATCCACGAGAACTCCGCTCGCGCCAAAGGGCCTTTCGTCGCGGTGGACTGCGGGGCCCTCACCGAGACCCTGGTGGAGAGCACCCTGTTCGGACACGAAAAGGGGGCGTTTACGGGCGCCAGCGCCTCCCGGGTCGGGATGTTCAAGGAGGCCGACGGCGGTACGATCTTTCTCGACGAGATCGGGGAGCTTTCCCTCGACATACAAAGGAAGCTCCTCCGCATCCTTCAGGATGGCACCTTCCGCCCGGTCGGGGGGAGGAAGGACGAATCGAGCGATTTCAGGCTGATCGCAGCCACCAACCGGAAGCTCGAGCGAATGGCGGAGAAGGAGGCCTTCCGGGGCGACCTGCTCTACAGGCTCCGTTCGATCGCGATTCGGCTTCCCCCGCTGAGGGAACGGGACGGAGACATTCAAGACCTCGCCATGCATTACATGAAGACCTACTGCGGGCGTTACGGAATGCCCCCCAAGGGCTTCTGCCCGGAGTTTTTCGAGGCCATCACGCACTACCCGTGGCCCGGGAACGTGCGGGAGCTCGCCCACGCCGTCGAGCACGCCGTGTCCGTCGCCCGGCAGGAGCCCACCCTCTTCCGCATCCACCTGCCCGTCCACATCCGGGCGGACCTGGCTCGAAAGGGCCTCGAGAAAACCGAGCCCGAGGCCCCGGTCTCCCCACAGCCCCCAACGGGACCGGAGGGCCTGCCCCGCCTCAAGGAGGTGGTGGAGAACACGGAAAAGCGCTACCTGTCGGACCTGATGCAGGCCACCGGGGGAGACATTCAAAGGGCGTGCTCCGCCTCGGGTCTGTCCCGGGCCAGCCTCTACAGCCGCCTGAAGAAGTACGGCATCTCCAGGATCACCTGATCCTCCCGCGGGTTTCCCCGGGGACCGTCCCACCCGCTGTCTCGATTCTTGGAATCCGTCTTTCATTGGAGACGGATCCAGGCGTCCGCACACGCCCATCCTGCACGCCCCCTTCGAGCAACCATCTGATTTTCCACTACATATGAGAATCATCGCCCGGATACGCGTTCTGGCACGCAACTTGAGTTCGAATCCTGACAAGGAAGGACCGCCCCTTCGATCCGGCAGCGCCCCTGAGGGAAGGCGGGTTGAATCCCACGGGGGCCGACACCCCTGGAAGCGACCGGCGGAACCGGTTGCAGGAAAGGAGCAGGTCATGTTCAAGAAGATGAAGCTCGGAACCAAACTGATGATCGCCTTTCTGGCGGTCGGCGTGATCCCCTTCGCCGCGGTCGGCCTGATCGCGCTGATGGAGTCGAGCGACGCACTCACCCGTCAGGCCTACGGCCAGCTGGAGGCGGTACGGGGCATCAAGAAGGCGGAGATCGAGAAGTACTTCCTCGAGCGGGAGGGCGACATGGGCGTCCTGATGGAGACCGTCGCCAACCTGCGCCAGGAGGCGTTCCACGTCCTCGAGGCGGTGCAGGAGAACAAGGAGGCGGAGGTCGAAGGCTACTTCGACGGCCGACGCCGGGACGCCGCAGTGCTGTCCGCCAACGACCGGGTGGTCCAGGCGCTTCAGGAGTTCGAGGCCGCCTTCGAGGCGGAAGGCGGCGAGGTCGGCGGATCATTCTGGCAAAGCGTGGAGGCGAAGTACGCCGACTGGTTCGAACGCTACCAGCAGGAGTACGGCTACCACGATCTCTTCCTCGTCGCCGAGGACGGGGACGTCGTCTTCACCACGACACGGGAATCCGACCTCGGCCAAAACGCCGCGCAGGGGGCGCTCGCCGACAGCCCCCTCGGCCGGTGCTTCGAAAAGAGCCTCCAGGGGGTGTCCATTCAGGACTTCGAGCCGTACGCCCCCGCCGACAACCGGTACGCGGCCTTTGTCGGCGCGCCGGTTCGATCGGGCGGAGCCGTCATCGGGACGGTGATCCTCCAGCTCCCCAGCGGCCCCATGAACGAGATCGTGCAGCGGCGTCACGGGATGGGTGAGACCGGGGAGACCTACCTGGTGGGACGCCACCGGGGAAAGACCGCATTCCGAAGCGACATGTTGACCATGGGGGACGGCAAGTACGTCGTGGGCTACGAGATCACCACCCCCTACATCGAGGAGGTGTTCGAGACCCGGAAGGGCTTCGAGCACGTCTACACCGACAGCAAAGGCAAGCTGGTCATGGTGGCCGCCGACCCCCTCGACATCGAGGGCCTCGACTGGGCCGTGATCAGCAAGATCGACCTGCAGGAGGCCATCGCGCCCAAGCTGAGGGGCGATCAGGAGGACTTCTACACCAAGTACGTCCAGCAGTACGGCTACTACGACCTCTTCCTGATCCACCCCGAGGGGGAGGTGTTCTACTCCGTCGCCAAGGAGGCGGACTACGGCACGAACATGGTGAACGGCGAGTTCGCCGACTCCGGACTGGGCAAGCTGGTCCGGCGGGTGCTGGAGCAGGAGCAGTTCGGGTTCGCCGATTTCGAGCCCTATGCCCCTTCCAACGGCGAGCCGGCCGCCTTCATCGCCCGGCCCGTGATACACGAGGGCGGTGTGGAGTTGATCGTGGCCCTCCAGCTGCCGCTCTCCGCCATCAACAGCATCATGCAGGAACGCGAAGGCATGGGTGAAACCGGGGAGACCTACCTGGTGGGCCCCGACCATCTGATGCGCTCCGACTCCTACCTGGATCCCGAGCACCACTCGGTGCAGGCCTCCTTCGCAGACCCGGGGCAGGGAAGCGTGAAGACCGAAGCGGCGCGCAAGGCCCTGGCCGGGGAAACCGGTGAGGGGGTCATCACCGACTACAACGGCCACTCCGTGCTGTCCGCGTACACCCCCATCGACCTCTGGGGGACCCGCTGGGCCTTGCTGGCGGAAATCGACAAAGCCGAGGCTTTTGCCGCCGTGACCACCCTGGAGTGGCTCATCGGCATCGTCGCCGCCGTGGGCATCGCAGCCATCGTCCTGGTTGCACTCTTCATCGCACGTTCCATATCCAACCCCATCAAACGCATCATCGAGGGGCTGAACGAGGGCTCGGACCAGGTGGCATCGGCCTCGGGGCAGGTCTCCGCGGCCAGCCAGTCCTTGGCCGAGGGGGCCTCGGAGCAGGCCGCGTCCATTGAGGAGACGTCGTCCTCTCTCGAGGAGATCTCCTCCATGACCAAACAGAACGCCGATCATGCCGGTCAGGCGAACTCCCTCATGGACGAAACCAAGCAGGTCGTGGGGTCGGCCAACGCCTCCATGACCGAGATGGTCAGCTCCATGCAGGAGATCACCAAGGCCAGCGAGGAGACCTCCAAGATCATCAAGACCATCGACGAGATCGCCTTCCAGACCAACCTGCTGGCGCTGAACGCGGCCGTGGAGGCGGCCCGGGCGGGCGAGGCCGGTGCGGGGTTCGCCGTGGTGGCGGACGAGGTGCGCAACCTGGCCCTGCGTGCGGCCGAGGCGGCCAGGAACACGTCCAATCTCATCGAAGGCACCACGAAGAAGGTGCAGGACGGCTCCACCCTGGTGGAGCGCACCAGCGAGGAGTTCGGAAAGGTCGAGCGCAGCGCCGCCCAGGTCGCCGATCTGGTGGGCGAGATCGCGGCCGCCTCCCGGGAGCAGTCGGACGGGATCGACCAGGTGAACCAGGCCGTGGCCGACATGGACAAGGTGACCCAGCAGAATGCGGCCAACGCGGAGGAGTCCGCGAGCTCGTCCGAGGAGATGAACGCCCAGGCCGAGCAGATGAAGCAGATGGTGAACGACCTGGTCGTGCTGGTGGAAGGGGCCGCGGAGCTGCAAGCGGAAAAGGCGTCCAAGACGCCCCCCGAACAGGGTCGCACCAAGGCGTCCCTTACCCAGGGCGGCACCGGTGAGCAAGCGGCGGCAAAGCCCGCGAAAAGCAGCGGCAAGGAGGTGAACCCGGAAAGGGCGATCCCCTTCGACGAGAAGGACTCAAAGGATTCATTCCAGGACTTCTGATCTGGCTGGGAGGATCGCCCGCGGGATGGCCGTTTCCAAGCAGGCATCCTGCGGGCGATCTCCTCGCGGCTCAACATCAAAAAGCTTCCTTGTCCAGACGTTGAATTCTGATCAGCTCCGTGTCCTTGAACAAGAAGAACAATATGTACCTCCTTGAATCCCAGTCATACACCCACTCCTTGTACTCCGCACCTTCAATGATCGTTCCTGCCGAGATACCACCGCCGGTTCCATATAAACGTTTTTCGACGTACCTTTTTTCGGTTCCATAATCAACAATGTCGTGAGGTTGACCACACAGGTGTTGTATTTCATAAATGTTATAGCTTTCCCTGTGAAAGCTTATCACATTGCTCTCATTTTCCGGGCACCGGCAGTTGTCAATCGTTTCTCTGTCCTTGCTAAACGCCGATGATGTTTGCGGAAGGGTGAAAAGAACAAAAGCCGTCAGAACACAAAGCACATGCCGTTTCATGCCGATCCTCCCGAGCTGGGATTGACATCTCATGTCCCTTTCGAGAATGGGGCCCTGTTTTGCCCTGCATCGCCCCTTCGGCGAAAGGAATCATGCCTGTTTGATCTCCAGGAAAACCGATGGAAGCGTCTAAGGATTGTCGTGAAAAAGGCAGGAAAAGTCAAGCGCGGCCATGAATCGCATTCAGGAGCCATCCCGGATCAAGGCCCCGAACCGCCGCTTGTCGAAAACGAAGAAAGGGCGGTGTTTCAGGCCGACCTGAAACACCGCCCTCCGGTGTCGTTCCAGACTTACGGGGCATTCAGCAGACGCCGAGGCCCCGATCAGGCGAGGTCGAAGCGGTCGAGGTTCATGACCTTGTCCCAGGCCGCAACGAAGTCCTGCACGAACTTCTCCCGGGCGTCCTCGGATCCGTAGACTTCCGCCAGGGCACGCAGCTGCGCGTTCGACCCGAAGACGAGGTCGACGCGGCTGCCGGTCCACTTGAGCTCGCCGCTCTCGCGGTCCCGTCCCTCGAACACGTCTCCATCCTCCGAGGCGGCCTTCCACACCGTGCCCATGTCGAGCAGATTCACGAAGAAGTCGTTGGTGAGCGTCTCCGGCCGCCTGGTGAAGACACCGTGCGGGGACTCGCCGTGGTTCGCGTTCAGGACGCGCATGCCGCCTAGGAGAGCCGTCATCTCGGGTGCGGTCAGGGTCAGCAGCTGCGCACGATCCACCAGGAGCTCCTCCGCCGATACGGCGTACCGGGTCTTCTGGTAGTTGCGGAACCCGTCTGCAGCCGGCTCGAGCACGGAGAACGACGCCGCATCGGTCTGCTCCCGGGAAGCGTCCGTGCGTCCCGGCTCGAACGGAACGGTCAGATCGTGACCGGCGTTCTTCGCCGCCTGCTCGACGGCTGCGCAACCGCCCAGAACGATCAGGTCCGCGAGCGACACCTTCTTCCCGCCCGACTGCGCGCCGTTGAACGCCGACTGGATTCCCTCGAGGACCCCCAGCACCTTCTTCAGCCGGTCCGGCTCGTTGACCTCCCAGTCCTTCTGCGGCGCGAGGCGGATGCGGGCCCCGTTCGCGCCGCCGCGCTTGTCGGACCCGCGGAACGTGGAGGCCGACGCCCAGGCGGTCGAGACCAGCTCCGGGATCGAAAGGCCCGAGGCCAGGATCTTTCCCTTGAGATCCGCGATGTCCTGCGCGTCGATCAGCGCATGATCCACCGGAGGCACCGGGTCCTGCCAGATCAGCTCCTCGGACGGGACCTCGGGACCGAGATAGCGCGAGCGGGGGCCCATGTCGCGGTGGGTCAGCTTGAACCACGCCCGGGCAAAGGCGTCCGCGAATGCCTCGGGGTTCTCCAGGTAGTGCCGCGCGATCGGCTCGTAGATCGGATCAAAGCGAAGCGAGAGGTCCGCCGTGGTCATCATCGGCCGGTGCGTCTTCGAGGGGTCGTGCGCGTCCACCACCATGTCCTCCTCGTCCACGTCCTTGGCCAGCCACTGATTCGCGCCGGCCGGGCTCTTGACCAGCTCCCACTCGTACTTGAACAGCACCTTCAGGTAGCCCATGTCCCACCGTGTCGGGTGCGGTTTCCAGGCGCCCTCGATGCCGCTGCCGATCGTGTCCCCGCCTTTGCCGCTCCCGAAGCTGCTCCTCCAGCCGAGCCCCTGCTCCTCGATGGGGGCGGCTTCGGGCTCGGGGCCCACGTGCGCCGCATCGCCCGCGCCGTGACACTTGCCGAAGGTGTGGCCCCCGGCGACGAGCGCCACGGTCTCCTCGTCGTTCATGGCCATGCGCGCGAAGGTCTCTCGGACGTCCCGGCCGGACGCCACCGGATCCGGGTTGCCGTTCGGCCCTTCCGGGTTCACGTAGATCAGGCCCATCTGCACGGCGGCCAGGGGGTTCTCGAGATCCCGGTCGCCGGAGTAGCGCCGGTCGCCCAGCCACTCGTCCTCGGAGCCCCAGTAAATGTCCTCCTCCGGCTCCCAGACGTCCTCCCGCCCGCCGGCGAAGCCGAAGGTCTTCAGCCCCATCGACTCGATGGCGCAGTTGCCGGCGAGGACCATGAGATCGGCCCAGGAGATCTTGCGCCCGTACTTCTGCTTGATCGGCCAGAGCAGACGGCGCGCCTTGTCGAGGTTCACGTTGTCCGGCCAGCTGTTGAGGGGCGCCAGGCGCTGGGAGCCGGACCCCGCGCCCCCGCGGCCGTCGCCCATGCGGTAG
>Ga0207797_1002144_pt1 | contig 13823 bp, 13 predicted proteins | sample PRCRCaboRojoPR_6_FD_187275 | JGI IMG/M metagenome (GOLD analysis project Ga0207797, IMG submission 187275) | Marine sediment microbial community from Cabo Rojo, Puerto Rico - PR CR 10% Liquid 1 (SPAdes) | ecosystem: Environmental > Aquatic > Marine > Coastal > Sediment | place: Cabo Rojo, Puerto... | reverse complement strand
CGAGGCGGCCCTGGCCGCGGCTCGTTTGGGTCACCCTACGCTGGTCATCACCGTCAACGTGGACCACATCGGAGAAATGTCGTGTAATCCCGCCGTGGGCGGACTCGCCAAGGGTCACTTGGTGCACGAAATCGACGCCCTCGGGGGAGAGATGGCCAAGAATACGGATGCCACGGGCATTCAGTTTCGTCGGCTCAATACCAAGAAAGGGCCGGCCGTGCAATCCTCCCGGGCGCAGGCGGACAAGGAACAATATCGTCTGCGCATGAAGACGGTCCTGGAAGGCCAGGACAATTTGGATGTGAAACAAGGAGTGGTCGACCGCCTGGTTGTGGAAAACGGAGTCGTAACGGGGGTGGTCACCAGTATCGAGGAAACCTTTCGGGCCCGGGCGGTTATCCTGACGACGGGAACGTTTCTTCGGGGGTTGATTCACATCGGCCTCAAAAATTTTCCGGCCGGTCGTATGGGCGACCCCCCATCCAACAGCCTTTCGGAACATCTGAAGGAATTGGGATTTGCCATCGGGCGCCTCAAGACCGGTACCACGCCGAGACTCGACGGCCGTACCATCGATTTTTCCCGTCTCGCTCCCCAGTACGGAGACGACCCTCCGGTTCCGTTTTCTTTGGAAACCGAGGCCATTACGCAAAGACAGGTGCCCTGCCACATTACGTACACAAACCCGAAGACCCATGAGGTGATCCAAACCGGTCTGGATCGTTCTCCCCTTTTTACGGGAGTTATTACGGGAACGGGGGCAAGATATTGTCCCTCTATCGAGGACAAGGTGGTTCGGTTTCCCGAAAAGACGCGGCACCAAATCTTTCTGGAGCCCATCGGGCTCGGTACGACGGAAATCTATCCGAACGGTATTCCCACGAGCCTTCCCGTGGATGTTCAACTCAAGATGCTCCATTCCATCGAGGGCCTTGAAAATGCGGAGATCGTCCGTCCCGGATACGCCATCGAATATGATTATGTCGATCCGGTTCAGTTAAAACCCAGCTTGGAATGTAAACGAGTGGCCGGATTGTTTCTCGCCGGTCAAATCAACGGGACGTCGGGTTACGAAGAGGCGGCCGGCCAAGGAATCATGGCGGGTATCAACAGTGTGCGGTATGTCGAGGACATGCCGCCGGTGGTCTTGCGGCGTGACCAGGCGTACATCGGGGTGATGATCGACGACCTGGTCACCAAAGGAACAGAGGATCCCTACCGGATGTTTACCTCGCGGGCGGAATATCGTTTGTTACTTCGAGAAGACAACGCCGATCTGCGTCTGCGGGAACTCGGCTTCCGGGTCGGTCTGGTATCGGAATCCCTCTATGCCCGGTTTACGGAGAAGGAACAGGCCGTAGAGACGCTGATGGAGCTATTGGCGACATCCCGCCTGAATCCGAGTGAGGGAGTAAACGAGAAACTCGGCGGTTTGGCTATCGGTTCCATTGGTCAACCGACTACGCTGATGGATGTCTTGAAACGGCCAGAGGCCTCTCTGGACAAACTGACCTCATTTGAGCCCCGCATTGACGAATTTGACGGGAAGGTGCGCGAGCAGGTCACCATACGGGTGAAATATGACGGTTATATTCGCCGTCAAATGGAACAAGTGGAGCGTTCCAAAGGACTCGAGGGGACGGAAATCCCGAACACGTTTGACTATAGGGCGATTCCGGGACTTTCCAACGAGGTCAAGGAAAAACTCTCCCGTGTTCAGCCGCTCACCCTGGGCCAGGCCTCACGAATTTCCGGGATTACCCCGGCGGCCGTGTCGATTGTGGAGGTCTATGTAAAACGGATGACCGGCTGAATAGATTTACGGAACCACCAGTCCGAGAAAGAGAAAGGCATATGTGATGGCAGACAAAATCAGTATAACCTCCGACGGACGTATCTCGGTACCGGAAAACCCGATCATTCCTTTTATCGAGGGAGACGGCATCGGTCCGGACATCTGGGCGGCATGTCGAACGGTATTGGATGAAGCGATTCGCGCCGCGTATGGAGAAAGACGGCGCATCACCTGGAAGGAGGTCCTGGCGGGAGAAAAGGCGTCTCGAGAAACCGGCCATCCGCTGCCGAAAGAGACCCTCAGAGAAATCGAGACCCATGTGGCGGCCATCAAGGGCCCGCTAACGACACCGGTGGGAAAGGGTTTCCGCAGCGTGAATGTGGCCTTGCGGCAATTGCTGGATCTGTATGCGTGTATTCGGCCGGTCCGATACATCGAAGGGGTGCCGAACCCGATGAAGGCTCCGGAGAAGGTCAACATGGTGGTGTTTCGAGAAAACACGGAAGACGTGTACGCAGGACTTGAATGGGAGGCCGGCACCGAAGAGGCGGAGGCCTTGATCGCCTTTGTGCGAGAGCGCCTTGGGGGAAAGATCAGACCGGGTTCGGCCCTCGGCCTGAAACCGATGAGTCGAGAGGCCTCGCGGCGCCTGGTGATTCGAGCCGTTCAGTATGCCTTGGACCACCGGTTGCCGAGTGTCACCCTGGTTCACAAGGGAAACATCATGAAGTATACGGAAGGCGCTTTCATGAATTGGGGGTACACGGCGGCGCGCGAAGAGTTTGGGGACCGAGTCGTCTTCGAATCCGATCTGGATGCTGCCGCAGAGGGTCTTCCGCCGGAAGGCAAGGTGGTGATCAAAGACCGGATCGCCGACATGATGTTTCAGCAGGTGCTGCTGAGACCCGATTCCTATCATGTCATCGCAACGCCCAACTTGAACGGAGATTATCTCTCCGATGCCCTGGCCGCCCAGGTGGGGGGACTGGGGATATCGCCGGGGGCGAATGTGGGAGACCGCTGTGCGGTCTTTGAAGCCACGCACGGAACGGCGCCGAAATACGGCGGCAAGGACAAGGCGAATCCGCTGTCGCTGATCCTTTCCGGGGTGATGATGCTCGACTACCTGGGGTGGGAGGAGGCCGGTTCGGCCGTCCGGTGGGCCGTCGAACAGGCCGTATCGGAAGGTTTGGTTACCCATGACTTGGCCAGACAGATGCCCGGAAGCGAGGCGCTCAAGTGTTCCCAGTTTGCACGGGCCTTGGTGGAGAGGCTCAGTGCCTCTCAGTGATTGCGATTGATGAGATGGATAGTACGGGGATTGTTGGATCTCCTGTTTCCGCCGAAATGCCTCATCTGTGGGAGTCTGGAGGGAGTAGGAACCTCCCGGGGGCGGAAAGCGGCGAACGGGCGACCTGCTATGGAGATTCCCTCGTTCTGCGAGCGATGTACGGCCGAGCTGGTTGTCATTCACTCTCCCATTTGTCCGAGTTGCGGTCTGCCTTTTGTTTCGAGGGAAGGTCCGGATCATTATTGCCAAGAATGCCTCACGGAACACCGGTTTTTCAGAAAGGCCAGAGCCTTCGGTGTCTACTGTGGGGCGTTGATGAGGGCGATTCATGTCTATAAGTATGGGAAAAAGGCCGCTGTCGCCAAGCCCCTCGGGCTGTTGGTGCGGGATTGTTTCAACCGGCACTGGAGGCAGGGAGAAACGGACCTTCTCTTGGCCGTGCCCCTTCATCGGAAGCGGTTACAGGAACGGGGGTTCAATCAGGCCCGTCTTCTGGTCTCTCGATGGGCCGAAGCGCAAGGCTTGCGCCTCGAGGATTCCATCCTGGTCAGACGTCGGATGACGGAACCGCAGACGGGGCTTCCCCTGGAAAGACGAAAGGGAAACGTCAAGGGTGTTTTCAACGTGGAAAGGCCGGAATCGGTGAAGGACAAGAGAGTCCTGATTGTGGACGATGTCTATACCACTGGGGCCACGGCGAACGAGTGTGCCAGAGTTCTCAAGAAAGCCGGGGCCGAATACGTCGATGTCTTGACCCTTGCCAAGGCATTGTGAATGGTACGATCCAACTACGGACTTCGTTGGGGTATACCCCCGCTCACTTCAGGGGGCCGCAGGATAGGATGAAGAAGGTAAAAGCGGGCATCATTCAATTTGACGTTTTACTCGGGGCGGTGGACCGCAACGTCGCGCTTGTGCGCAAACAGGTTCGCTCCTTGGCCGCCCGAGGGGTACGATTGATCGTGCTCCCCGAGATGTGGTCCTGCGGGTTTGCCAACGACCGACTGGAGGCCTTCGCCCGGGCCACACCGGATGTGCTGGAGGTCTTGCAGGCCGTTTCTGCAGAAACAGAGGTTACCCTGGTCGGCTCCTTACCGGAACAAGGCATCGACGGCATCTACAACACGGCATATGTCGTGGACCGCGGTGAGGTGGGCTCACCGTACCGCAAGGTTCATCTTTTTACGCCCACGGAAGAAGATCGATATTTCGTGCCCGGCCGGCAGGCGGGGGTCGTGGCCACGTCTTTGGGTATGATCGGTTTGATGGTCTGTTACGATCTTCGATTTCCCGAGTTGTGCCGTGCCCTGGTCTTGAAAGGAGCCTGGATCGTTGCCGTTATGGCACAATGGCCTGCCGTCCGGGTTGCCCACTGGGACATCCTGCTACGGGCCAGGGCTGTGGAGAACCAAATTTTCGTGGTTGGGGCCAATCGAAGCGGTGCGGACGACGGACTGTCCTACGGGGGGCACTCCCGCATCGTCTCCCCTTACGGAGAGGTGCTGGCCCGGGCGAAGAAACGACCGGATATGATCTCCGCGTCGATCGACCCGGATCTCGTGGTACAGGCGAGAGCTCAGATTCCCTGTCTCCACCAGCGGATTCCGGAAGCCTATGACCCGGAAGCATAGACCATGACGGACAAGATATTGGCACGGGAGGTTCTGGGAGACCGGGTCGCTTCCATCAAGAAGCAACAGGGCAGACTGGTCTTCACCAATGGGTGTTTCGATCTGCTTCATGTGGGACACGTGAGATATCTGCAGGCCGCCAGAGCCGAGGGGGATGTACTCCTGGTGGCCATCAATTCGGACCGTTCGGTGGCTCATATAAAGGGCGCCGATCGACCCATCGTTCCGCAAGGGGACCGTGCCGAGATCGTGGCGGCCCTGGCATGCGTGGATTACGTAACCCTCTTTGACGAGCCGGATCCCCTGGTGACCATTCAAATGGTCGAGCCGGATATCCTGGTAAAAGGTGCCGACTGGAAGGCGGATGCCATCGTAGGGAAGGGATGGGTCGAGGAACGAGGCGGCCGGGTAGTCCGCATCCCACTGACAGAGGGCTCCTCCACGAGCGGGCTGATTGAAAAAATTCTCCGCATGCACTGCAAAGGATCGTAAACTCTTATTTCCGAAACAGGTTGAAGAGGATGGTCAGCAGGACACTGAGTATGATGCAGGTGGTGAGAGGAAAATAAAAACGGACCCCATCCTTTTTGAACATGAAATCGCCGGGGAGCTTACCCAACCAGGGCACTTTCGGAATGAGAAGCAACAAGACACCGATAGCGGCCATGAATAGACCGGCGATCAGAAAGGCTTTTCCCAGGCCGGACAGAGGCAAGGCGGTTTCTCCGAATGAAAAATCTGATCAGAAATCGATGTAAGTTTACGTTCATTTCTCTCGGTTGTCAAGAAGGGGTAAAAAGCCTGTTGCGATGATTCAGAAGAAGATACCCGTACTCTACAATGATCAGGTCGGTCCGTTTTATTACCGGCTTGGGTTCAGCTTTCCCGAGGCAGCCAAGACGGCACGGCCGGGCCAGTTTGTCATGGTGAGGCCTTCGGACAATGCCATCCCGCTGCTTCGCCGTCCTTTTTCCGTCCACCGGTTACTCCTGGAACAAGGCAATGCGGTGGGGATCGAACTCCTGTACAAGGTTGTGGGGCAAGGGACGGGCCTGATGTCTCAATTGAAAGGGGGGGACGTACTCGACGTTTTGGGACCTCTGGGAAATGGATTTTCCTGTCCGTCCACCAAACCTTTGCATGTCTTTGTCGTGGCCGGCGGCGTGGGCATCGCTTCTCTTTTCTATCTTTCCAGCTTCTTGACCCAGTGCAAAGGTGTGACGCAGAGAGCGTTTTTGGGCGGGTGTGGGGCCTCAGACATTCTGTGTGAAAAAGAGCTGGTGTCTTTGGGAGTTCCGGTACACGTCTGCACCGAGGACTGTTCGCTCGGGGAAGCGGGCCTGGTGACCGGTGCCTTGGAAAAGGGGCTGGAAGTCTACGGCAATCCAGACGTCATCTATGCGTGCGGTCCCCAAGCCATGTTGAAAATCGTAGGAGAAATCGCTCTGTCCCGAAACATTTCCTGTCAGGTATCTCTGGAGTCGGCGATGGCCTGCGGCTTCGGTGCTTGTTTGGGATGCGCGATAAAAAAAGGAGGCGGACAGGAGGATTACTGGCACGTCTGTACCGATGGTCCGGTTTTTGATTTCAGGGATGTCCGGATTTGACTGCCGGGAGATGTGAAAGGATAGGCCGTTTACACGGGGACGATTCGTAGAATCTACATCGTCGGCCTCCGACGGACCGTATACATAAGGGCAAAGAACTTCTTTGCCCTTTTCATCGGATTGTGGCATAGGTGAGGGCCGATACGGTCGAAACCGCCTGACTTGGAGAAAGGCAATATGCAGTACAAACCGGAAGAGATCGAATTGAAGTGGCAGAAGATTTGGCAGGAACGGGATGTATTCCGGGTCGAGGAAGATGCGGGCAAGGAGAAGTATTATCTTTTGGAGATGTTTCCCTATCCCTCGGGAAACATCCACATGGGCCATGTGCGAAACTATACCATCGGAGACGTAGTAGCCCGGTATAAGCGCATGCGAGGATACAACGTCCTGCATCCTATGGGATGGGATGCGTTCGGTATGCCTGCGGAGAACGCCGCCATTGCCAACAACGTTCATCCCGCGACCTGGACATATCAGAACATCGACAATATGCGAACCCAACTCACCCGCTTGGGGTTCAGCTATGACTGGCACCGGGAGATCGCCACGTGCCATCCGGAATATTACCGTTGGGAACAGTGGTTGTTTGTGAAGATGTTCAAGGAGGGCATGGTATACCGAAAGAAATCTTCGGTAAACTGGTGCCCCACCTGTCAAACGGTTCTGGCGAATGAGCAGGTGGAAGGGGGATGCTGTTGGCGGTGCGGAGAGACCGTGGTGCAACGGGATCTCGATCAGTGGTTTTTTCGGATTACCGATTTTGCCGAGGACCTGTTGGCCTACTGTGATCGACTTCCCGGATGGCCGGAAAAAGTGGTGACCATGCAAAAGAACTGGATCGGCAAGAGCGTGGGCGCCGAGATTTCCTTTCCTTTGAAAGACGGTGACGAAGCAATTCGTGTCTTTACCACCCGCCAGGATACCGTTTTTGGGGCGACCTTCATGGTCATGGCCCCCGAGCACCCGATGGTGCAGAGACTTTCCAGGGGCACGGAACAAGAAGAACATGTGGACGAGTTCATCGACCGAATGCGCCGGGAAGACAAAACCAAGCGGACCTCCGAAGACTATGAGAAGGAAGGGGTATTTGTCGGCGCCTATTGCGTGAACCCGTTTACGGGCCGGGAGATGCCGATATACACCGCCAACTTCGCCCTGATGGAATATGGTACGGGAGCCGTGATGGCCGTTCCGGCTCACGATCAACGAGACTTTGAATTTGCGAGGAAATACGGACTGGATATTGTGGTGGTCATTCAGCCCGAGGGAGAAACGCTGGAAGCCGATCAAATGGAAGCGGCGTATGTCAATGAGGGGGTTTTGGTTCGGTCGGGTCCGTTTGACGGGGTAAAGAATCTCGAGGCGCTGGAGAAGATTGCCGACTACCTGGAGGCACAAGGCCTGGGGAAGCGGGCAGTCAATTTCCGACTCAGAGATTGGGGGATTTCGCGGCAGAGGTACTGGGGGGCGCCCATTCCCATCGTCTATTGTGACCAATGTGGCGTGGTTCCGGTTCCGGAAGAGGCATTGCCCGTAGAACTGCCCGAGGATGCGCAAATGGCGGAAGCGGGCAAATCGCCGCTGCCGGTTTTGGAAAGTTTTATCCGTACATCCTGTCCGAGTTGTGGAGAGCCGGAGGCGCGGCGGGAGACGGACACCATGGACACATTTATTGAATCCTCCTGGTATTTCGAACGGTATTGCAGCCCCCGTTACGACAAGGGCATGTTCGATAAAGATGCGGTCGACTACTGGATGCCCGTCGACCAGTACATCGGCGGTGTGGAGCATGCCATCCTTCATCTGCTCTACTCGCGGTACTTCACCCGAGTGCTTGAAACGTTCGGTCTGGTAGCCTACAAAGAACCCTTTACCCGTCTGTTGACTCAGGGCATGGTGTGCAAGGAGACAATGAAATGTCCCCGTCACGGGTTTCTCTTTCCCCATGAGGTGACGGTCAAGGAAGAGAAAGGCACTTGCCGACTCTGTGAGCACCCGGTCGAGATCGGACGTATCGAAAAGATGTCCAAATCGAAGAAGAACGTCGTCGACCCCAATGCACTGATCAGCCACTATGGGGCGGACACCCTGCGACTCTTTTGTCTCTTCGCCGCCCCTCCGGAGAGAGACCTGGACTGGAGCGATGCCGGCGTGGAAGGGGCATGGCGGTTCTTGAATCGCGTCTGGCGCCTGGTCGAAGAGACCCTGGAGGACCTGAGGGGAGTCGCCCCGTATGACGAGGAAACAGGTCTGGAGGGGGACGCCAAGGCACTTTGCAGGAAGACGCACCAGACCATCAAACGGGTAACCACGGATATTGAGGACCGGTTTCACTTCAATACGGCCATCAGTGCGGTCATGGAACTGGTGAACACCTTGCAGTCCCTGAAGGAAAGCGTCCTTTCCGATTCACAGGGGGTTCCGGTGGTGCGGTTTGCCGTAGAGACGGTGATCGTGCTGTTGTCCCCGGTGGTGCCGCACATCGCAGACGAGCTTTGGCAACGGTTGGGATACGAGAAGAGCTTGTTGGAGATCTCCTGGCCGGGGTACCGGGAAGAAGCCCTCAAAGAGGACCAGATTCTGATCGTGGTTCAAGTAAACGGCAAGGTGCGTAGCAAGATGCACGTCCCTGCCGACATGCCGGAAGAACAGATAAAGGAGCTGGCGTTGGCCGACGAACGGGTCGTCGCCCGGATCCAGGGCCGCCCGATAAAGAAAGTCATCCTGGTGAAAAACAAACTGGTCAATATCGTTGTTTAAGTAGAAGGCCAAAGGCTGGAGACAGAAGTTCAGAGGTTTCTGGTACCGATAACCAGTAACCGGTAACCAATAACGGAAAACCAATACCAACAACTGACATGACGAACCGCATCGCAACGGCAGTAGCTATAGGGGTCTTTTTTATACTCACCGGCTGCGGCTATCACTTCAAGGGTGCCGGCTTGGAGGCGCCGGAAGGGGTGGAGACGATCGCCATCCCCGTGCTGCAGAATCAGACCGCCGAATCGGGCCTGGGCAGCATATTTGCCGGGGATCTGATATTTGAGTTCACCCAGAACAAGGTCCTCCAGGTGGTGGATGCACCGGCGGCGGATGCCGTATTGGAGGGGAGCATTCGATCCCTGGATGTGAACACCGTAGCCCACACGTCCAGGTACGATTCCGATGTACAGCGGGTGAGGGTGCGGCTTGACCTTCAGCTGAAGCGGAAAGACGGTCAAATCCTCTGGTCTGTTCGCGGAATGACGGACAATGAGCGGTTCCAGGTTTCCGAGGACCGGCGGGCGACGGAACGGAATAAAGGCGATGCAATCGCCGTCATTTCCGAACGATTGGCGGAAAAGATCCACACTCGTATACTTGAAGATTTCTAGCGCTTGGAAGTGTGGCAGGCAGAAGGCCGTGTCCCCATGGGATCAAACGGTCCACCCACGGTACGACAGAGAAACCATTGACTACGAACCGGACAGGGCGTTTACCTGCCGGGTCAGGCGGGATATCTTTCTGGATGCACTGTTGGGATGAATCGTGCCCTTCTGGCCCGCCTTCTGGATGACGGGAATGGCCACTGCGAGATCCGCTTGGGCCTCTTCGGCCGACTTGGCCTCAATCGATGTCCGAACCTTCTTGATGACGTTCTTGACCCGTGTGCGAACCGCCTTGTTCCGAAAGTTTCTTTTTGTATTCTGCTTGGCCCGTTTGATGGCGGATTTATGTGTTGCCAATGTCTTTTGCTCCTTTCTTGTACGGCTAAATATAAAAATTTATGGTCTCATCGTTTTTTTGTCAAGTCAAAAATGTCGACTTGTCGGCACAGCCCGAGAATTACGGCCCGGCACTTTCTGCCGTCCATTCATGGACGTAACCTTGGGAACTGCGCTTTCTTCATAAGGATTTCTACATCGTGTCCGAAACCCACCAGATAACACGAGCGGCCGGGATTGTCGGGGGAGCTACCTTTGTAAGCCGAATCCTCGGTTTTGTGCGGGACGTGGTGGTGGCCTGGTTCTTTGGCGCGGGGCTGGCGGCGGACGCCTTTTTCGTGGCCTTTCGAATCCCCAATCTGTTGCGCCGTCTTTTTGCCGAAGGGTCCCTGACCATCTCCTTTGTTCCTGTGTTCAGCGAGTATTTCTACAGGCACGGCCGTGACGAGGCCTTTCGGTTGGCCCGATCCACCTGGTGGATCCTGACCATCCTGCTTGTGTTGGTGACCCTCATCGGAATTGTGTTTGCCCCCATCATCGTCCGCTTGATCGCACCCGGTTTCTATTCCGCACCGGACAAATTCGAACTGACCGTGTTGTTGACCCGGATCATGTTTCCCTACATTTTCTTTATTGCCCTGGTGGCTCTGGCCATGGGGATACTCAATTCCTTGGGGAGTTTCGGCCCTCCGGCCTTTGCCCCGGTGTTGCTCAACATCGCCATGATTGCCTCCGTGCTTTTCCTTGCCCCGCGTCTGGGACAACCGGCTCTGGCCTTGGCCGTGGGGGTCATTGCGGGCGGTATCTTACAGTTGGCCCTTCAAATGGTCAGTATGGTCAAAAAGGGCTTCCGCCTGTTTGTTCGAGGACCCGTGTATCATGCTGCGGTCAAGCGGATTGCCGGCCTGATGACTCCGGCTGTTCTGGGTGCCGCCGTTTATCAACTCAATGTTTTTGTCGGGACGTTGCTTGCCTCCTTGCTGCCCGAAGGCAGTGTTTCCTATCTTTACTACGCCGACCGACTGGTTCAATTTCCCCTGGGCGTGTTTGCCATCGCCTTGGCCACGGCGGTGCTGCCGACCCTGTCCAAACAGGCGGCCCAAGGCGACGCAGCCGGTTTGCGCGAATCATTTTCATATGCCCTGCGAATGGTCTTTTTCATCACGATTCCGGCCATGATCGGACTGATCGTATTAAGAGAGCCGATTGTGCGGCTCCTCTTTGAAAGAGGAGCGTTCGGCGCCGGGACCACTCGACTCACCGCGGAGGCCTTGCTCTATTACGCGGTCGGACTTTGGGCGTTTTCCGGAGTTCGTGTAGTGGTTTCGACCTTCTACGCTCTGCAGGACACAAAGACACCGGTCAAGATGGCTGTCATCTCACTGCTCGCCAACATTGTTCTGAGTATATTGCTCATGGGGCCGATGCGGCATGGGGGATTGGCCTTGGCCACTTCGATTGCCTCCGGGCTGAACCTGGGCTTGTTGGTGGTTGCTTTGCGAAAACGTTTGGGCCGAATTGGGGGTCGTGATATACTCCGCTCGGTTGTTCGGTCCCTGGTATCCGCGCTCTTCATGGGGCTAGTGGTCGCCTTCGGCGCGATGTGGGTGCACCCCCTGTGTGGGCAAAGCGCCTGGTGCCTGCTGGTGGTGGTGCTCGGCAGCATGGCACTCGGGGCGGTGCTGTACATGGTTGGAGGGCGTCTTTTGGGATGTCCGGAATTGGGGGCTGTGGGAGAGATGGTCAAGACCGGTATTCGAAAGGGAAAGGCGTAGGAGACGGGTATGGAGAACTGGACCAAGATCGCATTTGTTGCCGGGGTCCTGTTCCTGATCGGTTTCCTGTTTGTCATTGCCCTGAGCGACAAAGGTGCCGTCGACCTCTATCAGCTGAAATTGGAACGAGACCGGGCGATGGAGGCCAACACCCAAGTTCGTTCGGAAAATGTCCGGCTCTATCGAACCATCAAACGATTGGAAGAAGATCCCGAATTCATCGAAAACATTGCGAGGACCGAGTTCGGGATGACCGGGAAAAACGAAATCGTCATTCTGAAGAAAAAGCCCTCCGAGTCGTCGTCTTCCAGGGAATGAGTGTCGACGAAAACGCTCAATCGTCATGCCGGATCTTCGAACTGGGAACGAACTGGAGATGACCGCAAGGGGAAATGCAGGACGCAGCCTATACTCACCTTTCAAGACAATGAATACTCCGAGCGAACCCACCAAACCTACCACGGATCTTCCCCCGACAATCACCCTCGCCAAACTATACGAAAAACAGGGCTTCCTGGAAGCGGCCGCAGACATCTACCGGCAACTCATTGCACGGGATCCGACGGATCAGGCATTGAAAACGGATCTGGAGGCCGTTGAAGAGAGAATACGAGACGGCATAGAGGCGGAATCGGGCCGAGACCCGGGCCGTTTTTTGTCGGTATTGCGAAATTGGCACCGAGTGATACAAGCCCGAAAAGAACATCTGGTAAGCGGCAGAGCGACGGCGAAACTGTTGTTCATCCATGTGACCGCTGAAGATCCTGGAGACTACGGATTACCAACGGGGGAACATCACGAAGGTGCCGGGCAGGCCGGAAACAGGGTCGAAGATCGCAGCGATGTGGTCGTGGCATCTGTGCGGTGTGATAGCGAGCAGGGCCTGGCGGAAGGGATTCGAGGTGCGGAAGGAAATTACGATGCGGTCATCATCCAGTGCGATCGGGATGAAATCTGTCGTGGAGAAATGGTCAGGCAAGCCCTTTTGTCCCTCACCATTCCCGTTATCGAAATTGTACCTACGAACGTATATGCCGAGAATCCGTCTCTCAAACCGGCGATGGCGGATGCGGTGACCGGCCAGTTGCTGGGATTTGGTGAGGACTCATACGCAGTTGCCGTGAAGACCGCCGCGGGCATGGTAAGGGATAAGAAAATAGAGAACGCCGAATCCGGATAGGGAGGTAGTATCGTTTGTTATGTATGACACATCGGATTTTCGAAAAGGATTGAAGATTGAGGTGGATGATAAGCCTTTTGAGATTATTGATTTTCAGCACGTGAAACCGGGTAAGGGCGGGGCGTTTGTACGAACCAAATTGAAGAACCTGCTGACCGGGGCGGTCCTGGATCAGACGTTCCGCTCTGGGGAAAAGGTCGGTATCCCCGACCTACAGGAAAAGGAGATGCAGTACCTCTACAAAGACACCGAGGGGTATTGTCTCATGGATAACGAGACATTCGAGCAGATCTTTTTGACGGAAGAGCAGATCGGAGAGGGGCGTGTCTACTTGGTGGAAAATACCACCGTGCATGTCCTTTTTTACAACGAACGCCCCATCGGTGTCGATGTGCCTATGTTTGTAGAACTCGCCATCACCGACACCGAACCGGGAGTGAAGGGAGACACGGCCAGTAAAGTGACCAAGCCGGCCACCCTGGAAACCGGGGCGGTGCTGCCGGTCCCCATATTCCTGAATGTAGGAGATAAGATCAAAGTGGACACCCGCACGGGAAGCTACGTGGAGCGGGTCAAGCAAGCGGATTCGTAACCAGCCATGAAAGATGTCCTGATCGTAGGGGGAGCCGGATACATCGGGTCTCACATGTGCAAGTACCTGGCGGAAAGAGGCTATCGTCCCCTGGTACTCGATAACCTGATCTACGGCCACCGGGCAGCGGTGAAATGGGGGCCGCTTCTGGAAGGCTCGATCGGCGATGCGGATTTTCTGCGCCATGTGTTCGGGAAGCATCGTATTGAGGCGGTCATGCATTTTGCCGCCTTTTGTTACGTGGG
>Ga0207797_1002143_pt1 | contig 13826 bp, 7 predicted proteins | sample PRCRCaboRojoPR_6_FD_187275 | JGI IMG/M metagenome (GOLD analysis project Ga0207797, IMG submission 187275) | Marine sediment microbial community from Cabo Rojo, Puerto Rico - PR CR 10% Liquid 1 (SPAdes) | ecosystem: Environmental > Aquatic > Marine > Coastal > Sediment | place: Cabo Rojo, Puerto... | reverse complement strand
GGACTTCCTCCACCCCACCCTCAGTCCCGACCTCAGTCCCGACCTCAGTCCCGACCTCAGTCCCAGCCTCAGTCCCAGCCTCAGTCCCACCCTCAGTTCCACCCTCACCCCGTCACCGGCGTCAGCGGCTCCCACATTGGCGAGGTCCATGGATCAGGACGACTGGCGTGTCTGCCAGCGCCTCCATCAGGCGCTGTTCAGCGAAACGGGGGTAAAGAGAGAACTCGGTCATGCGGCCAAATGCAAGTTCACCACTCGGCTGATTGAAAGATTCCTGTTCGGCCAGATGCAACCTTACGATTCGGCTATCCGAAGATCCAGCTCCCGTTCAAACCCGGTGCGGATCACCCGGGAACAGTCCGGCAGTCTCCATTTTCTGCACGAGGCACCTCTCTGTCATCGAGGAGGAGCCCAATATCCGCCAACCACTTCTTCCCGCCCCCCCGCCGCGAATCCCTCTGTCCCGACACCACCCCACCCTCACCCCGTCACCGGCGTCAGCGGCTCCTCCCCCTCCAGCACTCGACGGGCGTTCTCCACGGCCAGCTCCGCCATGGCCCGCCGGGTGTGGGTCGTGGCGCTGCCGATGTGGGGCAGGGGAAAGACGGCGGGATGGTTCAGCAGCTCCCTGGGCACCTGCGGCTCCCGACGGAACACGTCCAGCCCCGCCCCGGCCAGCCGGCCGGAGCTCAGGGCCCAGATGAGGGCGTCCTCGTCCACCAGATCCCCCCGGGCCGTGTTGATGAAGTAGGCCCCGGCCTTCATGAGGGAGAAGCGCTCCCGGTCGAAGAGCCCCCGGGTCTGGGGGGTGGACGGCGTGTGGACGGTGACCACGTCACTGGCCTTCAGCAGCTCCTCCAACTCCGTGAGCTCCGCCCCCGTCTCCTCCTCCAACGACTCCACCCGCCGGGTGTCGGTGTAGAGGATCCGCATGCCGAACCCGGTGGCCCGCCGGGCCACGGCCCGGCCAATGCGGCCGGCCCCCACCACCCCCAGGGTGCTCTCGCTGAGCTCCAGGCCCAGGAGCTGGGTAGGGTCCCAGCCCTCCCAGCGGCCTTCCTCCAGCATGGCCAGCCCCTCCCGGAGCCGCCGGGTGGCCGCCAGGATGAGGGCCCAGGCCAGGTCCGCCGTGGACTCGGTGAGGACGTCCGGGGTGTTCGTGACCACCACGCCCCGCTCCGCCGCCGCCTCCAGGTCCACGTTGTCGTAGCCCACGGCGCAGTTCGCCAGGACCCGGAGGCGGGGAAGGCCGTCCAGCTCCTCCGGGCCCACCGTCCGGGAGAGAAGCGGGACCATGGCCACGTAGTCCCCGGCGGGGGTGGGCTCGTGGGCCTCGATCCACTCCGTTCCCCGGCCCGGAAAGGGCTCCCGGGGAAGCAGGGGCTTCAGCTCCCCGGCCACCAGGACTCCCGCCTGGGCCTGCTCCCTGGAGTCCGCCACGTCAGCTCCCTCCTCCCCCACCGCCCCGGCGGTGGGGCCGGCGCCAGCGGACGGGAGGCGGCGGCTCGTCCTGCAGCTCCACCGCTTCCGTCTTCAGGAGCCGGAGAGCCTCCAGGACGGCGGCCTCCAACTGGGGATCCCTCCCCTCCATGACCTCCTTGGGATCGTTCCGGACCTCGATGTCCGGGGCCACGCCTTCCGCCTCCACGGCCCACTCTCCGTTCACGTCGAAGAACCCGCCCCGGGGGGCCACGAATCCGCCGCCGTCGATGAGGGGCGGGGTGTCCCAGGTTCCCACCAGGCCGCCCCAGGTCCGGGTGCCCACCAGGGGCCCGATCTCCTTGAAGCGGAAGAGGTAGGGAAGGAGGTCGCCCCCGGAGCCGGCCCGCTCGTTGATGACCATGACTTTGGGCCCCCACAGGCCCGCCATGGGCTGGGTGAAGGGCTTGTGGTCCGCCGCCCGGGAGTTGAAGTAGCCCGTAAGCTCACGGTCCAGGATCTCCACGATGTAGTCCGCCGCCGAGCCCCCGCCGTTGTTCCGCTCGTCGATGACCGCACCGTCCCGGTCCTGCTGGGCGAAATACATGCGATTGAAGTAGTTGTATCCCCCCTGCCCCGTGTTGGGCAGCCACACGTAGGCCAGCCGGCCGTCGCTCATCCGCTCCACGGTCCGTCGGTTCCCCTCCACCCATGCCCAGCTCCGCAAGCTTCGTTCGCTCCGGACGGGCTCCACCACCAGCTCCCGGGCTCCCTCCAGGCCCGGCTCGTCGTTCACCCGGACCGTGATGGTCCGGCCCGCCGTGCCCTCCAGGAGCCGGAAGGGGTTCGTGGGCACCCGAAGCTCCGTGCCGTCGATGGCCACCAGGTAGTCCCCTTCCTCCACGTCCATCCCCGGAACGGCCAGGGGGCCCATCAGCCCCGGGTTCCAGTCTCCACCGGTGTAGATCCTGCTGATCCGGTAGAATCCGTTCTCTTCATCCAGGTCCACACCCAGCAGCCCCGTCCGGGGGCTGTCCATCTCCGGGTAGTCTCCACCCCTCACGTAGGAGTGTCCCACGGCCACTTCCCCGGAGAGCATGTCCAGGAGGTGGTTGAAGTCGGAGCGGTGGTGGACGTCCGGCAGCCAGGCCGAGTACCACTCCCAGATCTCGTTCCAGGGCGCCCCGTGGACGTTGTCCACGTAGAGGAAGTCCCGCATGAACCGCCATCCGTCCCGGAGCATCTGGGCGTACTCGGCCCGGGGCTCCACCCGGATGCGCATCCCCCCGGTGTCCAGCCGGTCCCCGCCGTTTCGGGGAGCCGGGCCCGTGGTGCCCACCACGGACCATCCGCTTCCGCTCCGGACCAGCAGGTTCTTCCTGTCGTGGGAGGGCGTGGCTCCGAAGACTCCGTCCAGGAAGTCCTCGGCCTCCCGGTCCTCCAGGCTGTAGCGCTTCAGGGCCAGGCCCCGGGCGTTGGGTACGGACTCGGTGAGGAAGACGTGGCCCTCGGGGCCGGTGATGAGCCCGGTGTAGTTCCGACTGGGGAGTCCCGGTGCCGCCACGATGCGCCGGGCCATGCCCTGGAAGTCGATGGTCACCGTGGGCCCCTCTTCCTCCTGGCCGCCGGCCTCGGAGCCGCCCGAGGAGCCCCGTCCCGAGCCGACCTCCGACCCTTCCCCGGAGCTGCCGCCCCGGGCCTCGCGGGACGGCTGTTCTTCCCCTTCTTCCTCCCCTTCCTCGTCACTCACCGGCAGGAAGGGAGAGGGCTCGTCCTGGGCCAGGAGAGCCAGGTAGAGGGACCGGGTCACGGGCCGGTCGTAGGAGGTCATGTCCAGCCACCCGGTGTTCAGCCCGTAGTCGGTGGAGGCCAGGAAGTAGAGGTACTTCCCCGAGGCGTCCCAGACCGGGGTGATGGCGTCGGCCATGCCGTCGGTAAGCTGGCGGGTCTCGCCGGTCTCGGTGTCGTGGACGAAGATGGCCCGGAGCTGGTTGTCCAGGCGCCGGGCGTAGGCGATCCACCGGGAGTCCGGGGACCACACCGGGTTCATGGACCGCTCCGGGTGGGCGTAGCGGTCCGTGTCCACGTGGGTCAGCTCCTGGGAGTCCAGGTCCAGGACCAGGAGGCGGTAGTCCGTGTCCGTGAAGGCCAGGCGGGTGCCGTCGGGAGACCAGTCGGGAACGAAGAAGAAGGTGGGATCCGGCAGCTCGATGCGCCGGGGGTTGTCCCCGTCCTGGTCCGCCACCACCACGCCGTACTCGCCCCCTTCGTCGCTGAACCAGGCGACCCGGTCTCCGTCCGGCGACCAGATGGGATGACGGTCCGCCACGCCGGGGCTACGGGTGAGGTTGCGCCAGCTTCCCTCCTCCACCGGCACGGTGAACAGATCGCCCCGGTACTGGAAGAGGGCCCGCTGCCCCGTGGGCGACAGCCGTGGATTCCGGAGACGGGTGGAGGGCACGTCCTCCCACCGGGGCATGCTCCAGGTCATGTCCCCGGCCACGTGGATGGTGAGCTGGCGGACGTCGCCGGTGGCCGGATCCAGCTCGTGCAGGTAGCCCCCCTGCTCATAGACCACGACCCCGGCTCCGGCGTCCAGGCTCTTCACGTCGAAGTCGGTGTGGAAGGTGTGCTGGGTCTCTTCCCCGGTCTCCGGATTCCAGGACCAGATGTTGGCGGCCCAGTCCCGCTCGGAGAGGTAGTAGACGGCGCCGTTCAGCCACACCGGATCCATGTGGCGCTCTCCCTCCCAGGGCGTCATGCGCCGCTGGTAGGTCTCCATGCTCACCACGGAGATGGGCTGGGCCTGCCCTCCCCGGTAGTTCCTCCACTCCGGATCCCAGAAGCCCACCTCCTGGTAGGCCACGTGCCGGCCGTCCGCCGAAATCTGTCCCTCCGTGGCCCGGGGAATGGCCAGGGCCCGGGGCATCCCCCCTTCCAGGCTCACGGTGAAGAACTTGGCCGAGGCCGTGGGGTGGCCCTCCCGGCCGGACCGGAAGAGGACCTCATCCCCCTCCGGCGTCCATCCCACCACCTCGTCGCTGCCGGGATGCCAGGTCAGGCGCCGGGGCTGGCCCCCTTCAGCCGGCACCACGTAGACGTCGGCGTTGCCGTGGTAGGAGCCGGTGAAGGCGATGTGGCCGCCGTCCGGGGAGAAGTGGGGTCGATTCTCCTCTCCCCGTCCGCTGGTCAGGCGCCGGGCATCCCCGCCATCCCGGCCCACGATCCAGATGTCGTTGGCATGAACGAAGGCGATGTGGGTGGCGCTCACCGACGGGCTCCGGAGCACCCGGGTGCCCTGGGCCTCCATGCTCACGGGGCTACCCAGAAGGGCGGCCAGGGAGAGGAGGACGGCCGGGAGGACGGTCAGGGGACCCGGAACCCGGGCCGGAGGCAGGCTTCTCCAAGCGGCCAGGGCCCATGAGAAGGACCCACCCGCACCCCCGCCGGGGCCCGAGAACCGATCCGGAGAGGCCGTGTACTCCGGAGCAGGGGCCCCGAGACCGCGTGAGACGGGGCGGGGCCGGATGTCTGCGACCTCCAGCCGGCCGCATTCCTCCCCTTCGGCAACCGGGGAGGTCGGGCCGAAAGAGCGGGACATGAGGGAGCGATGGGAACCCATGGAGCGTCCTCCGTTCGTTCGAGTTCGACTGGCACCAATCTGGCCCGGGCCCGCCGCGCCGCAACAGGGGCGGAAGGGCGATGCGCTTGCCGCCGTTCGCTTCCCGCCTCTATTCTTGGGATGTCTTCCCCACAGTTCGTCGACGGGGGTGTCCAGCCCTCGGAGCCTCCTCTCGGCGAGTCGGCCGCAGCTTGAGAGAAGGAGGTCCACATGCCCACCGTGACATCGAAGAACCTCCAGATTCGCCTCCTCATCCTGGTGGTCCTGGCCTTCCTCCCGGCTCTCGGCTTCTACTGGTACGCCAACGGCGCCCTCCGGGACCTCCAGGTGGAAGCCAAGGAGAAGGACCTGCTCCAACGCGTGACCATGGTGACCTCGGAGTACCGGAACCTCACGGAGGAAGCCAACGCCTTCCTGGGCACCCTCTCCGAGGTCCCGGCGGTCCGGGACGCCCAGTTCCCGGGGTGCACGGAGACGCTCCGGAACATCATGGACCACGTGCCGAACTACACCACCATCTCCGTCATCGGCGTGGACGGCTACCTGACCTGCGGATCCCTCACTCCGGAGGGGGATCTCTACCTGGGAGACCGGGCCTACTTCGTCCGGGCCAACGCCGTGCGGAGCTTCGCCGTAGGTGAGTTCGCCCTGGGCCGCATCACGGGAGAAGCCGTCCTGGGGATGGCCTACCCGGTGATTCAGGAGGGTAGCATCCGCCGGACCCTGGCCGTGAGCCTGGACCTGGACGTCCTCTCCCAGTCCTGGGCCCGGGAGGCGGTGCCCGAGGACTACAGCTTCACGGTCCTGGACGGGCACCAGCGGGTGATGGTCCGGGGTCCTCGCCCCGACGACTTCACCCTGGCCGACTCGGTGGGCGCTATGGCCGAGACGGACTTCCCCGGCATGCCGGAAGGACGGGAGGCCCGGATCGCCATGGGCACGGACCTGGACGGCATGGAGCGGGTTTTCGCCGTGGCCCCCCTGGTGGGGGTATCCGGCAGTCCCCAGGGCTACGTGGCCATCGGCCGGACCCGAGCCACCCTCCTGGAGGAGGTGGAGGAGGTGTCCCGGTTCCAGCTCCAGTACCTGGCCGTGGGAGCCGTGGCGCTCCTGATCCTGGCCTGGGTCCTGGGTCACTTCTGGCTCGTGAGGAGACCCGAGCCCACCCAGGAGGCGTGAGGAGGATCGGCCGGGTCGTTCCGCCCTTCCGAACCCCCGGGGGTTCCCGGCCCCCGGGCCAGCCAGCCCTCCTGATCCCGGGGCCGGCCAGCGATCCGGCCCCCGCAGGCCTGGATTTGCCCTCCCCTGGGTTCGGGAGGGCAAATTCTTTATTGTTCGTGCTTCACCGCGTCCGAGCCGGTTCGCCGTGTCCGAGCCGGTTCGCCGTGGCCGAGCCGGTTCGCCGTGGCCGAAACCGTTCCACGCAAACGAGCCGTTCAACCGTGTCCCACATCCGGTCCCGTCCACACCACGAAGCCCATGGAACACGACGCCGTCGCCGTCATCGACTTCGGGGGGCAGTACGCCCACCTCATCGCCACGAAAATCCGCCGCCTGGGCGTGTTGGCCGAGATCCGGCAACCGGAGGACCCCATCGAGGCCTTCCTGGGCTATGAGGGGATCATCATCTCCGGAAGTCCCAGCCTGTCGTCCCACGGAGAAGACCAGGACTACAACAAGGCCATCTACGACCTGGACACCCCCATCCTGGGTCTGTGCTTCGGACACCAGGAGATTGCCAAGCATTACGGGGGCGAGGTGGTGCACGGGGGCCGGGAATGGGGCCGGGCGGATCTGCAGGTCCAGGGCGAGCATCCCCTCTTCTCCGGCCTGGAGCCCGGCGAGCAGGTCTGGATGAGCCACTACGACTCCGTGTCCGCCGTGGGACCGGAGTTCCGGGAGCTGGGCTTCACCGTCACCGCCGGCGGCGAGCACCGCTACGCCGCCATCGGCTCCGACACCCTGAAGCGCTACGGATTCCAGTTCCACCCGGAGGTGGACGACACGATCCACGGCACGGAGATGCTGGCCAACTTCGTGTTCCAGGTCTGTGGCTGCGAGCCCACCTGGAGCATGGAGCAGTACATGGAGGAGCAGGTGGAGGCCATCCGGGAGCAGGTGGGCCAGGACTCCATCTTCCTCCTGGCCTCCGGGGGCGTGGACTCCACCGTGGCCGCCGTCATGCTGGGCCGGGCCCTGGGCCCCGAGCGGGTCCACCTCCTGCACATCGACAACGGCCTCATGCGGAAGCAGGAGAGCGAGGAGGTGCTCCGGCGGTTCCAGGCCATGGGTCTGGGAGAGCACCTCCACTTCATGGACGCCTCGGATCGCTTCCTGGAGGCCCTGGACGGGGTGGTGGAGCCCGAGGAGAAGCGCTCCATCATCGGGAACACCTTCGTGGAGGTCTTCCAGGAGACGGCCCGGGAGCTGGAGATCCCCCATCACCTCCTGGGACAGGGCACCATCTACCCCGACACCATAGAGACCGGGGGGACGCAGCGTGCCGACGTCATCAAGACCCATCACAACCGGGTGCCCATCATCGAGGAGATGATCCGGGAGGGAAAGGTGGTGGAGCCCCTGGCGGACCTGTACAAGGTGGAGGTCCGTGAGCTGGGAGAAGAGCTGGGGATCCCCGAGGAGCTGCTCTGGCGACATCCCTTCCCGGGGCCGGGCCTGGGGGTCCGGCTGCTGTGCAATGACGGCGAGCCGGATCGGGAAGGGCTGGAGGAGGCCGAGCCCCTCCTGGAGGAGCTCGGGGCCCGGCACGGTCTCCACTCCCTCATCCTCCCCATCCGCTCCGTGGGGGTGAAGGCGGACCTGAGAGCCTACGAGCACCCGGTGCTCCTCACCGGCGGGGCCGAGTGGGACGACCTCATGGCCGCCGCCTCGGCCATCACGGCCCGGGTGCCGGGCATCAACCGCTGCATCTGGAACCTGGACCTGGAAGCGCCGACCTCGGCCCGGCCGGTGGCGGCCACCGTGACCCGGGAGCGTCTGGACACGCTCCGGGAAGCGGATCACCTGGTCATGGACGCCCTCCGGCGTCACGACCTCTACCGGGCCATCTGGCAGTGTCCCACGGTCCTCGTGCCCCTGGAGCTGGACGGGAAGGGGGAGCTGGTGGTGATCCGGCCGGTGATCTCGGAGCGGGCCATGACGGCCAGCCCCTTCCCCGTTCCCCTGACCGTCCTCCAGGAGCTCCGGGACGAGATCCTGGCTGTGCCGGGGGTGGGGGCCGTGGCCCTGGACATCACGTCCAAGCCTCCGGGCACCATCGAGTGGGAATAGGTCAGGGATCGGGTGGTGCCCCGCAGGCCGGGGCCGCAAGGCGCCGACGGGCGGAAAGGGGGAGTCGCCGGCAGGGCGGAGGAGTCAGGGCTCGATGACCCAGCTGTACTTGCTCCCGGAGCGCCAGACGCCGGAGCCCAGGAGGTCCATGACCGCCAGGCCCAGCTCCTCCTCTTCCGGGATGACCGTCACCCCCACGGTGAAGCTCCCGTCCATGGCCGCCCAGTTGTCGTAGTCCAGGACGTAGCGGTCCGCCACGAAGCTGAACCCCCCGGGCAGGTAGTCCTCCAGCCCCGGGGGAATCTGGCCCCGGTTCCGGTCCGGGGGCCACTGGTGGTGATCCGCCTGGTACTCCCGCACCGCGTTCTGGATCACGTCCATGTCCCCTACGACCTCCGCCGCCCGGGCCTTGAGGAGGACCTGGTGGAAACGGGGCTGGGCCAGGCCCGCCAGGATGCTCAGGATCACCAGGACGATGAGGACCTCGATGATGGTGAAGCCCCGAACGTCGGCGGCGGGCACGGGACCACCGCTTCGGCCGCCGGCCTCACGGGCGGGGAGGCCCCGAACGTCGGCGGCGGGCGCGAAACGAGGCTTCCTCCCCTTCCTCATGGCCCGCCTTCCATGATGATCCGGCGGGCGTCGCCCAGGAACTCGTCCAGGGAGGCGCGGGAATCGTACTCCACCCGGCCCACCTCTCCCTCCATCCACAGCACGTAGCGCCCCCCGTCCAGCCGGGCATACTCCACTTCGGCATAGGGGTCCCCGGCCTCCTGGAGGGACTCGGGCAACCGGCCCCGGGCCTCACGGAAAGCCTCCACGCTCCGGGCCTGGAGGGCGATCTCCATGCGCAGGCCCGCCTCCTGGAGGGCCGGAGGCGGGGGTTCGGGAGGCGAAGGGAGGAGCCAGTCCGGAGGAGCCAGCCACAGGTAGGCCGAGAGGCCGGCCAGAGCCAGGAGAAGGCCCCACTTCAGGGGGGACGTCCCCCGGCTCCGGGGGGCCGGAGCCTGCTTCCGGACCTTGGCCTTCTCCGCCTGGTCCTTCATGACGTCGGCCAGGGCGTCGGCGATCTCGCTGCCGGAACCGGAGGTGTAGGAGCGTTCCCGGGGATTCTGGGACTCGGACATGGTGCCAGAATAGTATGAGCCCTCCCGGAGGGGCACCACCCGGTATTCGGACCTCTCCGGCAAAGGGTGGCTCGGTTTTCGGCTTTCTCCGGGGAGGCCACCACCTGCCCATTTGCCTGGCCGCCGTCGAGCTTCTAGCCTCTACGAAGCTACGGCACCGGGAGTGCGGCGATCCGGCCCACTTCCCGGCCACATAGACGGCCGCTGAACCGGCCCGGCCACAGGGACGGCCCCTGAATCGGGAGTGCGGCCGAACCTCTGTTCAACGAACTCTTCGAAGGAGGTCCCCATGAGCTGGACTCCTTTGCGTCCCTCTTCGTGTCCCTCGCGTCCCCCGCGCCCCTCGGGTCCCTCGCGTCCCACGGGTCCCCTGCATCCTCCCTTGCGTCGCGTCTTCACCGGTCTCGTCCTGGCCGGTCTTGTCGCTCTCAGCACCGCCTGCGAAGGGCCCTCGGCGGAACCCGCCGACATGGTCCTCCGGGGCGGCAAGGTGGTCACCGTGGACGAAGCCGTCCCCCAGGGAGAGGCCGTGGCCATACGGGACGGCCGGATTCTGGCCGTGGGCTCCGACGCCGAGATCGCCGACTACATCGGGACGGAGACCCAGGTCATGGACCTGGACGGTCAGTTGGCGGTGCCGGGCCTCATCGACAGCCACGCCCATTTCCTGAGCATCGGCCAGTCCACCCTCCAGCTCGATCTCATGGACGCCTCCAGTTGGCAGGAGATCGTGGAGGAGGTGGCCCGGGTGGTGGAGGACGCCGAGCCCGGGACCCTCATCCGGGGACGAGGCTGGCACCAGGAGAAGTGGGAGCAGGTGCCGGAGCCGAACGTGGACGGTCTTCCCTTCCACCACGACCTGAGCCGGATCTCCCCGGACAACCCGGTGATCCTCACCCACGCCAGCGGCCACGCCACCTACGCGAACCAGCGGGCCATGGAGATGGCGGGGATCACCGCCGCCACCGCCGATCCTCCCGGCGGGGAGATCGTCCGGGACGCCCAGGGCAACCCCATCGGCGTCTTCCGGGAGACGGCCTCCGGCCTCCTGGGCCCGGCCTACGAGGGCTCGGTCTCGCCGGACCCCCGCCAGCTCGCTCGTCTGGCCGACGAACGGGTCCTGTCCCGGGGCATCACGAGCCTCCATGACGCCGGCGTGGGCTATGAGACGGTGGACATGTACCGGGAGATGGTGGACGCCGGAGAGCTGGGGGTCCGCCTCTACGCCATGCTCTCCGCCTCCAACCAGGAGCTGGAGGAGGGAATCGAGGAGTACCGCCTCCTGGGATACGGGGACCACCACCTCACGGTCCGCTCCGTCAAGCGTCTCATCGACGGCGCCCTGGGGGCCCACGGCGCCTGGCTCCTGGAGCCCTACGAGGACCTTCCCAGCAGCGTGGGCCTGAACACCACACCGGTGGACGTCATCGAAGAGACGGCCCGGATCGCCGCGGAGCACGACTTCCAGCTCAACATCCACGCCATCGGAGACCGGGCGAACCGGGAGGTCCTGGACATCTACGAGGCCACGTTTCAGGCCCATCCCGAGAAGACGGATTGGCGCTGGAGAGTGGAGCACGCCCAGCACCTGCATCCCACCGACATTCCCCGCTTCGGCGAGCTGGGGGTGGTGGCCGCCATGCAGGCCATCCACTGCACGTCCGACGCCCCCTACGTCCTGCAGCGCCTGGGCGAGGAGCGGGCGGAGGAGGGGGCCTACGTGTGGCAGAAGCTCATGGACAGCGGAGCCGTGATCTGCAACGGCACCGACGCCCCGGTGGAACGGGTGGATCCCATCCCCGTCTTCCACGCCAGCGTCACCCGTCGCCTGGACGACGGAACCACGTTCTTCCCCGACCAGGCCATGACCCGGATGGAGGCCCTGAAGTCCTACACCATCAACGGGGCCTATGCCGCCTTCCAGGAGGACGTGCTGGGAAGCCTCACCCCGGGCAAGCTGGCGGACATCACGGTGCTGTCCAAGGACATCCTCACCGTGCCGGAGGAGGAGATCCCCACCACGGAGGTGGTCTACACCATCGTGGGCGGCGAGGTGAGGTACAGCCGGGACGACGTGTCTCCGGAAGGATAACGGAGCCGGTCCCCCTTACTCGCTCCTCAGGGCCTCGCCGGGGTCGATCCGGGCCGCGCGCCGGGCCGGGACCAGGGTGCCCAGGACCACCATGCCGGCCAGGGCCGCCGTGACCCCCGCGAGGGCCACCGGATCCACCGGGCTCACCCCCAGGAGGAGGCTCCTGAGGAGGTAGCCCACCCCCACGGCCAGCAGGGCCCCGGCCGCGAGCCCCGGCAGGGCCAGGCGGAAGGCCCCGGCCAGGACGGAGCGGAGGACGCGTCCCGGCTCGGCTCCCAGGGCGATGCGGATCCCCATTTCCCGCCTCCGCCGGCTGACGGCGAAGGCCATGACCCCGTAGACGCCCATTCCGGAAAGCAGGAGGGCCAGCGATCCCAGCCCCCCGGAGAGGAGGCCCGCCAGCCGCTGGGGCAGGATCCCCACCTCGGTGTAGCGGTCCAGGGCCAGAACCGGGGAGAGGGAGATGGTGGGATCCAGGCTCCGGAGCCCCTGGTGAACCTCCTCCACTACCTGGCCGTGCTCCACCCCCGGGCCGGTCCGGAGAACCAGGTGCACCTCCGGGTCGTAGAGCTGGGCCAGGGGCCGGTACACGAAGGGATCCACGGTCTCGGACAGGACCTGGTTGTGGACGTCCTCCACTACGCCCACCACCGTGAGCCAGGTGTGTTCGGAGGAACCCCACTGGATGCGCCGGCCCAGGGGACTCTGCCCGGGCCAGACCCGACGGACGAAGGTCCGGCTCACCACGGCCACCGGCTCCGAACCCTCACGGTCCGCGGTGGTGAAGCTCCGCCCCTCCAGGATGGGGATCCGGAGGGTTTCGAAGTACCCCGGCGAGACGACATTGAAGTCCACTCCCACCCGGGGCCTCTCCTCCGAGGGCTCCCATCCCTCGGGAACCACTCCCGTGCCCTTACTGGACAGATCCAGGGGAAGATCCGCGGAGAGGGCCACGGACCGGGCCAGGGGACGCCGGGAGAAGTACGCCAGCATCTCCTCCTGAAAGACCCTCCCCGCCTCCTCTCCGTACCCTTCTGCCGAGAGGTCCATGAGGGTCAGGTAGGCTCCCTCCGCCTGAAACCCCTTCTCCATATCCCCGGCGGTCTCCAGGGCCCGGAGGAGCAGGCCCGCAGCCACCAGCAGGACCAGGGAGGCCCCGACCTGGGCCGCCACGAACCCCCTCCGGAGCCGTCCCACCGATGAGGGCCCTCGGTCCCCTTCGTTCTTCAGGGCCCCCAGCAGATCCAGATTCAGGGATGCCCGGGCCGGCAGAAGCCCGAAAATGAGACCGGTGAGAAGGGTCAGACCCAGGGTGAAGACCAGCACCCGGCCATCGGCCCCCACCTCCAGGACTACGGGGAACGGCGCCGGGAGCTGGATCCGGGTGAGGAGTTCCAGACTCCAGGTGGCCAGGAGGAAGCCGCCGACGCCTCCCAGGACGAAGACCAGAAGGGACTCGGTCAGGAGCTGGAGAATCAGGCGCCACCGATTCGCTCCCATGGAGAGGCGGATGGCGATCTCCTTCCGCCGAGAGCCGGCCCGGGCCAGAAACATCCCCGCCACGTTGGCGCAGGTGATGAGGAGGATGAGTCCGGCGAAAGTCGTGAGAATGCCGAAGAACAGACCCGCCGGGCCCCGGATGGCGGCGGGAAGGGCGCCGAAGGGTCTCACCGAGGCCGTACGGCTCTCATTCGTCTCGGGATACTCCTCGGCCAAACGCCGGAACACCGTGGCTACGGCGGCGTCGGCCTCCTCCACCGTGGCTCCGGGCTCCAGCAGGCCCAGAACCTCGAAAAAGGAGGCGCTCCGGCGCTGGAAGTAATTCCTTCCCTGATTCAGGGAGGGCTGCTGGACGAGAGGCAGGTACACGTCCGGGGTTCCCACGGTGATATGCCCCCGGAACTCCGGTGGGGTGACGCCCACCACGATGTAGGGCCGGCGGCTCACGTACAGGATGGAGCCCACCACCTCCGGATCGCCTCCCATCCGGCTCCGCCAATAGTCGTGGCTCACCACGGCCACCGGGTGCTCGTTGACTCCCCGGTCCTCCTCCGGGGTGAAGGTCCGTCCCAGGTGCGGTCGGACCCCCAGAAGACGGAAGTAGTTGGCCGACACCAGGAGCCCGAAGGCCCGGTCCCCTTCCTCGCCCCGGCTCAGGGTGAGCATCTGCATCCTGTAGCCCGCCAGCTCCCGGAGGGGCTCGGCTTCCTCCCGGAGATCCAGCAAGTCCGGGTAGGAGAAGCTGTCGAAGCCCGAGCCGTTCCGTCCCCTTCCC
>Ga0207797_1002142_pt1 | contig 13827 bp, 9 predicted proteins | sample PRCRCaboRojoPR_6_FD_187275 | JGI IMG/M metagenome (GOLD analysis project Ga0207797, IMG submission 187275) | Marine sediment microbial community from Cabo Rojo, Puerto Rico - PR CR 10% Liquid 1 (SPAdes) | ecosystem: Environmental > Aquatic > Marine > Coastal > Sediment | place: Cabo Rojo, Puerto... | reverse complement strand
CCACCAGGTCCTTGTCGGAAAAATCATAATTCTTCTTCAGGCTGCGGATGGCCTCCTTGAGAAACTCATGGGAGGTATCACGGGGCCTCATGTGATCGGGGCGGATCCCGTAACTCAACTGCAGCTCCCGCATGGTACGTTTTGAATAACACTGGGCATACACCGGCTTCTGCCCCCGGTAGGCCGCAAGGCTCCGGATGGTCTTGCCCGAGGTGGTATCGGAGATCACCGCCGTGGCGTCAAGCCGGATGGCAGCTTTCACGGCCGACTTGCAAAGATAGGCCGTCACCTTGTTGTTGATCACCCGCGCCTCGATATCGTTGAAAGGCTCCTTCGTAGCCTCCACCTCTGCGGCCACCTTTGCCATAGTACGCACCGATTCCACCGGGTACCTGCCCGAGGCCGTTTCCCCGCTGAGCATTACGGCATCGGCCTTGCTGTAGATGGCGCTGGCCACGTCATTCACCTCTGCCCGGGTCGGGCGGGGATTGCTGATCATCGAGTGGAGCATCTGGGTGGCTACGATAACCGGCTTGCGCCGCTCAATGCACTTATCGATCAAAACCCGCTGAATGCCGGGTATCTTCTCATAGGGTATCTCGATGCCCAGATCACCCCGGGCCACCATGATGCCATAGGCCACATCCAGTATCTCGTCTATGTTATCAACACCCTGCTGGTTCTCAATCTTGGCGATGATCTTGATGTCGCTCTCACGCTCATCCAGGATTTCCTGAATGGCCATCACATCCTCTTTATTACGCACAAAAGAGTGGGCAATGAAATCCAGGTCGTGCTCAATGGCGAAATCAATGTAATGATAATCCTTCTCTGAAAGGGGCGGCATCTTCAATGGGATATTGGGCACATTGACGCTCTTGCGGGATTTTACCACCCCTGAATTGTTGACCAGGCATACCAGTTGGTTGCCTTCCCGGCTCTGTACCGTCAGCTCAACCTCCCCGTCGTCAATGAGCACCGAACTGCCTACCGGCACCTCGGTGGCAAAACGCTCATAGGTAACATAGATGCACTCCTCATTGCTGAATTCCGAAGAATTGCCCTCTACCCGTATATGATCACCGGCCTTGAGATGCACATCTTCCGGCGAATTGGTGGTTCTCACTTCAGGTCCCTTGGTATCCACCAACAAAGCGATCTTTTCAGATACCTTCCGGGTATTCTCCACAATCTTCAAAGTCTGGTCAGGCGTCTGATGCGCTGTATTCAAACGAACCACATTCATCCCTTCCTCATAAAGCGCTCGTATGAAGGACTCTTCGGAATGACGGTCCGAGATGGTGGCAACGATTTTGGTCTTTGGCATAGGTCTCTATTTATAAGGCTTTGAACGTTGGGCGATCATCAGGCGCAACCCCTCAATGGCCAACCGGTAACCATCCAGGCCGAAGCCCATGACGGATCCGTCACATACCGGAGTGATCAATGATGTATGCCTGAAAGATTCCCTCCGGGAGAGGTTGGAGATATGAACTTCCACCACGGGAAGGGAGAGCGAGGCTATCGCATCCCGGATAGAAACGGAAGTATGGGTATAGCCTCCCGCATTGACGACCAGACCGTCGTATTTGCCGGCAGCCTCCTGCAGGGCATCTATGATCTCCCCTTCAATGTTGGACTGGTAATAATCCAGTGTCATATCCTGAAAATGCTCCCTGAGCAATTTCATGTAATCACCCATCCTGATATCCCCGTAGATATCTCTCTCACGGCTGCCAACCTTATTGAGATTGGGCCCGTTTAATATTTGAAATTCCATGCGTATTTTTTTATTTTATATATTAGCAAAAATAATCATAGCATATTATTTGGCCTCCTATTTTCGTTAAATTATTATGATTGAATGGGATATTTCCATAGAAAAATTCATCAATTTTCTTCGTCTGGAGCGGTCTTTGTCCAGCAATTCGATCAGTGCATACCAAAATGACATCAAGAAACTGCGCGAATACCTGGCAAGCAGGAAACCGTCCATGCCGCCTACCCAGATAGACTTTGAGGATTTAAGGGATTTCCTCCACTGGATCAATGAGCTGGGGATGAGCCCGAGGAGTCAGTCGCGGGTGATCTCCGGCATCAAGGCTTTTTTCAAATACCTGCTCATCGAGAACTACATCGAGCGGGACCCCACCGAACTGCTTGAATCACCGAAGATCGGCAAGCGCCTGCCCCAGATCCTGACGGTGGATGAGATCGATCAGATCATTGGGGCCATCGACCTGAGTCTGCCGGAGGGCCAGCGCAACAAGGCCATCATAGAGTCGCTCTACAGCTGCGGCTTGCGGGTTTCCGAACTGATCCACCTGCGCCTATCGAACCTCTATTTCGACAAGGGCTTCATCCGCGTGATCGGCAAGGGCAACAAGGAAAGGCTGATCCCCATCAGCCGGAAAGCGATGCAGGAGATCAACCATTACCTGGAAGACCGCCGGCATCTGGCAGTGGATAAAAACTGCGAGGACATTCTTTTCCTGAACCGCAGGGGTAAGCAGCTCACCCGGGTGATGATCTTTGTGATCGTCAAAAAGCTAGTCGAAAAGGCAGGCATCAACAAAAACATCAGCCCCCACACCTTCAGGCATTCCTTTGCTTCCCATCTGATAGAAGGAGGAGCCGACCTGCGGGCCATACAGGATATGCTGGGCCATGAGTCGATCACCACCACCGAAACCTACACCCATCTCGACAGGACCTACCTGCGGGAGACCATCATCGAGCACCACCCCCGGTCCTGACCGTTTCTTTCCTGCTTTTCCTTGTGGATTAAACTTTACCGTGCCACCGGCATCTAAGTGGGAAAACTTAAATACCCATGAAACCTGCATCCAGGAACCTTCACCACAAGGGCATGATTAATCCATGCAGGTTCCATAAGGCCAAAATAATAAATTAAATATAATCCGTATGAAACGAAGTCTCCAAATTCTCACATTGATGCTGCTGCCGGTGGCTTTTGCAGCAGGACAATCCTCTGGCAAACCCGATCTGACCGTTGAAAAGATCATGCAAGACCCGGTAGAATGGGTAGGCAGCCTGCCCGACAACATCTACTGGAACGACAACGGCGAATGGATCTATTTCAACCGGAACCCGGAAAATAAAGCGCGTGCACCCCTGTACAGGGTGTCGCCGGAAGGCGGCCAACCCCAAAAGTTAAGCCTCAGACAGGAAAAGTCGGTCCCTGCTTCCAGGGGTAGCTACGACCGGGAACAAACCAGAAAGGTATATGTAAAAAACGGGGATCTTTTCCTCTACCATATCGGGGAAGGCACCATCCGAAAGCTCGTCAACGGGAAGGGCCGGATCCAAAACCCGGCCTTCACACATGATGAGGGAGCCATCACCTTCACCATGGAGGGCAATCTGTGGAAATATAAGCTGAAGGAAGACAACCTGAAACTTCTGGCTGTCTTCAAGAGTGGCAGTGACCGGGAGAAAAAAGAACCCGCCAACCAACACGACCAATGGCTCAGGCAACAGCAAAAGCAGCTTTTCGAGGTGATCCGCAGGGAGAACCGGAAAGAGGAAACACTGGACAGCATCCGCAAGGCGATGGAACCGGCTTTTCCCAAGACGATATATACCGGCCGGGGTTCGGCTACCAATATCAGGCTAAGTCCCGGTCAACGCTTTATCACCTATAACGTTTATCAGCGGGGAAAGAGAAAATCCACCGAGGTGCCTCATTTCGTCACCGAAACGGGTTATACTGAGGGCAAGAAGACCCGTGCCAAGGTGGGAGGCGATCACTTCTCCTACGGACTGGAGATTTACGATACCCGCAGAGATACCGGTTATTCGGTGGTCACCCCGGAGATCCCGGGCATCAAGGATCAACCCGAATTCCTCAAAGAGTACGGCAACTACAAGGAAAATCCCGAACCCCGGGAGGTCTACATCTACGGTCCCTACTGGTCGGACAACGGCAAGCATGCCCTGATATCGGTGCGATCGGACGACAACAAGGACCGCTGGCTGATGCTGCTCGACCCGGCCACAGGGAAGCCCGAGCTGCTGAATCGCCAGCACGATGAGGCATGGCTCGGTGGTCCCGGCATCAGCCGTTGGGGAGAAGAGCTGGGCTGGATGCCCGACAACCGGCATATATGGTTCCAGTCGGAGGCCTCAGGCTACTCCCACCTCTACACGGTGAACATCCAAACAGGCAAGAAAAAACAGTTGACCAGCGGTGAGTACGAGATCTACGACCCCAGGATATCAAAGGACGAGGAGCACTGGTATTTTTCGGCCAACAAGGTGCATCCCGGAGAGCGGCACTTCTACCGCATGCCGCTGGAGGGGGGTAAGATGACCAGGCTTACCGGCATGGAAGGCCGCAACGATGCCTATCTTTCTCCCGACGAAGAATACATCGCCATCCGCCACTCTTATGCCAATAAGCCCTGGGAGCTTTATGTAAAAGAGAACGACCCCGATGCCCGGCCGGTACAAATCACCCACTCCCTGACCGACCAGTTTAAAGCTTATCCCTGGCGCGATCCGGAGATCGTAACCTTCGAGGCCAGAGACGGGGCCAACGTACCCGCGAGGCTATACCGCCCGGAAGATGCCCCGGACAACGGTCCGGCCGTCATCTTCGTACACGGCGCCGGTTACCTCCAGAATGCCCACAAATGGTGGAGCAACTATTTCCGGGAGTACATGTTCCACAACCTGCTGGTCGACCAGGGCTATACGGTGCTCGACATCGATTACAGGGGCAGCGCCGGGTACGGAAGGGACTGGCGTACCACCATATACAGGCATATGGGAGGTAAGGACCTGACCGACCAGGTGGACGGGGCCCGGTACCTGGTGGAAAAGCACGGAGTGGACTCCGACAGGATAGGCATCTACGGAGGATCATACGGGGGGTTCATCACCCTGATGGGCCTGTTCAAAAACGCCGACACCTTTGCCGCAGGGGCAGCCCTGCGATCGGTCACCGACTGGGCCCACTACAACCATTCCTATACCTCCAACATCCTCAATGAACCGGCCCGCGACAGCATCGCCTACCGGCGAAGCTCCCCCATCTATTTCGCCGAAGGCCTGGAAGATCCCCTGCTCATCTGCCACGGCATGGTCGACCACAACGTCCATTTCCAGGATGTGGTCCGATTGTCCCAGCGACTGATCGAAATGGGCAAAGAGGACTGGGAGATGGCTGTCTATCCGGTAGAACCCCACAGCTTCAAATATCCCTCCAGCTGGACGGACGAATACCGGCGGATATACGAGCTTTTTGAGGAACACCTTAAATAAAAGCAACACCTCAAAGAAAACATGAACCTGAAAGGAAAAGCGGCTTTCCCGGGCGGGAAGCCGCTTTTCTTATGTGGCCCCGACTTCAGGCCGGGGGCCATGCCTTTTCAAGTATGTATAGATTTTCTTATTTGCCGGCCGGCTCCATAAAGGAGTAAGCCCGCCAGCACAGAGGCCTGAAAATGCCAGCCCGGTTACAGTCCCAGCTTCTCGGCTATATCCTCCGGTATGGCATCCTTGTGCACCATGATATCCATGGTCTTGTAGCGAACGTACGCGTCGGAGGCGTAAAAATAGCCGTCATAGATGTGGTCTTCATCCGACCAGCTGTTCTTGACGATAAAATATTTGGTGCCCTCCTGGTCTTCCGCTATACCGGTGATGTGCATACCATGGTCGTCGGTGGTGTTGTAGTTGTTGAAAGCTTTTTGCCGCATCTCCTGGGTGATGGTTTTCTCCTTGACCGGACCGTCGAAGCTGTAGAGCATCTTCTGCTTTTCTTCTTCAGTCAGTTCTTCCCACCTGGACTTCTCGGTACCCTTGAGGTTTTCCAGGTCCTTGCTGGGAACAATGGCCACGCCATTCTTCCAGGAAAAGCCTTTATCGCTCACATCAGCAGCCCAGGCAATGGTATAGCCCTCTTCAATGGAGTTGTACATCACCTCCATCATCTCGTCCATGGGTACATTGTATACCTCATCGTAAGCCCAGTTGTCAGGTACTTCCAGTATGAACTTTGAATAAAAGGGATGATGGGTGTAGGAAGAAAGCTCCACATAATCATCCGGGTTGATCCCTACATATTCACTGGCAAAAGATTCAGGGGTATATTTCTTGCCTTTGTAGGTGAAGTTTTCGGGCTGCTTGCCCAGGTAGGTGTCCAGTATCCTATCAACACCCTCATGCCAAACCGGTGTGAGCTCACCGTTCCGGTTCTTGAGCACCTGGTCCACATAACCTTTTAAAACCCCATCCAACTCGCCATGGGTGTGTTTCTCGGTACCATAATTCAACCCCTTATAAACACGCTCGGGCACGATACCGTTCTGCTCGATCATGTTGGTGACATCATGAAAAGCACCTCCCGGGGCAAAATTCAAATTTCCGTGAAAACGAACATATTTGCGGGCTTTATCAGAATAGGCATGCCGGACAATCCACATCTCGGAAAGATCGGCAGCTTCTTCACCCATCCTGAGCATCTCCGACTCCAGGAAAGAGATGGCGGAAAAGCTCCAGCAGGTCCCGGAACGATGCTGATCTTTTACTGAAGTAGCTTCAAGTTCTTTGATGGTGGTAAACTCATAGCCGTTGTCTTTCTCATCCTGTGCATAAACATTGGAAAAGCCGATAAGAATGACAATGATAAGTACGGAAAGGGTTTTGAATGATTTCATTTTTGAAGGTTTTTTGGTTCGGATACAAATATCATAAAAAAAATGCCACCTTCTAAGGCAAACAAAAAATATTGTAGAATTGAGGAAAAATGAATAGCTTTGAAAGCATAAAGTAAAGTTTTCATGGCATTAAGATCCTCCGAGCTGATAGTCAACCGGGATGGCAGTATTTTTCACCTGACCCTCTTCCCCGAAGAAATAGCCGACGACATCCTGCTGGTTGGTGATCCGGGCAGGGTAGACCTGATCGGCTCGTTCCTCGACCAGGTTGAAGTGGAGAAGCACAACAGGGAGTTCAAGACCATTACGGGATATGTCGGCAACAAAAGGCTAAGCATCATCTCTTCGGGCATCGGCACCGACAACATCGATATTGTGATCAACGAGCTGGATGCCCTCAAAAATTTCGACCTGGAGCAGAAAGTGCTACGGGATAATCCCCGGAGCCTGCGCCTTATCCGCCTGGGTACCTCGGGCGCCCTGCAGGAGGACATACCTTCCGGTTCATATGTGATGACCGTCAAATCCGTTGGCTTCGATAACCTGATGCACTTCTACAACATACCCACAAGTCTTGAGAACCGGGAAATAGAACAAAAGATGAAGCAACAATTCGGCTGGCCCGGATCGACAAAGTATCCCTACGTGTTCGATGCTTCGGTCGGTTTGATGGAAAAGCTGGACAATCCCCGGTTCATAAAGGGAATGACCATCTCAGCTCCCGGATTCTACGGCCCACAGGGAAGAAAATTAAGAATTCCCCTCTCGGATGATCAGCTGAACAATAAAATCTACAATTTCCGGTTCGGTAACTTAAGGATCACCAATTACGAGATGGAGAGTTCTGCCATTTACGGTCTGGCCGGTTATCTGGGACATGAAACGCTGACCGTTTGCGCCATCATAGCCAACAGGGTAAGGGGCGATCACATCGCTGATTACCGGTCCCAGATCGAGGATTTGGTGGCGCTGATACTGGAAAAACTTTAAAACCCGAAGATTTTGAACGGACTTTCACAAAAAGAGATCATGGCACTGGTCAAGCTCCTGGACGACCCCGATGAGCAGGTCTATCAACAGATCTCCGAACAGCTTATGAACCAGGGCTATGATGTGATACCCCAACTGGAAAAGGCCTGGGAGCAATCCTTTGATGAGAAGATCCAAAGCCGCCTGGAAAACCTGATCCAGGACATACAGACGAGCTCGGCCAGGCAAAACCTGGTGAATTGGGCGGCAGGGGGAGGCAACAACCTGTTTGAAGGCGCCTTTCTGGTGGCCAAGCATCAGTATCCCGAATTGAGCTTCGAGTATTACAACAACAAGATGGAGGAGATCAAAAAGGATATATGGCTGGAGCTCAACGACAACCTCACTGCACTGGAAAAAGTGCGCATCATCAACCACATCTTCTTTAAGATATATGGCTTCGCAAGCAATGCAGCCAACTTCTACGCCCCACAAAACAACTACATCAACCATGTGCTGGAGACCAAAAAGGGCAATCCCATCACGTTGTCCATCCTCTACTCTTCCCTGGCACAAAGATTGAACCTGCCCATATACGGGGTCAACCTCCCCAAGAATTTCATCGTGGCCTACAAAAACGAGTACACCCGGAGGGAGGAACCCCAGAACCAGGTACTTTTTTATATCAACCCCTTCAACAAGGGGGCCATACTGGGCAAAAAAGAGATCGACTACTTCATCAAGCAGCAATCACTGAAACCCAGAAAAGAATACTATTTGCCCTGTTCCAACACCGAGATCATTCAACGGCTGCTCAACAACCTGATCTATGCCTATGACCGGCTGGGCTATCCGGATAAGATAAGGGAGTTGAACCAGCTTTACCAGATCCTGATGAACAACACAGGGGCAGGTGAATAGTTGGCTGTCAGACAACAAACGCAGATCTATGAAGTTGGCTCAAATGATCAAGGCACTCCGGTTTCCGCCTTCCTATACCCCCCGTTGGGTGGTTCTGCTGGTGGATCTTTGCGTGGTGTTTGTTTCCATTACCCTGGCCTACCTGATCCGTTACAATTTCGAGCTGCCGCAGACCGACCGGCCCTATCACAACCTGCAACTCATCATCCCTTTGGTCCTGGTGATCCGCACAGCCTCTTTCGTGGCATCCCGCACCTACGCAAGGGTCATCAGGTATACCAATGCCAGTGATGCCCTGAGAATAGTCCTGGTTGCGGTCACCGGCAGCCTGATACTGGTGGTGGTCAACATACTGAGCTACTTTTTTATCACCCAAAGCTTCATCATTCCTATCTCCATCCTGGTCATCGAATTTCTGCTCACCGTTTTCTTTCTGATCTTCTCGCGGCTGCTCATCCAATCACTGTATGTGGAACTGAGCCAATCGGCTGAAAGCAAATCACCGGTTGCTATCTTCGGAGCTGACGAAACCGGAACCATCACCAAGCACACCCTGGAGAGGGAGGCAGGCAGCCGTTACAGGGTGGTGGCCTTCTTTGATGATGATCATTCCAAGAAAGGCAAAACCCTGGACAATATCCCCATCCATCATAGCGACCGCTTACGGGATTATCTCTCCAGGTACAACATCGAGAAGCTGGTCATTGCAAAAGACCCTGGTTCTCCTGTAAAAAAGCAACAGATCATCGATGTGTGCCTGGCCTTCAAGACAGCTGTTTTGAGCATCCCCGACCATCATTCCTGGATCGACGGGAAGCTTCGCTTCAGCCAGATCAAAGAGATTGACATCCAGGACCTTCTTGACCGGGAGCCCATCGTTTTGGATGAGGAGCGGATCCGGGACCAGCTTATCGGCAGGACAATCCTGATCACAGGTGCCGCCGGTTCCATCGGAAGCGAGATCGCACGTCAGATCGTCCGCTACAAACCTGCCAAGCTGATCCTGCTCGACCAGTCGGAAACACCGCTTTATGACCTGGAGCTGGAGCTGATTGACCGGTATCATTTTCATGATTATGAGATCGTCATTGGTGATGTGTCGGATGAGACATGTGTGGGTCATGTCTTTGCAACCTTCCGTCCCATGATCGTCTATCATGCCGCGGCTTACAAACATGTACCCATGATGGAGAACAATCCCGCGGAGGCAGTGAAGACCAACGTCTTCGGCACCCGAACGCTGGCCAAAATGGCCGACAGGTATGAGACGGACCAGTTCGTGATGATCTCGACGGACAAAGCGGTGAATCCCATCAGCATCATGGGCGCCACCAAGCGTATTGCCGAGGTCTACATCCGCATGCTGAACGACCGGAGCCGAACCCGGTTCGTCACCACCCGCTTTGGCAATGTTTTGGGCTCCAATGGGTCGGTCATCCAACGCTTCAAAAGACAGATTGCCGAAGGCGGACCACTCACCCTGACCCATCCCCAGGCCAGCCGTTACTTCATGACCCCATCCGAAGCCTGCCAGCTGGTACTGGAATCAGGATCCATGGCCGGGGGCGGGGAGATCTACCTCTTTGACATGGGCCACTCGATCAACATCTCGGACCTGGCCGGAAAGATGATCAAGCTCTTTGGACTGGAGCCCGAAAAGGACATCAAGTTCCAATACACCGGTTTGCGACCCGGAGAGAAGATCCATGAGGAGCTGGTCAGCGACAGCGAAAGTCCCCTGCCCACCCACCATGAAAAGATCCAGATCGTAAAAGCAAACGGCCGGCAAGCCGGTGATATCGAAGGCCATATGAAGGAACTCATGGAGCATTGCCGCCTCTCCGATCATGCCTCCATCATTGAAAAAATGAAGCAAATGGTACCGGAGTTCAAACCCGCTGCTTTCCACAAGAAGACCATACCGCAGAACAGGGGATATATAAAAGACTGAAGCCCTTCAAGGGCCCGCATTCAGGACCATGACCGCCACCTCACAGGGATAAGGCCAGTGTCAGGGCGGAGGCGGGTCCGCCTTCCCTACCGGTCCACCTTCCTTATCTGCCCCTTCTCAAGCTTGTACCGCTCTTTGCTTTCGGGACAGACAGCCACACCGTCCCGGTCGAAATGCAGGCGATGGCCGTATTCGCTCATCCACCCGATAGGCTTGGCCGGGTTGCCCACAACGAGGGAATAGGGCTTCACCTCGCGGGTAACCACAGCGCCGGCGCCGATGAAAGCGTATTCTCCAATGTCATTGCCGCAGACAATGGTGGCGTTGGCCCCGATGGTAGCGCCCTTTTTAACCCGGGTCTGCTCATACTGATCCCTGCGGACGATGGCGCTGCGGGGATTGCTGATATTGGTGAAGACCATGGAGGGCCCCAGGAATACATCGTCCTCACAAATGACACCCGTATAGATGGAGACATTGTTCTGAACTTTCACGTTGTTTCCCAGCACCACATCGGGTGATACCACCACGTTCTGGCCCAGGTTGCATTTCTCCCCGAGCCGGGCTCCGGGCATGATATGCGAAAAGTGCCATATTTTGGTTCCTTTTCCTATTTCACAGCCCTCATCTATGACAGCTGTCTCGTGGGCAAAATAATCCTTATGGCTCATGACTCAAAGTATTGTTTGATGGTTTCGGTGATATGCTGAAGCTGTATCTCATCCAGCTCGGTGTGCATGGGCAGTGACAGGACCGATTGCGAGAGCCGTTCCGAGACGGGAAAATCTCCCTTGCTGTAGCGGCCGTCGTCGAAGGCTTCCTGCAGGTGCATGGGCACCGGATAATAGACCATGGATGGTATACCCCGGTCGTTGAGATACTGGCGGAGGTCGTCTCTGGAGACCTCCGGACTGAGGGTAAGGGTATACTGATGGTAGATGTGGTTGGAATGGGGCAAGACACGGGGGGTAGTGATCCGTTCCACTCCTTCCAGCTCCCTGTCATAGAAGGCTGCTGCTTCCCGCCTTGCCCGGTTGTATTGATCCAGGTATTTCAGTTTCACCTTCAGGATGGCGGCCTGAAGGGTATCCAGCCGTGAATTTACGCCGATGCGGGAATGGTAATATTTCTGGTGCGAACCATGGTTGGCGATGGTCCGAAGGACATCCGCCATGCGGTCATCATCGGTGAACAAAGCCCCGCCGTCGCCATAGCAGCCCAGGTTCTTGGAAGGGAAGAAGGAGGTACAGCCAATATCCCCGAGGGTGCCGGCCTTACGCGGACCACTGCCTCCCAGGTAATCGGCGCCCAACGACTGCGCCGCGTCCTCGATAACGGCTATATCATGCTCCCGGGCCAGCTTCAGCAGCTCATCCATCCGGGCACACTGCCCGTAGAGATGCACGGGCACGATGGCTTTGGTTCTGGAGGTGATGGCCTCCCGCACTTTGGGCACCGAAAGGGTGAAATGCCGGTCATCGACATCCACCAGGACAGGCTTCAGTCCCAGTAGCCTGACCACCTCTACCGTGGAGATGAAGGTGAAATCGGGGGTGATCACCTCATCGCCCGGCTCAAGATCCAGGGCCATCAGGGCGATCTGAAGGGCATCGGTGCCGTTGGCCACAGGGATAACATGTTTCACTCCCAGGTAACCGGCCAGGTTGTTCGAAAATTCCCTGACCTGGGGACCATTGATGAAGGCAGTATCTTCCAGTACCTGTTGAATGGACCGGTCGATCTCGGGTTGGGCCCTTTCGTACTGGCTTCTCAAATCAACCATCCTTATGGGTTTCATGGGCATCAAATTTTTATTGACATTTGTGATTCGGTATCATTGGCTTCCAAAACGGAACATGGTGCTTTCTCCGCCATGAAACACGCACCTTTTGGTTCTCCTCTTTTGTGAAGGCCCTATAAAGACAGGCGTATTCCCATCTTTTACAAGGGCTTTCGTTTCTTCCCCTTCCCATGGTACACATCCATACAGCAGTGATACTCCTGTCGCTGTGAAAGCCATCTCCTGACCGGGGTGCCCAACAAAAATAATCATTTTATATCATTGAACAGGACAGAACAAAAAATTCAATGGCCCGGGACGGGCAGGGATCATCAGGATGGCTCCCCGGCACAAAAAAAGCCTGCACCCAGGGGCTGTGCAGGCTCAAAAGCATATTGCGGAAAAAATCACTTGGCGTAATTGACGGCGCGTTTTTCCCTGATCACGGTCACTTTGACCTGACCGGGATAGGTCAGCTGGCTTTCAATGTGTTTGGAGATGTCATACGAGAGTTTATCGGCTTCGCTGTCGCCTACCTGGTCGCTGCCGACGATCACCCTCAGCTCTCTTCCGGCCTGTATGGCGTAGGTTTTGGTAACCCCTTCGAAGGAGAGTGCCAGTTGTTCGAGATCGCGTAGTCTCTGGATATAGGATTCCACGGCCTCTCTCCTTGCGCCGGGGCGGGCTCCTGATATGGCGTCACAAACCTGCACCACAGGGGCAATAAGGCTTGACATCTCCACTTCCTCGTGGTGGGAGCCAATGGCATTGGCCACCTCGGTTTTCTCCTTATATTTCTCGGCCAGCTTCATACCCAGCACGGCGTGCGGCAGTTCCGGCTCATCGTCGGGTACCTTTCCGATATCATGAAGGAGTCCGGCTCTTTTGGCCAGCTTGGAATTGAGTCCCAGCTCGGTGGCCATGATGCTGCTGAGGTTGGCCACTTCACGGGAGTGCTGAAGCAGGTTCTGACCGTATGACGAGCGGTATTTCATCTTACCGATGAGCCGTATCAGCTCGGGGTGCAGCCCGTGGATACCCAGGTCGATGGCCGTTTTCTTGCCCACCTCGTTGATCTCCTGTTCGATTTGCTTTTCCGTCTTATTGACGATCTCCTCAATCCGGGCCGGGTGAATACGGCCGTCGGTCACCAGCTGGTGAAGCGACAGGCGGGCGATCTCCCGGCGAATGGGATCGAAAGCCGAAAGGGTGATGGCCTCGGGGGTATCATCCACGATGATCTCCACTCCGGTAGCTGCTTCCAGTGCCCGGATATTGCGACCTTCGCGCCCGATGATCCGCCCCTTGATCTCATCGTTGTCAATGTTGAAAACGGTGATGGCATTCTCAATGGTCGTCTCAGCCGCAACCCGCTGGATGGTCTGCACAACAATCCTTTTGGCTTCCTTGTTGGCATTCATCTTGGCTTCCTCTACAATTTCATTCATTGTAGACATGGCTTCCGATCTTGCTTCAGCCTTAAGGGATTCCATGAGCTGGTTTTTGGCTTCTTCAGCCGACAT
>Ga0207797_1002141_pt1 | contig 13840 bp, 10 predicted proteins | sample PRCRCaboRojoPR_6_FD_187275 | JGI IMG/M metagenome (GOLD analysis project Ga0207797, IMG submission 187275) | Marine sediment microbial community from Cabo Rojo, Puerto Rico - PR CR 10% Liquid 1 (SPAdes) | ecosystem: Environmental > Aquatic > Marine > Coastal > Sediment | place: Cabo Rojo, Puerto... | reverse complement strand
CGCTTGCGACAGGGATGAATGGCGGAGGGGCTCCGGCGAATTTCGCTGAGATACCCTGCTGCTTGCAGCAGGGAGCTTCATTTATGCAGATTTTGCAAGTGCCATACTCTTCTCAAATACCATAGTATTTAAAGAAAGAATTCGTTGAAAAGAGAGTTTTCTGGACAATTCAGCTTGAAGCCATTATGTATAGTGTGCTGTTTGGGTTGTTGTCAGCCTGGATCTTTGTTTGACTCAGGCTGCAGGGCTTGGAACAATAGGCATAAATGGCTGTGATATCACCGGAATATCAATGGAAGGATATGAATGGACTTAAAGGTTGCGCAAATTGTGGTGTTGCAGTCGTGCGTGGGTGAAGGCACAGATATGAGCGGACAGCCCGCCGACTGAACCAGAATTGAACTGCCAGGAGATTCTACCGTACTATCCCTAATACCGGCAAGCATGTTGTGGTCATGCCTATGGACAGTCAACCGCTGGTGGTTCAATGGACGACTGAAAATATCCCGGTTTTTCTGTAATCCTGGCATCCGGGGATTACCCCCCTTTAGGGTAACTGACAGTAGCGTTTCCACGGGTAGCCGAGGTGGAGTCGATTTTTTTGTAAACGTTTTTAATTATCACACCTCCATTCACAATTGTTTGTGAAGTTTTCCTAATGGTCTCCGATAATTAACGATGTGCGAAAGTGTCGATCCTTTGAACTGGATTTCACAGGATGAAATTATTACTAGTAAACCGATGAGAGAAACATGAGACTTCTGAACGGATTATCGAAAAGCGCTCTTCTGGTGAGTGTCATTGGTATGGTGTTCATGACTCAACGTTGTGATGAATTGACGAAAAGCGAAGTAACCACCAATCTGAATCTGAAAGTTGGAGTCACTGACGACTTTCAGGGTGGCGTTGCTCAGTCACTCCACAAACCCTCAGTTTTGCAGAAAATAATGGGGGATACTGGATTATTACTGAACGAAAGAGTAAGTTTCACACCCACCAGTATGAAAATTTACCTTGAATCTGCTGATCTGTTCACGGATTATAATTCTGAAGCAGGAAATCATATCTTCATTCCACTGGACCAGGAGATTGAACTGATCGGGCAGGAAGCCCTTGTTGATCTTCTGTATAAAGACCTCGAAGTAGATTCGGCAGAGTTTGATGACTATACAGGCATTCAGATGGAACTGCGTGATACAGTGTCCGTGAGTGGCACAGTGACTGTGCGAAACAGGGATTATACCTTCAACGATATAAAAATATCACTGGGATTTAGCGGGATAGGGGGCTGTATTCCGGATACTATTCATATCGAAGAGGAAGTAGATGCAACAGTTACTGCCTTACTTGATGTAGAGAATAGCTTTGTGATTGAAAAAGCTTGGGATGGGGACATAGGTGTTCATATTGCTGATAGCATTGGAGTGAATATTCAAAATGCAGTGCTGTTACCCTATGCGGGTAATGAAAAGCCAACCGTGGAAAAATACATCGTCACATGGGAAGATGCTGTTGCTCATAATCATTATATGGAGGTTATTGCATTGAAAAATGGCTCGGGCAAATTATCGAATATCGGAATTCGGAATGTTTTTCTGGAGGGGTTTACACGATACAAGAATGCTTTTCAGCCTGCCAGCTGGTTAGATGTGCACTTTACTGAAATCAAGCCCGGAGTCTTTCAGATTTCTGACAGGGATGATCAGAGAGAGGCACCAATGATTGCATTTCCGGCGTTTGAACTGGCCAGCCATGAAGGCACATTTGATTATGTCGATCCATTTAGTGATGTGTCCGGACAGCAGAGCATGCCTTATACGGCCGTGAAGGTGAAGTAGTTATTCTCCCAAGGGGGCTGGAATGGGTCCTCCGCTTCATTTTTGTTCCAACTTCAATTCCAATAAATTGGCACTTCCAAATTTCCGGATTTGATTTATTCCATCTCGGTGCAATTGGTGTCTGAATTTTTTTGGAGGTGGTGGCAGTGTGGTGCTTTTCGGGAATGGAACTCTCATGGTTTTAAATGCGGTACTACGTATCAGCTGGTTAGGTGACCGGGCGTCCGGCAAGGTTGGCACACAAGGTCAAGTGCCACCACTCCGTCACGGAAAAGCGTGGCAGCAGGCGCGCACTAACCCGGCGTTGCAGCGGACACCTTGAGTTGCGGCGATTTAGAAACCCCAGGTTATAGGGAACTTTCGACGAATTTTGCACTTTTTGAGGAACATGTTTCTTCAATTCGGTCAGTACGTGTGTTCACATTTCCATAACGCAGTTAATCTCCGGGCACTTCTCACAGGGCGCCAGTGAACGGGGGCCGTTAGGTGGCTTCATTTGCCCGATTGGCATTGCAATATGTGTTCTTTTTCGTTATCTATCAAAATCTTGATTTGTGAAGGATCTCTCATGTTTTACGTACCTTTAACTCGTAACATGAATGAACCCTTTATATGAAGCCGGGAAACAAGAATTGTGTTGGTGTTATACCAATGTTACCAGCAAGCAAATGGTAGTACGTACGGGATGACAAAGTGAAAATGGAGTTGAACAGATACTAAAAGAGTAAAATGAGTGAAGATATCAAAACGATTTACGATTTTGACTCTCAGTTAATTCGTGAATATTTCGCCAGCGTAGAAAGACAAGGCCCCGGAAGTCCCCAGGTCACACTGCAGGCGTTGGGTTTTATTGACAACCTGACCGATCACTCCCGCATTGCCGATATTGGCTGTGGAACCGGCGGACAGACCATGCTGTTGGCTCAAAACGCTCCGGGAAAGATCACTGCCATTGACCATTCCCCTGAATATATCAAAAGATTGAAGACAAATGCCGAACAATTACATCTGCAAAACAAAGTGAACAGTATTGTTGGATCAATGGATACCCTCCCTTTTCGAGCAGAGGAGTTTGACGTGATTTGGTCGGAAGGCGCGATTTATAATATTGGCTTTGATCGGGGGATAAATGAGTGGCGAAAGTTTCTCAAAAAAGGTGGATATATCGCTGTGACAGAAAACACGTGGTTTACGACTCAGCGACCTGCAGCAATTCAAAAGTTTTGGCAAACAGCTTATCCTGAAATAGACACTGTTTCGAATAAGGTTTCACAAATGCAAAAAGCAGGATACCTGCCTGTGGCCACCTTTGTGCTTCCTGAAAATTGTTGGACGGAGCATTTTTATCCTCCACTGGTTGCCGCCCAAGAAATCTTCTTAAAAAAATATGCAGGCAATAAAGAAGCGGAAGATTTTATAAAACATGAACAGTATGTAATAGACCTATACATGCAATATAAAGCATATTTCGGTTATGCGTTCTACATTGGGAAACGGATTGAATAATGCCAGCCTGTACCATGCGGGAGAGTGAATCAGAGATTCTGTGATGTTCAGCAGGGAGTAGCATGCTTCAAAATTTACTGGAATCTGGTAGGCAACAATGCTGTAATTCCTTCCAAACATGCCGCAATCCGGTATGCAAAGTTCAAAAATGTAGCCCCCTTACCTCCATTGCACCGGACAGCAAGAGCTGTGGTAGTTTTGGACAGTTTTAGCTCCTTTGAATGCTATGGGACTGTTCTGAGTGCCCAGAGAGGAAAATAAGTTCGGATACCTTTTCGGTTATCTGGTCGCTTTTTCAGATCGCTGGAGATTTGTAGATGGATAGAGCAGGGCGCCGGCGAACGGGGCCGTTGCCGGTTATATACGAAAAACGAGGCGATGTACCCTCAGCATTGAAAGGAACATGGTACATGAGCGGATTACCCCAAATTTTTCAGAATTTGGCTCGGAGCAAGGGATTTTGGATTCTTTGCGCCTGTATTTTATTGGTATGGTTGAACAACACCTCATGGCCCATAGACCGAAGTGACCGGACGATCACGCTGGTTGCACACGCAGGGTTGGGACAGACCTATGATTTAGACGGTGTCCAGTGGAATACGAATACGGCAGCCCGCATCCACCCGCCGGAACATGAATATATTGAAAATACCATCCCGTCGATCCAAGCCGCCTTTGCCTATGGGGCGGATATTGTGGAATGCGATGTCCGGTTAACAGCGGATCAGCAGTTAGCCGTCTTTCATGATTACAGGTTGGACTATCGGACGAATGGGCATGGGTTGGTGTCCGACCATACCATGGCGGAATTGCGGCAGTTGGATGTGGGGTATGGGTATACAGCCGATCAGGGAACCACTTTTCCCTTCCGAGGGAAGGGGATGGGATTAATGGTGACGCTTGAAGAGGTGTTGCGTACCTTCCCCGATCGCCACTTCCTGATCCATATCAAAGACGGCGGTACTCCCATCGGACACGTGCTACTCAATTTTCTGCAGACCCTTGATACCTCTCAAATCCAGCAGATATCAGTCTATGGCAATGATACGGCGTTGGACTTGCTCAGAGCGCACTATCCCCAGATGCAGATCCTGTCGAAAGCGAAGATGAAAGCGGCGGTGGTGCAGTACATGCTCCTGGGGTGGACCGGCCTCATTCCTGATGCCATCCGGGGGATGGAACTCCATCTGCCCCTCCAGTATGCCCAGTGGTTGTGGGGCTGGCCGGACAGGTTTCTACAGCGGATGGAGCGGGTGAATACCCGGGTGGTCCTGGTCCAATATGAGCAGGGGTGGTCAAAGGGCTTTAATTCCTGTGCAGAACTGCAGCGACTCACCCCGCAGTATACGGGCGCTCTCTGGACGGACCGGATTGATCGGATCGGACCGCTGCTGAAACCATGAGATTCGCGAACCGATCTCAGTGGTCAGTACCCCGATGCCCGCTCACCTCACGTTGTACCGGATACCGTGAGCTGCTGCGGTGTGGGTAGGGTGGGTTATACGGAGACCGTCACCTTGTTCAGGTCGTGAGTGAAGATTTATCTCTATCTGGTTCATTCGGAGAATTTCGGGCACCTTCCCATGACGCAGTTGAACTCAGGGTTTCATCACAGGCTGCCGGTAAACGATGACCGTTAGCGGGCTAACTCTCCGTTCAATATCTCCTCGTAGGTTTTTCTTAGTATGGTTATCTATTGAATGATGGCTGTCTTTTCGTTGGAAAGTCCCCGAAATTCTCACATATTATCGGAGTTTGTGCACAGACAGTGGGAGCACGCGAGAACTGAGGAAATGATACAGAAACCGCATCACATTCCACTTACCATCCTCCCAATACAGGGGTCACAGAGATGAGCATACACCAGCACCGTGTGGTGAGTGGGACAATGTTTACCGTGGTGTTGTGCCTCTGGCCGCTCTTCATGGCGCTTGCCCCTCATGACGGGACTGTCTCGGAACAATTCCAATGGATACAGGCGCATCGGCCACTCCATATCGCGCAATTCGTTTTCGCCCTTTTACTGAGCCCCACATTGGTGTATTTAATGCTCGCGCAAATTGGACCTGTACTCACCCGAGATTCCATCCCTGTCAGATTGGGAATGTTCTTTTTAACAGCCTATCTTGTGTTAAATAGCATTGCCTATGGATCGCAATTGGTCGTATTACCGCACCTGATTGAGCGGGGAACTGAAGCACAGGCCATACTCTGGTCGATGAATTCACCGACTTCGCTGATTTACTTTCTAAATCAAATGGGCTACTGTTTTTGGGGAGGTGGCACGCTTCTCCTATTCTACCATCGAGTTGCTGTCCCTGGCATGATTCGAGTGGTGAGCCTGATATATCTGATCTCAGCCACTCTGTCTATTCTGGCATTTGTCGGATTGATATTGGCCAATCCAACACTCAATTCATTCACTCTCTATAGCGGCTTACTACTCTTGCCGGTTGGTATAATCACAGTAGTCTGGGGCTGGCAAGACTCCAAACACCAGTACACGGCATCTGGCACCGTCGAATCGGTTCAATCTGCGGATACCACCTTCAAGGATTGAGCCCGCTCACCTCCGCTGCACCGGACAGCAAACGCTGTGGCGCTCTTGGAGTGTTCTCCCAAGAATTGATAGCAGTACCGGTTGTGTGAAATGAAACCGAGGAAATGAAAACCCTTGAAACTTTTGCTCCAGAGTGCATGTAATATTCACTCCCGACTGTAGTCGGGGGCTAGCTACCAAAATTTCTGAAAATTATCGTGCGGATGGTGGTAAAAAGTCCTTTCACAAAACGGGTTGATGCTAACGGTATTCCATTCAGCTGAGTCCAGGCAGGGTGATAATAATTTAGTATTTTCCATTGAATGTTCATTGGTCTCATTGGGAAACGGGACTATACCTGGATAAGTATGACAAACTCAGAACCGTGTATTTCCCGGGGAGGACATCGGGTGGATTTGGGGTAGTTGTCCATGTCCAGCACCCCAAGTCAATCGTGCAAAGCCCTGTGTATTATACCACAGGTGGGGGAGCGAATCCGACTCCTCAGGTTATCGATACCACCAATTCACCATTTCACGTTGAAGTCCTACCCCGGATGCTCATCACAGGGTGGTGGTGAACAGGGTTTATTAGGTTGCCGAAGTCCAAATGCAAGTACAACAGTTTTCCATGGAACCATACGGTGACAAGCGTTTGGTTACATTCTCCAATACCTATCCTTTTTATCGCTGCTCTCGCTCTCAGCAGGTGGGAGCTTTCTCGTCCGTTATTTCGCTCGCTCTGTTAACCAATGTTGCAGTGTGGCCTTTGTGGGGATTGTACCGCTACTCACCACTTCACCGTCGATTACCAAACCCGGTGTCATCAAGACGCCGAGATCGGCAAATTGGTTCACATCGGTGACCTTTTCAATCTGGGCTTCCAGATCTGCTTCATTGATCACTTCGTTACACAATGCTTCCAGTTTCTGACAATTCGGGCAGCCACTGCCCACGACTTTGATCTGTAGCATCTCAATCACCTTTCCTGGTTTGATGCGATTGACAGGATTGGCCGGATAAAAACGACAATACACTTACAACCATAGAGTATTCTCCTTTTCACTCTGGGATGATCCAAACAATGTGTTCGTTAATTTGCACGTCTCATCGGGAGTAATCCGCGGACTGCGAGACATTTTTTTGACGGTATCATTTTCGGTACCTGTTCCCAGTTGTTTTACAAATACTGTTCAGCCATTTTTAAAACAGCAATCCATAAATCATTCCGCTAATGGTGGCCATGGTGACCACTAATGTAAAGAAGAGTACCGTTTTCTGTGTACCGATCACACTGCGGATCACGAGGAGGTTCGGCAGTGAGACCGCAGGGCCTGCTAACAGTAATGCCAGGGCGGGGCCCTGTCCCATCCCATTTGATATGAGTCCCTGCAGGATGGGGATTTCTGTAAGGGTGGCGAAATACATGAAGGCTCCGACAATTGAGGCAAAGAAGTTGGCACCCATGGAATTCCCGCCGACCAGCGAGGCAATCCAGTGATCCGGGATAATCCCGCCGCTACTGCCAGGCATCCCCAGCAGAAATCCGGCCACCAGCACTCCGGCGCCGAGGAGTGGTATAATCTGTTTAGTAAAGCCCCAGGTTTCCGTGATCCATTCCGCCGGTTCTCCCGGATTGATCGAGAGAATAATTACGAGCCCAATCACTGCAACAGAAAATATCACCTGGGGATAATCCGGGACCAGAACACCGGAAATCACGACGACCAGCGCCGTCAGTCCGACCTGCCACCACGGAATCGCCAGTATACGGATCAAAGAATACATGAGCAGGACACTGGCTCCGATGACCAGTGACCATTTATGCGCATACATCCATGCCCAGAAGCCGGTTGCCTGGGCGGGTTCTCCCCACGTTGCGAAGACCAGGATACTCACGAGCACGGCAAAGTGGAAGACCGTCTGCCAGAACGGGCGGCCATCGCCGTCTTGAGGCATGGTCAATTGTGCGGCGGCTTTCCTTTGTTCTTCTTTGCGATAGAAAAAGTGCATAATCAATCCGATAACAATCGCAAACACGACTGCGCCGATGATCCGGGCAATGCCAAGCTGGAGTCCCAGCACTCGCGCCGTCAGGATGAGGGCGAGGATATTAATTGCAGGCCCGGAATAGAGAAACGCAATCGCCGGCCCAAGCCCGGCACCCCGTTTATGAATCCCCGAGAACAACGGCAGTACCGTACAGGAACAGACTGCCAAAATCGATCCGGAGACCGAAGCAATGGCGTAGGAAACCCACTTTTTGGCATTTGCACCAAAATACTTGATGACTGACGCCTGGCTGATGAAGACGGCAATCGTACCGGCAATGAAAAACGCCGGGACAAGACAGAGCAATACATGTTCCTGGGCGTACCATTTCGTCAGTGCCAGGGCATCGAATATGCTCTGACGGAATTGGGTATTTCCCACAGGGAGAAAGAACGCAAAGAGGAAAAAGCCAATGATCCATATGAGGGGCTTATATTCCGATTTCCAGTTCATGCGATTGTACTCTAAAATATCAATTTGCCAGATATCGAATTATTTATCGATTTCGCAAATCGTATATCTATCGATATTCTTAAGAGCGTCGATATCCGATTGGACGGTTTCATTTTCCAACAACCACTCTTTGATCTGCGATAGGAGTCGCTGGGCATAGGGATTGCGTCCGGACTCTTCAAGAGAATAATTGACCCAGCGGCCATCCTTTTCATCGGTAATGAAACCGGCGTTTCGGAGAATGGAAAGATGCTTCGAGACCGTCGAAGTCGCCAGGCCGAGGAGCTGGGTAATTTCGCAGACACAGAGTGGCCGAATCTGGAGCATTTTTAGGATCCGTATCCGATTCGGATCAGAGAGCGCTTTGAATGTATCCGTTACTTTCTCCATAACGATATTCCTATTAATTCGATGATTAACGAAATATTATAAACCATGAATTCTCATGGCAAGTTAAATTTGATCCGCGTAACGTGACCATTGTCGTTAAAACCTCTGCGGACTCATACATACAGGCGGTACGATCCCGCTACATACAGCTAACCCCGCCCTCTTCTTTTTCAGGCCTGCCTGTATCTCCTGACGATATCGTTGCCCAAGCGCAGCCACTATCAGTAATAGTAATAATTCCTATTTTCAGCTTTTAAATCAAATCTGATTTTTTAAATTCTCCCCATGGCGATGATATAGCGTTATTTGGAAAAGCTTTTTAATTCCAATAGACAACGAGAAACACCAACGTAACGATGAACGATAATATGATCGGTAATTCATAACGAAAAGGGGAGAGGAACGGAACATGGAAGAATCAAATGCAAGTGGATGTCCTGTTCACGGAGGGCAGTCAACGTCAGAAGCCGGTGCGGGAACCTCCAATCAATACTGGTGGCCAGAGAAGTTAAATATGGATATCCTTCGACAGCATTCCGCGTTGTCGAATCCCATGGATGAGGATTTCAACTATGCCGAGGAATTCAAAAAACTGGATTTCGAGGCGGTGAAGCAGGATCTCCATGAGCTCATGACTGATTCCAAAGAATGGTGGCCTGCTGACTGGGGACACTACGGTCCGCTCTTCATCCGGATGGCGTGGCATAGCGCGGGCACTTACCGTGTGGCCGATGGCCGTGGAGGCGGAAGTACCGGGAACCAGCGGTTTGCCCCGGTCAACGCCTGGCCGGATAATATCAGTCTCGACAAGGCACGCCGATTGCTCTGGCCTATCAAACAGAAATACGGGAGGAAACTCTCCTGGGCTGACCTGATGATACTGGCCGGGAATGTTGCCCTGGAATCTATGGGCTTTGAAACCTTTGGATTCGGAGGGGGCCGTGAAGATGTCTGGGAGCCTGAAAAAGATATCAACTGGGGACCGGAACACGAATGGCTGGCAGATGAGCGTCATGATGAGGAAGGAAATCTTGAAGGCCGTCTCGCCGCCGATCACATGGGACTGATTTATGTCAATCCGGAAGGGCCGAACGGCGAACCGGATCCGGCAAAAGCGGCGAATTTCATTCGTCAGTCCTTCAAACGCATGGCCATGAACGATGAAGAAACGGTGGCCCTGATTGCCGGTGGACATACATTCGGCAAGGTGCACGGGGCCGCTCCGGAAGACCATCTCGAAGCCGATCCTGAAGCGGCGCCAATTGAGCAGCAGGGCCTGGGCTGGAAGAATACGTACGGCACCGGTAAAGGCCCCGACACCATCACCAGCGGTCTGGAGGGCGCCTGGACTGAACAACCGATCGAATGGGATATGGGTTTCTTCGAAAACCTGTTCGAGTATGAATGGGAGCTGACAAAAAGTCCTGCAGGCAAATATCAGTGGACACCGAAGGACGAGGCTGCCCAGTCGACCGTACCGGATGCCCATGATCCGGAGAAGAAGAACCCTCCCATGATGCTCACCACAGACCTGGCATTGAAGGTGGATCCGGCGTACGAGAAGATTTCCAGACGGTTTTATGAAAATCCGGATGAATTCGCGGACACCTTTGCACGGGCCTGGTTCAAGCTGGTGCATCGTGATATGGGCCCCAAGTCGCGGTACCTGGGACCGGAAGTTCCTGAGGAAGATCTGCTCTGGCAGGATCCGATTCCGGAAGTGAACCATGAACTGATCACTGATGAAGATATCGTGGAACTCAAAGGCACGATCCTGGATTCGGGGCTCTCTGTTTCCGAGCTGGTTTCTGCCGCCTGGGCATCCGCATCCACATTCCGTGGATCCGACAAGCGGGGTGGGGCAAACGGTGCCCGCGTGCGACTGGCTCCTCAGAAGGACTGGGAGGTCAATAATCCGGAACAACTGGCTCACGTACTTGAGACGCTTGAAGGCATTCAGGAAGCGTTTAACAGCGCTCAGGCGGGCACCAAGCGCGTTTCTCTGGCAGACCTGATTGTACTGGGGGGCTGCGCTGCAGTTGAACACGCGGCGAAAAAGGCCGGGCATGACATTACTGTCCCGTTTACACCTGGACGTGCCGATGCCACAGCGGAGCAAACCGATGTGGAGTCCTTTGAGGTGCTGAAACCAATGGCAGATGGGTTCCGGAATTATAAAAACGCCGGTTATGACTGCAATACGGAAGCAATGTTAGTTGATAAAGCCCAGTTATTAACCTTGACTGTCCCGGAAATGACGGTGCTCGTGGGCGGTTTGCGTGTCCTGAACGCGAACTATGACGGGTCTCAGCATGGTGTCTTCACTGAGAATCCGGAAACACTGACCAATGACTTCTTTGTTAACCTGTTGGACTTGGGTACTACCTGGGAGTCCATTGATGATGACGATGAACTGTTTGAAGGCGTGGATAGTGCTACCGGAGAACGAAAATGGACGGCAACCCGTGCTGATCTGATTTTCGGTTCAAATTCGGAACTTCGCACTGTGGCAGAGGTGTACGGTTCCGCTGATGGTGAGGAGAAATTCGTTCGGGATTTCGTTTCCGCCTGGGACAAGGTCATGAATTTGGATCGGTTTGATCTGGAGTAACTTCCCGGGAGCAGTCAACTAACTCCAAACAATGTAGAAATGCAGTAGCCTCGCTCAGAGGCTACTGCATTTCTATCCAATCCTGCCGGCATCATTACTCATTGAACAGCTAAGTGGAATGAGCAGGCCGGGCATCCTGTCCCGGTGTCAGCTCTCCGTGCAGGTGGATTGATAAATCACTTACCCTTCCTCTCAGTTCCTATAATTCCAACGATTCTATTCAATTGAGTAATCGAAATCTTCTGGACCGTAATCCGTCGCACCTGGCACTTGGACCTGCTACGGTTTTGGATACACCAGTTTATTAGGAACAGCAATTATCTCTGGCACCTTTTGAGGGAGAATCTTTGTATCTGTGACAGATGTTGGTGAACTGGCACACCCAATGGGCTTCATTGGAGAATTGTGAGAGACTATTTTTGTTCTTCATGTTAAATTTGAGGTAATATAAACAGAATGCATGGATAACGGGGAGAATATGCATTCCTTTGGTGATATACCATGATTGGCAGTAAAATGAACGCTCAGAACAGCCCCTGCGGATGAATTTATTAATGCTAATGGAAGGGTATCATCATGAAAGCGCTGAAGAATCTCTCTGTTTTTTTGATCTCATCACTTTTCTGTATTGCATCTGTTCGTGCCGAAGACACAGAATATTTTCTTAAAATTTCAGGGAATAGACCGTACGGTATTGCGTGTGATAATAACGGACTCATGTATATGATAACTGCGCCACATGCAGGGAATGGCACATTATCAACGGTGACCCCTGATGGTACAATTACGGATATCGCCGTTCTCGAAGGGAAGTTTATCGGTCCGGGAATTTGTATCGCCACTGACAAGAGCATCTATATTGCAGTCGGTAATAAAATAATACGCGTTTTGCCAGATAGCACTGCTGACATTATCGCAGAAGGGTTTTCATTGTGTTTTGATCTGAAGAGAGATCACCGTGATAATATGTATGTGGCGGATGATTATACAGGTACTATTTATAAAATAACCCGGTCAGGTGAACAACAACTATTTTATAAGAGTGATACCTCGGGTTTATTCCTTCTGACAAGCCTCGTGATCGATCGGAGTAATGAGCATTTGTATGCAAGAGAAGGTAACCGGATACTCAAATTCAAACTGAACTCGAATAATGCTCCGGGGCAGCCGGAGATACTTGTAGACAATCTGAAATTATTCTATATGTGCAGAGACAAAAACAACAATATCTATGCAAGTACGCTCGAAAACGTCATACAGATCGATGCGCATGGAAAAACACAATATCTCTCTCAGGATTCGCTAAAGACGCCGATTGGTGTAGCTGTCGGGGGTAAAGGCTTTGATACGGAGAGCCTCTATGTTACCGTTGAAGATGGGATAGTTAAAGTACCAGTCCCAAAATAGAGAGCATCATCACAACGACCGCTGACTGGTCATGCCGGAATTCTGGGAAGACGTAAGTACATGTGGAGTTTTATTTCACATCAATTTTCTCGTTCCTGGTATGATTAGAACGAATATTCTTAATTCCTGTACACTTTCGGATGTCCGGTCACTTTTCAGACTGGTAGAGTTTCGTTGGAAATTTCCAGGCTTGTGTTGGTGAATCGGGGCTGCAGGCGAAGGATTCTGATCAGTCCACCGTATTCACCCCTTATCGAGCTAATCAGAATCAATACTCGATTGGGATAAATACTCGAAGATCCGGTTGCTATTCAACAGCTTTGGCAGAAGTTAAAAGGACAGCACACGGCGAGCGTGTGCCGGAAGAATTTACTCTGAAACAAAAAAAGAGAGGATATTAGTGATATGTAAAAAAGTGTTACGCATGGATCTGGTTAACATCAGATCACCATCATGGTAAATTGTTTGTGAATTTGATCAATATTAGAGTCGTTGGAATTTAATAGGGCAGCCTGTTGAAATAATCGCACCCCAGAGTCGTAACCGGACCGCAGAAACAGTTCCTTTTTGATTATTCCCCGGTTCATGGTACATTCGCGAAGCCTCACAGAATACCTGTTACTATTTCCTCTCCGATGAGTGTTGGGGAGGAGTGAAAAGAAACCAATAGAGAGATATCTCCAGGAGAATGAACCCGATTGAGCGACCAAAATCGCTCTTTTTCAAAGTGGTGTACTGGATTTCCAAACGGCAATATGGCAAGGTACTCACCCCGATAAAACCTCTTTATTTTTTCTTTGTGAAGCCTTTTCACAGGATGATCTGTAGTTCACTGGTAAAGCGAGCTCTGAAAACACGCGTATCCCGTACTGCGGTATCTCACCAGGGATAGGGGTATTAGTATTTCAAAAAGATTTGGGTAAAATGATATCATTTATGCATCGTTTAATAGTTATGAATCGTGTGACTGGAACTCCCGGGAGAGGGCTCGGTTCATGCGGAAGAATGCTCCATTGATTGATATTCCAATTTTGGTACAAGAGTC
>Ga0207797_1002140_pt1 | contig 13843 bp, 14 predicted proteins | sample PRCRCaboRojoPR_6_FD_187275 | JGI IMG/M metagenome (GOLD analysis project Ga0207797, IMG submission 187275) | Marine sediment microbial community from Cabo Rojo, Puerto Rico - PR CR 10% Liquid 1 (SPAdes) | ecosystem: Environmental > Aquatic > Marine > Coastal > Sediment | place: Cabo Rojo, Puerto... | reverse complement strand
CCTCCGGTGCTGGCGGTGGCTGGCACCGGCGGCGCCCCGCCGGGCTCGCTGCAACAGGAGGCGGAGTGGATGCTCTTCGGTGGGCTGAGTCTGAAGCCTTTCTACGAACGGGTCACGGGACATCAGGTGATGGAAGGGGCCGTGCGCCGCCTACGCGGTTTGAAGCCGAGCCGCCCGCCGTCGCTCTTTGAGATGGCAGTGACGGCCGTGACAGAGCAGCAGATATCGATGGCCGCAGCGTACCGAATTCGTACCAGGCTGGTGGAGGCCTTTGGCGATCGCATCCTTACGGTATCCGAGAAGGGAGAACCGTCGTACCACGCCTTTCCAGATCCAGAGCGTCTAGCATCGGCGTCTAAGGATTCGCTCCGACAATGTGGTCTGTCCGGGAGAAAGGCAGAGTACATCTTGGGGTTGGCTCGGCGGGTGGTGAGTGGGGAGATCGACTTGGAGCGGCTGCGGGATTTCTCCGACGAGGAGGTTAGGGCGGTCATTACGGACCTGCGGGGATTCGGCCCTTGGTCAGCGGACTACATCCTGGTGCGGGGATTGGGCAGACTGGATTGCGTGCCAGCCTCGGATCTGGGCGTGCGGACGGTTGTGGGGGATCTGCTGGGCGATGGCTCTCGCATGGGTGCCGAAGATGTCCGCGCGACGCTGGCGCCGTTTGAGCCCCACAGGGGCTTGGCCGCCTTCTACTTGCTCCGGTATGCGGATGTCCACAGCGGCTCGTCTAGGTAAGAGTCGACCTTTGGAAGACGGGCGAGGGCCCAGGGGCGGCAGGTTGTCCTCAAGACCGTCCCTACAAGAATCCTCTTGGGCTGCCGGTGGGACGGTTCGCCAGGGAATTGCAGGGGCGCTTGGAGACGACGAGGCTTAGAATCCACGGTCACTCGCCATACCAGGTGGCCGTGATCCACGGAGGGCCCGGTGCAGCCGGGGAGATGACACCTGTGGCGCGGTTCCTCGCCCGGTCGCGGGGCGTTTTGGAGCCGATCCAGACAGCAGAATCGGTGAAGGGACAGATTGGCGAACTGCGCAAGGTCCTGGAGCGGGAGGCTTCGCTGCCCGCTGTGCTGGTGGGCTTCTCCTGGGGGGCATGGCTGAGCTTCATGCTGGCTGCGCGCCACCCGGGGCTGGTGCGGAAGCTCATCCTCGTGAGTAGCGGTCCCTTCAGATCCGATGATGCCACCGGGCTGCGTGCTGCGCGAATGGGACGTCTGACGGAGGTCGACCGTAACGCGTTCGAAGCGGCGTTCGCGGATCTGAGACGTGGCGGGAAGGACGATCGGAGCGCGGCGCTGGCACGGCTCGGACGCCTAACTCGGAAGGCCGACGGGTATGATCCTCTCCCCGAGGCACCGGAAGAGAAGGTCCTTCCGGACGCCGCGGTTTTCGAGAAGGTCTGGCGGGAGGCCGCGGAATTGAGGCGGCGCGGCGTGCTCCTGGAGATGGGTTCGAGAATCACGTGTCCGGTGGTGGCCATCCACGGGGACTACGATCCTCATCCGGCAGAGGGTGTGCGCGGCCCGCTTTCTGCGGTTCTTGAGGACTTCCGATTTGTACTCCTCGAGCACTGCGGGCACAAGCCCTGGATTGAGCGGCAGGCGAGGAAGGCCTTCTTCCAAGCTCTGGATGGAGAGATCCGGGAGACCCTCGCGTAACCCCTCATCGCACCTGGTTGCCCACGGCATTCACAGCGCTATAATGACGGCGTGTGCTCGATCGATCGATCTCAGTTCCCGATCTCACGGGCCGTTCTGACGCTGCTGGTCGCCGGCTTGATGTTAGCAGTGCGTTCTGCGACCGATGCACACGCGGCACTGCTGCGGCAAGCCGAGACGCACGCGGAGAGGGGGGAGCGCACGGCTGCAGTGGCCGCCTACGGGCGGCTGGCGGAGCTGCGCCCACGAAGCCCCGCGCCGCACCTGGGGCTCGCCGGGGTCTACCTCGCGTGGGGCCGAGTGGAGGAGGCGTTGGAGGCTCTCGCCGAGGCTGAAGAGCGGGGGGCGAAAGCCGTTGAGGTGGCGAGGCTACGCGCCTTCGCCCACGCCCGGAGGGCGGAACGCTCGGTAGAGGAGAGGGTCTCTGGCTGGACCTCGGCCGCGGAGCACGGGGCGCGGGCTGTGGCTCTGGGGGGATCCGATCTCGACCTCCGAGCGCTGGTGGCCGAGGCACATCTGGCGTCGCGGGACTGGGCGTCCGCCGCCGCGGCCTATGAGGCGATGGTGCGAGTGGATCCCTCTCACGCCGTCGCTCACGAACAGCTTGGGGCCTTGGGACTTGGTGTGGATCGAGCGGCGCGTGACCATCTACTGGAGGCGGGCACAGATCTATCGCATCGGCTTCTGGTCGTGCTCGATGGACCTGAGGGTGCACAGCCGGCCCGGGACCGGCACGCGGCGGCCGGTCAGGTCCTGTTCCAGCACCGAGCGTGGGCTCTAGCCGCGCGCCATCTGGAATTGGCTCTTGAGGACGGCGGGACGGATGGGCTCATACTGGCGTATCTGGGGCATGCCCTGGATCAGATGGGGTACCGCCGTGAAGCGCAAGGTCACCTGAGGGAGGCTGTGGAGCTGGCTCCAAGCTGGGTGATACCCCGTACGTTCCTGGGTCTTCATCACGACCGCTGGGGGAGCATTGGAGCGGCTCGAGAGGCGTATGAAAAGGCGTACGATCTGGACCCGCGGAGCGCGGCGCTCTGTCTAGAGATCGGCCAGACGTGGGCAGCGGAGGGAAGGTACGTGGCCGCCGAGGTTTGGCTCCGAGAGGCCGCGTCGCTGGATCCGGAGGCTCCGGCCGTCTGGGAGGCCCTGGCGCGCTTCTATCTGAATCACCACATAGTGTCCAACGACCGGGCCGTCGCGGCCACGGAGCGTCTTCTGAGCCTGGCCCCGGAAGAGGCAGAGGCCCACGACTTGAGGGGCTGGGCTGCCATTCAGACGGGAGGATATGGGGCAGCCGAGACCCATCTGGCTCGCGCCCTGGAACTTGATCCGGATCTGGCAGCGGCATACTATCATCTAGGATTACTCCGAGACGCTCAGGGACGCGAGAAGGACGCAGAGAGGGCCTTCCAACGGGCCATTGATCTCGATACGGAAGGGGGCCTGGAGGGGCTGGTTGAACGGTCCAATTGATCCACGGCCATTCCATGTGGGCCGTTGTTTCTCTCCAATTTGTCTCCAATTCGGAGTCATGCTAGAATTGGCGGCAGTCAGGCGAGTGGGGGGCGTGAACCACGTGGGGCGGATTTGACGGGCAAATTCAGCCCTACGGTGGGTCAGGAGAAGCGGTGGCAGGACATGCGGTCTTGGTGATCGAGGATGATCCTCGGTCCGTGAAATTGATGAAGCTGATACTTGCCTCTCAGGGGTACGAGGCTGTTATCGCGGTGAACGGCAGGGAGGGACTGGAGACGGCAAGGACCCGCGCGTTCGATCTGATCTTGCTTGACCTCATGCTCCCGGAGATCGATGGGTTTGAGGTGCTGCGCCAGCTCCGGGCCGACCCAGATTTGATCGACGTGCCGGTGGTGGTGACATCGGCAAGGGCAAGGCCCACGACGAAGCAAGAGGCTGTGGATCTCGGGGCGAATTTCTACCTGACGAAGCCCTATAGAAAAGCGGAGCTCTTGGAGGTCATCGCGTCGTTTGTGAACGACGGGGGATGAAATCGGCCCCTTCCAGGGTTCGGGCCTTGGGTTGACCGGGGCCTTGCTTGCCCTTCACGACAAGAGGCACGGCCCGCGTAGCGCTCTGCTTTCCCTCAGTCGATGATGCTGTAGCCGAATCTAAGACCAGAGAAAGCGGGTCCCCCAAGGGAGCCGCTTTCGCAATTCTGGTGATGCGGATGCCGAGATTTCACCGGCCCGTCCGGAGGGGTCAGTAGTCGATGACGGCGGTGCCCCGAACGGACGCGAGCGAGTCGTGTCCGTGTTCTCGCATATAGGCTCTAAGCTCTCCGCAGGCCTCCTCGAAAACGGATATGCCTCGGCGCTGGATCGCGGACCCGATGCTGACTGCCGTGGCCCCCACTAACAGCATCTCCACGATGTCGCGGCCACTGCTCACGCCACCGGTCGCGACGACGGGCACGTCGACGGCGCGACAGATGTCGTGGACGCAGCGGACCGCGATCGGGCGGATACCGGGCCCGCTGAGCCCGCCGGTCCCATGAGCCAGGACGGGACGCCGGGTCTCTACGTCCAGAATCAGGCCCGGTCCGACGCTGTTGATGGCCGTGATCCCGTCGGCGCCGGCCTCCACCACGGCCTCAGCGATCTTGCCGATGTTCGTGACATTGGGCGAGAGCTTGACCAGGACAGGCACGTCGGTGTAGCGCTTCACGCGCCGGGTAACCTGGGCGGAGACGTAGGGATCTGCCGCAAACATCTGCTGATAACGATCGTCCAGGTTGGGACAGGAGACGTTGACCTCTATGATGTCCGGTTCCGCCTCGGAGATGAAGCGGGTTATTGTCCCGAAATCGTAGATGGTGTCGGCGAAGATGCTGGCGATGACCGGGACACCCAACGGCTCCAACACGGACTTGGCCGCCTGGATCTCCTCCACCATGACCTCGACCCCGGGGTTGGAGAGCCCGACGGCGTTGATCAGCCCCGGCCCCCAGTGGAGAATGGTTGGATTCGGATACCCGGAACGGGGCTTCAAACTGCAGGATTTGGTGGTCACGGCGCCGGCACCGCAGCGCGCCACCCGGCCGAGGACGGCATGGCTCAGCCCGAGGACGCCCGAGGCGAGGACGGTCGGGTTGGGCAGGCGACACCCACACAGGTCTACTGAGATGTCGATCGGACTCATCTTACCTAACCGCTGGTACGTGCGAGATAGGTGAGAACCTCTTTGTGCTGCGCCTCGCTGATGCGGTCGCAGTCCGCTAGCTCCCCCAAGAGATCGGTCAACGTGAGGACTGCGTGGAGGCGGTATCCATGCTCGGCGAGATCGGCAGCACCTCCCTGCTCTCGGTCAATGAGCACGAGGACGTCATGGACAACCAGATTGGCAGCCCGCAGCGTCTCGATGGCCTCCAGTTTGCTGCCGCCGCGGGTGATCAGATCGTCGACAAGCAGCGCCGTCTCGCCAGCCTCGAAGGCCCCCTCGATGGCCCGCCGGGTCCCGTGCTGCTTTACCTCACGGCGTGGGTAGATCATCGGACGATCCATCGCCAGCGCCATGGCCACGCCGATAGGAAGCGCAGCGTAGGGTATGCCTGCGATCCGGTCGAAAGAAAGCTCCTCAGCGCGCTCCGCGAGGGCATCGGCCACGCGGCGGAGCAGGTGAGGCTCGCTCACGAGCAGACGTAGATCGATGTAGATGGGGGATGTGAGACCCGACTTAAGCTCAAAGGTGCCGAACTTAACGCACCCGCTGTCGTAAAGGGCCCGAGCCAGTTTTTTGACGTGATCCTTCATCGGAGAGCCTTTCGATGTTGGTTGATGCGGTCCCTGGTTGCCTGCGCCGCCTCACGAGCTGCCTCGGCGAAGTCCTGCCCGGAGGACGCGTAGATGATGCCCCTGGACGAGTTGATGACGGGTCCGACAGCCTCCATCGACGGGCCGTGGAGGACGGCCTGCTCCAGGTTGCCGCCCTGAGCGCCGATGCCTGGAATGAGGAAGGGGAGGCGCGGTGCGTCGCCCCGAACGATGCTGAGCTCCTCGGGGTAAGTGGCTCCTACTACGAGGCCGCAGGTCCCAGCCAGCTGCTCGTCCCAACTGTCCGCGAGCTGTGAGACCCGGCGGTAGAGAGGCCCGCTGCCGACGTCGAGGTCCTGAAGGTCCGGCGCCGATGGGTTGGACGTGCGCGCGAGGAGGAAGACGCCTCGGTCCTCCGAGGATAGGAAAGGTCGAAGGGTGTCCAAGCCCAGATAGGGATTGGCCGTGACGCCGTCAACCCCGAGGGTCTCAAAGGCCGCGCGAGCGTAGGCTTGCGCCGTGTGACCGACGTCGTTGAACTTCCCGTCCAGAATCACGGGAATGTAGCCGGGCATCTCCTCGATGAGCTGCTTGAGCGCTTCAAGGCCTGCCGCGCCCTCAGCAAGCCAGAAACCCAGGTTTGGCTTGTAGGCACACACGAGGTCGGAGGTGTGCTTGACGATAGCGCGCCCGAATGCGAGCAGCGGATCCGGCGCAGACCGCACATCGGCGGGCAGACGTTCCATCACAGGATCGAGCCCGACACAGAGCCAGGAGTCATTCCGCCGCTGTGCCTCTCTCAGCTTGTCCTTGAAGGTCATTCGATTTGTCACTCCTCTTTCGTTGGTGGGGCTTCGTCTTGGCTGTCGAATCTGTGTCGGGCGTGTATTGTACAACATGCAGCGAATCCTGCCACCCGACGCGACCAATGCGCGTACGCGCGAAAACGACCGCGCCCAGAGGGACGCGGTCGTGGGGCAAGAGGAATCGATCAGCGGGGCGAAAGTGCGGCCCGAGCCTCAGGCTTCGGCGTAGAAGCTCAAACCGATCGTCCCGGGTCCGGCGTGCGTACCGATGACGGGACTGACAGGTGCTAGATAGACCTCGGAGAGATCAAAACGTTCCCTGGCGCTGTCGGCCACAACCTGGCTGTCCTTTCGGCAGCCCACATCGATGACAGCCAACTCGGCCATTGACTTGCCGCTGAGGCTCTCCTCCGCCCGATCGAGCATCTCGGTCACCGCACGCTGCTTCGTGCGGATCTGGCACAGGGGCTCGACGCATCCGTCGTTAAGGTGCAGTAGCGGCTTTATGTTTAGCATCGTGCCCAGGAAACGCTTAGCGCTGCCTATGCGTCCCCCCTTATGGAGGTACTCCAAGGTATCAACGGTGAAGAGGACGGTCAGCCGCTGCCGTATCGCATTGGCTGTCTCTGCAACCTCAGACGCTGAGCCCCCGGCAGCTGCCCTGCGCGCTGCAGCTAGGGCCATGAAGCCAAGGCCCATGGTGGTCGAGAAGGAGTCGATCACGGTGATGTTCAGATCCGGCAGCTCCGCCGCCGCCGCTCTCGCGGAGTCAACGGTGCCGCTGATCTTCGACGAGATGAAGGCTCCGACTATTGTATCTGTTCCTTCTTCATCGGCGACGCGGCGGTAGAAATCGACGAACTCGCCCACCGATGGCTGGGACGTGCTGGGGACCGTATCCCGTTCCTGGAGCAATCGGTAGAAGTCTTCTGGATAAATGTCAACGCCATCGCGGTACCGCTCGTCTCCCCAGATGAGCCAGAGGGGGATGGCGGGAATGGTCAGCCCGTCCAGTGCCTCGTCCGGAATGTAGGCGGTGCTGTCGGTGATCACTGCTACGTTGCTACCCGTCATAACTGCCTCCTAGGTTAAGTCCTTGCTAGGCCATCGAGTAAAGATTCCAGTAGGATGAAACACGCGAAGCGCCGCTCCGTTGCGCCAACGAAGGTGGATGACGACTGCGGGATTACCTGGTGGTGACGATGGAGCCGCAGTAGGGGCACTCGGCCGACCGAGCTTGATGCCAGATGACCTCGTCGGGGACCAGTGGTGCGCCGCATCCCCCGCACCGGTCGGGCAGCCATCCCCGGGCGGGCCCCGGCCCAGGGGAAGGCGGCGCCTCCCACGCATCGTCGCCGATGTCGAGCTCCTTGCGGAGCCTTTGTGTCTGCTCCTCTAACTGAACGGCCTCGGCCTCGAATCCCTCCTCCCGCAGTCTGGCCGCTGCCCGAGAGGCTACCTGTGCTGCGCGGTGAACCCGCCCCTGGCTTACTAGCCCACGCAGGGCCCCGTCGAGCTGTTCTATCGCTTGTTGGGGGCGTTGGTCTGCGAGGAGAGCGTGAGAGGCGCGGATGGCTAGGTGGGCTGCCCGGACGGGCATTCCGCGGCGCCGGGCGCCCTCGGTTAGGCGTACGAACAACTCTGCCGCCTCCGCGTGTCGGCCCTGCTCCATGAGCGCATTGGCGCGGATGAGGCGTCGAGGCAGGCCGGGCCGCACACGGCGCGACGGACGACGTGGTCGGCGGCGGCCTGCACTGATAGGTGGGCGCCCGAGGGGTTTGGGGTGCATCGGCTACCTTTCCTGTGATCGGAAGATGGATTGACCGGCCCCTAGTGCCCGGGGGTCTCCAACAGGAAATCCATAGCGATGGCTACCATGCCGGCAACGAGGGTGCGGAGGCCGCCCCCGATCAGACTCCGCTTAGAAACGTGGCCCAGAAAGAGCCCAAGGCCGAAGAGCGCGATAAGGGCAGTCACGATGGCGAGCAGATAGCTGGTCCCCACATCCCCGATGAAGCTAACCAGGAAGGGGGGATCAAGACCACGAGAGCGGCAAGGAATGGGGCTAGCCCATCGACGACGGAGACGATGACCACGGCAAGACGAGACGCACGCCCGATCTTGGTATCGCTCTGGTCCACGAGGCAGGCCCGTTCAAGCTCACTCAGGTCGCGCTGCCGTTCAGCAGTCTCCGTGAGATACGCACCCCAGAGCCCGGAGACGCCCATGGCAATGGATGTCGCGATGCCGGTGCGTATGGGCTTAGCGAGGTCCCGAACGCCAGCCAGATAATTGCCCATAGGGACGCCGATGGTTGTGAGCACGCCGTCGAAGGCGTTCATAGCGAAGTAGCGTCGGGCGATCTCCGCCACGCCGGCGATGCGGCTGTACTCACGAACGCTCTTGACCTGTTCACGAAGCGTCCGCGCGCGCCAATTGTCTCTTCCATGGCTAGTCTTGAGGCGTTATGACGTCCTCAATGAGGACCTTGCCGGCGGCGACCTCGTCGATAGAATGAACGGCTGCACCATTCTCCTCAATCAGGTCGATGATCTCCTGATAGGGGACATTATGCCCCTCCACCGTCAGTTTCGCGTTTTCTACGCGGCGGTCTATCTCATAGATCGAGATATTGACCCCATCCACGCCTTCGAAGTCGGCCAGCATTTGCACCAGCGTGACGATACTGGGCTCAAGGGGCTTGAGCACGTCGATGACGACACGTCGCAGATTCCCCACGTAAGCTACTCCTCCAAGGGTATGAGCTTCCGTCCAAAGGTCAGGTACCCGGTGTGCGGCGTCAGCCGGTCCTTCGGCCTGAGACGGGCAGAAACGGTCTTGTACGGGCGCAGCAGGATCTCCTCGACCTCAACGAGACAGAAGTCGGCGGCCTCAAGAGCCCGGATGAGATGGATCACCTGGTTGGCTGTGGGCAGAATGGATCCGAAGAAACCCCCGCCTCCGAGGGCGGCGTATGCTTGGTCGACGTAGTCCCAGGGATTCGGCACGTCCAGAAAGAGGGCATCGGCGTCCCGCTCGTCGAAGCCGGCGCCGATATCACGGTGCTTAAGGGTCACGTAGGGCGTCAGATTGAGTTGGCTCAGGTTCTGACGGGCCACCCTTTGGACGTCGGCGCGGCTGTCGTAGGAGGTAACGTGTCCGCCGGGGTGAACGGCCCGTGCGAAGACCACGGTGAGCCCACCGCTGCCCGTTCCGGCCTCGACGACGTTTCGGCCAGGAGCGATATCCATCTTCATCAGAATGTAGCCTGCATCCTTCGGATAGACGATCTGGGTGGTCCGCTCCAGGTTGCGGAGAAGGTCATCGGTGGAGGGGCGGAGAAGGATAAGCGGGACTCCGAGGTGCGTCCTGGCCTCCGTGCCCCAGGGCACACCAATCAAGTCGTCGTGGGCCACGGTTCCACGGTGGGTGTGGAAAGCCGCGCCAGGCTCCAGCCGGATGACCGATGTCTTCTGATCGCGCCCAAGGAGCAGGGCCAGACCACCGGGCTGGGCTGTCGTCGTATCTTGGTCAGTACTCAATGGTTTCTTGCTTGCACAGGCGTTCTCGTGAGCGTCGGAGGTCGTTCGACATGGGCACTGAGCCTGGCCAGCCTGGTCCCTCGGGGGGCTCGGCGGCAATCTGCCGCTCCACGACGGGCGGCCAGGTCCCGCATCCAACTTGCGCAGCGAGACAATTATAGCTCCGTTGATCGACTGTGCAACCTGGCGCCGCCAGCCGAGCGGCTTGCTGGGTGTGTCTTTCGGTGGGCTGCGCACCGCTCAGTCACGTGCAGGCGACCCCACGCTGAGAGGCGCGCGTGACAACAGATCTGGGGCGGGGGGCGTGCGGGACGCGACGCGCTGGCTCTGCCTATTCCTTCGCGTCGGACCCTCGTCCTGGCTTGGCCTCCACGTCCGGTGGGCCTGGGGCGTCGGATTCCGTCTCGAGCGGTGTGACGAGCACCTTGTCGACTCGGTGCCCGTCCATATCGATGATCTCGAATCGCTGGTCGTAGAAGTCGAACTGCTCGCCCTCGTTAGGGATGCCATCGAGCTTTGTCATGACGAAGCCGCTCACGGTCTGGTAGCCGCGGTAGACGTCCTCCATCTCTTTCTCGAGTCCGAGGACGGCCCAGAGGCGATTGACGTGGAGCAGCCCATCGACTAGCCAACTCCCGTCTTCGCGCCGCTGCGCCCGAGGCTCGTCAGGCTCGCCCTCGGCCGGTATCTCACCGGCAATCGCCTCGAGGATGTCCATATCTGTAACGATCCCCTCAACGCTTCCGTACTCGTCCGTCACCAGCGCAATGTGCTTTCCCTCCTGCTTGAAGATCTCCAGCACCCGCAGGGTGGACATGCTCTCGGGCACGAAAAGCACCGGGCGCAGCGAGGCTCGGATGTCGAAGGGCTCATCTTTCAGTTCACGGACGACCAGGTCTTTTGTGTAGAGGATGCCGATCGCGTTGTCAGGATTCCCCTCCATGACCGGGAAACGGGAGTGTTTCGCGCCGAGGAGGATCCGACGAGCCTCTTCCTCGGGGTCCTCCACATCGATCCACTTGACGTGGGTGCGGGGGGTCATGAAGGCATCGACCCGCCATTCATCGAGACGGAGGACGCTCTCGATCATATCACGCTCCGACGCCTCGAAGACACCCAGCTCCGTGCCGTGCTCCACCATCGTCTCGATCTCCTCGGCCGTGACACCGGGCTGCGCAGGGGCTTTCACGCCCAAGAGGCGGACCACGGCGTCGGTGGAGATGCTCAGCAGCCAGACGATGGGGCGGGCGATCCGTGCGAGAGCCTGCATCGGGCCGGCGACGAACCCGGCCACCTTCTCCGGATTGTTCAGCGCCAGTCTCTTGGGCACCAGCTCGCCTACGACGAGGGACACGTATGTGACGCCCAGCACGACCACCGTGATGGCGATGGCATCGGCGTAGGGTTGGAGGGCAGGAAGCCCAGATAGCGCGGAAGCGATGACGCGCGCCAGCGTCGCCTCACCGAATGCGCCGGCGACGATACCGATCATCGTGATGCCGATCTGGATCGTGGCTAGGAATTGCGTGGGATCATCGGCCAGTTGAAGGGCGGCCTCGGCACGTTCATCCCCCGTCTCCGCGGCGCGGCGCAGGCGGGCTCTACGTGCCGACACGACGGCCGTCTCTGACATCGCCAGAATCCCGTTCAGGACGGCGAAGAAGAAGATAGTGACGGTATGGAAAACCGGATTCATGCTGCCTTCGTCCACTCCCATTGGGTGGTGCATCCTGAAGTTGCTAAATCGTCGGGCGCGCGAGTGTTTGGCAGCGACCAAGCCGACGTACCAAGTCTTGGCACTGCCTCAGCGATTCCCAGCAACACGGCCCTTGACCGCAGCCGCGGATTCCTCACGCCGCGATTCAGGCGAGGCATTCGCGGCCACAACACCAGGGACCGGCGTCCTCCGCGAGCGGATGGGTCTCGCGATACTCGTGCAGAGGTATTATACACCAAACCGGCTTTTCTGCTATATAACTCGCGGCATTATAGGAGAGGTGGCGCGGAGGTGCGCAGCAGAGCAGGTCAGGCCGGGCCATCAGCCATCACGCGGGATGTCGTCAAGTCCGAGAGGCTGGGCAGCGCATCGTGTTCCGGTTCGCGGCGCTGGGCGTTTGACTTGACGGCGCGATAGTGGTACACTTGCGTGGTCAGGTATCATCTCTATCCTATTGCACCCGGCTGGTGTTGACGCTACGCAAGGAGGCTTCTGATGGCGGAGGAAAGGAAGTTAGTCGTCTGCATCGAAGACGAGCCTGAGATGATCGATCTAGTCAAGCTCATTCTCCGGCGGGCCGACTTCGAGTTCGTGGGCGCTGTTGGAGGTCGTGAGGGCCTCAATACTGTGCGTCGACTGAAGCCGGACCTGGTGCTCCTCGACTTGATGATGCCCGATGTCGATGGGTGGGAGGTCTACCGGCAGATGAAGGCGGACGACCAGTTGAAAGGCATCCCGGTCATTGTCATCACCGCCAAGGCCCAGAGCATCGACCGGGTGTTGGGCCTCCACATTGCCAAGGTAGACGACTACATCACCAAGCCTTTTGGTCCGCACGAGCTTCTGGAGAGCGTGAACAGCATCCTCGGTATGGAGAGCACGGAGTCGGAGGTGACTGCGTAGGGTACGCCAGCGGTGGCGGCGGAGCGGTGGCGGGGCTCCGGTCCGGGACGCGCTCCTCAGTGCAGGCAGCAGGGATGGTCTCTGGTCGTTCACTCTCAGGCGGTGTGGGTCAGGTGCGGTTGGCATCCAGTTTTCTCCGGGGCAACAGCGGGTCCCTCCTCTCGGTTCGAAGCGATGACGGCGTCCCGTAGCTCCCCGAAGTCAGGCGGGCGACAGACAACTATTGCGGTCATGGCGGCGATGGCGCGGACACAGGTTCCAGACCATCGCCGTTCTGTTTGTGTGGGTGAATCACTGCGCGGGCGGCGAAGGGGAGTCGCGACGGATCGGCCGAGGTGTGGCCCCCCCTGGGCGCTGACGATCCCACGATCGTCGCCTGGCCTTGCTGCGGGTGTCTTGTGCTTCGGATGGGGCTGAGAGTTAGGGGAGGATGAGGATGGAACTACAGGTGGTGCGCATTGAGAAGCCGGAAGCTTTGAATGTGATCCTGGGTCAATCCCACTTCATCAAGACGGTTGAGGATGTGCACGAGGCATTGGTGACCGCTGTACCGGGCATCCGTTTCGGACTTGCTTTCTGCGAGGCCTCGGGCCCTGCCCTGGTGCGGGCCACGGGCACGGCCGATGAACTGGTCGAGCTGGCCAAACAGAATGCCCTGGCTCTCGCCGCTGGTCACTGCTTCGTCCTATTCCTGGGTGAGGGATTCTATCCCATCAATGTGCTGAACACGGTAAAACGAGTGCCCGAGGTCTGCCGCATCTACTGCGCAACCGCGAATCCGGTTGAGGTGATTCTGGCGGAGACGGATCAAGGACGGGGCGTGGTCGGCGTGGTCGACGGTGTCAAGACGAAGGGCGTGGAGACTGAAGAGGATGTGGAGGATCGGAAGGCACTCTTGCGCGCGATCGGGTACAAGCTCTAGCTTTCGAACCGTACCTGAATGCAGGCTGGTCGAGTTGCCGCTCCTCTGGCGTACTGACTAAGTGGTGAGTACTGACCGACTGCTCGAGTTGTTCCTGAGCGCCAACCAACTGAAGCGGGTGGCGCGCACCGGCTGGGTGATGCGCGGGGTGGCGGATGCGGAAAGCGTCTCCGATCACTCATATAGCGTCGCGTTCATAGCGTTGACTCTGGCCGATTTCGTCGAAGAAGACCTGGACATCAGGAAGCTCCTCACGCTAGCTCTGCTCCATGATCTCCCCGAGGGAATCCTCAGCGACATCCCGTCACCGGCGGCCGTGCATCTCCCCGACGGCGCCAAGGAGAAGGCCGAGGTCAGTGCCCTGAAGGCTCTACTCGAAGGCCTGCCGAGGGCTGAGGAGTGGTGCGCGTGGTGGCAAGAGATTGAGGAGCAGGCGACGATCGAGGGACGGCTGGTCCACGATGCGGACCGGCTCGACCTGTTGCTCCAGGCTTTCGTCTACGAGCAGACGACGGGGAA
>Ga0207797_1002139_pt1 | contig 13846 bp, 12 predicted proteins | sample PRCRCaboRojoPR_6_FD_187275 | JGI IMG/M metagenome (GOLD analysis project Ga0207797, IMG submission 187275) | Marine sediment microbial community from Cabo Rojo, Puerto Rico - PR CR 10% Liquid 1 (SPAdes) | ecosystem: Environmental > Aquatic > Marine > Coastal > Sediment | place: Cabo Rojo, Puerto... | reverse complement strand
CCGTGAACGAGAAGACGGAGCTCCTCGACTACGACGAGATCGAGGAGCTGGCGCTCAAGCATCGGCCCAAGCTGATCATTGCCGGCTACACCTCCTATCCGCTCCAGCCGAATTGGGCCAAGTTCCGGCAGATTGCCGATCGGGTGGGGGCCTACCTGCTGGCCGACATCGCGCACGTCGCGGGGATGGTCATCGCCGGGGCCTACGCCACGCCCCTGCGCGATGCCGACGTGGTGACCTTCACCACGCATAAGACCCTCGGCGGACCGCGCGGGGCCTGTATCCTCACCACCGATCCTGACCTCGCTCGGGATATTGATCATGCGGTTTTCCCGGGTCTGCAGGGGGGGCCTCACGTGAACAAGTTCGCTGCAATGGCGACGGCCTTCCGCCTGGCGCAGACGGAGCAGTTCCATCGGCTCCAGCATCAGACGGTGGCCAATGCCAAGGCCCTCGCTCGTGCTCTGACCGATCAGGGGCTGCGCGTGCCCTGCGGCGGGACCAACACACATCTGCTCCTGCTGGACTGTAAGACGGTTCGCGGGCGGGACGACACGCCCTTGATGGGCGGGGTGACCGCCACGATTCTCGATCTGATCGGCATCGTGGTGAACAAGAACACTATTCCGGGCGATACCTCGGGCGCGTACCCCAGCGGCGTCCGCTTCGGCACGCCTTGGGTGACGCAGCGCGGTCTGCGGGAGGAGGAGATGGAGCAGATCGGATCCATTGTGGCCCGGGCTATGAAGGCCATCGAGCCCTTCAGCTACACGTACGTCGGCGGCCCGGCCTATCGGGGGAAGATCCCTTTCGACGTCTTGGAAACGCTGCGTCTGGAGGTGGCGGACCTGGCGGACGAGGCGGGGGTCGATTTCGAGCCTCCCTGCAGCGGGTACCCGCATCACTGTCTGGTGCCGGAGCTGCGGGAACGTCAGGGCGAGGTTGGCCTCATCGAGCTCGAGGGGAATGGTGCGGCCTCCTTTGTGGAGAAGATCACGCCCGTGGACCTCGACGACCTGGGGGACGACGAATGGCGCCAGATCGCTCTCCTGGATGCGGACGGCTGCCCGCTCAGTCAGGTGCATATCCAGCGCGTCGGATTCAGTTACAATCGGTATCGGATGCTGGCGCCCTCGGAGGACGTGCAGTCTGTGATCGCCTGGCTGCGCCACCTCTCCGATGGGTACGTTCTCTTCGACCACGAGCTCATCGAGGCGAAGCTGCCCGGCCCGGTGGTGGTACGTGATCTAGGACCCGGCGACGAGCTCCTCGGCGGGAGACAGCCTTCGGAGGTTGAGGCTGACTCTTCCGAGGTTTCCGACAAGCCGTACTATATCGGCCTCACCGCTGAGGGCTACCGGGAGCCCGAGGGTGAGCCGCGGCCCAACTTCGATTGGTCGCCCTTCGAGGATCACGGCGCGGACGAGCGGTTGAAGGCCACGGTGCTGCACGATTGGCACGAGGAGCAGGGAGCGCGGATGGCGCCTTTCGCCGGATGGGAGATGCCGCTCTGGTACACGTCCATCGGCGACGAGCATCGGGTGGTCCGCGGGGCTGCAGGCCTCTTCGACGTCTCGCACATGGGCGTCTTCGACGTCAAGGGCCCCCACGCGGCCTACTTCCTCAATCTGGTGACTGCGAACGACGTGACTGCCCTGCGGCCCGTCGACTTCGGCCCCGGCGAGGCGGAGCCTGGGGAATCCCAGTACTCCTTCCTCTTGAAGCCGGACGGTTCGGTCATCGACGATCTCATCATCTACCGCCTGAGCCCGGCCCGCTTCATGCTGGTGGTAAACGCAGCCAACGCCGAGAAGGACTATGCCTGGCTCCGGGCGGTCAACAATCGTGAGGTCTGCATCGATGCGGACCGGCCCTGGGCTCAAACGAGCTTCCAGTCTGACCTGCGGAACCTCCACAGCCCAGAGGAGAGTTACGCCTGGCTGGTCGACCTGGCCCTCCAGGGGCCCCGCTCCCTCGACATCCTCTTGTCCCTCGTGAACGCCGGTTCCTCCTCCACGGCTGCCAGCGCGCTCTGTCGGCGGCTGAGGATGATGAAGCGCACCGAACTCATCGACGCCCACGTGCCCTCGTCGCGCGCCGCCGGTGGCGTCTACGACCTGATCATCGCCCGGACGGGCTACACGGGGGAGCGCATGTCCTTCGAGATCTTCCTCCATCCCGACGCCGTCGAGACGTTCTGGAATGAGCTCCTGGAGGTTGGAGAGCCCTTCGGACTGCGGCCCGTCGGCCTAGGGGCGCGGGACAGTCTGCGCATCGAGGCTGGCCTGCCCCTGTACGGGCACGAGCTGGCCGGGCCGCTGGATCTCCGCCCGGACGATGCGGGGTTGGCGGGCTACGTGAAGATGCACAAACCGTTCTTCGTCGGCCGCGCGGGGTACGCAGCGCACGCTGCCGAGCGGGACCGGGCCGTCGCGCGCTTCCGCGTGGAGGAGAGGGGTGTGCGGGTGCCGAAGCAGGGCGACGCAGTGACCGACAGTCGGGGGCGCGTCATCGGCCAGGTGACATCCTGCGCGCAGGACACGGAGGGGTTCCTCGTCGGCCTTGCGGCAGTGGATCGGCGGTACACGGAGAGGGGGACCGAGCTGCGCATCTTCCCGCGGCCGTCTCGGGGTACTTGGGACAAGCCGTATGAGGAGCTCGAGGTCGGCGACCGGGTGACGATGCACCTGGAGGCGCAGGTGATTCGGCGGTTTATGTAGGTCACGGAGGGCACCAAGGGCAGTGGGGGTATGAGGAGCGGCGGATAGGGAGACGTGCTGTACCGCTTGAGAAACGGAAATCACGAATGGCACGAACGGGCGAATGAGACGAATGGAGGAGTGAGAGCGGCGGCGGGTATGGAGACCCGCCGTACGTCACCTGGTGGGGCTTGTGCTCCCGGCGGCTATCGGTTTGGCTGGCAAAACTACCGAGGGCACAAAGGACGCCAAGGCCAAGTCAGTCGGCGAAGGTGATCCGCAGGACCCCCTGCTCGTCATATTGATAGAGGGCGAAGAAAGGGGGATCCTCGGGGCCCATCGCGAGCACCTTGGGCAGCAGCATCGGCAGATCCTCAACCAACTCTAGCTCGAGTATCCGGTCCGCTGGGACCCACTGCGGCACGCCCTCCTCCGACGGCCGGACGGCCCGGTCCGCCACGTCCGCGGTGAATACGAATACGAGTATCCCCGTGTTCGGCTCCTCCACAGGGATGTTGATCACCCCCCGCAACCGCACGTCCTCCACGGCCAGCCCTGTCTCCTCTTGGATCTCCCGTACCGCTGCCGTACGCACGTCCTCTTCCGGCAGCACGTGCCCGCCGACGCCGTTGTAGAGGTTGGGCCAGATCCGCTTGTCCGGCGCTCCCCGCAGCAGCAGAACGTCATCCCCGTTGGTGATGAAGGAGAGGGTGCGGGGGACCGTCTGGTAGCGGTCAGGGACGATGGTTTGGGGTGAGGGGGTCATGGGTTACGGAGTAGGGAGTAGGAGGTCATGTCCCCGAACCGATCGACGCGGTAGTATCGTGTTTGGCAGGCTTCCCAGATTGTTGATGTGGCGCGCGTCCGGCGCGGCCTGTCTGCCCATATCGACCTCCGGCGTCAACGTGGTTCTTTCCTGGGTTCGTTTGGCGCCTTTCGCACGCCGCACGCGGCGGGTCGTGCGCTCTGACGCTACCCCGGTTGAAACCTGGTCGGATCAATCGCGACGGCGTCCCCCGCCGAGGAGGAAGACGTAGTAGAGCAGCGTCGAGACCGCCTGGGCCAGGGCCGCTACGTAGGTGAGGGCCGCGGCCATCAGTACACGCCGCGCCTGCTTCATGTCCTGCCGGCTGGTCAGAATGCCAGTCTCCTCCAGCAGGCGTAGACCCCGGCGGCTGGCGTTAATCTCCACCGGCAGCGTGACCAGGGCGAAGAGCGCGGCACCCCCGAAGGCGATCACGCCCAGCCAGGCGATGGGGCGCAGACTGAGCCACCAGCCCAGCATGAAGAGGATTGGGCCGAGCCACGAGGTAAAGTTGACCACCGGCACGAGCCCGGAGCGGATGCGCATCGGCGTGTAGGCCTGGGCGTCCTGATGGGCGTGACCCAGCTCGTGGGCCACGATGGCTACCGAGGCCACCGACGGGCGGTTCGCCACGCCTTCGGAAAGGCGCAGTGTCTTCGTCCGCGGGTCGTAGTGATCGGACAAGGTGCCCGGGGCTCGCTCGATGTTGAGACGGAGGCCCAGCCGCTGCATCAACCGTCTAGCGGTCTCGAGGCCGGTGATATTGCTACTGTTCCTCACCTGCAGGTATTTGTTGTACGAGTGCCTCACGAACCATTGGGCGACGAGGGCAAGGATCAGCGCCGGGGCGGCGAAGAGCCAGTAGGTTGGGTTCCAAGTTAAAAACATCTCTCGTTCCTCCAGAGATATCGGATCTTCCGGTTTCTTCTATGGTACGGATTCGTCCAACGATGTCAAGCAGGCATCCGTCAGCGTGTGCGCGGCCTGCCATCGACGCACATATTCTACCACATTCTCGGCAAGATGCGTTGTGAAACACGGGGAGACCCTAGGAGTTTCCGTGGTCTCCTTTGATTGCCTGGGAACGTAAGCTGGTTCGGGACCCTGGAGACGGACGACGATCGTGAAAGCCCTTAGGGTTTGTGTGTGCCCAACACGCAGAGCCGAAGGGTCTCCAGGGGCTCATTTGATTGCCTGAGAACGTAGGCAGGTTGGTGACCACGGGGATCGGCGACGATCTCGAAAACCCTCAGGGCCTCTGCGCGGCTATCGTTTCAGGCCCTAAGCGTTTCTATCGTCTCATTGAATTGTCTGAGAATGTGCGCTGGTCAATGACCCTGGGGATTGCGGATGTTCTTGGAACCCGCCCCAGGCCGAAGGCGCGTTCTACGACGTATCCACTGCCGGCTCTCCCCGCTGCATCATCAGGGCCTGTGCTGCTACCCCGACTACCAGGAGGACCAGGAATGACAGCCAAGTCACGGTGCCGCTCAGCGGGAAGGAGGTCGCGACCATCCACGCCCCGACCATCGCCGAGAGGATGATCAAGGCCCACTCGAAGAGCACCAGGGTTAGGATCACGCCGATGACGCCGCCGATCAAGCCCAGCACCCACCAGACCACCGGCGTCTGCACCTGAAGAGCATCGAACAGCGCGAACACGGCGTACATGCCGGCGAAAAAACCGGCGATGCCGATGCTCACCCTTTGGAGAAAGACGGCCAGCAGGCCGCCGACGACGCCAGCGACCAGCGCCAGCACCAGAATCAGGGCCGTCGAGTCGATCTGGACCAGCCTGGGTACCAGGTCCATGGCCACGACGAACCCAATGCCGGCGACGAAGAGCCAGTAGAGCTGCCGCCCAAGGATCAGAAGCGCGGCGCCAACCAGGAAGCGCAAGACTTGAATGGCCATTACGTTCTCCCCACGCTATTCCTCCAACAGGATCAGCGCGCCCGCCCCGATCGCCAGTAGATTGAGGACCAGATTGATGCCCTGGAAGCTGACCTCCGCCACGGCGACCAGGCCCCTGAGCACCAACCAGACGCCGAGGAGTATCATGCCGATCTTGGCGGACCAGCTGTCTCCCTGCAGCAGGATAAGCACGCCGGCCGCGAGGGCTAGGATATTGAGGACGAGGCCCGAACCGGTGAAGGAGAGATCGACCAGGGCGAAGAGACCGGTGGCGATGAGCCAGACGGCCAACACGATGAGTGCAATGCGTTTGGTGATTCCGAACATGCGTGAACTCCTTAGCTGGATGGTACGCTGGCAAATGGTCTATCTACGCTGGTGCGCCTGGCCCGCCGCCGCTCCTCGGCGGTTCCTCGAAGCTGACCCACATGATGCGGATGATGCCCCACGCGAGGAGCGCGTAAACGAGCATCGCCACCAGGGACGACAACTCCAGGACCGATCCTGAGGCGGACGGTGCGGGAAAGAGCGCCGCGAATGGCGCCAGGAACACGGCCGTGATGCCGTAGATGAACTGGGCGAAGCCCGCCTGGGGATTCGCCCCCAGCAGCTTGAGAACCACCCGGATCCCTATCAGTACCTCCAATACGCTGGTGACCAGCCAGGCGATCTGGGTGATCTTTGCCAGCCGCTGCCGGCGGCCCTCTCCTCTTACGGCCCCGGAGGTCGTGCCCGTGGTTGTGCCCGCCGACGAGGAGCTCTCGCTGCTTGACCGATCAGCAGGCCCTTCTTGTGATGCTGCGCCTTGCTCTCGCTGCCGCTCTGACACGTTGGTTCCTCCCTCCTTACCCTACGGCGGGCCGCGATGTCCCCGAGACGAACTGCCTGCCCGGGGCGTGGCTGCCCGTCGTTTTTCGACTCCGCCTCATCGCGCCATGAATTGGTGACCCAGCCAACGCCCGTCGCGCCGACTGAGGTCCAGCGCTGCCGTCCACTGGGCTGCGCCCAGGACGGTTGGCACTGCCGCCGGTCCATTGGGTTCAGCTGCCGAACTTGTACCGTCTGGGACAGCCCTTGCCTGCACCGTCCTGGTGGCGATAGAACCAGGTCGTGGTCCCGTCCATGGTCCTTCGCTTGCGAATGCGAACCTCGGCGCCACAGGCCGGGCACCGGGCGCGTCTGGGTGCATCGGGCCCGGCCTTGATCATACGTCCCTTGCTCATAGCCTCACGCACGGGATGCTCCGGCGGATGCCGACGCCGCGCGCACGCCTAGCGCAGCCGGCCCCGGCCGAAGATGAGGCCGAGGACGAACAGGACCAAGAAGATGAAGAAGAGGATTCGCGCGATGCCTGTCGCCGCCCCTGCGATCCCTCCGAACCCTAGAACGCCCGCGACCAGGGCGAGCACGAGTAGAATCAAGATCCACCTAAGCATAGCCACTACCTCCTAGTCGTATTCCGTCCATGTGGCACCGATTGTCGTTTCCGGGTCTTCCCACTTCGAACCGGTAGATCCGGTCAGCGCTCCCGCAGCCAGGTCTGTCATCCTGGCTGCTCATCTCCTGCATAGCCTGCACGGTGATCTCTTTCCGTGACCCCTAATGACAATCCTATCACAATTGGACGGCCGTTGAGGTCGGGCTTGGTTTGCGGCAGGATTGGCTTCCGTTTGCAAAGGTTGGAGTTTGGTTGGCGGCGCCCCCTAACGCATCGGCTGAGTTGACGAGGGCCGGCAGGGGTGTCCGCGGGGTGTCTGCGACGGTCCCGCCGGTGGGTGTACGCACAAGGTGTCAAGTGGCCACGCCCATCAGGTGCAACGCACCTGGAAGGTGCATCGCACCGGTAGAAGCGACTGAACCGGATCTATGGGCAGACTCTTGCCAAGCGAGGGCCTGGTTTCGCGTGTTTTCGCCGGTTGAGTAGACGTTGAGCGAAGCGATACCCTCCCTTACGTAACCCGGCAACAAGAGGGGAACCATCCCAGACGATTCCGCCGCGCAAGCCGCTCCTTGATCTCGATACACCCAGCCCACGGCGCTGGGCACTCGATCAGCGTCGCTTCGACGGATTCCCGCTGAAGATGTCTGTAGGGGCGACAACTCGCTAGTGCACCCATCGCGCCGCGCTCACTTGACACCCCCACTCGGGGTGGTATGATTGCAGCGCAATGAGACAGAACGGACCGCAGAATCTAGGCCGCAGCCATCACGCCCATCACCAGCCCCCGTGTCCCCTACCGGGAGGTCTTAACTGACCTACCTGCGCGAGATTCTGCCTTTGCGGCCCTCCCGGTTATCCGGCGAGGGCTTTTTTGTTGTCTATGCATGAGCTGTGCGGTCCGGGCGCTCAAGCGCCCGTGAGCAAGCTTGGAGGAGAACCGTATGAATAGAGACGAGAACGTCCGTCTATCGCTGCCGAGCAAGGGGCGCATGGGCGAGGCAGCGCTGGAGCTGTTGGCCGACTGCGGCCTGCGGGTGCGGAAGACGAACCCCCGCCGTTACGCCGCCTCCATCCCCACGCTGCCTGGCCTCTCCGTCCTCTTCCAGCGGCCCGGGGACATCGTGGTGGGCGTGCGCGATGGAAGCGTTGACTTCGGGGTCACCGGGATGGATCTGGTGGCGGAGCGCCGCGGCTCCAACGGGAGCGTCGTGGTGGTGCACGATGACCTGGGGTTCGGCTGCTGCCGGCTGGCGCTGGCCGTCCCCGAGTCCTGGCGGGCGGTGGAGACGACGGCCGACCTGGCCGAGCGGGCGCAGGGCCTGGACCGCCCGCTGCGCGTGGCGACGAAGTTCCCGCGTCTGACCGGTGAGTTCCTCAGGGAACACGATGTCGAGTCCTTCGACCTGGTGGAGGCGGAGGGCGCGCTGGAGGTGGCCCCCACCATCGGCTACGCCGACGTGATCTGCGATCTCGTCTCGTCGGGCCAGACGCTGCGCGACAACCGGCTCCGTACCCTGGAGGACGGCGTGGTGATGCACTCCCAGGCCGTTCTAATCGCCAACCGTGCGGCACTGAGGGCGCGGTCGAGGGCGCTGGAGGTAGCACGGCTGTTGTTGGAGTACATCGAGGCTCACGCCCGGGCTGAGGAGCACCTGGCCGTCTTCGCCAATATGCGGGGCGACTCGCCCCAGGCCATTGCGGCGCGGATGTTCGAGCAGGAGACCCTGGGCGGCCTCCAGGGGCCCACGATCTCGCCCGTGGTGGGGCGCGATGGAGACGACGGCCCGTGCGACGGCTGGTTCGCGGTCCACATCGTGGTGCGGCGGGATGCGCTCTTCGACGCCGTGGCCGAGTTGCGGGCCATCGGCGGTAGCGGCGTGGTGGTGACCCCGGTGGCCTACATCTTTGAGGAGGAGCCCGACCGCTGGCGCGCGATGATGGAGCGGCTGGAAAACGGCGTCGACGAGGAAAACGGAGGGGGACGATGATCAAGATCTACGATGACCTGGACGAGGCGCGGAGGACGGTGCTCCGCCGCCAGGACCTATCGGTGAGCCACGAGGTACCGGAGGCCCTACGTGCGGGCATCCGCCGCGTCTTCGGTGAGGATCTGACGCCGGAGGAGGCGACGGCGCGCATTCTGGCCGACGTCCGAGAGCGCGGCGACGAGGCGGTGCGGGATTGGACCGCGCGCGTCGATGGGGTGACGCTGACGGCGTTGGAGGTGGACCGGGGGGAATGGGAGGCGGCCCGCGGTCGGGTGGAGGAGAAGCTCGGCGCGGCGCTCGAGCTGGCGGCGGAGCGCATCCGCGGCTTCCACGCGCGGCAGCCCATCGGGTCATGGGAGAGCCAGGAGATGGGCGGGCGGATGGGCCAGCGGGTGACCCCTCTGGCCCGCGTCGGCGTCTACGTGCCTGGAGGGACGGCGCCCCTGCCCTCGTCCCTCTTGATGAGCGCCATCCCCGCGCGGGTGGCGGGAGTGCTCGAGGTGATCGTGTGTACCCCGCCGGGGAATGATGGCCGGGTTCCCGACGTCACCCTGGCCGCGGCAGAGATCGCCGGCGTCGACCGGGTCTTCCTCGGTGGCGGCGCCCAGGCGGTGGGGGCTATGGCCTACGGCACCGAGTCCATCCCGCGGGTGGACAAAGTCGTCGGCGCCGGAGGGCTCTTCACGACCCTGGCCAAGCGGCAGGTCTACGGCCTGGTGGGGCTGGACGGCCTTTACGGCCCCACGGAGACCGTGGTCGTGGCCGACGAATCGGCCGACCCCGGCTGGGTGGCGGCCGATCTCCTGGCCCAGGCGGAGCACGACGTGCTCGCCACCGCCATCCTCCTCACGCCGTCCCGACCCCTGGCTGAGGCGGTGCGCGCCGAGGTAGCGGCTCAGACCGAGCGGCTCGGCCGGCGGGAGGTGGTCGAGACCTCGCTTGCGGGGCAGGGCGGCATCGTCATCACCCCCGATCTGGCTACGGCGGTCGAACTGGCTGACGACTTCGCGCCCGAGCACCTCTGCCTGTCGGTGGAGGATCCCGATGGGTGGTCCGAGCGGATCCGGAACGCCGGCGGGCTATTCCTGGGCGAGCACTCGTGTGAGGTGTTGGGCGACTACGTCTCGGGCCCCAGTCACGTCATGCCCACCGGGGGCACCGCCCGCTTTGCCTCACCGCTCAACGTGCTAGACTTCGTCAAGATCACCAACGTCATCGGTCTGGACGCGGAGACGGCGCGGCGTTTGAGCCCAGGGGCGGCCCGCGTGGCTGCCGCGGAGTCCCTGTCAGCGCACGCGGCGGCGGCAGCGGCCAGGGGCCGCGCCCCGGTGTCGGCCGACAGGAAGGAAGAGCAAGGGAAGACCTGAGGGGTCACGTACGGAAGGCCCAATAGTACTGGAGGTGAGGAACGTGGATACCATCCGACCGAATCACGCGTACCTGGACGTGCTTGAGCCCTACGAGCCGCCGGACCTGGCGGCGGCCGCCGCGCGGGCCGGGGTGCAGCAAAACGAGCTAATCCGCATGGTCGCGAACGAGAATCCCTTCGGAACCTCTCCGCGGGTGGCGGAGGCCCTGGGGGCGTTCTCAGAGTATCACTACCATCCCGACTACGGTGGGGTGAAGGACGCTGTGGCGCGCTACGCCGGGGTCGATGGGGACCAGGTGGTGCTGGGAAACGGCGCCGACGAGCTGATCGATCTCCTGGTGCGGCTATTCGCAGCCCCCGGCGAGGCGGTGGTGACCTGCCCGCCCACCTTCTCCATGTACCGGTTCTCCGCGCGGGTGAACCGGTGCCAGGTCCTGGCCGTCCCGAAGACTGAGGACCTCTCGCTGGATGTGAGGGCGGTGGAGGAGGCCGTGCGAGCTGCGACGGCGGAATCGAGCGGCGAGAGAGGCGGGATGCCGCGGATTCTCTTCGTCGTCTCGCCCGGGAATCCCACGGGCCGGGCGGTGCCGCTGGAAGCGATCGAGACCCTCCTGGAGCTGCCGCTGGCCGTGGTGGTCGATGAGGCCTACGTCGAGTTCGGCGGCGAGAGCGCGGTGAATCTGCTTTCCGTCTATGACAACCTGGTGATCCTGCGCACCTTTTCCAAGTGGGCGGGCATGGCGGGACTGCGGTTGGGTTACATGCTCCTGGCGCCATGGCTGGCGCAGGACGTGGAGCGCATTCGCCCCCCGTACAACGTGAACACAGCGGCGGTGGTGGCGGCTTTGGCCACCTTTGAGGATATGGACCGGGTGCAGGCGAACGTCGCCACACTCATCGAGCAGCGCGGTCGGCTTGAGGCTGCACTAGGGGACGTGGGGTATCTGGAGCCGCTGCCCAGCGAGGCCAATTTCGTTCTCTGCCGGGTCATTGGGCGGCCGGCCGAGGACGTTGTGGCGGGGCTGCTCGACCGGGGGATCCTGGTGCGCGACTTCTCGAGCTCCCGCATGGCGGACTACGTACGCATCAGCGTGGGCCGCCCGGAGCAGAACGACGCGCTCTTGCGGGCGCTGGAGGATCTAGCCTGACGTGAAGGGAAGGAGACGAAGGGATGGCGAATGAGAATAGTGTCGACCGTGGGTCTGCGACTGCGGGGCGGGCTCCTAGTGCGGCGCGGAGCGCGCAGGTCGAACGTAAGACAGGGGAGACCGAGGTCTTTGTGAGGCTCACCCTCGATGGTACCGGCCGCCACGAGATCGACACGGGCGTTGGATTCTTGGACCACATGCTGGCCCACGTGGCCGTCCACGGTCTCTTCGACCTGGATGTGCGGGCCTGCGGTGATCTGGAGGTCGACGCGCACCACACGGTGGAGGACGTGGCCCTGGCCATGGGCGCAGCCCTCGATGAGGCCCTAAGCGCCCGGACAGGCATCGTCCGCATGGGGAGTGCCTACGTGCCTATGGACGAGAGCCTGGCTTTTGTGGCCGTCGACTTCTCCGGGAGGCCGTACGCCGTGACGGACGTCACTTGGTCCGGTACGCGGGTGGGCGGGCTCCCCGTCACGCTCATTCCCCACGTGCTGGAGTCGCTGGCCGCCGCCGGCCGGGCCACCGTTCACGCCCAGGTTCTCCACGGGCGCGACGACCACCACAAGGCCGAGGCCCTCTTCAAGGCCCTGGGCCGCGCGCTGGACGAGGCGACGCGGCTCGATCCCCGGCGTGCGGACGCGGTCCCCTCGACGAAGGGGGTGCTGTGAGATGATCGCTATCGTGGACTACGACGCCGGGAACCTGACCTCGGTGCGGCGGGCGCTGGAGCACCTGGGCGTGGAGTCCAGGCTGGCTGCCACTGGGGCAACGCTGAGGGAGGCCGCGGCGGAGCCACATGCGCGGATCATCTTCCCCGGCGTGGGGCACGCGGCCGCGGCGATGGAGGCGCTCCGGGAGCGCGGGCTGGACCGGGCACTGGGGGATGCGTTCAACCGCGGCGTGCCGATCCTGGGCATCTGCCTGGGCGCGCAGATCATCCTCTCTCATTCGGCCGAGGGCGACACGGCCTGTCTCGGCTTACTACCCGGGGACTGCCCGCGCTTCGATCCGCAGGACGCGTCGCTCAAGGTGCCCCACATGGGCTGGAATGAGGTCGCGGTGGTCCGGCCCCACCCGCTCCTTGAGGGGGTGGCCCCGGGGGATGCTTTCTACTTCGTCCATTCCTACTACCCCCAGCCGACCCATCGGGGCGACGTGCTCGCCACGTGCGATTATGGCATCACGTTTCCGGCCATGATTGGACACGGTAATCTGGTCGCCACCCAGTTCCACCCGGAGAAGAGTGGGCGGATCGGCCTGAGCCTACTCCGCCGGTTCGCGGCGTGGGATGGGACGACGGAGTCCGAGACGCAGGAGGAAGCCGATGCTTAAGAAGCGGATCATCGCCTGTCTCGACGTGCGCGACGGAAAGCTGGCCAAGAGCGTCAAGTTTGTCAACACCAAGGACATCGGCCTTCCCGTGCCGGTGGCCCGCGAGTATTATGAGGGCGGGATCGATGAGCTCGTCTTCTACGACATCACCGCCTCAAGCGACGACCGGGCCATCATGCTCGACGTGGTGAGCCGCGTGGCGGCCCAGATCTTCATTCCCTTCTCCGTGGGCGGGGGGCTGAGGACGGTGGAGGACTGCGGGCAGGTGCTGCTCGCCGGCGCGGAGAAGGTGAACGTGAACACGGCTGCCGTAAAGCGGCCCGAGCTCATCGCCGAGGCGTCGCGGGCCTTCGGGGCTCAGTGCGTGGTCCTCTCCATGGACGTGCGCCGGGTGGAGCGGACGGCGGAGATTCCCTCCGGGTATGAGATCGTCATCCGCGGTGGGCGCACGCCGATGGGTATCGACGCCCTTGAGTGGGCGCGGCGGGGTGAGGAGCTCGGCGCCGGCGAGATCGTGGTCAACGCCATCGACGCCGACGGCACAAGGGAGGGGTACGAGATCACGCTGACCCGGGCCGTGGCCGAGACTGTGGGCATTCCCGTGATCGCCTCGGGCGGAGGGGGGCGGCCTGAACATCTTTACGACGTGCTCACTGAGGGCCGCGCCGATGCGGCGCTGGTCGCGTCGGTGCTCCACTACGGCGAGTATACGATTCGAGAGCTGAAAGAGCATTTGTACCGGCGGGGCGTCAGCGTGCGGATGCGGTGGTGAGAGGGGATGGGATGCGTTCGAGGTTTTGGGAGGTCTACCCGGCTATCGACCTGCGACGGGGCCGGGTGGTGCGCTTGAGGCAGGGTGATCCGGAGCGGGAGACACGGTACGGCGACGATCCGTTGGCGGTGGCGCTCCGCTGGCAGGAGGCGGGCGCGCGGTGGATTCACGTGGTCAATCTGGACGGCGCGCTGGGCGAGGGCGGGGCTGAGAATGCGCGGGCGCTCCAGGGGGTGCTGGAGGGGACGGAGGGGCTGCGGGTTCAGTTCGGCGGCGGTCTGCGGGACATGGAGGGGATTCGCCGGGTGCTGGAGATGGGCGTGGAGCGCGTGATCCTAGGGACGGCCGCGGTGCAGGATCCGGCGTTGGTCGAGG
>Ga0207797_1002138_pt1 | contig 13846 bp, 13 predicted proteins | sample PRCRCaboRojoPR_6_FD_187275 | JGI IMG/M metagenome (GOLD analysis project Ga0207797, IMG submission 187275) | Marine sediment microbial community from Cabo Rojo, Puerto Rico - PR CR 10% Liquid 1 (SPAdes) | ecosystem: Environmental > Aquatic > Marine > Coastal > Sediment | place: Cabo Rojo, Puerto... | reverse complement strand
CAGCCGGTGGCCGTCGCCCGCCTTCCGGTAGGTCACCCGCCGCAGGGCGATGGCCGTCTTGACATGCCGGTCGCCGCATTTCTTCCCGGACCGGTTCGAACCGGGAGCGCGCATCCCTCAGCAGAACGGCCACCAATCCGCAGGCAGGGCCCTTATGCGTCCCTTTCTGATGGTGTCGGTGCGTCCGGGCGGACCGCTGTCGCCATGGCCCTTGCCCGCCCGTTGAGCTGTTGAAAATCTTTACAGATTTGCTTGCGAAAATCTTCCCCTAACAGGGGGTTGTGGCGGGAGTTTTGTGGTATGGGTGGTCAGTTGCTGTTGCGTCCTTTCGGCCCCGAAAGGGGGATGCCCCCCGGCGCCGACGCGGGGTCGGGAGAGGGCGCGTCGATGGGGGGGAATGCCCGTATGCGCACGGACCCGATGAGCTTTGCCAAGCGGCCCTATTGGAAGTTTCGCAACGGCCGCTACCGGTGGCAGAAGCCGGCAGGCTTCGCCCTGGCCTACGCCTGGCGGCGACGACTTCGGGCCACTACCTTCGTGGCCATCTCCGGAAGCGTCGGCAAGACGACCACCAAGGAGCTGTTGGGGGCGATCCTGGCGGCCCAGGGACCCACGGCCAGGACTCCGGGCAACTGGAACCTGCGCACGACCGGGGGCGTTCCGGCAACGATCCTGCGCACGCGGCCGGTGCATCGCTATGCGGTGATCGAGACGAGCATTCAGGACCCCGGCGACATGGCCCCCGTGGCCCGCCTGATCAAGCCGGACGTGGCGGTGATGCTGGCGATCAAGCGCTGCCACACCAACAAATTCCGGACCCTGGAGGCCATTGCCGCGGAGAAGGCCCGCCTGCTGCAGGCCCTGCCCCCCACCGGCCACGCGGTGATCAACCAGGACAACCCCCACATCGCCGCCATGGCCCGATCGCTGCGCTGCCGCGTCACCCGCTTCGGCACCGGCGCGGACTGCGACCTGCGCCTGCTGGCGGCCGACTCCCGATGGCCGGACCGCCTGCGCCTGCGGGTCGAGGCGGACGGCGCCAGCCACGCCATCCAGACCCGCCTGGTGGGCACGCATTGGGCCCCGACGGTCCTGGCATCGCTCGCCACCGCCCGCGCTTGCGGCGTGCCGCTGGACTCCGCCATCGAGACGCTCAACACCGCCGAGCCCTTCTGGGCCCGGATGCAGCCGGTCACCCTGCCCGATTCCGGGGCGACGGTCCTGCGGGACGAGTGGAACGGGTCGGTGGATACCTTCGAGCAGGCCTTCAAGGTCATGGCCGAGGCCACCGCGCCCCGCAAGTGGCTGGTCCTGAGCGACTTCTCGGACACCATGAAAAAACGGCGGGCGCGCGCCAAGGAGCTCGGCAAGCGGGCGGCCGAGCTGGCCGACGGGGCGGTGTTCGTCGGCGACTACGCCGACCGCTCGGCCGGGGCGGCGGTCAGGGCCGGGCTCGGCCCGGAGCGGGTGCGTGACGTCGTCAGTCCCGCCGCGGCGGTCGAATTCCTGAAGGGCGAGCTGCGCGCGGGGGACCTGGTGCTGCTCAAGGGCCAGACCAGCCACCACCTGTCGCGGGTCTATCTCGGCCTGCTGGGCGAGGTCCGCTGCGACCGCCTGACCTGCCCGATGCAGATCCTGTGCGACACCTGCAGCGAGCTGGGGATGGCGTGGGGCCCGGAGCTGCGCGGGCTCATGGCCGAGCCGGACTCCCTGGTGTGAAACCCGCGGAGTGTGAAACCGGCGGTTGGCAAGGCCCCGGGGCCCCGGGCCTTGCCCGGGAAGCGGGGGGCGGGGCCCCTAGCGGCCCGTGGCCGCGCCCGCCTTCTCGCCCAGCCCCGGGAACAGCCCCTGGATGGATTCGATGCTGCCCATGAGCCCGGTGGCCTCGTAGGGCACCAGCACCCGCTCGCCATCCTTGGCGATCTCGGGCAGCTTCTTGATGTACTCCTGGGCGATCAGATACGAGATCAGCGACTGGGGCTCAAGCTCGGTGGCGGTCTCCTGGCCGGCGGCCAGGAGCTGCTCGATGGCCTTGCGTTCGCCCTCGGCGCGGGCGATGGCGGCGTCGCGGTCGCCCTCGGCCTCGCGCACCTGGGCCTCCTTGTAGCCGTTGGCCTCGGTCACCGTGGCCCGGCGCTTGCGCTCGGCGGTCATCACCTGGCGCATGGCGTCCTCCACCTCCTCCGGGAGGACGATGTCCTGGATCTCCACGCGGTTGACCTTCACCCCCCACTTGTTGCCGGCCTCGTCCATCACCGACTGCAGCTTGTTGTTGATCTCGTCGCGCGAGGAGAAAAGGGTGTCGAGTTCGCGCTCGCCCACCACCGCGCGCAGGGTGGTCTTGGCCAGCACCTCCACCGCCTGGATCAGGTTCTCCACCTCGTAGACGGCGTCCCGGGGCGACTGGATCTGGAAGTAGAGGGCACCGTCGATCTGGATGGAGACGTTGTCATTGGTGACCACCGGCTGTTGCGGAAAGTTGAGCACGGTCTCGCGGGTGTCGATCTTGGTCTCCTCCACCACCCGCTCCTGCAGCTCCTTGGAGCCGATGCCGGTGCTCTCGTAGCGCCGGATCTTGATCGGGCGGGCGCGCTCCAGCACCGGAATGAGGAAGTTGATGCCCGGGCCCAGGGTGCGGTTGTAGCTGCCCAGCCGCTCCACCACCACCGATTCGCTCTGCTGGACGATGAACAGGCCCTTGGCGATGAAGTAGAGGAGTCCGGCGCCGATGACGGCGGCGGCGATGAGGCCGATGTCGATCATGGTTTCCCCTTTCGCGGGTGGTCGGGTTCAGCCGGCGTCCGGGCGGTGGGCAATGAGGGTGATGCCCTCCATGCGCTCCACGATCAGCTCCTCGCCCGCCACCGGCTGGCTGCCGTCGCTCAACCGGACCGGGAAATGATCGCTCTTGAGCTTGGCCACCAGGCGGTCGCCCTGGGCCACCACGGTGACGCGCGCGCCCCGTTCCCAGCCCGGATCGCGGGGCGCGGTCTCGCGCCGCGCGAAGCGTGTCCGGAACAGCCGGATCATCAGCGGAACCAGGACGGCGGCGCCGAGGACAAACGTCCAGGCCTGTCCGGTGAGGCCGAACCCGAGGGCGGCCATGCCGGCGGCCAGCAGCGCCGCGAGCCCGGTGGCGACCAGGATGAACTGGGTGCCGAGCAGGGTGAGGTCGGCCAGCACCAGGGCCACCGCCACCATCAGCCAGATCAGCCAGGCGGGAATGACAAGGCTTTCCACGGACGGTCTCCTGTCTCGAGCCTGGTAGGATCATGCGGCCCTGGCAGGGCGCATGCAAATCTAGGACGCTGGCTCCAGGCGCCCGCCGTCCATGGGGCGGCACGCCACGGTCGGCGGATACCCCCGGCTCGTTCGGGGACGTGCCACATGCGATGATCCACCTGCCGCCGGATTGGCGCAAAATCGATGAGGGAATGACCAACCAGCCCCCCCAAACCAAGCCAGCCTTCCTCCTGGGCGAGCCGCTGCGCGCCGGCGCCGGTGTTCACCTGGCGGCCATCATCGCCACCATGCTGGCGGCGGAGCTGTCGCGCATGTTCACGGTGAGCGGCCCCGAGGCGGCGTTGATCTGGCCGCCGGTCGGGCTGGCCCTGGGCCTGGCGTTGGCGTTCGGGTTCCGGGTCCTGCCCTCCATGGCGTTCGCCCTGCTGGTGTGGGCGGTGGCCCTGCGGGGGGCGGCGCTGACGCTCTGGCTCATTCCCGCCGCGGCGCTGGCCCTGGGGCCGGCGGTGGCGGTCGCCGCTTTGCGGCTGATACGCCGCCGTGGCTGGGCCCGGGGGCCGGTGGCGGAGCAGGTGGCCTTCTGGTTGTTCGGCCCCGTGGTGAGCGTGGCCATCAGCTCCCTGCTGGGGACCCTGAACGTTCATGGCGAGCCGGGCTTCACCGGCTACAGTCTGGGCGAGATCTGGGCCGCCTACTGGGCCTCGGAGGCCTTCGGCGTGCTCATCTTCGCCCCGCTGGCGGCGCGTCTGGGCAGGGCGCTGGTCCAGCGCCGTTTGCGGCAGGCGCTGGCGCCGCGCCCCTGGCAGCTGCTGTGGGTGGCCGCCTTTGTCGGGCTCGCGGGGGCCCAGGTGGCGCTGGGCTACGGCGCTGACCTGGCATTCGCCGGCCCCCTGCTCTACCTCTACTTCCCGTTGCTGGCCCTGGCCGCGCTGCTGGCCACGCCGCTGGCCCAGGACCTGGCCACCGCCGTGGTCACCACCGGCGTGATCGGGCTGGTGTTCCTCGGCGCCGGCGGTCCGGGGGCACCGGAGGGCAACTTCGCCCTCATCGATGCCATCCTGCTGGTGCTGGCCTTCGCGGTCATGACCCAGCTGGTGTCGGCCATCGCCACCGCCCTGCGCCGCCACCTGGAGGTGGCGCGGGAGGCGGCGCGCCGGGACTACCTGACCGGCCTGTTCAACGAGCGCGAACTGGCCGGCGTGCTGGACGGTGCCCCGGGCGGCAGCCTGGCGCTCATCGATGTCGATGGCATCCGGCAGGGCCTGGACCTGGTGGGGCTGCAGCGCATCAACGAGATCGAGCGCCGGCTGACCGACCGCCTGGCCAGCGGGCTCACCGAGGACGGTGTCCTGGCGCGGCTGGGCCGCGGTCTGTACGCCCTGTTCCATTACGGGGACGACGAGGAGGGGCTGCGGCGGGCGGTGGCGCCGGCCCTGGAAGGCCTGGACGGCCTGCGCTTCGACGCCACCCCCGTGCCTCTGACCCTGCGCCCGGTGTGCGGCGCGGTGCTGCTGGACGGCACGCCGCAGCCGGCCGACGAGGCCCTGGCCATGGCCGGTCAGACCCTGCGCGAGGCGCAGGCCACTCCGGGCGCCGGGCTGACGGTGCGGCGCTCGGATTCCGACCTGCTGGCCAACGCCCGCGCCGAGCAGGAGCTGGCGGAGGAGCTCCGTGAGCGGGTCGAGCGCCCCGATGGCCTGGCCCTGGTGGCGCAGCCCATCGTGGCGCTGCAGGCAAGCGCCGCCCGGCCGTACTACGAGCTGCTGGTGCGCCTGCCGGGGCCGGATGGCGAGCTGCGGTCGCCGGGGGCGTTCCTGCCGGTGGCGGCGCGCCACGACCTCATGCCCGCCATCGACCGCTGGGTGCTGGAGCGGGCGCTGGAGGTCGCCGCCGGGCATGAGGTGACGCTGTCGGTAAACCTGTCCGGGGCCAGCCTGGCGGACCCGGGGCTGGTGGCCCGGATCGCGCAGCGCCGGCGGGCCCACGGCACGCCGGCCGAGCGCATCTGCTTCGAGATCACCGAGACCGAGCCCATCGACACCTTCGACACCGCCGCCGGTATCGTCGACGGCCTGCAGCGGCATGGCTTCGGCACCGCGCTGGACGATTTCGGCACCGGGCTGGCGAGCTTCGAGTACGTGCGCCGCTTCGCCTTCGGGGCGCTCAAGATCGACGGCAGCTTTGTCCGCGGCGCCGCCGACTCCCAGTCCGAGCGTGCCATGGTGGAGGCCATCCAGAGCGTGGCGGCCACCACCGGCATGCGCACCATCGCCGAGTTCGTCGAGGACGACCGGACCCGGGAATGGCTCGCCGGCATCGGCGTGGACTACGGGCAGGGGTTCGGTCTGGGCCGCCCGCGGCCACTGGCGGAGGCGGTCGCGGGCCTTGCCGCTGCCGGCTCTTCCTGAGCCCCCGCCATGGGCGCCGCGGCCCGGGGGTGGCCGGACAGGGGGCGGTATGACCCGGTTGCTCCTGGCTGCCCTGGCGGTCCTCCTGAGTGGCTGCGCCGCGCTGGTGGTGCCGCCGGAACCGCCGCCCGAGGCGCGGCCGGTGTTCCTGCTCGATCACGGCCGCCACGCCACCCTGGTGCTGAGCCATCCCGACGGCGGGCTGGTGCGCTACGCCTACGGCGATCTGGCCTACTACGGCCACAACCGGGTGGGCCTGTGGCGCGCGCTGGCGGCGGTGGCCTGGCCCACGCCGGGCGGGCTGGGCCGGCGCGAGCTCGAAGCGCCGGCCTCCCCGGCGGGGGTGCGGCAGGCGGTGGCGGTGCCCATCGAGGCGGTCCATGTCCTGGTCGTTGCCGCGGACCGCGCGGCCGCCCTTGGCGCGCGGCTGGATGCCCGTTTTGCCCGGGGGTACCCGCAGCGGCGGTTCAACCCCTGGTACGACCTGGTCTTCGTGCCCGACCCCGCGCCCTACTGGCTGGGGAACAATTCCAACCTGCGTGTGGCCGCATGGCTGGAAGCCCTGGGCGTCGAGGTGCGCGGCGGGCCGCTGTGGTCACGGTGGACAGTGCGGGCGCCGGGCCGCGGTGGCAGGACCGAGTGACGGCAGCGAGGGGCGCATGGTGAGCGCGTATCGATCCCGCCGGAGAGGGCCCGCCCCGGGGACGCTTCTGGCCGCCCTGGCGGGCTTGCCGGCGGCCCTTCCCGCCGGCGCCGAGACCCCGGTCCTGGAGCCGGTCACGGTCACCGCGCCGCGGCTGGAGCGGCCGCTGGCCGAGACCCCGGCGGCGATCACGCGGGTCGAGGGCGCGGCCCTGGCCGAGGGCCGCCCGGGCCTGACCCTGGACGAGGGCCTGGAGACGGTGCCGGGCCTGTTCTTCCAGAACCGCCACAACTTCGCGCAGGGCCTGCGCATCTCCTCGCGCGGCTTCGGCGCCCGCGCCGCCTTCGGCATCCGCGGTCTGCGCCTGCGCCTGGACGGCTTGCCGCTGACCCTGCCCGACGGCCAGTCGCAGGTGGACGCCGTGGACCTGGACGCGGTGACCGCGGTGGAGGTGCGCCGCGGGCCGGCGTCGGTGCTCTACGGCAACGCCACCGGCGGCGTCATCGACCTGCGCACCGCCGAGGGCTTCGACATGGCGCGCAGCCCGGTGGTGCGCCTGCAGGCCGGCTCCTTCGGCCGGCGCAAGGCCAACCTGCGCGCCGGCGGTGTCGGCGACCGCTGGGCCTACCACGCCTCCGCCACCGCCCTGGCCGTGGACGGCCACCGCGAACAGAGCGCGGTGGCCAAGCGCCTGGGCCGCTTCAGCGCCACCCGCGCGTTCCCCGGTGGCCGCGAGCTGCGCCTGATCGCCGGGGCCCTGGCCACCCCCTTGGCCGAGGACCCCGGCGGCCTCACCCGCGACCAGATGGCAGCCGATCCCACCCAGGCGGACGCCGATGCCCGCACCCTCGATGCCGGCCAGACCGTGGACCAGCAGGACCTCGGCGCCATCTGGCGCGATCCCGCCAGCCTGCCGGGCGAGCTGACCGCGCGCGCCTTCGTCAGCCGCCGCGACTTCCAGCAGCAGCTGCCCTTCGTCTTCCCCGGGGCCGAGAATCGGGTGGGCTACGACCGCTGGTTCTACGGCGGCCGGGTGGCATACACCGATGAGGCGCGCTGGGGCGGTCGCGCGGTGGACTACCTGGTGGGGGTGGACGCGGATCGCCAGCGCGACGACCGGGTGCGGCACGTGGTGGCCGCCGACCGGACCGTCCAGGCCCAGACCGTGGACGAGCGCCAGACGGCCACCGCGGCCGGGGTCTTCGGGCGGCTGGGGGTGGCCCTGACCGGGGCCACCGGGCTGACCCTGGGGGTGCGGGCGGACCGCCTGCGCCTGGCCATCGACGACCGCCTGACCGACCCGGTGGACGATTCCGGCGCCCGCACCTTCGACGAGTTCAGCTACGGCCTGGGGCTGACCCGCACCTTCGGCGGCCACACCGCCTACGCCAATGTCACCACCGCCTTCGAGAGCCCCACCTTCGTGGAGCTGGCCGACCCCGCGGGCGGCGGCGGCTTCAACCCCGACCTGGCGCCGCAGCGGGCGGTCAACCGCGAGCTGGGCCTGCGCGGCCCGCTGGGGCGGGTCGGGCGCTACGAGCTGGCGCTGTTCTCGGTGCGGGTGCGCGACGAGCTGGTGCCCTTCGAGCGGGCCGGCCGGACCTTCTACGAGAACGCCGCGAGCACCCGCCGGGACGGCGTGGAGGCGGGCCTGACCCTGGTGCCGGCCGCCGGCTGGACGGTGAAGGCGGCGGTCACCGCCGCCGACTACCGCTTCGCCGAGTTCACCGACCGTGCCGGCAACGACTTCGGCGGCAACGCCATCGCCGGGCTGCCCGCGGTGCACGGCGACCTGGCGGTGCGCCGCTCGGGGCCGCGCGGGTTCGCCGCCGCGGCCGTGCGCTACGTGGGCGAGCGCTACGCCGACAACGCCAATCGGGTGCGCGTGGGCGCCCACACCCTGGTGGACCTGCGCTTCGGTTGGCACTGGGCGCTGGCGGGCGCGGGCCGGCTCACCCTCTTCGGCGGCGTCGACAATGTCACCGACGCCGATTACGTGGCCAATGTGCGGGTCAATACGGGCCCCGGCTACTTCGAGCCGGGGCCGGGGCGGGCCTACTTCGCCGGGGTGGCGCTGGGCTTCTGAGGCCGCTATTCGGCCGGGGTGACCCGCACCAGGCGGCCGTTGGCGTGGTCGGTGAGCACGTACAGGGCCTCGTCGGGGCCCTGGGCCACCGCCCGGATGCGCCAGCCGCGGTCGGCGAGCAGGCGCTCCTCGGCCACCACCTCGGTGCCGTCCAGCTGCAGGCGCGCCAGGTGGGTCAGGGCCAGCGCCCCGACGAACAGGTTGCCCCGCCATTGCGGGAAGCGGTCGCCGGTGTAGAAGGCCATGCCCGAGGGAGCGATGGAGGGCGTCCACTGGTGGATGGGGCCGGCGATGCCCGCGACCTCGTCGGGCGCGATCTCCGGCCCGTAGTACTCGCGGCCGTAGGTCTGGCGGGGCCAGCCGAAGTTGGCGCCCGCCGCGGGCAGGTTGATCTCGTCGCCGCCGCGCGGGCCGTGCTCGTGCAGCCAGATGCGGCCGGTATCCGGATGCCGGGCCATGCCCTGCGGGTTGCGGTGGCCGTAGCTGTAGATGGCGTCCCGGGCGTCGGCGCGCTCGGTGAAGGGATTGTCCGGGGGCACCGAGCCGTCGGCGTTCAGGCGCAGCACCGAGCCGTTGTGATCGGCGAGGTCCTGGGCGCGTTCGCGCTGGCCGCGCTCGCCCACGGTCATCCACAGGTACCCGTCGCGGTCGAAGACGATCCGGGAGCCGAAGTGCTTGGTGCTGTCCACGCAGGGCGTGGCCACGAACAGGGTCTCGAAATCGGCGAGGCGGTCGCCTTGCAGCCGGCCGCGGCCGAGGTGGGTGGCGTTGCCGGGGCCGCAGGCGCCCGACCAGGTCAGGTAGACCCAGCGGTTGCTGGCGAAATCCGGATGCAGGGTCACGTCCAGCAGGCCACCCTGATTGCGCGCGTCCACCGCGGGCACCCCGCCCAGGCGGCGGCGCTCGCCGGTGGCCGGATCCAGGCGCAGCAGCTGGCCGGAGCGCTCGGTGACCAGCAGCTCGCCCCCGGGGAGGAAGGCCATGGCCCAGGGGTGGTCCAGGCCCTGGGCCAGGGTCTCGGTGCGCGCCTCCGCCCCGGCCGGAGGCGTGGTCAGGCCGCACCCGGCCAGGAGCAGGGCGGCCAGGGCCAGCAGGGCGGTAGCGGTGCGGGGCATGGCGGTTCTCCTTGGCGCCGGACGCCTCAATCGGACGGGTCCGGAATGTCCACCGCGCTCTCCTCCCAGGGGAGCTCCGCCGGCGCCATCTGGCCCAGGAAGTCGACGATGTCCTGGCGCCCGAACAGCTGGTGGTTGGCCTCGCCCATCAGCACCACCGGGCACTGATAGGCGGTCTGCAGGGTTTCGACGAGCTTCTGGGCGCTGTCCGGCTGGCTGATGGTGGTGTCCTTCACCGATACCACGGCGAAGTTGACGTCGCCATCCTGGATGCGGGCGTGGACGATGGGCAGGCGCATGGGCTTCCTCGGGTGGCGCTGGCTTTCAAGGGGCCGTCACCCTACCGAAAATCGGCCGGATTGTGGGCGCCCCCAACCGACCGGCCCCCCGGACGGCAGCGCCTGCCCGGGCCCGCCCGGGCGCGGCGGGATCAGCGCAGCTGGCTGTCCTTGCTGCCGCGGCGGTTGAACAGGGTGGCGCCCCCGCGCGTGCGGTCCCGCTCCTCCTGGCAGGCGAGGCACAGACGAACCCCGGGCACCGCCTGCCGCCGCGCCTGCGGGATGGCCTCGCCGCAGTCCTCGCAGTGGCTCAGGCTCTCGCCCTGGTGGAGCTGGCTGCGCACCTCGTTCAGGGCGTCGGCCACGGTGTCGTCGATCTGTTCCTGGACGGCGCCGTCCCGGGTCCACCCGCCGGCCATGGTTCCTCCTCGGGGTCCTCTGCGGATCGCTGCTGATGGGGGAGACCGCGGTTGCGCCCGTCGGTTCCGTCGCCGTCGCCCCGGCTTCAGGCCGGCGGCCGCAAGCCGTCCATGAGGGCGAAAAGCGCGGCCAGGATCACCACCTGGACCAGGAAGCCGATGATGCACACGCCCACCGCCCGCCAGGTGCTGGTGTAGTCGAGCGCCTGGCGAACGGCGATGACCATGGCCACCAGCATCCAGATGGCGGCGATCAGCGAGACGATGGGGTTCAGGCCCGGCACGATGCCGGCCACGCGGATCAGCCCGGGGGCGCTGGCGAAGCCGATGGTGCGCAGCAGCTGGGGGAAATCGGCCTCGGTCTGGGGCTCCGGCAGGAGCTTGGCGCCGATCACGTAGGTGAGGGCGGCCCAGACCACCCAGCTGATCAAGGCGGCCAGGGTACCGACCAGGATGCCGGCGCTACCCTGGGTGGTAAGGGCGCCGATGCCCGCCGCCAGGCTGGCGAGCACGACGACGCCGAGGGCCTGGCCCATGGCCCCGCGGTCCGCCTCCACCTCCTCGTACAGGGCGGATTCCAGCTTGGCCGCGCGGAGCATGCGGTTCGCGAACGGGTTCATCGGGGCTCCTAAAGGTTCCGTGGCAGGGCGTTGCGCCGGCCAGTCTCCCGGCCGCTTTGGCCCCGGTCAAGCTGGGACCGTTGAATCCGACCATGCCAGCGGCCACAATCCACCGGGGAATCCCGACCGAACCACTCGGCCTTGGTCGGGTCCAACTTGGCCCGAACGCCCACGAGACGAGATCCATGCCCGAAACCGACGCCCCCGCCGCCGAGCCCCTGACTCTCGCCAACAGCTACCTGGCCCTGCCCGAGGCCTGCTACGCCCGCATCGAGCCCACCGCGGTGTCCAATCCGCAGCTGCTGCGCCTCAACCGGCCCCTGGCCGAGGAGCTGGGGCTGGACCCCGACGCCCTGGTCTCGGAGGCAGGCCTGGCGGTGCTCGGCGGCAACCGCCTGCCGGCGGGCTGCGAGCCGCTGGCGCTGGCCTACGCCGGGCACCAGTTCGGCAACTGGGTGCCGCAGCTGGGCGACGGCCGGGCGGTGCTGCTGGGCGAGGTCACCGACAGAAACGGCGTGCGCCGCGACATCCAGCTCAAGGGGGCGGGCCGCACGCCGTTCTCGCGCGCCGGCGACGGGCGCGCCTCGCTGGGGCCGGTGATCCGCGAGTACCTGGTCAGCGAGGGCATGTTCGGCCTCGGCGTGCCCACCACGCGCGCCCTGGCCATGGTGGCCAGCGGCGACCCCGTGCTGCGCCAGCGCGTGGAGCCCGGCGGCGTGCTCACGCGGGTGGCGGCCAGCCACGTGCGCGTGGGCACCTTCGAGTACTTCTTCCGGCGCAGCGACTTCGACGCCCTGCGCGCGCTGGCGGATTTCGTCATCGAGCGCCACTACCCGGAGATCGCCGGCTCCGAGACCCCCTACCGCGACCTGCTGGAGGCGGTGGCGACGCGCACCGCGGACCTGGTGGCGGACTGGTTGCTGGTGGGCTTCATCCACGGCGTCATGAACACCGACAACATCGCCCTGTCCGGCGAGACCCTGGACTATGGCCCGTGTGCCTTCATGGACGACTACCATCCGGCGACGGTGTACAGCTCCATCGACAGCGGCGGGCGCTACGCCTACGACCAGCAGCCCAAGATCGCCCACTGGGACCTGGCGCGCTTCGCCGAGACCCTGCTGCCGCTGCTGGCCGACGACCCCGACGACGCCCTGCCCATCGCCAGGGAGGCGCTGGATGTCTACGAGCCCCGCTTCTCGGCCAGCTACCACGCCGGCCTCCGGGACAAGCTGGGACTGGTCGAGGCGCGCGAGTCCGACCCCGATCTGGCCATGGACCTGCTCAAGCGCATGGCCGAGCAGGGCGCCGACTTCACCCTGACCTTCCGCCGCCTGTCCGAGCTCGGTCGCGAGCCCGGGGAGGGCGACGCCGCCCTGCGGGAGTTGTTCGCCGAGCCCGCCGAGATCGATGCCTGGCTGGCGCGCTGGCGCGAGCGCCTGGCCGCCGAGGACAGCGCCGACGAGTCCCGCCGCGCCGCCATGCGCTCGGTGAACCCGGCCTACATCCCGCGCAACCACCGCGTGGAAGAGGCCATCACCGCCGCCATGGACCGGGGCGATCTGGGCCCCATCGACGACCTGCTCACCGTCCTAACCGACCCGTTCGCCGACCATCCCGGCTACGAGCACCTCGCCGCCCCGCCCGAGCCGCACGAGGTGGTGACCCAAACCTTCTGCGGCACCTAGCCGGGGCCAGCCCCCGGCGGTCCGGGGCCGGCAAGGGCTGGGGCAGGAAGGGCGCCCGCGCGCCAGCCGCCGCCACCGCCGGCCCCTGGCCACCGCAGTCGCCGAGGTCACCGCCTACCCCGACGGCCAGGCCCCCGTGGTTCGGGGCCTGGAACCGCGCTTCGAGGTTACCGTGCGCCCTCCCGCCGATCAGGCCGCCGGGGAGGGCCCGAGCCGCAAGCGCCGGGTGCGTACCCGGCACTACCGCATCGCCCTCACCAACCGCCACGATCGCGCCGTGGCCGGCTCGGTGCGCTTCCGCGTCCCGGTGCCGCGCAACGAGGCCATCGAGGTCGCGCCCTGGTTCCCCGCGGCCCCGGATCGCGAAGCCGTCGACGGCAAGCAGGGTGTCCATGCCTGGGAGCGTACCTTCCCGGCGGGCGAAACCGCGGCCATCCGCGCCGGCTACCGCGTGAGCATGCCCGCGGGCAAGTCGGTGCTCCGGTTTTGAAAGGGTGGTGTTGATGGGCTTAACACCGGCCGTCTTCGGTTTTGCGCGACGCCCTTTAAAAGCAGTGGGTTATTGAATGGGCACGGGGTGTGCAAGAGGAGGGCGGGGGGTATAGCGGAGCGGCCCCAACGGGGCGAAGGAGATGACTAATGATCGCTCAGATTCGAAGGGCCTCCCGTGCCCTGGCAACGACCATGGCGCTGCCCCTGCTGCTGGCCGCCCCGGCGGCTCAGGCCGTGCTGGTGGATACGGTGGGCGACAGCTTCACCGTGGAGTGGCTGCTGGCCGACGGTGCCACCGACCCCAACGGCAATACCAACGGCACCGGGGTGGATATCGCTGCCGAGGCCACCTTCAGCCTGTCGGCCTACGACACCGCGGCCGATTCCATCGGCCTGTCGATCACGGCGACCAATACCACGGCGCCCAATACCAAAGCGATCGGCCTGTACAAGCTCGGCTTCGGCACCACCCCGGATGCCACCGGGGTGCTGTTCAGCGATGACCCCGACGGGGCCTTCATCGGCGCCAGTTCGGGCGCTTTCCCGGCCTTCCCCGATGCCGCCCTGATCGACGTGACCGCCACCACCGACCCCGGGGCGCCCAACACCCTGCAGGCCGGCGAGTCCGACACCTTCGGCCTGACCCTGAGCTTCGCCAACCTGCCCAGCGACGGGGTCGACTTCGGGCCCTTCGACGCCTTCTTCCAATCCAACCCCCAGAGCTTCCAGGTGCCTTCCAACGGCAACGGCAACGAGGTGCCGGCGCCAGGCACCCTGGCCCTGCTCGGCACCGGGCTGCTGGCCTTCGGGTGGGTCGGCCGGCGGCGGGGCATGGCGGGCTGAACACCGGGGGG
>Ga0207797_1002137_pt1 | contig 13848 bp, 11 predicted proteins | sample PRCRCaboRojoPR_6_FD_187275 | JGI IMG/M metagenome (GOLD analysis project Ga0207797, IMG submission 187275) | Marine sediment microbial community from Cabo Rojo, Puerto Rico - PR CR 10% Liquid 1 (SPAdes) | ecosystem: Environmental > Aquatic > Marine > Coastal > Sediment | place: Cabo Rojo, Puerto... | reverse complement strand
TATACGTTTCGGCCGGGGCGCCCCGCTTGGTTCCATATGCTGCGGGGCTTTGAACCGCTAGGAGCCCTTCCTTTCATTCGAGCTCAGGATCCTTCAAGGATCGAATACTCAGCCGTTGCCTGTCTCTATGGTCTGTGTCGCCATGGAACCTGCGCTCGGCGTCCCGTCCACTTGGCGCTTTTTTCATGCTTCGTTGTGCCTGCGGCGTCGCAGGCATGAGGGTTTTTGAGTGACGCCGTCCTTCACAAGCGCTCTGAGCGTGGTTCGTCCAACCGGTCATCACAAGGAGCTCAAGCGGACCTGACCTGCTCAGAGAGGGGAGATCAGCCGCGGCCGGCCTGCTGAGCCTTTGCCCTGCGCTGCAGGGCCAGCTGGCGCATGTCCGCGACCTGATCGGTCTCATCCATAATCTCGTTGCCCAGAATCTCCTCCAGGATATCCTCGAGGGTGATCAAGCCGGACAGGCCGCCATACTCATCGAGAACAACTGCCAGATGGATCCTCGACTCCAGAAAGGTGACCAAAACCCTGTCCAAGGTCAAGGTTTCCAAGATAAAATGAACCGGCCGCATCAGCTCGCTCAAGGTGGTTTCCGGCCGGTCCTGGGCCAGGGCCTGAAGAACCTCTCTCCGGTAGACGATGCCGACGACCTCTTCGGGATCATCGGCCGCGTAAACCGGCACTCGGCTATACGGCCAGACGGACCTGCCATCCCAGACCTCCTGCACGGTCTTTTCGGCCGGCAGGGAGAAGATGACCGTGCGGGGAGTCATGACCTCCCGAACCGTTCGGGTGTCCAGGGCCAGGATGTTGTGGATGGACAGCTCCTCGAACCGCTTCAAGACGCCGCTCTTGCGGGTTAGGCTGGCCAGAGCCCGGAGGTCCTCTTCCGAGGTATCCGGTCCAACCTTGCCCTTGCCCAGGAAACGGACCAGCAGGCCGATACACTTGATGGCCGGCTTGAAGAGAATGACCAGGAGGCTCAGGGGCCTGGCCAGGAGCAGTGAGAGGAATCGGTTGTACAGGACTCCGAGTGTTTTCGGGATGATCTCTGAGAAGATCAGGATGAGCAGGGTGAAGATCAGGGAGAAGGTCAGCAGGAAGTCCTGCCCGAAGACGCTCGCGGCCGCTGCGCCGGCAACCGAGGCCCCAGCCGTGTGGGCGACCGTGTTCAAGGTCAGAATGGCCGTGATGGGCTCATCCACATCACGGCGCAGCTGGTAGAGGAGTTGGCCGGTTCGTTTGTGCTCCTTTCGCAGTGTTTCGATATGACTCCAGGGAATGGAGTACAGCACGGCTTCGGCCAAGGAGCAGAAAAAAGAAATGCCCAAAGCCAGAGCCACGGCAATGAGTAAAGTCAGCATATCCGTCTTTCCGTTCTCCGAGTTGCCAGCTATCATCCAGGGAGCGACAACCGCTCAGCCGAATAGTATCAGAGGGGTTATCAGGCTGCAATGAGCCGGGGCTGAACTCCTCCGAGGGAGAAGAACGAAACGGGCCAGATCGGCCTCCGGCAGATTCGGCTGGTTCGGGGCCTGTCCAGCCGGCTGGACCATTGCACTTGCCGCGGAAACACGTTAGGTTCCTTGCGGTTTCCAAGAGAACCCGATCTGGTGACCACATGAAAAACATTCTTCTGGACCGCGACGGAACGATCATTGAGGATGCCCATTACCTTGCCTCGCCCGACCAGGTCCGCTTGCTGCCCAACGCCGGCCGTGCCCTTAAAAGGCTTCAAGATTCAGGGCTCAGGCTTTATATGCTCAGCAACCAGTCCGGCGTGGGCCGGGGCTACTTCTCCCGCAGACAGCACGAAGCAGTCCAAAGCCGGGTCAAGGATGTGCTCCTTGAGCAGGGTGTTCGCCTGAACGGAGATCGATTCTGCTTTCACGCACCAGAAGAGGGCTGCTCCTGCCGGAAGCCGGCTCCGGGGCTGTGGGATGAGCTGGCCGCCGAGGAGGGGCTCTCGGCGGACGAGAGCCTCATGATCGGGGATAAGGCCGAGGATATGCGTCTGGCTGCCAGAGCCGGGCTGGCCGGCTCCATTCTCGTGCTGACCGGCTATGGCCGCCAGTCGGCTTGGGGGCAGGGTCTGCCCACGCCTGACTGCGGCTGGGAGCATACAGCGGCATGTCAGCCTTGTGGACATCCCAGCATCGTGGCCAGCGATCTGCTCTCAGCCAGCGATTGGATTCTCGATACCCCTTCAGGCCTGCGTGGGCAAAGGCACACCGAACCATGAATCAAGCGCTGGGCGGACGGCCAGCGCACGTTCCATCGCGCTGGTGCACGAGAATGTCACTGTGGGCATGATGGACATGGATGAACACCAAGAACTGCGACAGCGGGGCTCTCCTCTGCCTCAAAAGTAAAAAGGCTCAGCAGAATGCTTCCGAAAAAGGAAGAGGTCCATAACACCCTCTACTATATCAAGCGGTGCGGCCAGTACTTCAAACCCTACACCCTGCGCATCGTCTTTTCCATGGCCTCCATGGCCGTCGTCGGCGCCTGCACTGCCTACTCGGCCTTTCTGGTCCAGCCGGCTTTGGACCGAATCTTTATCAATAAAGATACCGAGGCCCTGAAGACCATCCCCATTCTGGTGGTGGCTGTGTTCGCTGTCAAAGGCTTTTTCCAGCTCATGCAGAACTACCAGATGCAGTACTGCGCCCATAGGGTCCTGCAGGAGCTCCGGGACAGCCTCTACTCCAAAATGCTCCGCCTTCCGGTGTCATTCTTCGAGCAGAATCGGGTTGGCATGCTCATGTCCAGGATCATCAACGATGTCAACCTGATCCGCAGCAGCATCCCGGAGCTGATAATGCTGATCAGGCATGTCTTCACCATGGTCGCCCTGATCTTCGTGGCCTTTTACCGTGACGCCTTTCTAGCCTCTTTGGCCATCATCGTCTTGCCGGCCGCACTCTTTCCGGTCGTCCATTTCGGGAAGAAGCTGCGCAGGTTGGGCCGCAAAAATCAGGAGAAGATCGCTGACATCTCAACGATTCTGCAGGAAATATTCAGCGGCATCCGCGTTGTCAAGGCCTTCGCCATGGAGAGGCGCGAGACCGAAACCTTCCAGAAACAGAACGAAAAGCTGGTCACAATCGCCCTCAAGGGGGCCTTTTATACCGCCCTGTCCTCCCCGGTTATGGAGTTCATCGGAGCCATCGGTATCGGAGTGGTCATCTGGTACGGAGGATCACAGGTCATTGCCGGGCACTCGACGCCTGGCACCTTCTTCTCCTTCCTGACCGCTCTGCTCATGCTCTATGAGCCGTTCAAGAGGATCAGCAAGTCGAACATGGTCGTCCAAAGGGCTCTGGCTGGCGCGGAGCGGGTTTTCTACATCCTGGACTCCAAGGAGATTGCCGAGGAAAACCAGGGGAGCCATGAGCTGACTCCGCCTTTTACCAACCTGCGCTTCGAAACGGTCACCTTAACCTACCCAGATGCGCCGGCCCAAGCTCTCAAAGAGATCAGCTTCGAGCTCAAGCCGGGGGAGCGTCTGGCCATCGTCGGCCCGAGCGGCTCCGGCAAAACCAGCCTGGTCAATCTCATCCCCCGATTCTATGAGCCGGACACAGGGCGGATCATCCTCAACGGGCGCCCCTTGCCGGAGTACACCCTGCTCAGCCTGCGCCGGTTCATCGGCATGGTTTCCCAGGAAGCCGTTTTGTTCAACACCAGCATCCGTGAGAATATCACCTATGGGCTGAGCGGCATCGACGACTCGCAGCTTGACGAGGTTTGCTCCATCGCCTACGCCAGCACCTTTATCCAAAGGCTGCCCGAGGGCTACGAGACAGTCATCGGCGAGCGCGGCGTCAAGCTTTCGGGCGGGGAGAAGCAACGGCTGACCATTGCCAGGGCCCTGCTCAAAGACCCCTCGCTGCTCATCCTTGACGAGGCCACCAGCGCCCTGGACACGGAGTCGGAAAAAATCGTACAGCTGGCCTTGGAGAATCTGATGTACCAGCGTACGAGCATTGTCATCGCACACAGGCTGTCCACGGTCCTCTCGGCTGACCGGATCATGGTCCTTCAAGATGGCAGAATACAGGACATCGGCCCGCACACCCAGCTCCTGCAGCGCTGCCCCCTGTACCAGAAGCTCTACGCCATGCAGTTCGACGATACTGGGCCAGCCGCTGCTCACCAGGCATACTCATGAACCCTGCGCGACGCATGAGCCTTGCGCCAAGATCAGGACGGGGAGGGACAAAGGTCTCCGGCAGCCTCCAGACTGGCCGGGCCGGCCTGTTCGGTCTGGCCTTCGGTCTGTGCTGCCTCCTTTCGGCCTTCGGACCGGCTGTGGCTGAGCCGCCCCCGAAGCTGTACTTCAAAAAGCAGGTGCCTCTCCACCGGGAACAGGGCGTCTTCAAGTACACGGTCCAGAAAGGAGAGTATGTTTACTCCATCCTGCGCTCCTTTGATATCCCGGAAAGAAAGCTTCCCCTGGTGGCCGAAAGGCTCAAGCGTCTCAATGAGCACATCGAGGATCTTGACCGTATTGAGCCCGGAACCACACTCAATCTACCCAAATCCATTCGCAGCGCCACAGCCGGCCGCAGCCCGGACAAACCTCCAAGGCCGGCGCCCGAGGAGGCTCCAGAGATCGGATCGATCGAGCCCCTTCCGTACACAGTCTCCAAAGGGGACCACCTTTCCAAAATACTCCGGCAAAAGCTGAGCCTGCCTGACCGGCTCATTTTCGACGAGTACATCTCCCTGTTCAAACAGCTCAACCCGGACATCGCCGATATCAACAACCTCGAGGTCGGTCAGCGCATCACCCTGCCGGCACCGCCTGGGAAGAGCCTGGCCGCGGCCGAACGGCCAAAGCCGGCCAAAGCAGTGCAGAACAAGCCGGCTCGAGCCGGGCAGGATAAGCCCAAGCAGGAGGAGCCGCCTGATACAACCGCTCGAGACCGCCAGGAGCCAAGCCAAGAGATCGAAGCGAGCGCGCCGGACTTCGCCAATAAAGACCTGGTCCAGGCCATGCTCAAGAAGCTGGGCTTTCGATTTGCTCCGGGCAAGGAAATGCTCTACCCCTTTCCGGACCAGGGCTGGCTGCAGATCAATCTGGAGCAGATGCCTCTGGCCAATGCGCCATGGGGGGACTCCTTCCTTTTCGTTCCGGAGCCGGTGCGCCAGAAGATCGAAGACCGGGACTTCCGGTCTGCCGGCATGCAGGTTTGTGTCGTTCCACCCTCCTGGGATCCTGCCGAGACCTTTGGGGCCCTGGAAGAAGCCAGCCAACGGAAGATACTCTTCTGGGGACGCGACCGGAGGCTGATCCTCAACCAAGGGCACGGTGTTCTGGAGATCCTGGCCGACCTCTTGGTCATTAAGAACACCGGGACTGGGAAGCAGTACTACCCCTTTGATCTCAAGTCCTCCGACCCCGAAAAGCCCTCGCAGCTCCTCCTGGCCTATCTGGCCGAAAACAACATCCGGCTCTACGAGCAAGCTGCCGGCACAGGAAGCCGGCCGGAGTTCATCAGCCACAGCTATCCGAGCAAAGACTCGGTCTTCGTGCCCAGTCTTCGGCGCGATCAGGCCTGGTTGGACCTCCGGGCCCATATCGGCGATGCGGTTGATCTCCCGAAACCGACGGGAACAGACTTCTCCAGCCTCTTGAGCACCTTCCGGGACAAGGGCCTGGCTACCGAAAAAACCTTCCGCTTCACACTGTTCGATCAACCTGGATGCCGGATAGCCCTGCGAATGCCCCTCTATTCCCTGAGCCTCTCCGAAAGCACCCTCCTGATCATGAGCCAGGAGCAGGCCAACCCCTATCTGGTCGCCCTGCTCAGCCTCCGCGGCTATGATTGTCTCGCCCTCAAGCGCGGATCAGGGCCTGGTGGATTGCCCTGAACGCCCTCTTTTGCTGCCTCCAAGCCCCCTGGTAGGCAGCAGCCGTTTTTTTAAAAAAGATTTTTGCAGGGAGGCCTCACTGGCTGCTCGAGGCACTGCCCAAGACGGACTCCTGCAGATCGCTGAGCGAGCTGATGCGTTCTATTGCGGTTCCGGCCTGCTTCAGCGCCTTGCCCCTGGACTTGGCCTTCGGGCAAACAATGGGGCTGTATCCAAGATCCCTGGATTGATTCAGGCGCAAGTCCTCCCCGGCCACTGGCCGAACCTGGCCGTTCAGATCAACCTCGCCCCAGAAGATGGCTCGTTCTGGGAGGGGACGGTCGAAGAACGATGACAAAACGGCGGCCACAACGCCGAGATCGAGGCTGGGCTCCTCCAGCCTCAGGCCTCCGCCTATCTTAGCGTAGACGTCTAGCTGACCGAGGTGGAGCTTCAACTTCTTCTCGACGATGGCCAAGAGCAGATGGAGTCGGTTGGTGTCAAACCCGAGTGCGGTTCGACGGGGAATGCTCTGGAAGCTGCGGCTGACCAGGGCCTGAACCTCGACGGCGAACGGCCGCTGGCCTTCCAAGGCCATGACCACGGCCGTTCCGGACAGGGAAGGGTCCCTGGCCTGGAGAAAGAAGGTCGAGGGATCGCGGACGATTCTGAGGCCCTTGTCCACCATCTCCAGAAGAACGATGGCGCTGGTCGGGCCAAACCGGTTCTTAACCGCCCGAAGAACGCGGTAGAAATGCTGCTTGTCCCCCTCCATGGACAGGACGGTGTCGACCATGTGCTCAAGGACCTTTGGGCCGGCGATATGCCCTTCCTTGGTCACATGACCGACAATAATCAATGCGCTCCTGGTCCTTTTGACTGTCTCGACCAGCCTCGAGGCCACGGACCGGACCTGCCCGATGCTTCCAGGGATGCCGTCAACATCCGGATCGACAAGGGTCTGAACCGAGTCGACCACCAGCAGCTGAGGCGCCTGCTCCCCATTGAGCTGCTCAATGACCTCGTCCGTGGTCACGGCGTTGAGGGCCTGCAGCGCACTGGCCGATAGCCCGAGCCTCTGCGACCTCCGTTTAAGCTGGTTGAGGGACTCCTCGCCCGAGACATACAGCGCCTTGCCGCCTCCGGACGCAAATCCGCCAAGGAGCTGCAGCAGAAAGGTGGACTTGCCTACGCCGGGCTCTCCGGCCAGCAGGATCGTGGATCCTGGAACCAGTCCGTCTCCGAGCAGGGCATCCACCGCTTTGGAGCCGCTGCTCAAGCTCCGGCTCTCGGAGTCGGAGACCTGCTCCAGCATAACCGGTCGGGCCTTGGCCTGCTCTGCCCGAGCCGGGACTGCTCGCTCCACCTCCGGAGCCAGCGTCCCCCAATCTCGGCAGCGGGGACATTGCCCCTGCCATTGGCTGAGCTTGGCCCCGCAGCTTTGACATCGATAGGCTGTTCTCTGCTTCGCGCTCATGGCCGCCACCTTGGCCCGCCGGACAGATTAGTTCCCGGGTTCGGCGTTCGCGGCCTTGATGACCTTCAGGCTAAACTCGCTCAGGCCCTTATCGGGCTTGGGAAAGACGGTCATGAACTCGACCTCCTGTCCGGGGCCGAGATTGGAGTTGTTGGTCAGCACGCCGACCTTGGAGTTGAGGGCCGACTCCAGCTCTCCCTGGCTGAGAACCTGCAGCTGGAACAAGGAGACCGTATTGCCGCAAAGGAACTCCTTCTCCCGCAAGGCCTGGCCTTGTTCATCGTAGACCACCGCCCTGAGCTTGATCATCTTCTTGGGGATCTCGGACTGATTGACGGCCTTGCCTTCTATGACCAGGAGCCGGCCTATCTTCTCATTCTGGACCATGTACTGTCGGACATCCATGAGGGCGATATCTTCCACGCTGCCCTCCTCTGTTGCCGACTTCTGGGTCAGGCGGGACTCCTGCTGGGCTTGTTGGGACGGCCCAAAAGGAACCAGCTCCCTGATCTGAGGCACGTACAGGAAGGCGGTCAATCCGGCCGCGCCGAAAACGAGGAGAACCCCGAGCCAGAGCAACACGCGGCGGAGCCGGCTCTTGCCAGCTCCGAGCGCCCCACCGGACTGATCTGACGGCGTCTCGTCGAACTCCTCAAAGAGCCTGTCCTTGTCTGCAGCCGGCTTGTGAGCCTCCTCAGGCTTTGCCCCCTGCGCTGCGGCGGGCTTCTCCTGCCCTTGTGGCGCTTCCGAATCGGCTACAAACTCGTGCCCGCACCGTGAACAGCGGACCTTGCTGACGCCCGGCCGCACCTTGTTGGCGTCGATCCTGTATTTGGTCTGGCAGTTCGGACACTGAATCACCATAGAAACTCCTCTGGAGCGAGTGCTCTGCTTCCTCGAGCTTCAGCCTGAAGACGGCAGATTGTCCGCAGCCGGGAGCCGGCTTTGATTCAGCTGCCGGCACCCCCTCGGCCACCCAGGCCGGACGAACCACAGCACAGGCAATGGCTCGTGCCGGACGGGACGCCGAATACAAGCCCGGCAGCGGATCTCATTCGACCAGCTCGTAAATTGCCTCGAGGTTTCGATACTGCTCAGCGCAATCGAGCCCGTAGCCGACCACGAACCCGTGTTCCAGAGAAAAGCCGCGAAAATCAACAGGGACCTCAATCTCCCGGCGACCGAGCTTGTGAATGAAGGTGCAGATGGTCAGACTGGCCGGATTGCGACCGCGGAAGACATCCAGGAGATACTGAGCCGTGTGGCCGGTATCCACAATATCCTCGACGATGCAGACATGCCTGCCAAGAATATCGGTCTCCACATCCTTGGTGAAGCAAACCGCTTCGCCACGGCTGGTGGACTCCCCATAGCTGGCCAGTCTGACGAACTCCAGCTCGGTCTGTGTCCTCAGCCGGCGCACCAAATCGGCGAAGAACATGAAGGCGCCCTTGAGGACACAGACCAGGACGAGCGGCTCCTCAAGCCGGCTGTAGTGGGCATCGATCTCTCTGGCCAGCTCGTCAATCCGCTCGTTGATTCGTTCCCGGGAAAAGAGGAGTCGTCGTTCGCTCATGGGCAGAGCTCCTGGATTCTCACGTTTGGCACTTTTCCTCCTGAAGACAAGGGCTTACAGCTCCATCAGCATGGCCACCTCATCACAGCAGTCTGGAAACTTCGGGCAGTTCAGGCAATCGGACCAGACCTTCTGCGGCAGAACCTCCTTATCGACCTCGATAAATCCGAGCTTTCCGAAAAAAATGGTCTTATAGGTCAGGGTAAAGACCCTATAGATTCCCAGCGTCAGCGCTTCGCTGAGGCAGGTGTCCACCAGCCGCCGGCCCCAGCCCAGACCTTGATAGGGGGAGTCAACAATGAGCGACCGAATCTCTGCCAGGTTTTGCCAGGTGATGGACAAGGCGCAGCAACCGACGACAGAGGGCTGGCCAACCGTGTCGACGACAAAGAAGTCGCGTAAGTGGCTGTAAAGCTCATTGTAGGGCCTTGGCAGCAGGAGGCCCTGCCTGGAGTAGGCCATGAGCAGACGGTGGATAGCTGGGACATCCTGGATGTTGGCTTTGCGCAAATAGAACGATTGCATGGGCTATTCGGCCTCAAGGAGCGAGCGGATCAGCTCGCGCAGACGTCGATCGGGGACGTACCCGAAACGTTTCAAGGCAAGCTGGCCTTGACGGTCGTAGACCATGGTCTTGGGAACCCCCGAGATGCTGAACAGGTACTTGACATCCGGCTCAGCCGAGTAAATCGGATAGCTGACTGGACGCTTGCGGAGATAGGCCTGAAGGGAGCTCTGGTCATCCATGGCGATGCCGGCGATGACGAGCTGCTTCTGGGAAAAAGCCTGACGCACCGATTGCAGCTCTTTGATCTCCTGACGACAGGCTGAGCACCAGGTAGCCCAGAAGTTAATCAGGACCACCTTGCCTTTGTTTTTGGAGATCATCGAGAGGATGTCCTGGCCGTCTATCCGATCGGGGAGCCCTTGAGAAGCCGATCCCAAAGTGGTGCTCATCACAAGCGCGCAGACAAGCACCAGGCTGCAGAGTGAGCCTTTGAAGGCGGTCATGACCATACTTCCAGCCACCTGCTTCGTTTGTCACCAAAAAATCCTTGTGCCTGCACGGCAGCTGGCACAACCAACCATGAAGCGGCATTGACCCCGAACCTCTTACCGAAAATCATTGAAATTGACAAACGAAATATTTATAATCACCTTTTTGATAACACCATAAAGCCTAGAGGGACACAAGAGCGTCTATGCCGAAAAAAGAGGAGGGACTGAACCAGGACACGCCACAGAGGATGCCTTCAGACGTTGAGGAAGCACCCCAAGCGCATACCGAACCGCCCGTTGGGGAAACACCCGAGGCGCATACCGAATCGACCGCCGAGGACAAGGGAAGGTCTATCCAGAGCATGTCCCTTCCCGCTCCCAGCTCATCCCGCGGGCTGTCGCCACAAAACACCCTGAGCCTGTATCTGCGAGAAATCAACAGATTTCCGACTCTGGAACCTGAGGAGGAGTTTGAGCTGGCCCGCCGGTTCAGGGATGAGAACGACCAGAAAGCCGCCTTCAAGCTGGTCACATCGCACCTGCGCCTGGTGGTCAAAATTGCCATGGAGTTCCAGCGCAAGTGGATGAAGAACGTCCTCGAGCTTATCCAGGAGGGCAATATCGGTCTGATGAAGGCAGTCCAGAAGTTCAACCCTGACCGGGGCATCAAGTTCTCCTACTATGCCGCTTTCTGGATCAAGGCCTACATCCTCAAGTTCATCATGGACAACTGGCGCATGGTCAAGATCGGGACCACTCAGTCCCAGCGCAAGCTATTCTACAACTTGGGTAAGGAGCGCCAGCGTTTGGAGAACCTCGGCTTTGATCCAGATGCCGAAACCCTATCCAAGAACCTGGATGTCAGCCGTGAGGATATCGAGGAGATGAGCATGCGCATGGGTGGTCAGGACCTCTCCTTGGATACGCCCTTCACAGAAGACTCCTCGACCACTCGGCTGGATATGCTCCCCGCCCTTGAAGCCAGCGTCGAAAGCAAGCTGGCCCAGGAGGAAATCAGCGACAAGCTGCGCGAAAACATCAAGACCATTCTCCCTGAGCTGAACGAGAAGGAACGGGACATCCTTTACAGCAGGCTGCTGACCTCATCGCCGGTAACCCTGCGTGAGATTGGAGACAAGTACGGCATTACCCGCGAACGGGTCCGTCAGATCGAATCACGGTTGCTCGACAAGATGCGGCAGCACCTCTCCAGCTCCATTCAAGACTTTTCCGAGGATTGGATCAGTAATGAATAACCTCTTCCGGACCTTGAAGCATGAGGCCAAGGAGCTGTCCTCCAGGAAGAGACCCCAGTTTTACACCTCCTTTTCCCCGGAGCTATCCTACTCGAGGGAGATCTTCTTTGACCACCCGCTGGTCCTTCGTTTGGCCGAAGACGTCATCCCACTTTTGAATGATGACTTCGGCCACGGCATCGAGCATTCCAAGCACGTGGCCATCGAGGGCGGGGCGATCATCCTGGCCGAGTCGAACCTCAATCGGATGCAGACTTACCGCCATCTGGTCCTTCTGGTCCAGCTCTCCGGCCTTCTGCACGATATCTGCCGCCTCGAGCCGGAACACGCCCTGCAGGCAGGCCAGCTGAGCCGCAAGATCCTCAGCGACTTCCCCTTGTCCGATCGGGACAAGGGCATGATTCAGTTCGCCATCGAAAACCACGAAGCCTTCAAGCTGGAGAAGGCTCCGCCGGACGCTCTGACCGCCCTGGTCAGCGGGGCCCTCTACGACGCCGACAAGTTCAGGTGGGGACCGGACAACTTCGTGACCACCCTCTGGGAGATCTGCGACTACCAGGACTGGTCTCTGGAGAGAATCGTCGATGTCTTTCCCCGAGGCCTCGAGATCATCGAGTCCATCTCCGAGACCTTCAGAACGCAAACAGGGCGTTTTTATGGTCCTGAGTTCATTGACATCGGGCTTGAAGTCGGCCACTACCTCTACAGACGAATGAAACGCCTGAGCGAGGAACGATGACCCAGCGCCTTGTCCATGCGACCCTGCCCGGCCTGATCTGCCTGGCCGTTCTCCTTTCCGGGTGCGGCGCCTCCAAAAGGCTCATCAACCCCATCCTGCCAGGATCGAGGCTGACTGACCAGGCGGAGTCCACCTATCAGTTTCTCAAGTATCTGGAGCTGCTTCGAAATAACGAGCAGCAAGCCGCTCTGGAAGCCCTGGAGCAGGCCACGGCCTTGAATCCCTCACCTGATCTCTATGCCGAGCAAGGCACCTTTCACTCCCGCTTCCGTGATAACCCGGAGCGCGGCATTGCCGCTGTCGAGAAGGGCTTGGAACGCTTTCCCATGAGCCGCAAGCTGGTTTTGACCTACGTGGACCTCCAAATGCGGCTAGAGCGAGTTGATTCCGCCGTGACCCGCCTGGAAAGCTACCTCGAGGCCAAGCCGGACGATGTCCGGGCGGCCTCGCGACTGGCCGAGCTGTACCTCCAAAAGAAGGAGTACAGCCGGGTTGTGGATCTCTTCAAGCTGATTGCGGAAAAGGAATGGACAGCGGAGGTCCATTACCTCCTCGCCCAGGCCTTCGCCGGGCTTGAGGACAGGGACAAAGCCGTCAGCCATCTGCAGACAGCGACGCGCCAGGCCCCTGACATGCTCAAGGCCTGGGCCGAGCTGGCCTATCAGTATGAAATGGCCAAGGAGTTCGTAGATGCCCAAGAAACCTATGCCAAGCTTCTGGACATGGGCCTGAACAATCCGAACATTCGCCTGCGGCTCATCGAGCTCCAGCTGAAGCTGAACAATCCAGGTCAAGCTCTGGAGCAGGCCCAGGCACTGCCGGCTGATGAGAATCTCCTGGTCAAGGCGGGCAGCCTGTTCATTCAGAACAACTTCTATGCCGAGGCTGAGGAGATCCTGGACAGCCTGAATGGCACTGCCATGTCCGACAAGACTATCTACCTGCGCGCCCTGATCGCCTTTCAGGGACAGGATGACAGCGAGAAGGCCTTGGATCTCCTGGCCCGGATTGACCGTGACTCGTCCCTGCACAGCGACAGCCTGAGCCTGCAGAGCCAGCTCCTTTTCAAGCTCGGCCGAAACGATCAGGCTCTCCAAAAGGCACAAACAGGCCAATCACTCTATCCGGAGCAGGCGGACTTCTGGATACTCGAGAGCGACATCCTCCGCTCGCAAGAGTGCTATCCTGAGGCTATCGACGTTCTCCAGGAGGCCAGGGAGCATCTGCCAGAGGACACCGATATCCTCTTCCAGCTCGGTTTTCTCAAACACGAGCTGGACCGCCCCGAGGAGGCCCTCGATTTTATGGAAAAGGTCATCCGCATCAACCCCGATCACGCCCAGGCCCTGAACTTCGTCGGCTACACGCTGACAGAGCAGGGCCGCGATCTCGACCGGGCTCTCATTCTGATCAAAAAAGCCTTGGAGATCGAGCCTGAGAACGGGTACTTTCTCGATTCCCTGGCCTGGCTGTACTTTAAGACCCAGAAGCTGGACAAGGCCTGGGAAGCCATCAGCCGGGCAGTCACCATCCAGGGGCAGGATCCGGTCATCTGGGACCACTACGGAGATATCGCCAGCTCATTGGGAAAAAAGGAGAAAGCACGAGAGGCCTATCAGCGGGCCCTTGAGCTTGAGGCTCCCAACCCGAAGCAGATCGAGCGCAAGCTGGAAGGCCTGTCCTCGGCGAAGCAGAGGCAACCGCACAGGCCTTTCGGCCGCCGACCTTGGCTGGCAGGCCCGACCTTGGCTGAGCGGTGGTTCACCTCCCTCGATGCGGATCCTGCTGACCCGCTTCCGCCGCTCGCAACCCAGGCTGCCCTCCGTATGTATGAAAAAATGCAGCAAGCTGTTGATTGTGCGCCAAGTGGGCGGTGCGCCTCGCTTGGTTCCATATGGTCCGAGGCCTTGAAGCCACAGGTGCCCTTCCTGTCATCCGAGGC
>Ga0207797_1002136_pt1 | contig 13848 bp, 9 predicted proteins | sample PRCRCaboRojoPR_6_FD_187275 | JGI IMG/M metagenome (GOLD analysis project Ga0207797, IMG submission 187275) | Marine sediment microbial community from Cabo Rojo, Puerto Rico - PR CR 10% Liquid 1 (SPAdes) | ecosystem: Environmental > Aquatic > Marine > Coastal > Sediment | place: Cabo Rojo, Puerto... | reverse complement strand
ATTTTGACTGCCGAGCGGGAAGGGACATCCATGTCGGCGACAGACCCAACGACCGTCTTCGACGAGATCACCGAGCTGGATTCGACTGCCCTGTTCAAACCCAAAGTGGTCGCGCTGATCCTGACCGACAGTGAGGACAAGGGCCCGAACCTCATGACCGCGTCGTGGTGGATGCTGGCCGGATACAACCCGTTCCGGTACCTGCTCGCGGTCAGTCACAAGACCTACACCTACGAGATCATCGAGGAAAATCCCGAGTTCGTCATGGCCGCCCCGACGACCGACATGGTCGAGGCCCTGTCACTCGCGGGGACGGTCAGCGGGCGTGACGTCGACAAGATCGAGCACCTCGGTCTGGAGACGATCCCCGGGCGAGAGGTGGACGTCCCGCTGCTGAAAAATGCCGTCGGGAACATCGAGTGCTCGGTCGCTGACTCCTTCGAGTTCGAGAACTGCACGTACTACTTCGGCACCGTCGAGGCAGCCTACGTCACCGCTGGCGGGCTGGACGGGCGGATCCTCTCGCTGGAGGAGGACATCCTCGCCTACATGGGGAGCAACTGGGGCGACGAGGACGTCGACACCAAGTACCGCTACTGGGCCGAACTCGAACCCGACGACCTCGAACGGTTCCCGGACGACGCAGCGATCGAACGGCTGCCGCCCGAAGTTCGGGAGAAGTACGAAGACTGAACGATAGTAGCCGTTGAAGCTCGATGCACACACGACCGCACGCTGTCGTGCGATCGGTGTGTGAATCGGTTCAGCTGTTACGAGCGTGCCGGCGGACTCACCACAGCGCCCGGTGGCTGCGAACGACGAACGGTGAGTCGTCGTCGGCGTTGCCACCGAAGAGGAAGGCAAGGAAAGCCAGCGAGACGCGCGAGCCGCCGACGTTGACGTCTGCGTCGCTGCGTGGGGAATCCGCGAACAGCTCGTCGTAGCGTTCTATCGTGTCGCGGTCGACCTGCAACCCGTAGCGTCGCTGGAGGATGCGCTCGCAGGCACTGTAGGGGTGGTCGGCGGCGTGGAACCGGCAGAGGTCGACGATCGGTTTCGCGTACTCACAGCCCTCGTAGAAGCGCTCCGAGAGGTCGCCCTGGAACGACCGGCCACACTCCGTGCACTCGTACTGCTGGACTTCCAGCCCCACTTCTTCGAAGCCATCCTCCGTGACCAGTCGCGCGAAGGTCTTCGAAGCTCGCTGGTAGCCGTTCTTGCGGAGGTTCGTCGACCCGCAGGCCGGACACGGCTGCTCCGAACCGACTCGCTTGCCGTCGTACTCGCGCAACTGGTCGTGGATGGCGCCGACAAACGGCGAGGAAACTGACGGGTCGAGTGACTTCTTCGCTGGTGGCTGCATCGTGCTTCCGTTCGTGTCGACTGATAATAAAGTTCACGTTAACAACCGACCACCGTTCAAATAAATCACGTAACATTCCTAAATTCCGGCCGCTTGGGCCGGCAAACCCACCGAAGAATTGAATATCTCTAAACATGAGACTGATACCATGTCCGAGAGCACAGCCGGTAGCCTCGACGCCGACGAGGGACGGGTGGACGCGACTGGCCGGTCAGCACACACTGGCGGACGGTCGCGACGCGCATTTCTGACGACGGGGGCTGCCGTGACACTGACGGCAATTGCCGGGTGCACAGGCGGTGGGGGCGATTCGACGCCGACGACGACACCGACGTCTGCTGGAAGCGGCGACCCCGAACCGCCGTGGACGACGGCGGATCTGGCCGCACAGATCGACGGCACAGAGACGCTTACGATCTACGCCGGCACCGGCGACTCCCAGCAGTGGTACGACCTCATCGAGGTGATCAACGACGAGTTCGACACGAACATCGAGGGAAACGTCTTCGCCAGCAACGGCGGCAAAGTGTCCCAGCGGTTCGTCCAGGAGCGGCAGGCTGGCGAGGACAAAGTCGACCTGTTGAGCAACGCCAGCGATATCCAGGACGAGATCAAGATCAACGGGCCGGAGGCCGCACGGAAGTACTTCGAGTGGGACATGGACGCGAACTTCTGGTTCGAAGACGTCCTGCCGGCGCAGCGTCGGCTCCCCTTCATGATCGGCGCGTTCAACGGGGGCGCCGGGAGCTGTCTCCCGATCAACGAAGACATGTTCTCCGAACGGGGGCTGGACTATCCGACGACGTACAACGACCTGTTCGACGACCAGTACGAGGGGCTGGAGACGCTGTTGCCCGGCTACGTCGTCGGCGGCGAAGTGGGCTGGATCATCAAACACCACGCCGAGCAGACCGACATGTCCAACATGGAGTGGATCAACACGCTGGCGGATCATCTCTCCTTCGCCGGCGCGAGTTCGCACACCGCCGCCGCCCGGAACGTCGCCCAGGGGGACGCGCCGATGATGTTCTACAATTTCCCGTGGGTCACCAGTCCGTTCGTCTCCGAGTATCCGCTGCGGGGCCACTTCGTCGATCCGGTCAAGAGTAACGCGCTCGCCGGACCACTGTCGATCAACAAGAACGCGCCCAAGCCGTGGGTCGCCCGCTTTTTCGTCAGCGCGATGCTCGAAGAGCCAGTCCAGCGGCGGATGATCAACGAGGTGACCGACCAGGTGCCGGTGCGCCTCGACCTCGACTACTCGCCACAGGAGCCCGACCCGTTCACGTCGAAGCGGCTGAACACCGAGACGGAACTCATCGGATTCTACGACGGGGCACAGTACTCCGAAGTGGGACAGAAAGCCAAAGACGACGGCGCGTTCGAGGTGTAAGTCCCCGTGGACGGCGCTCGCGACCGGCGCGACTCACAGGCGGAGACAGAAGCCACGACCGACCGACCACAGCTGACCGTTCGCGGGCTCACGAAACAGTTCGGGGACGCCTTCGAGGTCAGCGACGTCGATCTCTCCGTCGGGCGGGACGAAATCGTTGCGCTGCTCGGCCCCAGCGGCTGTGGCAAGACGACGTGTCTCCGCTGTATCGCGGGCGTCGAGACACCCGACGACGGGGAGATCATCATCGACGGCGAACGCGTCTTCGGTGCGAACACGTCGAAGCCGCCGGAGCGGCGGGACGCGGGCATGGTCTACCAGGACTACGCCATCTGGCCGCACAAGACGGTGTACGAGAACGTCGTCTTCCCGTTGCACCACGCGGATCACGACGTTCCCAGAGACGAGTACGGAGCACGCGTCGCGTCCGTCCTCGAGTTGATGAAGATCCCGGAACTCCGGGACTCGCCGGCGACGGAACTGAGCGGGGGCGAACAGCAGCGGACGGCGCTGGCACGGTCGCTCGTCCACGACCCCGGACTCCTGTTGCTCGACGAACCGCTGAGCAACCTGGATCGGGAACTCCGCAAGCACATGCGCTACGAACTCCAGCGCCTGCAACACGAACTCGGCGTCAGTATCCTCTACGTGACTCACGACCAGGAGGAAGCGTTCTACCTGGCAGACCGCGTCCTCGTCATGAACGACGGGCGCGTCGTCGAACGCGGAACCCCCCGGGAACTCTACCAGCGGCCGTCGACTCCGTTCACCAGAGGGTTCATCGGCGTTCGCAACCGCTTTCGGGGGTCGGTCGAGCAGGTCGACGGCGAGCGACTCGTCCGGACGAACCTGGTGACGTTTCCGCTGGCGAACGCCGACTGTGTCGCCGACGCGGATCTCGACGGCGACGTGGTGTGTTTCCTGCGGCCGGACGACGTCACCGTCGGCCAGTTCGCCGGCAAGACCGACGGCCGCCTGGAACTGACCGGGACAGTCGTGGCAGCGGGGTTGCTCGGTGACAGCTACGAGGTGACGGTCGGGTTCGACGGGGAGGACACGCAACTGGTCGTCCACACCGAGCACTACCGGGACTTCGACCGCGGCGACGAGATTCGGGTGCAGTTTCAGCCCAAACAACTCCAGGTGTATGCTGCCGAGAACCGATGAGTACCAGAGAGCAACTGCTGGGGCGGGTCAAGGACGCTGCCGGCAGCGTCGTCGACAGCGGGGCGACGCTCGTCGAGCGCGGACAGGTCGGCGCCGAGCGACTCGGTGAGGCGATCCCGCCCCGCCTGCCCTCGGCGAAGCAGGCCATCCTCGGGACGCTGGTGGTTGTGATCGTCCTCGGGACGCTCGTCCCGCTTTCCTTTCTGGTCTGGACCGGCCTCTGGTCGGGCTATCCCGGGCAGTTGGATGCGGCGCTGACGGTCGGTAACTTCGTGCGCGTCTACGTCGGTGGCTTCTTCGACGTCGCCGGTCTGTTCACGAACTCGCTGACCATCGCCGTCGGGATGACGCTGACCGGGATGGCGGTGGGGCTGACCTTCGCCTGGCTGTTCGTGCGGACGAACGTCCCGACGAAAAGCTGGATGGAACTGGTGTTGCTCTCGGGACAGGGGATCCCCGGCTACATCTACGCCATCATGTACATCACCAGCTACGGCCCCGAGAACGGCTTGCTCTCGACGTTCCTGCGGGAGACAGTGGGACTCGACGCGCTTCCATTTTCGATCTTCAGTCCGTGGGGGATCGCCTTCGTCGCCGGCATCAGCGTCATCCCGACGTTCTATCTGTTGACAGTCCCGGCGATCCAGGACATGAACCCGGCCCTGGAGGAGGTGAGCCGGATCCACGGCGCCAGCACGCTGGGGACGATCCGGTCGGTGAGCATCCCGATCATCAAGCCCGCGATCCTCTCTGCGGCGCTGGTCACCTTCCTGTACGGGCTGGGCGAGTTCGCAGTCGTCGCGATACTGGGTGCCCGCAACGGGTTCGACGTCTACTCGACGGCCATCTGGAAGGCCATCGGTTCCCGGTTCCCGCCGGCCTACGGCGAGGCGGCCGCGCTGGGGTGCAGTCTGTTACTGGTCACGCTCCTTCTGGTGTGGTACTACCGGCGCGTCACGCGGCGCAAATCTGCCTTCATGACAGTCACTGGCCGGGGCTACCACTCGCAACATTGGGATCTCGGCCGGTGGCGCTGGCCGGTCGCGCTCGCGCTGTGGACGACGCTCGTCGTGATCTGGGTCGTGCCGACTGCCGTGATGGTGCTGGCCTCGCTGCACACCACGTGGTTCGGCCACCTCGACACGAGCGCGCTCACGCTCACACACTACGCGGAGGCGCTCGCGAATCCACAACTCCGGGACGCCTTCGCGAACAGCCTCGTCGTCGCCGGCGCGGGCGCGACGCTCGGCACCGTCCTCGTCGTCGGGATGGCCTACTACACCGAGCGGACGAAAGCTCGCCTCCGTGGCGTCGTCGACTTTCTCTCGCTGACGCCGCTTGCCGTCCCCGGCATCATCATGGGCAGCAGTCTGCTCTTTACCTTCCTCTGGGTCGGCAAAGTCCACTCCCTGTTCGACCTCTACGGCACGCTCGCGATCATCGTCATCGGGAGCGTCATCGTGTTCATCCCCGTCTCCTCGCGGATCGCGGTCGGCAACATCGTCCAGATCCACTCGGAACTGGAAGAGGCCGCCCGCATCGCCGGCGCGTCGTGGCTCCAGCAGATGCGGGAGATCTTCCTGCCGCTCTTTCGGAACACGGCTGCCGTCATCTGGTTTTTCCTCGCGATCCACATCTTCCAGTTGCTCACCATCGCCGTGATGACCTACACCACGGACACCGTCGTCGTCCCTGTCAAGCTCTTTCAGCTCTACATGTTCCGGCCGAGCATCGAACTGGTCTCGGCGATATCGACGCTGATCGTCGGCCTGACGGTCTTGCTCCTGCTGGGGCTTCGCGCGCTCGGGATCACGTTCTACGATTCGGGGCGGTAGTCGCGGCGGGAATCGGTGAGCCGGGAGTCAGGCGTAATAGGGCGTATCGAGCGTCTCTAGCGCGAACAGCTCCTCGACGTCGTAGCGTTCGCTAGCGACGCCCTGCTCGTGGGCGTAGTCGACCAGCGTCTCGACTGTGGTGACGTTGTCGTCCGTCAGCCCGTACTCCCAGGGGTCGTCGCCGAGTACCGCACGCTGCTCGTCGACGTGGACGTCCGCCCAGATGAGCGGGAGTTCGCGCGGCCGCTCTAGCGCCGACAGTCCGATCTCCTTCGCGCGCTCGAAGGCGTCGTAGAGTTTCTGGACGACCCACGGATGGTCGTCCAGCAGGTCGTCGTCGAGGACGATGGCGTGCATGATCGGGACGATGCCAGTCGTGCGGTAGTAGTCCTGCTCGACGGTCTTGGCGTCGGCGAAGAGCCGCTCCGCGGCGTCGATGTCGGAGTCGACCGGGTGGAAGATGGCGTCGATGTCGCCCCGCTCGAGTCGGTCTTCCAGCAGCCCGATGGTGCTGCCCTGGTGGTCGAGGTACGCCACGTCGTAGACCGGCGGGACGTCGACGTCGATGATCTCCTGGCCGGCGCTGACCCACTCGACTGCGGTGGTGTCCAGGCCGTGGTGTTCGGCCAGTATCCCGCGCTGCCAGATACCGGTCGTCGTCTGCCAGTTCACGATGCCGGCGCGACGCCCCTCCAGGTCGGTCGGCGTGTCGATGCCCGCACCGCGGCGCGTGTAGATGTACGCGTGGCGGAACTTCCGAAACGGGAAGACCGGGATGGCAGTGAAGGGAAATCGGTCTGGGTCGGCGCGCGAGGCGAGGTAGGTTCCCATCGAGAGTTCGCAGGCGTCGAACTCACGGTTACGAACCATCCGCGAGAACCGGACGGGATTCGGGTAATTCACCGTCGTCAGGTCGACCCCCTCCGGTTCCACGCGGCCGTCCCACAGCGGGCGAGTCCATTCGTAGTCGTGACAGGCGAGTGTGAGTTGTAGTGTCATGGTCGTAGTACGCTGGATAAAACCGTCCGGGCGAGCGAGTCGCCGGCCTACTCCTCGGTGATCTCGAAGGCGAGATGCATCGCCGGCAGCGGTCGCATCGGGTGGTTGTCGATGTACGAGAGGTGGGGGTACACCTCGAAGTCCGGCTCGTCCTCCTCGATGTGTGAAATCGAGGGGTAGATGTCGATGAAGTGCCAGCCCGGGTCGCCGGTCGCCGGCAGTTCGACGCGGAGGACACCTTCCTTGTCGTCGCCGCTGGTGCCACAGACGAATCCGAGCGGCTTGTTGTCGTAGACGAAAAACGGCTGGTTCTCGTAGGTCGTCCAGCCGACGCCCGACAGTTCGATCTCGATTTCGGTGCCGACGGGGCCGCTGGTCGGCTCGAACGTCTCGATGTCCGGTTGCATCATGAAGCCGGTCACCGCCACCTCTTTCCCGTCGACGGCGGCGGTGATCGGGCGGGTCGCACCCTCCTCCGGCGGGATCTCGACCTCTAACTGGAAGCTCCCGTCCTCGTCGGTCGTCACGTCGGGGAGGACGTCCGTCTTCGGCTCCGGCGTGATCGGGATGCCCTTCACCCGGTGTCCCTCGTGGCGGTACCAGATCAGTTCGACGTCCGTCTCCGGCGGGAAGTTCCGACCCGTGATGAACGCGCTCGTTCCGGACTGGCCGGATTGTGGCGTGATCTCCAGTTCCGCGTCGGTGTCCTCGTCGAGTTCTGGGTAGTGGAGTCCGATGGGGCTCTCGTCGAACTGCGGGTCGACCCAGGCGGTCTCCGGGGGCTCCTCGGGTTCGGTCACCTCCACCGTCCACTTGTACTGCCGGCCCTGGCTCACGGGGCCGTACGGCGACTGCGTGTTGTTCTGGAGGTAGGGGATCCCGCGGTAGTTCCGCCAGATCTGGATGACGTGCTCGCCGGGCGAGCCCACGGCGCGGATCTCCGCGGTGGCGGTGCCGCGGTTCTGGACGCCGGTCATGTAGCCGACGTAGCCGTTGTCCCAGGCGACCTGGTAGTTGTTCGTGACGATGTTCGGCCCGATACCGTAGCCGGTGATCGTGAACGCGTCGCCCAGTTCGGCCTCGGTGCGGTCGAGTTCGAACCACGGCAGGATCTCGAACTCGGTCTGGTCGACGACCTCGCCGTCCTGGTTTTTCAGTTTCACCGCGTGGACGCCGCCGTAGTCCTCGAAGATCTCCCAGTGCTCGTCGAACTGCCCCGAATCGTCGGTCGTCACCGTTGCCAGCGTCTTCTTGTCTGGCTGGTACTGCGGCCCGACGACCTCGTTCGCTTTGAGCACTCCCCAGCTCCCCCGCGTCGTACTCCACTCGATCTCGAAGACGTCGTTCGCGGGCAGATTCCGACCCTTGAAGACGATCGTGTCGCCGACGTACCCTTCCCGGTCGCTCACGGCGAGTGTCCCCTGTGCCCTGTTGTCACCTCGCCGGTGCTGCCTGAGCGTCTCTTCTAGCTTCTCGGATACCTCTGCATCTTTGCTCATGTCACAGTGCTAGTCATCGGCGTTCATATAACTACTGTTCAGTATCGCGACACGTCCGGCTGAAATCAGTCTGCGAAACGTTACAGACCTCTTACCCCATCAGTACTTGCAACCGCGGATTCTCCCTGACGAAGTCTAGCTTCTCGAGTATCGCATCTACGCCGAAGATGCGACCGGCGCCGAACGCCCCGAGGCCGAACAGCAGTATGGCGTAGACGACGTGGTAACTGACGATGAAGGCGTTGTCGTGCGGGAAGTGTGCCGCCCAGTAGAACCCCATCATCATCGCCCCGAAAAAGGCGCTGAGCCGAACCAGCGTCCCAGTGATGAGACCGAGCCCGATGAGCGTCAGCCCGACTTGATTCAGCGGCGTCAGCAGCCAGGCCCAGTCGGTGGCCATCGTCGTCCACAGCCCGGTAAGCGGATTCCCCTCGGGGATCCCGAACAGCAGGAAGCCACGGACGCTCCAGTCGGGATTGACGACTTTGATGATCCCAGCGTAGAAGAACGTCCACCCCATTACGAGGCGCAGTGCCAGGAGTGCGTACCCTATCCAGTGTTCCGAATACCGAAATGTGACGTGTCGTCCAAACAGTTCCGAATCTAACTGTCTCGTTGTCATGCTTGTACCCTCTGCATGTGTTATTGTGTGCCATTCATAAAACTATCATGATCGCTGCGGCCGTCCGAGTGGCGGTCTTGTCACTCAGACTTCATTGATATCGTCAAAAAACGTGAAAAACGGTCGGTGTTCAGAACGCGGCTGGCGCGACGACGTAGGCGAAGATCAGGGTCAGGATGCCCGTCGCTGTCGCGTAGTACGCCAGTGGTATCAGTTCGAGTCGTATCACCCGGCCTTCCTCACCGACGAGGCCGACGACCGCCAGCGCGGCGACGACGTTGTGGATGGCGACGAGGTTACCGATCGCACCACCGACTGCCTGTGCGCCGACGATGACGGCCGTCGGCACACCGAGGTTCTGTGCGGCGTTGAACTGGAAGGTGCCGAACAGGATGTCGCTGACGGTGTTCGACCCGGCGATGAACGCCCCGAACGCGCCGACGAGCGACGCGAAGAAGGGGTAGATCGAGCCGGCGATGTTGGCCGTCAGGTCGGACAGAATGACGAGCATGCTGTCCAGGTCGCCGGCCTGGCCGGAGTTGATCATCACCTGCACTGTCGCCACCGCGAACCACAGGGCGATGACCGCCGGCAGGATCTTCTGGCCGGTCTCCTTCCACGCGGCCGAGAACTCCGACGTGTCCATCCCGTGCAGGAAGTACGTCAGGATACCGACGAACACGAAGATGGCACCCGGCAGGTACAGCGTGGCGAACGCACCCGACAGTCCCGTGCCGAAGATGTCGTTCCAGGCGAGGACGAGGTTCTGTTGCAGGAAGTCCTGGAGTGGCGACCAGATACGGGTCACGACCAGCAGGGCGGCCGTCAGGATGTACGGCGCCCAGGCCATGCCCAGCGACATGTCGTGGTCGTGCCGCGCGGCAACGGTACCGCCGTCGGCGGCGACCGTTGTCTCCTCGTCGCTGACGCTCTCGCCGGGTTCGATGTCGCCGACCCAGTGAGACGGCCAGGTTTCCCGCGGCCCGAAGTCCCACTCGTCGTCCGGGAGCAAGTAACCGGCACGGAGCGTCGCGGCCGTGATGAACAGCCCGATCATCGCGCCGAGCAGTCCCGGGAACGTCGGTCCCAGGAAGTACGCAGTCAGCCAGTACGGGATGGCGAAGGACGCCCACGCGTACAGCGTCAGTGGGAGCACCTCCAGCGCGGGACGGATCGAGCGCTGTTCGCCGAAGAAGCGGGTCATCATCGCCACGCCGATGAACGGCAGGATGATGCCGACGATGGCGTGGATCGAGGCGGCCCAGACGGCGATGTCGGCGACGTACTCGGTCACGGTGAGCCCCTGCGCCTGGATGAGTTCGTTTATCTGTTGGTTCTGGACGAACACCTCCTCTAGCCCGATGATCAGCGGCGTCCCGACGGCGCCGAACGTGATGGCCATGATGTTCCCCGTCAGCGCGACGACGACGGCCGCCATCGGCGGGAAGCCGAGGCCGACGAGCAGCGGGCCCACGATGGCTGCGGGCGTCCCGAAGCCGGCGGCTCCTTCGATGAACGACCCCATCAGGAACACGAGCAGCACGACCTGGACGCGCCTGTCGTCGCTGATGGACGAGAAGCCGGCGTTGATAACGTCGAACGCGCCGGACTGTTTCAGCGTGAACAGCAGGAGTATCGCACCGAACACGATCCACAGAATTTCAGTCGCGGTGAACACCCCCGCAATCGACGCTGCCGCGATCAGTTCTGGTGACATATTCCAGCCGATAAACCCGACCGCAATCGCCAGCAACCAGGCGATCGGCATCGTGATCGTCGCCGGCTGGTACAACCCGACCATCAGCACCGCGATCGCTACCAGCGGCAGCACTGCCATCACTACGAGCGACACGTCTGTCGTCTGTAGCGGCACCATTGTCGTCAATACGGATGTTAAGTCTGCCATTTTGTGTCCTCCATTTGTTATCTCATCTCGTTATGTTTGGTATTCTCGTTCATTCTCCGGCTACTACCCGACCCACATATGTCACTCGCTGACGCCCGACATACTCATACCCTATTTAGCTTGGTATTTATAATTACTGCCGAATTATCCTTGAAACGGCCAGGAAGGCCACAGAACTGCGGAATCCGGGAGGTTCAGGGCTCAACGGGTTCGTCTCAGTTACGCCGATCCTGCAACCGATAGGCGCCTAGATCCCGTCCAACCCTGGAGTGGGGCCTGCCTCGACCCGGGAACTCTCGTTCGTGAATTGCGTTGTCCTCACTCCTCAGCTACAGATCGACCCAAACATCTATACTCGCCCGCGTTGATCTCACAATTGGTTGTCGTGTGCAGTTAGGGAGCAATCCCCAAAGAAAAGCAATCCACAACGAAAAAACCCACATATGACACAAGATACGCTCATGTGGCGCGTTTCGGGTGGTTCCGGAGACGGGATCGATTCCACCAGCCGAAACTACGCCAAGGCACTGATGCGGTCAGGACTGAACGTTTTCACACACCGGCACTACCCTTCGCGGATCCGCGGCGGCCACACGTACGTCGAGGTTCGCGCCGGCCCCGACAACGTACGCTCCCGGGGCGACGGGTTCAACTTCCTGCTCTGCCTCGGTGACAGCTTCGCGCGGAGCGAAAAAGAGGGCGCGATCTACGGAAACGAAGAGATCAAACCGCTCACCGAGCAGTTCGACGACCTCAACGAAGGCGGCATCATCGTCTACGACACGGGGCAACTGGACGAGGAAGACGTCGCGGAGACAGACCTCGAGGAACGCGCCGAGGAGAACAACTGGCACGTCTATCCGATGGATCTGCGCGCGATAGCGCAGGAACACGGCCGCGCGGTCATGCGTAACACTGCCGGTCTCGGCGCGACGGCCGCGCTCATCGACCAGGAACTCGAGGCGATCGAGGAACTCATCGAGGAGAACATGTCCGGCGACATGCGGGACGCCAACCTCGAAGTGTTGCACGACGCCTACGAGGAGGCGCAGAGCCTGGACATGACCCACGACCTGACGATTCCGGAGGGGAGCCACGACGAGGAACAGGCGCTGCTTACTGGCAGTGACGGCATCGCTTACGGCGCCCTCGACTCGGGCTGTCGGTTCATCTCCGGATACCCGATGACGCCGTGGACCGACGTGTTCCGGATCATGTCCCAGAAACTGCCCAAATACGGTGGGATATCCGAGCAGGTCGAAGACGAAATCGCCTCGGCGACGCTGGCACTGGGTGCCTCCCACGCGGGCGTCAAAGCGATGTCCGGATCCGCCGGTGGCGGGTTCGCACTCATGACGGAAGCGCTCGGACTCGCCGAGATGACCGAGACGCCGATCGTCTACATCGAGGCGATGCGCGCCGGCCCGTCGACGGGCATGCCGACCAAGACCGAACAGGGCGACCTCGAACACGTCCTGTACTCCAGCCAGGGCGACTCCAACCGGGTCGTCTTCGCGCCGGCCAACGCCACCGAAGCCTACGAACAGACCAGACAGGCGTTCGATATCGCGTACGACTACCAACTCCCGGCGCTCGTCCTCTACGACCAGAAACTCGAGGGCGAACTTCGGAGCTTCCCGGTCAGCTTTTTCGACCAGGAACCGAACCCGGACCTCGGTGCGACGCTGACCGAGGAGGAACTCCGGGAGGCGGCCCACGACGCGTCCGGCAAGTTCGAACGCTTCCAGCACTCCCCCGAGGGCGGCAAAGAGGGCGTCAGCCCCCGGTCGATCCCCGGCCAGAAGGGCGGCCGCTTCCTCGCGACGGGCAACGAGTCCGCGCCGACGGGACACATCAGCGAAGACCCCGTCAACCGGAAGCATCAGATGGACCGCCGCCTCGGTAAACTCGACTCCATCCGCGAGGAGCTCGACGAGGGCGAGTCGAATCAGGTCGTCCACGGCGACGAGAACGCACCGCTGGGCCTTCTCACGTGGGGCAGCACGCAGGACACGGTCTTCGAAGCCGCCGACGAGCTGGACGAGATGGGCCACGCGGTCAAGGCGATGGGCGTCAGCGACCTCATGCCGTTCCCCGAGCAGGAAGTGACGGAGTTCCTCGAAAGCGTCGACGAGTGTCTCGTCGTCGAAATGAACGCCAGCGGGCAGTTCCGCGGGCTCGTCCAGCGGGAACTGGGTCGCTTCGGGCCGAAGCTCTCCAGTCTCCTGAAGTACAACGGCGAGCCCTTCGAGCCGAGTGAGATCGCCGAGGCGTTCGAGGACAGCATCGACGGCGACCATCCCACTGCAGAGAACGTCAAATACCTCCCAGCGGCAGGTGACTAATCAATGAGTGCATTCTCAGCAATCGACGACGAAGGACAGGAACTCGATCAGGACGACTACACACCGGGCATCGAGCCTCAGGCGACGTGGTGTCCGGGGTGTGGCGACTTCGGCGTCCTCAAGGCGCTGAAACAGGCCATGCCCGAAGTCGGTCGCTCGCCGGAGGAGATCATGATGGTGACCGGTATCGGCTGTTCGGGCAAACTCAACAGCTACTTCGACTGTTACGGGTATCACTCACTTCACGGTCGCTCGCTCCCGATCGCACGCGCGGCCAAACTCGCCAACCCCGGGCTGGAAGTGATCGCCGCCGGCGGCGACGGCGACGGCTACGGGATCGGTGGCAACCACTTCATGCACACCGCCCGGGAGAACCACGACATCACCTACATCGTGTTCAACAACGAGATCTTCGGGCTGACCAAGGGTCAGACCTCGCCGACGAGTCCGAAGGGCCACAAGTCCAAAACGCAGCCACACGGCTCGGCCAAAGATCCCGTCCGGCCGCTGACGCTCGGACTGGCCTCCGGGGCGTCCTACATCGCACGGACGGCCGCGGTCAATCCCCGCCAGGCCAAGGAGATCCTCGTCGAGGCGATCGAACACGACGGGTTCGCGCACGTGGACTTCCTCACGCAGTGTCCCACCTGGAACAAGGACGCCAAGGAGTACGTCCCCTACACCGACATCCAGGACGACGACGAGTTCGACTTCGACAC
>Ga0207797_1002135_pt1 | contig 13852 bp, 14 predicted proteins | sample PRCRCaboRojoPR_6_FD_187275 | JGI IMG/M metagenome (GOLD analysis project Ga0207797, IMG submission 187275) | Marine sediment microbial community from Cabo Rojo, Puerto Rico - PR CR 10% Liquid 1 (SPAdes) | ecosystem: Environmental > Aquatic > Marine > Coastal > Sediment | place: Cabo Rojo, Puerto... | reverse complement strand
CCTCTACGCCCAGGCCCATGCGGCCACTGGCAGCGAGGTCTACGAGCGGGTGGCGCGCGAGACGGCGGACTGGGCGTTGCGCGAGATGCGCTCACCCGAGGGCGGGTTCTACTCCAGCATGGACGCGGATTCGGAGGGCGAAGAGGGGCGCTTCTATGTATGGGACCGCGATCAGGTCCGAGCCCTGTTGAGCGACGAGGAGTATGCCGTCTTCGCTCCCCGCTTCGGCCTCGACCAGGCGGCCAACTTCGAGGGCCGCTGGCACCTGTACGTGCGCCAGGACCTGGCGAGCCTCGCCGAGGCTACTGGCCGCACCGAGGCCCAGGTGCGCGAGCTGATCGACAGCGCCCGCGCCAGGCTCCTGGCCGCGCGCAACGAGCGAGTCTGGCCGGGCCGCGACGAGAAGGTGCTCACCTCCTGGAACGCGCTCATGATCAAGGGCCTGGCGGTGGCCGCCCGCCACCTGGGGGTCGAGGCCTACGAGCAGGCGGCGACCCGGGCCGTTGACTTCCTGTACGATCACCTGCGGCGGGATGGCCGGCTGCTGGCCAGCTACAAGGACGGACACGCCCAGCTCAATGCCTATCTGGACGACTACGCCTTCCTCCTGGACGCCCTGCTGGAGCTCCTGCAGGTCCGCTGGCGGGGAGAGGATCTGGCGTGGGCGCAGGAGCTGGCCGAGGTCCTGATGCAGCACTTCTGGGATCACAAGGCGGGGGGCTTCTTCTTCACCGCCGACGACCACGAGGACCTGGTGCAGCGGCCCAAGGCCATGGCCGACGAGTCCACCCCGTCGGGCAACGGGGTGGCCGCCATCGCCCTGCAGCGCCTCGGCCATCTGCTCGGTGAGACGCGCTATCTGGATGCCGCCGAGCAGACCCTACGCGCCGCTGCCTGGTTCCTGGAGCACGCCCCGGCCGCCCACGCGAGCCTCCTCCATGCCCTGGAGGAGCAGCTGCATCCGCCACAGATACTGATCCTGCGGGGCGAGCCATCGGCGCTGCAGGGCTGGCACGCGGCCTGTCTCAGACCGTACGCGCCCAGACGCCTGGCCTTCGCCATCCCGCCCGATACCACCGGTCTGCCCGAGGCCCTGGCCGAGAAGGCCCCGCGGGGCGAGGCGGTAGCCTACAGCTGCCTGGGCACGACCTGCTCGGCCCCCATCACTGACCAGGCCGAGCTTGACGCGGGCCTGGCGGAGACGGCAGTACCCGCTATAGAGACCATGTGAGCCGTATGTGCACGGCACGCCGAGCACACATGGGGCCGGGCAATTGGCGAGGTAACGAGCATGGCGAAGACCCTGAGCGACTTCCTGAAGGAGGCCCGGGAGGCCGTCGACGAGGTCACCCCGGACGAGCTCGAGGAGTGGCTCGAGGAGCGCGACGACCTGCTCCTGGTCGACGTGCGTGAGCCGTACGAGTATGCCAGCGGCCATATCCCGGGCAGCGTGCTGATCCCCCGCGGCACGCTAGAGGGGGCTGCCGACCCCAGCAACAAGCACCGCATCGAGGCCCTGTACAGTGCCCGCGAGCGGCCCGTGGTGGTCTACTGCGATACGGGGGCGCGCAGCGCCCTCGCCACCCTGGTCCTCAAGGAGATGGGCTTCGAGGATGTCTATAACCTGGCCGGCGGCGTCCAGATGTGGGAGGCCGAGGACATGGAGACCGAGACCGGTGAGTATCAGGGGTCACTACCCTAGTCTCCCCGCCGCCCGCTGTTAACCTAGCGGTCATCTGCGCGTCACCGCTGTGACAAACCGGCCTCCTAGCATGGAGGATCACTGCAGACGGTGATCCTCCATGACGCAGGCGGCCGCCCTCCCCGATACTGACCCGCAGACAGGCCCCGGCGGGCCCAGCGTTCATCTCGCCCGCACGCCCCGGGAGGTGGAGGCGTGTCAGGCCGGGCGCCACCGCATCGTCATCGGTCAGCAGGGCCACGGTGATGGCCTCGATGCGGACCCCTTCGACGCCTATTGCAACCTCCTCCTGGTCCGCGAACCGCGGCACACGCTCCTCCCGCACGCCCGGCAGCTGAGCCCTCGAGTCTGCTGCCGCCGCTGCTCAAGGCATACCGGCGCCTCGGCGCCGAGATCGGCGGCGAGCCCTGCGGGGACCCGGCCTTCCAGGTCGCCGATTGCTTCCTCCTCCTTGACAGTCGATGCGTCAGCGCTCGTTACTGGCGGCACTTCCTGCAACGCAACCCCGAGGGAGGGCCCGTATATGAGACAGCTGAGGCGCATCACTAGGCTGGCACGCCTGATGCTCCACGTGGTCGTTGGCGCCACCCTGACCGCCTTGTTCGGCGGCCGCAGCGCCGAGGGCTTCGTGTCGCCCCGCTACGACCGGATCGTGACCTGGTGGCTAGGCAAGGTCCGCCGGATCCTGAATGTCAAGGTGACGGTCCATGGCGAGCCGGCTGCGGCCCCGGTGCTCATAGCCGCCAATCACATCTCCTGGCTGGATATCCCACTGCTCGGCGGCCTGACCCGCAGCCACTTCCTGTCCAAGCAGGAGGTCCGACAGTGGCCGGCTGTGGGCTGGCTCGCCGCCCGCGCCGGCACGATCTTCATCGAGCGGGGCGGGCGCAATGCTGCCGAGAACGCAGTGGAGCGCCTCATCTGGCACCTCAAGTGGGGCAAGTCGCCGGCCATCTTCCCGGAGGGCACCACCACTGACGGCCAGCGCGTGCGGCGCTTCCATCCCCGCCTGCTGTCGGCGGCCGTCTATGCAGGCACCGCTGTGCAGCCGGTAGCCATACGTTATCCGGGCCAGACGGGACCCAAGGCGGCAGTGCCGTTCATCGACAACGCCGGTTTCCTGGAGCATGCCCTGCGCCTGCTGGGCGAGGACCGCATCCGTGCCGAGGTCACGTTCTGTACGCCCATCGCCAGCAAGGGCCTCGACCGGCGGACCCTGGCGAGCCGTGCCCAGGCGGCGGTGGCGGCGGTCGTCGAGAGCGATCCCGAAACCGCGAGCGGCAGCGAGGAGGCCTGACCATGACGCCGGGCCGGGACATAGAAGCGGCAGCCGGCCAGCTGGTCGAGCCCACCGTCCCCGTCCCGGCTGCCGGCACGGCGCTGCGCCTGGCGGTGGTCACCGAGACCTATCCGCCGGAGATCAACGGCGTCGCCCACACCGTCCAGCACATGGTGGACGGCATGCGCGAGCGCGGCCATGATATCCAGCTCATCCGCCCCCGCCAGGGACGCGACGATCGCGGCTGGCGCGAGCGCGGCCTGCAGGTGCGCCCGCAGCCGGGGGCGCCCATTCCCGGCTATGCCAACCTGCGCTTTGGATTCCCGGTGCGCCGCCGCATACGCCACGCCTGGCACGCCTTCGAGCCCGATGCCGTGTATATCGCCACCGAAGGGCCACTGGGCGGGGCGGCCCTGGCCGCGGCACGCAGCCTGGGCCTGCCGGTCGTCGCCGGCTTCCATACCAACTTCGACCGCTACAGCCGCTACTACGGGGTGGGCTTCCTGGAGCCTGTCATCCACGGCTTCCTGCGCCGCTTCCACAACCGCGCCCAGGTCACGCTAGTGCCCACCGCGGAGCTCAAGCGTCAGCTCGAGGCCATGGGCTTCGACCACTGCCGGGTACTCTCACGCGGTGTCGACACCGCCCTGTTCAACCCCCACCGCCGCGATCAGACCCTGCGCACGGCCTGGAGGGCAAGCGCAGATGGGCCGGTGGTGCTGTACGTGGGCCGACTGGCGCCGGAGAAGAACCTGGACCTGGCAGTACGGGCCTTCCGGGCCATGCAGGCCCGCCGCCCCGAGGCACGCTTCGTCCTGGTCGGGGACGGGCCAGCGACACCGGAGCTCAGGCGCCTGAATCCCGACTTCGTATTCGCCGGCATGCGCCGGGGCGTTGACCTGGCGGCACACTATGCCTCCGCGGACGTATTCCTGTTCCCCAGCACCACCGAGACCTTCGGTAACGTGGTGATCGAGGCCATGGCCAGCGGCCTGGCCGTGGTGGCCTTCGCCTACGCCGCTCCCGGGGAGCACATCCGGCACGAGGAGACGGGGCTCCTCGCCCCACTCAGGGACGCCGACAGCTTCATGCGTCTGGCGACCAGACTGGCGGACTCACCGGCGCGCTGCCACGACCTGGGCACAGCGGCGCGGCGCCGGGCCGAGGCCCTGGACTGGCAGGCGATCTACCAGGAGCTGGAGGCACTGTTCGAAGAGCTGTCACGCGCAAGTAAGCACCATGCGTCTGATGAACCGCTTCGATGAGCTCGAGCTGCCGGTCTGTGTGCTGTTCAACCGCGTCAATCACCGGCGGCTCGTGAGCCGCCTGTTCGGCGCCGTCAGCCGGCTTGGCGACGGTGTCCTGTGGTATGCCATCATCGCCGCGTTGCCCTTCGTCCACGCCAGCGAGGCCTGGACGGCAAGCCTGCACATGGCCCTGGTTGGGGCCATCTCCCTGCCTATCTACAAGTGGCTCAAGCGCCAGACCTTGCGCGATCGCCCCTGTCGGCGCAATGAAGCGATCCACCAGAGCGTGGCGCCCCTGGACCAGTTCTCCTTCCCCTCGGGCCACACCATGCACGCGGTGGGCTTCAGCATCGTCCTGCTAGCCTACTATCCGGTCTGGGCGTACCTGGCCGTGCCCTTCACCCTGCTGGTGGCCGCCTCCAGGCTGGTACTGGGTCTGCACTATCCCAGCGATGTGCTGGCCGGTGCCGGGGTAGGCGCCCTGGTAGCCCTGGCCAGCCTCGCGCTGGCCCTGTAGGCCTCCGGGCCCCTGCCCTAGGGACCCCGGGGCTGGGGCACGAGCAGGGGCAGCCCGGCCGGCACGACGTCCTGGCCAGCGCTGACCGCCTCCACCCGCTTGTGATCGGCCCAGTGGAGCAGGTGCAGGCTGCCGTCGAAGTCCTCCACCAGTCCGGTGCAGTGCTCCACCCAGTCACCGTCGTTGCAGTAGACCACGCCGTCCAGTCGCTCGATGCCGGCCTTGTGGATATGGCCACAGATGTAGCCGTCCGCCTCGCGCCGGCGGGTCTCCCGGGCGGCCGCCCGCTCGAAGCGGCGCATATACTCGGCGGCGCGCCCGACCCGGGTCTTCAGGTAGGCTGACAGCGACCAGTAGGGCCTGCCAAGCCGCCTGCGCAGACGGTTGTACCAGCGATTGACCGCTAGCAGCAGTCCATACGCGCTGTCGCCGACCAGGTGCAGCAGGCCCTCGTGGCGCAGCAGGGCGTCGAACTCGTCGCCGTGGCTGACGAAGAAGCGCCGGCCATCGGCTGTGGTGTGGGTGGCATTGGGCTCGATCTCCACCCCGTGGAAGCAGCTGCCGACAAACTCCCGCAGCCACTCGTCGTGGTTGCCCGGTATGTAGATCACGCGGGTGCCGGCCCGCGCCTTATCCAGGATTGCCTGCACCACCGCGGTATGCTCAGCCGTCCAGTAGATGGCGCGGCGCATGGCCCATAGGTCGATGATGTCGCCGACCAGGTACAGCTGCTCGCACTCGGTCGAGGCCAGGAAGTCGAGCAGGTAGTTGGCGCGGCAGTGGCGGGTGCCGAGGTGGACGTCGGAGATGAAGATACTGCGGTAGTGCAGGACTCCCATAGCGGCGCTCGCTGCTTGTGGGGCAGCGCCACTATGGGGTCCGCGGGTGACGGTTTGATCTCAGGCCCTTGTCAGGATGGTTGCAGCGCCTGGCAACGAGCCTGTTGCGACGGGCTACATGCCGCCGAAGGCCAGATCGTCGGCGATAGCGTCCGCACCTGCCTTGGCGCAGGCCTCATCGGTCTCGCCCGAGGGTGCCCCACTCACACCGATGGCCCCCAGGATGGCGCCGCCGGACTCGATGGGCACGGCGCCAGCGGTGACGATCAGGCCATCGATCTTGGGCACGGAGTAGGATCCGGAGAAGCGATCCTCCAGCTGGGACAGAGGTGCGTTGAAGGACAGCGCGGTATAGGCCTTCTGCTTGCTGATGGTCAGGGTCAGATCCATGGCCAGGACGTCCCGCAGGACCGCCTGCTCGTGACCACTGCGATCGACCACGGTCGCAGCCACCTGCACGCCCTTCTCACGACAGGTCTCCACCGCCGTCCTGGCTGCCTTCAGGGCCATCTCCATGGACAGGCGCTTGATATCCACCGTGACGGGCTGATCCTCCGCGGCCTGAGCCGGTCCCAGACCGACCGCGGCCAGCAGGGCGACGATGCCGGCGAGTCGATGCATTGCGCACCTCCTTCGGTTAATGGGTAGGCGCCCTCGTGCAGGCCCTGTCGCCTGCATCGCGGGCATCCGGAAGCTAGCACAGCGGCGCCGCCCTGTAAGCCCGAGCTGCACCGCCCGGGCCTACAGCAGCACCAGGGCCCAGACCGTCGCCACGTTCACCAGGGACAGGAAGACCGCCGCCGAGCCCATGTCCTTGGCGCGGGCGGCGAGGCTGTGGAAGTCCTCGCCCATACGGTCGACCGTGGCCTCGACCGCCGAGTTCAGGAGCTCGACGATCGGCACGACGATGAGGCTGGCCACGAGCACAGCCCGCTCGGCCCCCGTCTCGCCCAGCCATAGTGCCAGTGGCGCTAGCACCACCAGCAGGCTCAGCTCCTGTCGAAAGGCAGCCTCGTGACGGAAGCAGGAGCGCAGGCCGTGCCACGAGTAGATCGTGGCCTTGATCACGCGCGTCAGGCCACGATGGCCGCCCCGGTCGCTCAGTCCTCCCTGGGGCTCACCGGCTGCCATCTCAGGTCCAGCTGCTTGGCCGCCCGCACCTCGTCGAAGCGCCTGTTGGGCAGGGTGTAGGGGGCACCCTTGACCCGCTCGGCGTCAGACTGCGCCTCTGCGAGGATGGCGGCCATGGCGTCGGCGAAGCCGTCCATCACCTCCTTGCTCTCCGTCTCGGTCGGCTCGATCAGCAGGCACTCCGGCACCAGGAGCGGGAAGTAGACCGTGGGGGCGTGATATCCGAAGTCCAGCAGACGCTTGGCCACATCGGCTGCGGTGACCCCCAGCTCCTTGGCCTCGCGCTTGAGGGTGACGATGAACTCGTGGGTAGCCCGCCGCGTCGGGAAGGCCACCTCGAAGCCCCTGTCCCTGAGCCGGGCCATGAGATAGTTGGCATTGAGGGTGGAGTACTCGGCCACCCGCGGCATGCCCTCACGCCCCAGCAGGCGCATGTAGACGTAGGCCCTGAGGAGCACGCCCGGGTTGCCGCCGAAGGCCGATAGACGCCCGATGGTGTCGGGCAGATCGGCCTCGGTCAGCCAGCGGTAGCGTTCCCCCTCTTGGGCCACCACCGGCACCGGCATATAGGGCAGCAGACGCTCGCCCACACCCACTGCACCGGAGCCCGGTCCACCGCCGCCGTGGGGCGTGGAGAAGGTCTTGTGCAGGTTCATGTGGATGACGTCGAAGCCCATGTCGCCGGGCCTGACCTTGCCCAGGATGGCGTTCAGGTTGGCCCCATCGTAGTAGAGGAGGCCGCCCGCCTCGTGGACGACACGGGCCATATCCAGGATCTTGCGCTCGAAGACCCCCAGGGTCGACGGATTGGTGAGCATCAGACCCGCCGTCTTGGGACCCACCGCATCCTTGAGCGCTGACATGTCCACGTCGCCCGAGCGGTCGGTGGGGATCTCCCGGACCGTAAACCCGCACATGGTCGCGGTCGCGGGGTTGGTCCCGTGCGCCGCATCGGGCACCAGGATCTCGGTCCGGTCGTGGTCGCCCCGGGCCTGGTGATAGGCGCGGATCATGGCAACCCCGGTGAACTCGCCCTGGGCCCCCGCCATGGGGGTCAGGGAGACCGCCTGCATGCCGGTGACGTCACGCAGCATCTCCTGGAGCTCGTACATGCAGGCCATGAAGCCCTGGCTGTAGCTATCCGGGGTATAGGGATGGCGGTTGAGCAGCCCTGGGAGCATCGCCAGGCGATTACAGGCCCGCGGGTTGTACTTCATCGTGCACGAGCCCAGCGGGTAGAAGTGCGTGTCGATGGAGAAGTTCTTCTGGGACAGCCGCGTGTAGTGGCGAACGGCCTGCAGCTCGGAGACCTCCGGCAGCGGGGCCCGGCTGCGACGGCGGAAACGCTCCGGCAGAGTGTCGACCGACTCGCGCTCCAGCGGTGCCTGGGCGGGCGCACGCCGTCCTGCCCGTGAGGATTCGAATATCAGCATAGCGATGCGTCGTGTCTAGGTTCGGTTGGGGCCGGCCCTGGCTCTGGAAGGGGCCCGGCGCCCTGACCACTGGGCGCCGTGCCGTACCAGCCCGGGGCTCAACCCAGGGCTGCGAGGGCCTTGTCGTAGTCCGGCTCCTGGGCGATCTCGGGGACCAGCTCGCGGTACACGACCCGATCATCCTCGTCGACAACTACTACTGCCCGCGCGGTCAGGCCGGCAAAGGGGCCGTCCTCGATGAGTACGCCGTAGTCCTTGGCGAAGTTCTTGCTGCGCATCATCGACAGGGCGACGACCTTGTCGATCTCCTCGGCGCCGCAGAAGCGCTGCTGGGCGAAGGGCAGGTCTGCGGAGATGACGAGCATGACCACGTCGTCGCGGCCCTGCGCGAACTCGTTGAACTTGCGCGTGGAGGTGGCGCACACGGGCGTATCGAGGCTCGGGACGATGTTCAGCAGGCACTTCTTGCCGGCGAAGTCCGCCAGCGTCAGGTCGTTCAGGTCCTTGTCGACCAGCTTGAAGCCAGGTGCTGGCTGGCCCACCTCCGGCAGGTCGCCATTGGTATGGATCTCGTTGCCTTTCAGCGTAATCGTCGCCATAACGCCTCCGCTACGGTCTCGTGGTTGCTCAGCCCTGGCCCAGGGCGCGGCCAAGCGCGGCCACGTAGTGGTCCAGGTCGGCCTCGGTCTTGGTCTCCGTGGCGCAGGTCAGCAGGCAGTCCTCATACCCGGCGTAGTCGCGGCCCAGGTCGTAGCCGGCAAGGACACCCTCGTCGACCATGGCCTCCACCACCTGCCCTGCCGGGCGCGGCAGGCGCAGGGCGAGCTCGTGGAAGTAGTCGCCGCTGAAGGCCGGCTCCACCCCCAGCCCCTGCACCTGCTCGGCCAGCCGGTGGGCGTTGGTATAGCTGGCGGCAGCGCTGCGCTCCAGGCCTTCCGGACCGAGGAGCGCCATATGAATGGTGGAGGCAGTCACGGCCAGCCCCTGATTGGTGCAGATGTTGGAGGTCGCCTTGCTGCGGCGGATGTGCTGCTCGCGCGCCTGCAGGGTCAGGACGAAGCCGGCCTTGCCGTCCGCGTCCACCGTACGCCCCACCAGGCGACCGGGCATCTGCCGTACGTGGGCCTGCTTGCAGCAGAGCAGGCCGTAGTAGGGACCGCCGGAGGACAGCGGCACCCCTAGCGGCTGGCCGTCGCCGCAGGCGATATCGGCCCCACCGTCACCCCATTCGCCGGGCGGGTGGATGAGGGCCAGGGTCAGGGGGTTGACCACGGCGATGGTGAGGGCACCGTTGGCCTGTGCCCAGCGGGTCAGCTCGTCGGCCTCCTCCAGCACCCCGAAGAAGTTGGGCTGGGGGACCACCAGGGCGGTGATGTCCTCACCGGCATATGCCTCCAGGTCCTCGGCCCGCACGCGCCCGCTGGCCGGGTCGAACGGGACCTCGACCAGCTCGAAGCCCTGGTTGCGCACGATCGTGTCGGCCGTCGCCCGATAGACCGGGTGCACGCTCGTAGGCATGAGGACCCGCTTGGACCTGGAGCGGCGGTTGGCACGGGCCGCCATGAGCACGGCCTCGGCCAGGGCGCTGGCGCCGTCGTAGAGCGAGGCGTTGGAGACGTCCATGGCGGTCAGCCCGGCCATCATGCTCTGGTACTCGTAGATGACCTGCAGCGTCCCCTGACTCGCCTCCGCCTGGTATGGCGTGTAGGCGCTGTAGAACTCGCCCCGGGTCGTGATCTCCCAGACCGCCGCCGGGATATGGTGCTCGTATGCCCCCGCGCCCGCGAAGTTGATCAAACCGCCGTCCTGCGCTGCCCGCTGCTGCATGACGCGGCTGATCTCCATCTCGCTAACCGCCGGGGGGACCTCGGTGAGCTGGCCCGCGCCCAGCTCGGCCGGGATCTCGTCGAACAGCTGGCCGATGCTGTCGACGCCGATGGCGGCCAGCATCTCCTGGATGTCTTGGTCGGTGTGCGGGATAAACGGCATGGTGCTTCACTCTCGGGCATCCGGAGCCGGCAGGTCCCGGCTCCACGGTACAGGGCTTGGGCCGTGGCCGTTGACTAGCCTTCGGCCTCGACCACCTTGCTATAGGCGTCGGCATCCAGGAGCTGCTCCAGCTCGCCGGCATCCTGGACGCGCAGCTTGAAGAGCCAGCCGGCGCCATAGGGGTCACTGTTGATGGTCTCGGGGCTGTCGCTCAGCGACTCGTTGACCTCGGTGACCTCGCCGGTGAGCGGGGCATAGACGTCGGAGGCCGCCTTCACGGACTCCACCACCGCACAGGCATCGCCGCTCTGCAGGCTGCTACCCACCTCCGGCGTCTCGACGAACACCAGATCGCCCAGCAGCTCCTGGGCGTGATCAGTGACACCGACGGTAACGCTGCCGTCGCCGTTGTCCTGCACCCACTCATGGGACTTGGTGTACTTGCGGTCATTTGGTATCTCGCTCATCTCGCTTCCCCCAGGGCTACCGTCGTCTGTTCACACCTGCGGCTCGCCGTGGCGCACAAAGGGCGGCTTGACCACCCGTGCGGGCACGGCCTTGCCACGGATCTCGACCTCACATCGCTCGCCTGTGGCCACCGGCACGCGCGCCAGGCCAATGGCCTTGCCCAGGGTCGGCGCATAGCTGCCGCTGGTCACCTCACCGTCGCCCACGCCCGGCACCAGCACCCGCTGATGCGGGCGGATGACGCCCCTGTCCTCCAGGACCAGCCCCACGAGCTTGCGCCGCGGCCCCTCGGCACGCTGACGCTCCAGGGCCTCACGCCCGATGAAGCGCCGCTCCTCCGGCTTCCAGGCCACGGCCCAGCCCAGACCCGACTCCAGCGGGGTCACGGTCTCGTCCATATCCGAGCCGTAGAGGTTCATGCCGGCCTCCAGGCGGAGGGTATCGCGGGCGCCGAGCCCGCACGGGCGCACCCCCGCGGCCGACAGCGCCTGCCACAGGCCCGGGGCCTGCCCATTCGGCAAGATGATCTCGAAGCCGTCCTCGCCCGTGTAGCCGGTGCGTCCCATGAAGCGCTCGCCCACCTGGGCGGCGAAGAAGGGCTCCAGGGCCTGTGCCACCTCAGCCTCGCCGGGCCCCAGCTGGGCAAGCACCTTGCCCCTGGCCTCGGGGCCCTGGACGGCGATCATCGCCAGGTCGTCGCGGACCTCGAGCTCCACGTCGTAGGTCTCGGCATGGTGACCGATCCAGGCCAGATCCTTGTCGCGGGTCGCCGCATTGACCACGGTGCGGTAGTGGTCATCGGCCACGTAGTAGGTGATGAGGTCGTCGAGCACGCCGCCCTGCTCGTTGAGCATGCAGCTGTAGAGCGCCTTGCCGACCTGCTTCAGCTTGGCGACGTCGTTGGTCAGGAGCCTGCGCAGCAGGTCGCGGGCGGCCGGACCCAGCAGGTCCAGCACGACCATGTGCGAGACATCGAACATGCCCGCAGATCGGCGCACCGCGTGGTGCTCCTCGATCTGGGAGCCGTAGTGGATGGGCATGTCCCAGCCGGCGAAGTCGACGATCTTCGCACCGGCGGACACATGCTGGTCGTAGAGCACCGTACGGTTGGCCATAACCTCTCCCAAGACGCCTGCGACCGCTCGAGAAACTCGCTTTGGTCGCCCCTCTGTCCTGAAACCTGAGAGATTAGGCCACCGGCGACGGTGTACCTCCCCTTCGGTGGGCCGGACCTGCCGGCCGCTCTCCAGAGTCGACCCTGTCCCCGCGGTCCTTTTGCCTGAGCGTTTCCGGGCGATGGTTGCGCCTTCGGCGCCCCGCCAGCGGCGGGGTCTCTCCCGCGAGGAAAAGACAGTCGAAAGCGAGACGATACAACAGGACGCTCGGAATCTGAACCCCTCCCCCACCCGTGGGCCCAACGGAGACCGTTACCCCGGGGCTGTTATCATGTCGCCTGCTGACGAGGCTGGACGGCTCGCGCGTCCGGCGTGGATCCCCATAAGACCGAACAGGAGGCAGCATCGCTATCATGGCCACACGTCCATTGATCCTCCCCATCCTGCTAGGCCTGCTCGCCCTGGCCGGGGCCACCGCCCAGGCCGGAACGCTGCAGGTCACCGATGCCTGGGTGCGCGCGGCCCCGCCCAATGCCCGCATGCTGGCCGGCTACATGACGCTGGAGAATACGAGCGAGCGCGATCGAGCGCTGCTGGGGGCCGCCAGTGAGGCGTTCAAGCGGATCGAGCTCCACCGCAGCGTCGTGGAGAGCGGCATGGCGCGCATGGTGGAGCAGGAGTCCATCCCGGTGCCGGCAGGCGAGACGGTCAGCCTGGAGCCCGGTGGCTACCATCTCATGCTGATGCACCCCAGGCAGCGCCTCAGCGCAGGGGAGAGCGTCACGCTGACGCTCAGCTTCGACAACGGTCAGACCCTGGCAGTCGAGGCCCCGATCAGGCGCCCGGGGGCCGGTGCCGAGGGACAGTCCCAGCGCTAGGCGGCCATCGCTTCAGCCGACGGGCGGGCGTGCCAGCGCCGGGCGCTCGCCCGCCAGCCCCAGTGCCTGCGCCATGAATGCCCCCTTGAGGGGGCTGCGATCGGTCAGCCGCAGGCCCACGCCACGAGCCCAGCGTAGGGGCGCGAAGGGGCTGGCGAATAGCGACTTGAAGGCCTCCATGGCCCGCATCATGACCACGTTATCGCCCCGGCGGGCCCGCTCGTAGCGCCGGAGCACGGACATCGCACCGAGATCTCGCCTGCTGTCGAGCAGGACCTCGGCCAGGGCGGCGGCATCCATGAAGCCCAGGTTGGCCCCCTGACCGGCCAGCGGGTGGATGGTGTGGGCAGCGTCGCCGATCAGGGCAACGCGGCGACGGACATAGGGCTCTGCCTGCCCGCCCTGCAGGTCGAAGGCCGCGCGAGGGCCGCTCACCCGGACCTGGCCCAGGCGCTCGCCGAAGGCCGCACCCAGCTGCTCGCCGAAGGCCTCGTCGTCCAGGGCCATCAGCGCATCCCCGTGCCAGGTATGGGTCGACCAGACGATGGAGCTCCGCCCATCACCCAGGGGCAGGAAGGCCAGGGGCCCGGTGGGCAGGAAGCACTGCCAGGCCGTCTCCCGGTGGTCGAGCTCGGTGGCGACGGTCGCCACGATCGCCTTCTGGGCATAGCCGCGCGCGCGCAGGGCGATGCCGGCCTGCTCACGCACCCGCGAGCGGGGGCCATCGGCACCCACGACCAGGCCCGCGGTCAGCATCTCGCCCGACTCGAGGCCGAGGCGGACACGGTCGTCTGCCATGGCCAGGCCCTCGAGGCGGGCGGGACAGAGCCAGTCAACGGTCTCCAGCTGTTCGATCTGCTCCAGGAGCGCGAGCTGGATGATGCGATTCTCGACGATGTGGCCCAGGCAGGGCAGGCCCCAGTCGGCGGCATCGAAGTGGATGCTGCCCTGCCCGGCCGCATCCCAGACGTACATCTGCCCGTAGGGGCTGGCGCGCATGGCCTCGATGGCCGGCCACGCATCGAGATGCTCCAGGACGTGCCGCGATGCAGGGCTGAGCGCCGAGACCCGCAGGTCATAGTCCTGAGCCGGATCGAAGGGCCGCGGCGCCCGGGCCTCCACCACCGCCACGCGCAGGCCGCCACGCGCCAGCGCCACGGCCAGCGTCGCGCCGACCATGCCGCCGCCGATGATCACCACGTCATAAGGGTCGTCCATCCTCGCCTCCCGTCAGCGACAGGCCCCTGCCCAGCC
>Ga0207797_1002134_pt1 | contig 13857 bp, 17 predicted proteins | sample PRCRCaboRojoPR_6_FD_187275 | JGI IMG/M metagenome (GOLD analysis project Ga0207797, IMG submission 187275) | Marine sediment microbial community from Cabo Rojo, Puerto Rico - PR CR 10% Liquid 1 (SPAdes) | ecosystem: Environmental > Aquatic > Marine > Coastal > Sediment | place: Cabo Rojo, Puerto... | reverse complement strand
CGCTCGAGTCGGTCGGGTCGTCGCTCGAAGTCCGGGGACCTCCCGAACACGACGGTCGGTTGAACTGTTGGGGCCTCGCCGGACTGCTGTCCCTTCGGGCGCCGTCGAGCGTACGCTTTTGGTGGTCTCGGTCGAAACGAGACGGGGGACGAGGAATGACGCGACTCGGGTTCACGGGGGACGTGATGCTCGGCCGCATCGTGGACGAGACACTCGAGGCAAACGGCATCCGCAAGGAGGATGTCGACTGGCTGGTGCCGCACCAGGCGAACATCCGCATCATTCAAGGAATGGTCCGGAACCTCGGCATCCCCACGGAGCAGGTGTACACCAATGTGGACCGCTTCGGGAACACCTCGTCCGCGTCCATTCCCCTCGCGCTGAACGAGGCCCGGCGGGAAGGCCTGCTCGAGCCCGGGGATCGCGTGCTTCTGGTCAGCTTCGGTGCCGGTCTCACCTGGGCATCCGCCCTGATCGAGTGGTCCATGGAGGCGGCCATGCCCGAGGTCGAGGAAGCCGTGAGCCGTGCGGTCGCACGAGGGGCCGCCGCTATTTCCCCCGAGCCGTGACCTCGCAGATCTCCCTCCCGAAGGACGTCTGCTGCCACCGGCGGATGCCCTCGACGGGGGCCAGATCCTCGGGGCGGGGCGGGGCCGCCAGGGAGATCGCCTGGATCTGGGCATTGGTCAGGAGGACCGCCGGGTCCAGGCCCAGCTCGACCGCGCGCTTGTTCCGCCACCCCTTCAGCGCCCGGACCCGCTTGACCACGTCAGGCCCGTGGCGGTGAAAGGCCTTTCGGGGATAGACCGGGAGGTCCTCTTCCGGAAGATCCATGGCTCCCTGGATGCATCGAAGCAGGGACGTACCGAGCACCCGGACCTGCCCCTTGCTCACCCCGGGCACCGAGACCAGCTCCTCCGCAGTGGCGGGCCGCCTGCGGGCCAGCTCGAGGATGGTCTGATTGCCCAGGACCTTGAAGGGTGGACGGTCCTTCTTGCGCGCCGTGTCCAGACGAAATCGAAGCAGCTCCTCCGCCACGGACAACCCTCGCGCGTCCAGACTGCCCGCTCCCCGGAGACGGAGAAAGAGCGGCCCTTCGTCGGGCGGGGCGTATCGGACGCGGCTCTGTATGGCGCACTCCTCCTCCACCCAGGAAAGCCGACCCAACTCCCGAAGCTCCTTGCGAAGCATCCGATGGAGCGGCACCAGGTAGAGCGCGTCCTGGGCTCCGTACCGGAGCATCTCGTCCGGCAGGGGCCGGACGGACCAGTCCTTCTTCTGGAACTTCTTCTCGGCGCGGACACCGAAGCGGCTCTCCAGGAGGTTCGCCAGCCCGGTCTCGTCCAGCCCCAGGAACCTCGCAGCGATCTGGGTGTCGAAGAGGCCGTTGACGCGGATGCCGAAGTCGCGGTCCAGGGAGCGGAGGTCGTAGTCGGAGCCGTGGAGAACCTTGGTCACGTCCGGGTTTGCGAAGAGGGGTGCCAGGGGGGAGAGGTCCTCCACGGCGAGCGGGTCGACGAGGAACACGCGGTCGGAGGCGGCCAGCTGGAGAAGGCAGACCTTCTCCTGGAAATGGAACAGCGAGTCCGCCTCCAGGTCCACACCGACGGCAGGCTCGCTTTCGAGCCTGTCGACAGCGCGCAGGAGATCCTCCCGGGTGTCGATCCAGTCGAAGGGCGTTGCTGACTCAGGGGGTTCCAATGTCAAGGCAGACCGTTTTCCCGTCGGGGTCCTGCGGTGAGCCGGGGGGCCTCACCGGGCCCCACGCACGCGGGACTCCATGTACCGGCTCAGGGCTTCGTGAAGGGCGGTCGCGGCGAGATCGGCGCAGTGCCGGTCCTCGACGGGAAGCCCGCCGGCGCGCTCGCGGATCAAGTCGGGCGTGATGTCGAGCAGCTCGTCCGGGGTTCGGCCGTGGGCCATTTCCACGGCCAGGGACCCGCAGGCCACGCTCGAGCCGCAGCCGTCGGTCATGAAGGAGGCCCGGCGGACGCGCTCGTCCTCGAACTGGAGGTAGACGCTCATGCTGTCTCCGCATCCTCCGCGAATCGTGGCGCAGCCGTCCGGGTTTTCCATGGGTCCCATGAACCGCCGGGTTTCCCACCGTTCGAAGGCCTCGTCCCCATAAGCGGATCGCGTCTCCTCGAGGATCTCCTCTCTGATCTCCCGGACAAAGGCGTCGAGGTCCATTTCCACGGGCTCCTCCCTTGGGGTCATGTGCGGCGCCGGTCGGCCGACCAATCGACCCGCAGCCATCCCGTTATTCTGCCCGGCATCCTTCTTGGTTCGCAAGAGGAAAATCGCACGCTCGCATCTCCTGCAAATGGATTGACATTTGTTCGAATACGCTTTTTAATCCTCGGGGCGATGCTGGCGGAGCCGGGCAGGCCTCGCCCGGTCGGTCCGCTGCGCCGCCGCATCCGTCCGCAAGAAGGCCGCCCCCCTCAGGACGAATCTCTCTGCGGCGAACCTTGGGTACGGAGATCGAAAGGCATGGAAAGGATACCGATCACGAGGGAAGGGCTGGAGAAGCTCAAAGCGGATCTCCACCAGCTCGAGAGCGTGGATCGTCTGGAGAACATCCGGGCCATCGAGGAGGCGCGATCCCACGGGGACATCAGCGAGAACGCCGAGTACCACGCGGCCAAGGAGCGCCAGGCATACATCGATGCGCGCATCAAAGATCTGAAGGACTCCATCGGGCGTGCCGAGGTGATCGAGGTGGAGGCAGGCCCGGCGGATCGGGTTTTTTTCGGAAAGACCGTTCTGCTGTACAACGTGGACAAGGACGAAGAGAGCGAGTACCAGCTTCTGGGGCCGTTTGAGTCCGATCCGGACCAGGGCAAGATCTCGGTTTCATCTCCCCTGGGCAAGGCCCTGATCGGCCGGGAGGTGGGCGAGGAGATCCGGGTTCGGACCCCGGGCGGTCTTCAGGCTTACGAGATCGTGGAGATCTATTGAGCCCCGGCATCCGGGGCCCTGCCGCAGGGGGCCCGGACACGGCAATCAGATCATGGCCATTCGCATGTTCATCCACGGCTTGGAGAGCAGCAACCAGGGCACCAAGTCCGTCTTCTTCCGGGAGCGCTACCCGGACATGCTGATCCCCAACTTCTCCGGCCCCCTCGAGGAACGCATGGACAAGCTCCGCGGTCTTCTCGAGGGAAAAGAGAACCTGCTTCTCGTGGGATCGAGCTTCGGCGGCCTCATGGCGACCCTCTTCGCCATGGAGCAGGAGGCCCGAGTGGAACGCCTCATCCTCCTCGCCCCCGCCGTCAACCTCGTGACCTTCACGCCCAGCCGGGCCCGCATCCTCGGGCTTCCGGTCCGGATCTACCACGGCCGGAACGACGAGGTCATTCCCATCGACGACGTGCGGCGCACGGCCCGGGAGGTCTTTTCGGACCTTCGCTTCCACGAGGTGGAGGACGATCACTCCCTCCACCGCACCTTTCGGACCATGGACTGGAATGCGCTCCTGGGCGAGGCCCCACCGGCCGCCTGAAGCCCCTCGGAAGCCCCCTCGAGATTCTCCCTACTGGAGAAAGGGATTGGTCTGCTTCTCCCGGCCCACGGTGGAGACCGGGCCGTGCCCCGGCAGGACCAGGGCCTCCTCGGGGAGCGTGAAGATCTTGTCGCGGATGTTGTCCAGCAGGAGCTCCATGTCCCCGCCCGGAAAGTCCGTCCTCCCGATGCTCCCGGCGAAGAGCGCATCCCCGCAGATGACCCCGGTGATCCGCCGCCGGTCGCCGTCGACATCCATCTCCCCTTCGAACACGAAACCGAGACCGCCGGGTGAGTGGCCCCGGAGGTCCACGACGTCCATGGCGATGGCCCCGATCTCCAGCGTGTCGCCTCCCTGAATGAACCGGGAGGCCCGGGAGTCGGCGGCCTGGGATCCGTAGACCTGGGCTCTTCGGCTCACGGCCTGGAGCGAGGGCGCCTCGTCGGCGTGAACCAGGATGGGTGCGCCTGTGCGCTCCTGCAGCTCCCGGTTCCCTCCCACGTGATCCCAGTGGGCGTGGGTGTTCACGATGCAGGCCAGGGTCAGGTCCTCGGATGCGAGCGCTTCGAGGATCTCCTCGGCGTTTCCGCCCGGGTCGAACACCCCGGCCTCACGGCTCTCCTCGTCCCCGACGATGTAGCAGTTGACCATGAGGGGGCCGGTCTGAAGCATTCTGAGGATCATGGGTCTTCCTTTCTGTTTGCCTGTGCGGGGTCCGGAACGGGGGTCGCGGGTGCCGCATGGTTCCGGTGAGTCAGGCGTCCACGACGGCATAGGCCGGTCGCTGGATGTGGGAGTCCTTGCACCGGGGGCAGCGGCCGGGCCGGCTCCAGCGCTTCCGGTCCCGGAACACGTACCCGCAGCTCAGGCACTGCACGGGGGTGACCCGGACCTTCTTCTTCCGGGCCGCGAGGGAACGGGCAATGTGGGACAGGTGAACGTAGACGTCCCTCTCCGGGATGCCGAGGGCCTGGGAGAGATCCCGGTCGGTCATCTCCTCTGCGCTCAGGAGGTCGATCATCTGCTGGCGGATGGTCCGGGCGCCCGGGGTCATTTGCGGCCGGCCTCCTCGAGGACCGCCCGGGCCACGTGCAGGTCGTACGCTCGTTGCGGGTCGAAGTGGGTGGGCCTGCGCAGGTCCATGGCCTGCTGCACCGCCTCCCAGGGGATCCACCCGTGGTCGTCCCACAGCGCGACGTCTTCCCCACTCCAGAGCCTGAACCAGATGGTCCCCTCCTCGTCGCGGACGTACATCCGGACCTGGGGGTTTTGTGGAAAGGGATGGTAGTAAACGCCCCGATCGTCTTTCATCAGAATCCTCTCCTGAGCGCTTCCTTCGCACTGCGGCTCGCGATGGTGCCGCCTCGGTTTCCGTTTGGGGCCATCCCTACTATAATTCCCATGAAAGGACCTGCCAACCCCCCCGTTCGATCAGGCCTGTCGAGCCGACCGCATCGAACCGCACGGAGCAGGCGGCGCGGCCGGACGGGCCCGAGAGGAGGACGCCATGAGCCGTCACATGCAGATCGACATCCGGCTGATCCCGTTTTACGAGAAGCCCTTCGAGAAGGCGTTTCCCCGCATCGCCGCGCTTCTCCGGGAGCACGGCTACACCGAGCCCCTGGAGCGCGACGTCTCTCTCTACGACCTCGTGGACACCCTGGCCGACATGACCCACGCCCCCGGCGTCCCGAGGGGCGTGAAGGAGCGCATGGCCCCGCACGTCGCCGGGCTGATCACCCTCAAGGAGACCGCGAGGGAGCGGCTTCTCTCCAGGCGCCTGAACGCCCTGGACGCGGCGCTCTACGACCTCGAGGACGCCGTCGAGGAGCTCGAGAGCAGCCTCTGACGAGATCTTCCCCGGGCCGGCCTATGTGAGCGGGACCGACGACAGGAGGGCCTCCAGGTTGCGGCTCGAGATGTCGGCCCGCTCGGCCTCGTCGAGGGGCAGCTGCTCGAACCATCGACGCTCCAAGGCCGGGGTGCGCCAGGGGGCGTCCGTGCCGAACAGGATGCGCTCGGCCCCCCTTTGCCGGATCGCCCTCACGACCGCCTCGTCCGGCAGGATCCCGCTCACGAAGGAGAGGTCGAAGTAGACGTTGGGGCAGGCCAGGAGCGGCTCCAGGTGCGCCCAGCCGAAGAGCGAGCCCAGGTGCGCCGCGATCAACGCCAGGCGCGGGTGCTCGCGGGCCACGGCCGCAATGCGCTCGGGGCCGGTCTCGAACCCCTCCGCGCTCTCGGCGAACGGCCGCAAATGGGGTTTGTACCGGACCATGCCCTCCACGCTCATGCTGTCCAGTACGACCGGCAGCCCGGCCTCCTCCAGGAGGCCCCACATCCGGTGGGCCTCCTTGGAGAGGATATCCAGCCGCTGAAGGAACGGATGGACCTTGACCCCTCGAAGCCCCAGCTCCAGCAGGACCCCGAGATCCGACTCCAGGGATTCGCTGCGGGCGATCAGGCTGCCGAAGGGGATGATCTCCCGGTGACGCCGGGCCTGGTCCGCCACCCAGTGATTCAGCTCGGCCACCCGGTCGGGGCGGCCCGTCACGGGCAGGAGCACGAAGCGGTCGATCCCCGCCTCCTTCTCCGCCCGGAGCAGCGCCTCCACCGACGCCTCGTGGTGAAGAACCCACTTGGACGGATGCGTGTCCGGCAGGTCGGCGTCCAGCCCCTCGGCGCGATCCTGGACGAGGGCGCGGTCGTTCTTCCTGTAGGCGTGCGTGTGTGCGTCGATGATCATGGGCTCTTCAGACGAGGCGCGCCCCCGAGTAGCGCCTCGCCGGGGCCTCGTCCAGGCCCTCCCGGTCCGCCTTGAGCGCGAGGGGAAGGGCGTCCAGGACGTCGCGGGCCGTCATCCCGTCCGGACCCAGGTCCTCGGCGGCCAGGTCGCCGGCCAGGCCGTGCAGGAAAACGCCTTTTCGGACGGCCTCGGGAATGTCCAGACCCAGCCCGTGCATGGCCGCGACGGTGCCGGTCAGCACGTCGCCCGTGCCCGCGGTGGCCATGCCGCTGTTCCCGCTCATGTTGACGAAGACCTCGGCGTCCGGAAAGCCCACGAGGCTGTGGGCCCCCTTGAGGACGATCACCGCCCCCAGGTCGGCGCAGGTGTTTTGAAGGATCCGGACCGGATCGGCTTCCAGCTCCGGGACGGACTTCCCGGTGAGCCGGAACATCTCCCCGGGGTGGGGCGTGAGCACGGTGGGTGCTTTTCGGTTCCGGAGCAGGTCCAGGTCCCCGGAGAGCGCCGTGAGGCCGTCCCCGTCTACCAGGAGCGGGCGTTCCAGCCGAGAGGCCAGGGCGCGGGCCAGGTCCTGGGTCTCCTCCACCAGGGAGAGGCCCGGACCGAGGACCACCACGTCGGCTCGCGCCCCCAGGTCCAGAAGGTCGTCCAGGTTCTCCATGGAGATGCTGCCCCCGGCGGTCTCCTTCTGCGGGACGAACACGATCTCGCTTCCGCCCGAGGCCAGGTGCGGGATCATGCGGGCCGGTGCGGCCAGCCGCGCGTACCCGCCGCCCGCCCGAAGAAAGGAGAGCGCGCTGAAGCAGGGTGCCCCGTAGTAGGCCGCGGCCCCGGCCACGAAGAGCGCGTCCCCGAAGCTCCCCTTGTGCCCCTTGGGGTCCCTCGGCGGCAGGGGGGGGGGGCGGTTGACCGCGACCTTGAGGTCCGCCGATTCGATCAGGGCCGGCGGGAAGGAGATGTGCGTCACGAACAGCTCCCCCCCGTGGGCGTAGCCCGGGTACAGGAGGTTCCCCACCTTGGGAAGGCCGAAGGTGACCGTGGCGTCGGCCTGCACGGCGGTTCCCATGACCCGGCCCGAGTCGCCGTGGACGCCGCTGGGGATGTCCAGGCTGAGCACGGGGCGGCCGCTCCGGTTGATGGAGGCGATGACCTCCGCGTACCGGCCCTCCACGTCCCGGTCGAGGCCGGTCCCGAAGATTCCATCGATCACGGTGTCGCAGCGGGCCAGGTCTTCCTCCGCCTCCCCGGCCGATCCCAGCGCCACCACCTCGGCCCCGGTCCCCCGGAGCACGTCCAGGTTCGCCCGGGCGGCCCCGCGATACCTTTCCGGGTCCCCGAGAACAAAGGTCTTCACCCGGCCCCCGCTCGAGAGGATCTTGCGGGCCACCACGAAGCCGTCCCCCCCGTTGTTCCCCCCGCCGCAGAAGACCAGAAAGGAGCGTCCGGGCAGGCCGAACCGGGTGAGGAGCACGAAGTAGGCGGCCTCTCCGGCGTTTTCCATCAGGATCTCCTCGGGGATGCCGTAGCCCTCGATCGCCCCCTTGTCCAGGTTGCGCATCTCCTGCACGGTGCTGATCTTCATGGACGTCCTCCTCGGTGCGGTTCCGGGTTCCCTCTCCTGTAGCACGACCGGGGACCTCCTGTCGAGGTCGCGGTGGGCGACGAGCATCCGGTTCAAGTCCGGAGACGGACAAACCGGTCCGTTCCCGGGGGATGGGGCCGCCGTGGGATTCGTTGACATTCCGCAGGGCATTCTCTACCCTGAGAACCTGGATCGAGGATTCGCAAAGGCGGCTCATCCGCCGCTGGAACCCCTGTCATCGATTCCTGTTTCGGGGCGGATGTTGAGCGAGCCTTTTCCGACGCCGTCAGGATCGTGGAATCAGGACGCCATCGGGGGCTGCACATGGGCTACGTGTTTGACAGGGAGGCCGCCCGGCGGTACGCGGCCTGGTCCCAAGGCCCCCAGGGGCGTGCCATGGAGCAGTGGCTGGCGTCCTGCCTGCCCGGACTCCTCCGGCCCCACCCGCGGGAGCGGGTGCTGGACATCGGCTGCGGAGGCGGCACGCACCTGCTGTTTCTGAGAAGCCTGGGGCTGGACATCTCGGGGGTGGACGCCTCGCCCCAGGTGATCAACCTCGCCCGGGAGCGGTTGGGCCGGCACTGCACCCTCAAGAGCGGTCCGGCCGAGGACCTTCCGTTCGAGGACAACGCCTTCGACCTCTCCGTCATGATCCACACCCTGGAGTTCGTGGAGGACCCGGTGGAGGCCCTCCGGGAGGCCGGTCGGGTGACGCGGCGGGCCGTCTTCGTGTGCGTGATGAACAGCCTGTCCTGGCGGGGCCTCTTCCGGAGGCTGAGGCCGTCATCCCTTGCGCCCCCCCTGGACCGCGGGCGTTTCTTCAGCCTGTGGGAGCTCAAGGACATCGTTCGAGGTACGCTGGGTCCGGTCCCCACGGCGTGGCAATCGCCGCCGGGCCTGCCGCCCCGGATCGGCCGATGGTACGCGCGGCTCTCCGACCGTCCGGTGGAGCCTTCCCTCCCCTTCGGCTCCCACCTGGGCCTGTCCGCCACCATTCTCTATCGATTCAAGACGGACAACCTCACCATCAAGGTTCCGGTTCGCGCCCGAAGCCGGACGCTCCCTGACGGGGCCGCCATGGGGCATCCCGAGACCGTACATGGAGCCAGGTGCAATGAAAGAAGCCTACCTGTATGAACGATTGGACGAGCGTGAGGTGCGTTGCGGGCTCTGCAATCACCGGTGTCGGATCAAGGACGGGAAAAAGGGAGTTTGCCGTGTCCGTGAGAACCGCGACGGGACCCTGTTCAGCCTGGTGTACGGCAAGGTGATCGCCCGGCACCTGGATCCCATCGAGAAAAAGCCCCTGTTCCACTTCCTCCCCGGCAGCCGTTCTTACTCCGTGGCCACGGTGGGCTGCAACCTCCACTGCCGCTTCTGCCAGAACGCGGACATCTCCCAGATGCCCGCGGATCACGACCGCGTCCTGGGGGAGGAGACGGCCCCGGAGTCCCTGGTGGACGAGGCGACGGAGAGCCGCTCCGCAACTATCGCCTACACCTACACCGAGCCCACCATCTACTTCGAGCTGGCCCTGGACACCGCTCGGCTCGCTTCGGCGGGGGGGATCCGGAACGTCTTCGTCACCAACGGCTACATGACCCGGGAGTGCCTCGAGGAGATCCACCCCGACCTTCACGCGGCCAACGTGGACCTCAAGGCCTTCACGGACCGGTTCTACAAGGAGCAGTGCGGAGCCCGGCTGGACCCCGTCCTACGGACCCTCGAGACCATGCACGCCCAGGGGGTCTGGGTCGAGGTCACCACGCTGCTCATTCCCGGCCTGAACGACGACCCGGCCGAGCTCAGGGACCTGGCCGGCTTCATCGCCGGACTGGATCCGGGCATCCCCTGGCACATCAGCCGGTTTCACCCCACCTATCGGCTCACGAACGTGCCTTCCACACCCCCTTCCTCCATCCACCGGGCCCGGGAGATCGGCCGGGAGGCGGGGCTCCAGTACGTCTACACCGGCAACCTCCCCGGGGACGAGGGAGAGAACACCGCGTGCCACGCCTGCGGGGAGCCGCTCATCGAGCGCCGGGGCTTTTCCGTGGGAAGGAACCGCATCCGGAAAGGGAGCTGCCCCGCCTGCGGCGCCGCCGTTCCCGGGGTCTGGTTGTGACGTTTGCGGTTTGAATTTTACCGGCGGATCTGGTAACGTGAGCGAAATTGTGTGGGGAGGGCCTGCACGGGTTCTTCTTACCACAAGGAAAAACCCCCGCTGAACCGTTCACGCGCCTTCTTTCTCAGCGGGGGTTTTTTTGAGAGGGGTGCCATGGTCAAGAAGGAAGACGAGCTGGCCCTGAAGGTCACCAAGGAGATCGTGATCAAGTTCATCGAGGTGGGGAGGCTCTCCATCAACTCGTTCGACGAGGCCTTCAACAAGGTGCACGAGACCGTGCGGGACGCCCTGGTGCACGTCGACCTGGAGGACCAGGCCGCCCCTGAAGAGGGGAAGGATTAGCGGTCGTCGTCTGTCCCCTCCGTCTCCCCGCAGCCGTAGAGGACCTCCATCAGGAACAGTCCCCGGGCCGGGGCCTTGACACCGGCCCGCCGCCGGTCCCCGGCCTCCAGGATCCCCTCGAACTCCGCCGGCGAGATCTTCCCCGCCCCCACGTCCACCAGGGTGCCCGCCAGGTTCCGCACCATGTGGCGAAGAAATCCGTTCGCCTCGAACACCACGTGGATGAGACCGCTCTCGGCTTCGCGAAGCTCGACGTGCAGCATGCGCCGGACGGGGTTCCGGTTGCCGCTGCCCGCGGACCGGAAGGAGGAGAAGTCGTGCTCGCCCTGGAGGCAGGCCAGGCCCCGCCTCATGGCTTCCCGGTCCAGGGGGCGGGAGATGTGCCAGGTGTAGCGGCGGAGAAAGACGTCCGGCTCCGGCCGGTTCAGGATCCGGTACTCGTACACCTTGCTCCGGGCGTCGTAGCGGGCGTGGAACCCGGGGTCCACCGCCTCGACCCGCACCGCGTGGACGTCGTCGGGAAGCAGGCTGTTGAGGCCCCTTTGCAGCTCCTCGGGCTCGAGGCGGGAGCGGGTCTCGAAGTGACACACCTGGCCCAGGGCGTGGACCCCGGCATCGGTCCGGCCCGAACCGAACACCCGCACCGGCTCCCGGGTCATGACGCGGAGCTTGTCCTCGAGAACCTCCTGGATGGTGAGGCCGTTCCTCTGGAGCTGCCACCCGTGGTACCGGGTGCCGTCGTAGGCGAGGGTGAGCTTGATCTTCCGGGGGGCGGCCATGGTTCACACCGGAGCGGACGGGAGAAGCCCTTCCTTGCGGAAGCAGGTTTGGGAGAGCCGCTGCGTCGGGCCGAACAAGAAAGGGGAGCCCGGCGCCAGGCCGGCTCCCCTGTCGGGTCGCGATTCGATCGACGCGGCGGGATCGGCCCGCCGAAGGAATCAGCGCTTCGAGTACTGGTACCGGGCCCGCGCTCCAGGCTGCCCGTACTTCTTGCGTTCCTTCATCCTGGGGTCGCGCGTGAGGAGCGACGCCTTTTTCAGGGGGACCCTCAGGTCGCCGTTCACGTCCACGAGCGCCCGGCTGATGCCGTGGCGAATGGCGCCGGCCTGGCCGGTGTGGCCGCTGCCCCTGACTGTGGCCTGGATGTCGTACTTGCCCACCATGTCCGTGAGCTCGAGGGGCTGCTTGATGAGCAGCCGGTCCGCCTCGCGGGTGAAGTACTCGTCCACGGGTTTCTTGTTCACCGTGATGAGGCCCTGGCCGGGTTTCAGCCAGACGCGGGCCACGGCGGTCTTTCTTTTGCCGACGGCGTGGTAAGCCTGTTCTGCCATTTAGATCTCCAGTGCTTCCGGTTGCTGTGCCTTGTGGGGATGCTCGGGCCCGGCGTAGACCTTGAGCTTCTTGAGTTGACGCCTTCCCAGGCTGTTTTTGGGCAGCATGCGTCGGACGGCCAGGCGGAGGATCTCCTCCGGCTTCTTCTCCAGCATCTGCTTCACGGTGGTCTTTTTCAGGCCTCCCTGGTATCCGCTATGCCGGTAGTATGCCTTGTGGTCCCACTTCTGTCCGGTCAGGGTCACCTTTTCGGCGTTGACCACGACGATGAAATCACCCGTGTCCGCGTGCGGGGTGAAGATCGGCTTGTGCTTCCCCCGCAGGCGGTGGGCGATCTGGGAGGCGAGCCTCCCCAGGACCTTGTCCTGGGCGTCCACGAGGTACCACTTCTTCTCGACGTCTTGTTCCTTGGCCATGAATGTCTTCATATGCGCAACCCTGTATTTGAACTCGAAATCACCTTTTCTAGGGGAATCCGCCGTTTCTGTCAAGACAAAATTTGGTCCGGGGCGGTTTTCCAGGAGAAAGGGCATTGACAACCCCGGCGGGACCTGTTACAAGAAGATTTCTCAAATCGAGGGCGCCCGTAGCTCAGCTGGACAGAGCGCCGGGCTTCGAACCCGTAGGCCGCAGGTTCGAATCCTGCCGGGCGCGCCACACTCGAGCGGCAAAAAAGTAAAGATCGTGGGCGTGTAGCTCAGCTGGTAGAGCAGTTGACTCTTAATCAATTGGTCGGGGGTTCGATCCCTCCCACGCCCACCAAGGAAATCAAGGGGTTACGGTGACAAGCCGTAACCCCTTTTCTGTGTGCCAGGCATGACGTGAATCCAATGAGGTGCGATCAGGATAGGAATTACGATCAAGTCCTCTGCGGGCCGTGGTGATCGGAACCGCTAGCCAAGGGCAAGGGCGCTGTCGCGAGGCAGGGTGCGGAGGAAGCCGGAGGCAAAACCAGGACTCGACGAACAGGAACCGGATACAAGGCTTGCGCTGCGGGGTAACCCGGCAGTGGACGGGGAGGCCCGATGATCACCCGGACGCGAGCGTGAGTAAATCCGGCGAGGGCCGGGGGAAAGAGTCACGTCTTACCCTGGGAGGTCTCCACGTCTGCCGGGACGAGCCCGGCTACCGACGCAGGGATGTGGCGGGAAGGGCGTGGAGAAGTCAGCAGAGGTCATAGTAGGCCCGGGCCCTTGTCCATGGGCTGAAGGACCGAATCTGTTGGAGCAAGGAGCAGCAGCGGGAGACTCGATGGCAGCAGGGCGGCAGCAAGTAGGGACACAATGCCAGCTGGATCTATTTGAGCCGGAGGCGACCCGATGCCGCGGCGGAGCCGGAGAAGGCGGAACCGGATCTGGGCCGCAGGCGGAGCAGCAACCTGCCACGGCGTTGACCGAAGAGCGAGCCTTGGCCGAGGAGTTGATGGAGAGGATCTGCCGCAGAGGCAACCTCAATCAGGCGTACAAACGCGTCAAGGCCAACAAGGGGTCGGCCGGGATCGACGGCATGAGCGTCGATGAACTGGGCAGATGGCTGAGGACGCACAAGGATGAGCTGATTGCCTCGCTGTTGGAGGGGACCTATGAGCCCAGCCCGGTGAAGCGCGTGGACATCCCCAAGCCGGGGGGTGGAACGCGGCAACTGGGCATCCCGACGGTGGTGGACCGGGTGGTCCAACAGGCGATTCTGCAAGTGCTAAGCCCACTCATGGACCCCCCGTTCTCGGAATCCAGCTTGGGGTTCCGTCCGGGCAGGAGCGCCCACGATGCCCTGAGAAAGACGCCGGTATGGGAGCGAAAGTTCCTGGGCTACCGAATACTGGCGGACGGGAGGCCGACCATCGCCCCCCAAAGCCTGAAACGGGCCAAGGAAAGGATCCGTGAGATCACCCGGCGTAACCGGTTGACGGCCTTCGCCCAGCGCATGGCAAGGCTCAACGAGTTCCTCACCGGCTGGGTCGTCTACTTCCGCCTGGCGAGAAGCCGAGAACAGCTCGAGAGGCTGGATCGATGGATCCGGCGGAAGCTGCGCTGCGTCCGGCTGAAGCAGTGCATGCGGACCGTCACCATTGCCGGCTTCCTGGCGGAGAGAGGCGTGCCCGAATGGAATGCCTGGATCATGGCACTCTCGGGAAAAGGCTGGTGGAGAAAGTCGTCCACGCCGCAGGCAACAAGGGCCATGTCTAGTGAGTGGCTTGCACAGCAGGGGCTCGTCAGTCTGAGCCATCG
>Ga0207797_1002133_pt1 | contig 13860 bp, 11 predicted proteins | sample PRCRCaboRojoPR_6_FD_187275 | JGI IMG/M metagenome (GOLD analysis project Ga0207797, IMG submission 187275) | Marine sediment microbial community from Cabo Rojo, Puerto Rico - PR CR 10% Liquid 1 (SPAdes) | ecosystem: Environmental > Aquatic > Marine > Coastal > Sediment | place: Cabo Rojo, Puerto... | reverse complement strand
AGGATCGGCTTGAGGCCGAGCAGGAGGGCGGTGACCACGGCCACCGCGGCGGCGATGCTGGTGTAGCCGATAACCGCCAGGGCTCCCAGGGCAAAGGTGAGCAAGGCGGCGACGACGGTGGTGATGCCGTAGTCCTGTCCGGGGCGGCCGCGCACCATCTGCAGGTGGGCCAGGATGAGCACGGCGGCGAGGGCCGCGAAGCCGATGCCCAGTACCAGGGCCCCCATCTCCTCGGAGAGCAGGGCCCAGACCCCGCCCAGCAGGCTGGTCAGGCCGAAGGTGCGCAGGCCCGCCATGCGATCGCCTTCGGCCCGCTCCCGCAGCTGCCAGCCGCGCTCCAGGCCGATGAGCAGGCCCAGGGCCAGGGCGACCCCTAGCCGCTCGAAGACGGTGACCGGGTCTAGCTCCACCGCGGCGACGGGCGGTCAGGCGCGTTCGGACAAGGGATAGAAGGGGCGCTGGTTGGGGCCCGTATAGAGCTGGCGCGGGCGCGTGATGCGCATGCCCGGATCCTCGATCTGCTCCTTCCAGTGGGCGATCCAGCCCGGAAGCCGGCCGAGGGCGAACAGCACCGTGAAGAAGTTGGTGGGGACACCCATGGCGCGGTAAATGAGGCCGCTGTAGAAATCCACGTTGGGATACAGGTTGCGCTCCACGAAGTAGTCGTCGGACAGCGCTGTCTCCTCGAGCTTGAGGGCGATCTCCAAAAGCGGGTCGCGCACGCCGAGCTTCTGGAAGGTCAGGTCGGCGGCCTGCTTGATGATCTTGGCGCGGGGGTCGTAGTTCTTGTAGACGCGGTGGCCGAAGCCCATGAGGCGGAAGCCGGAGTCCTTGTCCTTGGCTCGCTGGACCCATTTCTGGACGTCGCCGCCGTCGGCGTGGATGGTCTCCAGCATCTCCACAACCGCTTGGTTGGCGCCGCCGTGGCGCACCCCCCAGAGGGCGTTGATGCCGGCCGAGATGGAGGCGAACAGGTTGGTCTGGGCGCTGCCCACGGTGCGCACGGTGTGGGTGGAGCAGTTCTGCTCGTGGTCGGCGTGCAGGATGAGCAGCTGGTTGAGCACCTTCACCAGGTCCTCGTCCACCTCGTAGGGCTCGGTGGGCAGCGCGAACATCATGTGCAGGAAGTTGGCGCAGTAGGACAGGTGGTTCTGGGGGTAGGTGAAGGGCTGGCCGTGCAGCTTCTTGTAGGCGAAGGCGGCGATGGTGCGCAGCTTGGACAGCAGACGCACGATGGTGCGGTCGCGCTCCTCCAGGTTGAGGGCGTCCTGCGACTCGGGATAGAAGGTGGACAGCGAGTTCACCATGGCCGACAGGATGGCCATGGGGTGGGCGGTCATGGGGTAGCCGTCGTAGAACCGCTTCATGTCCTCGTGCAGCAGCGAGTGCTCGGCCAGGGCGCCGGAGAAGCGGTCGTAGTCGGCCTTGCCCGGCAGATCGCCGTAGATGAGCAGGTAGGCGGTCTCCACGAAGGAGGCCCCTTCGGCCAGGTCCTCGATGGCGTAGCCGCGGTAGCGCAGGATGCCGTTCTCGCCGTCGAGGTAGGTGATGGCGCTGGTGGTGGCCGCGGTGTTGGCCAGGGCGGGGTCGTAGCTGACGATGCCCGTGTCCCGGCGCAGGCGGGTGATGTCCACGCCGCGCTCGCCTTCGCTGCCCTCCCAGATGTCCAGCCCGTGCTGGTCCGGGCCGTGCTGGAAGGTGGCCTCGCCGGAATGGCGCTTGAGGGGCGTTTGCTCATCGCTCATCGCTAGCTCCTTGGGGCCGACAGCCGGGGCCGGGCGCCTGTCCGGGGCACCGGCCGCTTGGGGACTCAATTGTACCCCCCGTGGCGGCGGGCGCGAAGCGTCCCGGCGCCGGTCAGGCCCAGCCGCGCAGGGCGTAGTAGGCCAGGCCCAGGTACTCGTGGAAGGTGTCCGCGCTGGTGGCGAGGGCCCCGGCCGAAGGCACCAGGTCCAGCCAGTGGAAGTCGGTGCCGTAGCCGCCGTGGTAGTCGGTGGGGGCGGCGATGGGGGCCAGTCCGCCGGCGGCGAAGGTGGCCATGGCGCGCGGCATGTGCCACGCGGTGGTCACCAGGACCACCCGCTCGCGGTCGCGCAGCAGGGGCTTGAGCCTGGGCACGTGCTCGGCGGTGTTGCGCGCGGTCGTCTCCGCCACCACCCGCCCGGGAGCGATGCCCAGGTGCTCGGTGAGCACCCGGGCCATGGTGCGGCCCATGGGGACCCCGCGGTCCAGCGGGGTGCCGCCGGTGGTGAAGACGGGCAGGTCATTGCCACGGGCCAGGTAGGCGGCGTAGTGCAGCCGCTGGAGCGAGGAATCCCCCAGCCAGGGGCCCGGGTAATCCGGGCTGCCGGGGATCTGGCCGCCGCTCAGGACGACGATGGCCTCGGCCTCGGCCGGTACCCCCTCCAGGGCCGGATAGCGTCCCTCCAGGGTGCCCACCAGGGCGTCCGCCACCGGGCGGATGCTCAGCAGGTAGGCGCTTGCCAGCACCAGCACCGCCAGGGTCCGGGCGGCGCGCGGGTAGCGGCGCCACGCGAGCAGGGCGGCCAGGCCGCCCAGGATCAAGAGCCCCGGGGGCATCAAAAGCAGGCCCGCGGCCTTGGCAAGGGCTAGCACGTTCGCATACTCTTGGTGGTGGCTGGACACCGCCAGCGAGGACGAGGAGACACCCCATGAGCTCCGAAGACGCCGGGAGCTACACCGATTTCGCGCCGCCGGGGGGCGACGCCGGGGCCAGCGCCGAGAGCCGGGTCGAATGGGTGCTGGAGGAGACCCTGCGCAGCCGCCGCTTCGCCGCGGCCATGGTCGTCGGCCCCAACGGCTGGGCCGTGGCCAACCGGGGCTTCGAGCATCCCGACCGGATCACCGCCCTGGCCCCCGAGTCTATCCAGCTGCTGAGCGGCCTGAAAGAGGCCTTTCCCCCGGATTCCGCCCCCGCCGGCCGACAGCCGGGGGAGGCCGCCTCCTTCGCCGGCTTCGGCGAGCCGGAGGCCGAGGAGCGCGTGCCGGAGTTCGTGGCGGTGAGCCTGGGGCGGGAGCAAAAGCTCCTGTTCCGGCCCATGGAGGTGCAGGGCAAGACCCTGACCCTGGTGCTGCTCACCCGCGGCCTGGCCGCCAACACCGACGCCGTGCTCGAGGGCATCGGCCGGGCGGTCAGCACCTGCCTGGCCACCGACTGGGCGCGCACCGCCGAGTCCTGATTCCGCCCATCCGCCCAAAGGGGGGCTGCGGCCAACGCCAAGGAACCCGACCATGGCCGAAACCGGCCACGCGCCGTGCCCCAACTGCGAACGCCTGCCGCAGCGCATCGACGGCCCGGGCAGGCTCTTCCTGTGGAGCCCCCTGGGCCACACCCGCGGCAAACTCATCCGCCTGCTGGAGGAGCAGGCCCTGGCCTGGGACCAGCGCCAGGACATGGGCGCCCTGGTCCTGAACCTGGAGGCCGGGGCGCCGGAGCGCGTCGCGGGCCTGCTTCGGCCGGCCCTGAGCGGGGTGGAGCTGAGCCACGTCCGGGCCCTGTACCTGCCCGGCGAGGTCGAGCCCGGCCCCGCGGACTTTGGCCGCGTGGGCTCGCTGGGCGAGTGGCTGGCGGCGGCCGAGTCCGGCTGGCTGGTGGACATGCTGGCCGAGGAGCGGTTGACCAGCCACTTCCAGCCCCTGGTGGCGGCCCGCGACCCGCAGCGCATCTTCGCCTTCGAGGCCCTGCTGCGCGGCCATGAGCGCGATGGCGGGGTGGTCGGGGGCGGCCCCATCATGGGCCAGGCGGCCGCCGCCGACATGCTGTTCCAGGTGGACCTGGCCGCCCGCCGCAGCGCGGTGAAGGCCTTCGGGGACCAGCCCGCCAACGGCCGGCGGGTGTTCATCAACTTCGCCCCGACCTCCATCTACGACCCCGCTTACTGCCTGCGGACCACCTTCCGCGCGGTGGAGGAAGCCGGCCTGACCCCGGACCAGGTGGTGTTCGAGGTCACCGAGTCCGAGGACGTCGGCGACCTCACCAGCCTGACCGAGGTCCTGGGCCACTACCGCGAGGCCGGCTTCGGCGTGGCCCTGGACGATCTGGGCTCCGGCTACGCCTCCCTCAACCTGCTGCACCAGCTCAATCCGGACTTCGTCAAGCTGGACATGGACCTCATCCGCGACGTGGACACCCAGCCGCACAAGGCCGCCCTGGCGGGCAAGCTGCTGGAGGCGGCGCAGGCCATGGGCATCCGCAGCGTGGCCGAGGGCGTGGAGACCCCGGGCGAGCTGCAGTGGGTGCGCGACCACGGCGCCGATCTGGTGCAGGGCTTTTTGATCGGGCGTCCGGGGCCGGAGCTGCCGGCCAGCGGCCCGGCCCTGTAACCCGCTCCGGGCCGCCGCAACGACAAGGCCCCGGCACGCGTGCCGGGGCCTTGTCGCGTGGATGCCCGGGCGATTGCCCGGGGGCGCTAGCCGGCCATCTGGCGCAGCACGTAGGGCAGGATGCCGCCGTGCTTGAAGTAGGCCAGCTCGTTGGGGGTGTCCAGCCGGGGCTGGACCATGAAGCGCTTGTTCTCGCCGTTGGGGGCCTTGACCATGACGATCAGGTCCTCCTCCGGGTCCTCGATGTCGTACATGCCCACGATGTCGAAGGTCTCGGCGCCGGTGAGCTCGAGCTCGTCGGCGTTGTCGCCGTGCTGGAACTCCAGCGGCAGGATGCCCATGCCGATGAGGTTGGAGCGGTGGATGCGCTCGAAGCTCTCGGCGATCACCGCGCGCACCCCCAGCAGGGCCGGCCCCTTGGCCGCCCAGTCGCGCGAGCTGCCGGTGCCGTACTCCTTGCCGGCCATGACAATCAGCGGCGTGCCCTCGGCCCGGTAACGCATGGCGGCGTCATAGATGGGGATGACCTCGCCGGTGGGCACGTGGGTGGTCCAGCCGCCCTCGCGGCCGAAGGCCATCTTGTTGCGCAGGCGCACGTTGGCGAAGGTGCCGCGCATCATGACCTCGTGGTTGCCGCGGCGGGCGCCGTAGGAGTTGAAGTCCGCGGGCGCCACGCCGTGGTCCATGAGGTACTGGCCCGCGGGGCTGTCGGGGTCGATGGCGCCCGCCGGGGAGATGTGGTCGGTGGTCACCGAGTCGCCCAGGTTGGCCAGGCACTGGGCGCCCTCGATGTCCGTGGGCTCGCCCACGGTGCGCGGCAGCTGGTTGAAAAAGGGCGGGTTCTGGATGTAGGTGGAGGCCGCGTCCCAGGCGAAGCGGTCGCCGGTGGGGGTGTCCAGGGCCTTCCAGTGCTCGTCGCCCTCGAAGATGTGGTCGTAGGCGCGGCGGAAGTCCTCGGGGTCCAGGCTTTCCGTGAGCAGCGAGGATACCTCGCTCAGCGACGGCCACAGGTCGGCCAGATAGACCGGCTTGCCGTCGCTGTCGGTGCCCAGGGGCTCGCTCTTGAGGTCGATGGCCATGGTCCCGGCCAGGGCGTAGGCCACCACCAGCGGCGGGCTGGCCAGGTAGTTGGCCTTGACCTTGGGGTGGATGCGGCCCTCGAAGTTGCGGTTGCCGGACAGCACCGAGGCCGCCACCAGATCGCCGTCGTCGATGGCGCTCTCCACCGCCTCCGGCAGCGGCCCGCTGTTGCCGATGCAGGTGGTGCAGCCGTAGCCCACCAGGTTGAAGCGCAGCGTCTCCAGGTCGTCCAGCAGGCCGGCCGTCTCCAGATAGTCGGTGACCACCTTGGAGCCCGGGGCCAGGCTGGTCTTGACCCACGGCTTGGTGGTCAGGCCGCGGGCCACGGCGTTGCGGGCGATCAGGCCGGCGGCCAGCATGACCGACGGGTTGGAGGTGTTGGTGCAGGAGGTGATGGCGGCGATCACCACCGCGCCGTGGCCCAGCTCCGCCGGCCCGGATTCCAGCTCGGCCGTGGCGGTCTTGCCTTCCTCGCCACCCTTGCCGAAGGTCTCGGCCAGGGCGGTGGCGAAGCTGTCCTTGGCCGCCGACAGGGCGATGCGGTCCTGCGGGCGCTTGGGCCCGGCCAGGCTCGGCTCCACCGCCGACAGGTCCACCTCCACCGTGGCGTTGAACTGCGGCTCGGGCTGATCGGGGGTCCAGAACAGCCCCTGGGCGCGCAGGTAGGCCTCGGTGCGCTCGATCTGCGCCTCGGGGCGGCCGGAGGCGCGCATGTAATCCAGGGTGTTCTCGTCCACCGGGAAGAAGCCCACGGTGGCGCCGTACTCCGGGGCCATGTTGGCGATGGTGGCGCGATCGGCCACCGGCAGCTGGCCGATGGCGGGGCCGAAGAACTCCACGAACTTGCCCACCACGCCGTGGGCGCGCAGCTTCTCGGTGATGGTCAGCACCAGGTCGGTGGCGGTGGTGCCCTCCGGCAGGCCGCCGGTGAGGCGCACGCCCACCACCTCGGGGATGAGCATGGACACCGGCTGGCCGAGCATGGCCGCCTCGGCCTCAATGCCGCCCACGCCCCAGCCCAGCACGCCCAGGCCGTTGATCATGGTGGTGTGGCTGTCGGTGCCCACCAGGGTGTCGGGGTAGGCCAGGTCGGTGCCGTCCTCGGTGTCGGCGAACACCACCCGCGCCAGGTACTCCAGGTTCACCTGGTGGACGATGCCCGACTCCGCCGGCACCACCTGGAAGTTGTCGAGGGCGTTCTGGCCCCAGCGCAGGAAGGCGTAACGCTCGCGGTTGCGCTCGTACTCCTTGGCGGTGTTGGCCGCCCAGGCGCCCTCGGAACCGAACTGGTCCACCTGCACCGAGTGGTCCACCACCAGCTCCGCCGGCACCAGCGGGTTGATGCGCCCGGGGTCGCCGCCGAAGTCGGCCATGGCGTCGCGCATGGCGGCCAGGTCCACCACCGCCGGCACCCCGGTGAAGTCCTGCAGCAGCACCCGCGCCGGGGAGAAGCCCACCTCGCTTGTGCCCGCCGCCTCCGGGGTCCACTCGGCCAGGGGCGCCACCTCCTGGGCCCGGACGCGTTCGCCGTCCTCGTTGCGCAGGAGGTTCTCCAGCAGCACCCGCAGGCTCACCGGCATGCGCGACACGTCGGTGTCCAGGCGGTTCAGGTTGTAGTAGGTGAGCTCGGCGCCGCCGACGGTCAGGGTGTCGCGGGTGCCGAAGCTGTCCAGGCTGGGCATGGGCAGTTCCTCAGTTCGAAGGCTCGGGTTGGGGGCCGAAAGCGGCGCCCGCCGGGCCGGGGCCGTGCGGCGTGGCACCCGGCCCGCGGCGGCGCGGTGTCAGGTGATGATCCGGCTGGGCCCGGAGCCGGCCAGCTCGTTCATCATCTCGGCCAGGCGCTTGGCGGTGGCGGCCGGGTCGGGCAGGGCCGCCCCCTGGGCCAGCCGGGCCTGGTCCAGCAGCAGCCAGCCCCACTCGCCGATGCGGGCGTCGTTGGGGTCGGTGCTCTGGATCGTCTGCATCTGCTTGACCAGGGCGTGGTCCGGGTTGAGCTCCAGGATCGGGGCGCTTTCCGGGACCGGCTGGTTGGCCGCCTTGAGCAGGCGCTCCATGTGCTCGCCGAGGGCGTTGTCGTCGGCGACGATGCAGCTGGGGCTGGCGGTCAGGCGGTGGGACAGGCGGACATCGCTGACCGCCCCGGCGAGCGCCTGCTTGAGGGCGCCGGTGAGGTCCTCGAAGCCGGCCGGGGCCTCGTCCTCGCCTTCGGCCGCCGCGGCCTCCTCGCCGCCGATGCCGGACAGGTCCACGTCGCCATGGGCCACGCTCTTCAGCGGCGTGCCGTCAAACTCGGGCAGGTGCATGGCCACCCACTCGTCCACCGGGTCGGTGAGCAGCAGGACCTCCACCCCCTTCTTCTCGAACATCTCCAGCTGGGGGCTGTTCTTGAGGGTGGCCTCGTCGTCCCCGGTGAGGTAGTAGATGGCCTCCTGGCCGTCGCGCATGCGCGTCTTGTAGTCCGCCAGGCTGAGCCACTCGTCCGGCTGGCGGCTGCTGTGGAAGCGCAGCAGCGGCGCCAGCTCGTCGCGGTTGGAGGGGTCCTCGGGGATGCCCTCCTTGAGCACGGCGCCGAAATTGTCCCAGAAGCGGCGATAGCGGTCGGGCTCGTTCTCCGCCATCTCCGCCAGGCGCTTGAGCACGCGCTTGACCACGCCCTTGCGGATGCGTGCCACCTGGGCGTCGGACTGCAGCATCTCGCGGGAGATGTTGAGCGGCAGGTCGGGGGCGTCCACCACGCCGCGCAAAAAGCGCAGGTAGGTGGGCAGCAGCTCGCGCGCCTGATCGGTGATGAACACCCGGCGCACGTACAGCCGCACGCCGTGGCGGGCGTCGGGCTGCCACAGGTCCAGCGGCGGCTGGCTGGGCAGGTAGAGCAGGGCGGTGTACTCGGTGGTGCCCTCGGCGTGGAAGTGCAGCCAGGTCAGGGGATCCGTGTCGCCATGGGCCACGTGGGCGTAGAAGCTGCGGTACTCGTCCTCGGAGATCTCGTTGCGCGGCCGGGCCCACAGCGCCGAGGCCTCGTTGAGGGTCTCCTCCTCGTCGCCGCCGGCGAGCACCACCGGATAGGGGATGTGGTCGGAGTAGGTCTTGACGATGCGGCGCAGGGTCTCGGTCTCGAGGAATTCCTGAGCGTCGTCCTTGAGCGTCAGGGTGATGGCGGTGCCCAGCTCGGGACGCTCGATGGTCTCCACGGTGTAGCTGCCGCTGCCGTCGGAGGCCCAGCGCACGCCCTGAGCGGTGTCCACCCCGGCGCGCCGGGTCTCGACGGTCACCCGGTCGGCCACCATGAAGGCGGCGTAGAAGCCCACGCCGAACTGGCCGATGAGCTCCACATCCTGGTCCTCGTCGCCGGTGAGGCGGTCGACGAAGGCGCGCGAGCCGGAGTGGGCGATGGTGCCCAGGTTCGCCACCACCTCGTCGCGGTCCATGCCGATGCCGTTGTCGACCACGGTCAGGGTGCCGGCGTCGCTGTCGGCGATCAGCCGCACCCGGCCCTCCTTCTGGCCCTCGAACAGGGCCTCGTTCTTGAGGCCCTCGAAGCGCAGCTTGTCGATGGCGTCCGAGGCGTTGGAGATGAGCTCGCGCAGGAAAATGTCGCGGTGGGAGTACAGCGCGTGCACCATCAGGTGCAGCAGCTGCTGGACCTCGGTCTCGAAGGTGCGCGTTTCGGTCTGGCCGTTTCCGCCTTGCGAGGTGTCCGTCGTCACCGTCCTTAACTCCTTAACCCGGTTGGGCACATGGTTATACCAGCTGGCCCCCGCAGCGCGCCGCGGGGAAGCCCGCCATTGTAAAAGAGAAGGCCGTCGGCTGCATGCCCCTGCGGGTGGGCTGGGGCAAGGATCAGGCGGGTTTGGACTCGGTGGCGGCGTCGCTGGCGTCGGCGGCTTCGGTGTCGCGGTCCGCCGCCCCGGCCCAGCGCGCCGTGGCCTGGACCGGGAGGTGATCGGACAGCAGCTCGGGGATGGGGCCGTAGCTTTCCAGGGTGATCTCGGGGGTGGCCAGGATGTGATCCACCGCCGCCCGCGGCCGCCAGCTGGGCAGGGTGGCGTGGGCCGGGCGGGTGGACAGGTGCAGCCCGGCGTGCTCGCACAGGTAGGTGAGCTCGCGCGAGCGGGGCTTGGCGTTGAAGTCGCCCATGACCACCGAAGGGCCCGCGGCGCGCACCAGCTGGGCCAAATAGGCCACCTGGCGCATGCGGGTGCGCTGGCGCAGGGCCAGGTGGGTGACGAACACGGTCAGCGGCCGGCCGTCCAGGTTGAAGCGGGCCTCCAGCACGCCGCGGCCGTCCATGGCGCCGGGCAACCGGTGCTCGTGGATGCCCTGCACGGGCAGGCGGCTGAGCAGGGAGTTGGTGTGCTGGGCGAAGCGCCCGAAATCGCGCGTGATCATGCTCTCGCAGAAGCGGAAGCCGGCGCTGGCGGCGAGGTAGCGCGCCTGGTCCACGAAGGCGGTGCGGAAGCTGCCGCCATCGGCCTCCTGCAGGCCCACGACGTCGAAGTCCTGGATGATCCCGGCGATGCGGTCGAGGTTGTGCAGGCTCTGGCCGTGGGGCATCACGTACTTCCAGCCGTGGCTGACGTAGTGCCGGTAGCGGCGCGAGCCGATGGCCACCTGGATGTTGTACGTGATCAGGCGCAGGGCGGAGCGGGACATGGCGTCGCGGGGCGCCTCCGCTGTTTGTTGGAGCAAGCGAAGGCCGGGCCGGTGGCGGCCATCGCCGGCCGGACTTTGGGTTCAAGGTTACGGCGTGGTGGGAAAGGCGTCAAACCGCCGCAACGGGCCGCTCAGAGGAGCTCCTGGAGGGCCGTTTCGGCCTCCTCGATGCCCTTTTCGAGGTAGTGGCCGTAGTAGTCCCGGCCGCCCTTGAGGCCCACCAGCGGACGGATCAGGCGCTCGCCCTTGGGGCCGTAGAAGGCGATGGTGGGGGTGAAGGTCTTGCGCTCGCGGCTGGCGAAGCTCTGCTGGCGCACCTCCTTGCCCTTGAAGTCGGTGATGCGCTTGTCGCCGCGGGTGTCGATCTTGCGCAGGAGGATGCGGTCATCGTAGGCGGTGTCCCGGCTCATGGGCTCCAGGTACTGCTTGCGCACCGTCTCGCAGTAATGGCACTGGTCCTGATAGAAGAACAGCACCACCGGCTTGCCCTGTTGCTTGGCCTGCTGGCCGAGGGCGGCCAGGTTGGAGGCCGGCGGCAGCTCGGCCTGGGCCGGGGAAACGCCGCCGGCAGCGGCGAGCATGATGAGGAACAACAGTCGTATCATTTGCCCACTATGCCTTCCGAAGACCGACTCCTGACGGTAATCGAATGCGGGTTGGGTTGCAATGTCTCAGCCCTGAGACCGCCATCGCCGGTTCGGGTTTAAATGGCCGGCGCAAGCCCCGGCACACCGGGCGGAGGATTTGATTTCCACCCCCGAATTGACCAACATAGCCGGTCACCCGAGCGCCCGGCCCCGGGCGCTTTCCGACTTGCGGGAGGCCAGGCGGCCCCCCGGCGACCCCCGGGTTCGGCCCAGAAGGAGCGGTTTTGAGCGGCGATTCCATCCGCATCGGCACGCGCGGCAGCAAGCTGGCGCTGTGGCAGGCCAACCACGTCAAGGACCGGCTGGAGGCCGCTCATCCCGGCCTCACCGCCGAGCTGGTGACCATCACCACCACCGGGGACCGGGTGCAGGACCGCTCGCTGCTGGAGATGGGCGGCAAGGGGGCCTTCGTCAAGGAGATCGAGGAGGCCTTGCTGGGCGAGGCCATCGACATCGCCGTCCACTCCATGAAGGACGTGCCGGTAACCCTGCCCGACGGTCTGCACCTGCCGGTGGTGTGCAAACGCGAGGACCCGCGCGACGGCTTCATCGCCAACGCCTACACCCATCCCCGGGAGATGCCCGCCGGCGCCCGCATCGGCAGCTCCAGTCTGCGCCGCAAGTGCCAGCTCATGGCGCGCTTCCCGGCGCTGGAGGTGGCCGAGATCCGCGGCAACGTGGATACCCGCCTGCGCAAGCTCGACGAGGGCCAGTACGATGCCATCGTGCTCGCCGCCGCCGGCCTGCGCCGGCTGGGCTGGGCCGAGCGCATCACCACCCTGCTCGACCCCGCCGACAGCCTGCCCGCCATGGGCCAGGGCACCATTGGCATCGAGGCGCGCGAGGGCGACGAGGCCACGCTGGCGCGCATCCGCGCCATCGAGGACGCCGACACCGCCGTGCGCACGCGTGCCGAGTGGGCCCTCAACCGCCGCATGCAGGGCGGCTGCGAGGTGCCCATGGGCGGCTATGCCGAGCTCGACGACGACCGGCTGCGGCTGCGCGGGCTGGTGGGCGAGCCCGACGGCTCCCGGCTGATCGAGGACGAGGTGTCCGGCGCCGCCGACGACGCCGAGGCCCTGGGCAGCGAGCTGGCCGAACGCCTGCTGGCGGCGGGCGCCGAGGCCATCCTGGAGCGGATGCGCGGCCGTGTCTGAAGCGGCGTCGGCCGAGGGGGAGTGGGCCGGTTGCCGCGTCCTGGTCACGCGGCCGGCCCACCAGAGCGGGCCGCTGCTCGCCGCCATCCGCGCCCGTGGGGGCGAGCCGGTGGCCTTTCCCGCCATCGTGATCGGACCGCCGGCCAGCGAGGCCCCGTGGCAGGCCGTCGCCGGGGACCTGGCCACCTTCCGCTGGCTGGTGTTCGCCAGCACCAACGCCGTCGAGGGCTTCGCGGAGCGGCTGGCGGCCGCCGCTCTGGCCTGGCCGGAGACCCCGGGCTACGCCGCCATCGGCGCCAAGACCGCCGCGGCCCTGGAGGCCCGCTGCGGGGCGCCGGTGCTGACGCCGCCGGACTTCCGCTCCGAATCCTTCCTGGCCCTGCCGGAGATGGCCCCGGCGGCGCTCGCCGGCCAACGGGTGCTGCTGGTGCGCGGCGAGGGCGGGCGCGAGCTGCTGCCCGCCACCCTGACCGAGCGCGGCGCCGAGGTGGTCCGGCTGCCGGTGTACGCCCGCCGGGCGCCGAGCGAGATGCCCCCGGAAGTGCGCCAGGCCATCGTCGGTGGCGCCCTGGACGCGGTGGTCCTGACCAGCCCGGACACCTTCGCCAATCTCATCGCCCTGCTCGATGCCGCCGGGCGCGAGGCCCTCAAGCGGGTGCCCCTGGTGGTCATCAGCCCGGTCACCGCGCGCGCCGTGACCGACCGGGGCTACCCCGAGCCCATCGTGGCCCCGGAGGCCAGCGACGAGGGCCTGCTGCAGGCCCTGGCCCAGCAGGTCTGTCGCCCCACCTGAACCCAACGAGCCGCGGAGGCCCGCCGACCATGCGCTACCGTCCCCGCCGTCTTCGCCGCAACCGAGCCATCCGGGCCATGGTCCGGGAGCACCGGCTGCGGCCCGAGGACCTGATCCAGCCGCTGTTCGTCAAGGAGGGCGAGACCGTGCCCCGCGCGGTGCCGTCCATGCCGGGGGTGTTCCAGCTGCCGCCGGACCAGGTGGCCGAGGCCGGCCGGCAGGCGCGGGACGCGGGTCTGGGCGGCGTGATCCTGTTCGGCATTCCCGCCGACAAGGATGCCGAGGGCACCGAGGCCTGGAACGCCGAGGGCGTTGTCCAGCAGGCCATCCGGGCCCTCAAGGAGGCGGTGCCCGAGCTGTACGTGATCGTCGACGCCTGCTTCTGCGAGTACACCGACCACGGCCACTGCGGCATCCTGCGGCCGGACGGGGTGGTGGACAACGACGCCACCCTCGACAACCTGCAACGGGCGGTGGTCAGCTATGCCGAAGCCGGCGCCGACATGGTGGCCCCCTCGGGCATGATGGATGGCATGGTGGACGCCATCCGCTGCGCCCTGGACGAGGCGGGCCACGTCGAGATCCCGATCATGGCCTACACCGCCAAATACGCCAGCGCCTACTACGGCCCCTTCCGGGACGCCGCCGAGAGCGCCCCGGCCGAGGGGGACCGGCGGGGCTACCAGATGGATCCGGCCAACGGCCGTGAGGCCCTGCGCGAGGTGGAGCTGGACGAAGCCGAAGGCGCCGATGTGGTCATGGTCAAGCCGGGGCTGGCGTTCATGGATGTGGTCTACCGGCTGCGCGAGGCGACCGAGCTGCCGGTGGCGGTCTACAATGTCTCGGGCGAGTACAGCATGATCAAGGCGGCGGCCGAGCGCGGCTGGATCGACGAGCGCGAGGTGGTGCTCGAGACCCTTACCGGTTTCAAGCGCGCGGGGGCCGACCTCATCCTGACCTACCACGCCGTGGACGCCGCCCACTGGCTGCGGGCCGCGGATTAGCCGGCGGTTCCGGCGGGCGAGCCAACGAGAGGCACTATGGCCGAGGACAAGGAAAACAAGCCGGCGGACACCCCTTCCGGCGAGGAGTCCGCGCCCCAAACGGGACCGGCGGAAAGTGGCGCCGAGGCCGAGGGCGAGCAGCCCGCCGCCGGGCGCGGTAAGCCTCGCGGTGGCCGGCTTCT